>Ga0114912_1000604_pt1 | contig 17646 bp, 17 predicted proteins | sample MalvirDeepMed_51_FD_89713 | JGI IMG/M metagenome (GOLD analysis project Ga0114912, IMG submission 89713) | Marine viral communities from the Global Malaspina Expedition - Malaspina viral metaG DeepMed_51 | ecosystem: Environmental > Aquatic > Marine > Oceanic | place: Mediterranean Sea...
GAAGCTTTCATACATCCGGTTGGCAGCTTTCATGTCCTGACGCGATTCCATGGTATTCCTTCGAAGATGTTGGACTGTCCCCTCAACCCCTATCGCGCCCCGCCCTTCCGCTCAAGTCTCCCCAAACCGAGCGCGCGCTTTGCACGGGACCTGCCAGCATCCCGCCACCGCGCCAGAGGGCGCGCGATGGGGCCCGCGCGGATATAATCGCCTCCTTAACCATTTCCCGCTAAGGGTTTTGCGGTGCCGGACACCAGCCATACGCTCACATGGCCTAGGGGAGTTGAAAACGCGATAATGGCCGATGGGGAAACCCGCCTGCTGATGCTCATCGACGACGAGCCGGTGCAGAGCCGCCTCGTCGGCGCCCTCGCCGCGCGCGAGGGATGGCGCACGCTGGTCGCCGAAAGCGCGGAAGAGGCGCTGGCCAAGCTCGACACCCCCGAAGGCAGGCGGCTGGGTGCCGTGCTGCTCGACCAATGGGTTCCGGGCGACGATGCCTGCAATCTTATCCGCGAGATCAAGGCACGGCGGCCCACGCTGCCAGTCCTGATGATAACAGCCAGCACCTCGCCCCTGCTTGCTGTCGAGGCGATGCGCGCAGGCGCGACCGATTACCTCATCAAACCCGTCGCGGCAGAACGACTGCTCCTCGCCCTGCGCAGCGCGACCCGGCCCGAGCCGCCCCGTTTCGAATTGCAGCCGCTGGCCGAAAAGCTGGTCGGCACGCTCGACTTCGACACCATGGTGGGGACGGCCCCGCCGTTCCGCACCGCGCTGGCCAAGGCGGCGACCGCCGCACGCGGCCATGCCCATGTCCTGGTCGAAGGGGAAACGGGGACCGGCAAGGAGATGCTGCTGCGCGCCGTGCATTCCTCGAGCCCGCGCGCCAAGCTGGAAATGCGGGCCGTGCCGATCGGCGGCACATCGGCGGGATCGATCGAATCGCTTCTGTTCGGCCATGAAAAGGGCGCCTTTCCCGGTGCCTTCAACCGCCAGGTCGGCCTGTTCGAAAGCTGCGACGGCGGCACGCTGATCCTCGACGAGATCGACCGGCTCGATCCGCTGATCCAGGTCCGGCTCGCCGAAGTGCTCGAAACCGGGATCGTCCGCCCGACGGGATCGCAGCATGGCTTTCGCATCGATATCCGCATCCTCGCCGCCAGCGACCGCCCGCTTGCGCCGCTGGTGGAGTCGGGCGAGTTTTCGGCCGACCTGTATGGACTTCTGAACGCGGCCCATATCCACTTGCCACCCCTGCGCGAACGCGCGGGTGACATTCCCGCCCTGACCCGCTTCTTCCTGTCGCGCATCGGCCAGCAGCCGGGCCTGCGCCACCATTCCATCGCCGATAGCGGGCTGCACCTGCTCGAAGCCTATCACTGGCCGGGCAATGTGCGCCAGTTGCAGGCGGTCCTGTTCCGCGCCGCCGTCTTCTCCGAGCAGGAGGCGCTGACGGCGGAAAGCTTCCCGCAGCTGTCCGAACTGCTCGGCGACATGGAGGATCGGACCGAAAGCCGCCAGCGCGGCCTGGGCGTGATGCTCTACACCGATGACGGCAATCTGCGCCCGCTGGAAGAGATCGAGGCCGATGTGATCCGCCTCGCCATCGGCCATTATCGCGGTCGGATGACCGAAGTCGCGCGGCGCCTCGGGATCGGACGTTCGACACTCTATCGCAAGCTTTCCGAACTCGGCATCGACAACGCGGCCTGAAATATCGTGCACGGAAGCGCGGAACTCGCCCGCCGATCCCGCATTTCCCCTATCGAAGCTGACAATTCGAAATAGGGGCATTCTTGAATGGATATCGTTGACTGCATTCTCGCCGATCATGATCGCCAGCGTCGCTGGTTTGCCGCGCTCGACGAAGCGCGCGACGATCTCGAATCGGCCGGAAAGATTTTCAAGCGCCTGCGCGACCATCTCGAAGCCCATGCAATGGCGGAAGAAACCTATTTCTACCCCACCCTGCTGAAGCTCGGCAAAGGCGCGCTCGATTCCGACAGCGCCGACGAGACGACCGAGGACGCGATCGACGATCACAACAAGATCGCCAACGCCGCCGATGCCGCCCTCAACGAAGAGGTCGGATCGGACGCCTGGTGGGAATGCGTCGACAAGGCGAATTACCAGAACAGCGCGCATCTCTCCGAGGAGGAGCGCCAGGGCCTCACCGATTTCCGCCGCCGCGTTCCGCTGGAAGAGCGGATCAGGCTGGGTCTCAAATATCTCGCCTTCGAAGCCTCACACGTCACCGATGTGGAGCGGAAGGAAAAGGACCCCGAGGCCTATATCGAGGCCAATCAGGGGGCCTGAGAACGGCCTGCCGCCCCTCTCCGTCGCTATCTGAGCGCATCCTGGGTCTCTAGCCTGTCGACTGGCGCGACCGGGCGGGTTAGGGTCGGGAGATGACAGGACAGACCTTCGGCGGACGTACCGCCCTCGTTACCGGCGCGGCTTCCGGGATCGGCGCAGCCTGCGCGCGCTGGCTCGCCGAAAACGGATGCTCGCGCCTGGTGCTGGTCGATCGCGACGCGGAAGGCCTCGACAAACTCGACCTCGACTGCCCGGTCGAAAACAGGGTCGGCGATATCGCGGACGAAGAGTTCTGGGACGATCTCGCACCCGCCCTCGAAGGGCTCGACCATGCGGTCCTCAACGCCGGTATCGGCGTGGGCGGGCAAATCGCTGATCATTCCTTCGAGGAATGGCGGCGCGGCATGGCCGTCAATCTCGACGGAGCGTTCCTGTCGCTGAGGGCGGTCCTGCGCGCAATGCGCGAGAAGGAGGCCAGCGACGGGCGGCGCGGCAGCGTGGTCCTCACCGCATCGATCACCGGCGTCAAAGCGGTGCCGGGGATCGGAAGCTATGGCGTGGCCAAGGCGGGTGTCGCCCACATGGCGCGCATCGCCGCCGCCGAACAGACCAGCCAGGGCATCCGCATCAACGCGGTGGCACCCGGCGGTGTCGATACTGCGATCTGGGACAGCTCGCAGGATTTTCGCGCCGGTGTCGCCGCGCATGGTCGCGATGCGACGCTCGCCGCGATGGCCGCAACCACGCCGCGCGGCCGCTTCGCCACGCCGGACGAGATAGCGGGCGAGATCGGCTTCCTCTTGAGCGATGCGGCCAGCAACATCACCGGCGCGGTGCTGGTCACCGATGGCGGCTATTCGCTGTAAGGACCTCGCCTAGCGCGCGGTCCAATTCACCGTCCGCTCTGCCCGCACCTCGCCCTTATTGCCGAGCAGGCGCAGGGTCAGCGCCTTGGCGCCCCAGTCGATATCGACCGTCCCGAAATTCTCTTCAGAGATGAAATCGGTCACGCGCTTGGGATCGGGCTCGCGCGCGGTGTTGCTGGCAGTGTCGTTGAAGGCGAGATTGAGCGAGGAACTGGTCAGCTCCCACATCGTCTCACCGCCCACCTGTTCGCGGTAGATGCCGCCCGCATGGCGATCGCCCGACAGGAGCAGGACTCCGCCCCCGGCCCGCTGGCCGAGCATTTCGTAGAGCCGCGCGCGTTCCTGCGGCATGGTCTCCCACGCCTCGTAATCATGCGCGTCGGTCAGGACCTGGATCGATGACACGACCAGGCGCAGATCGGCGGGCTTCGCCAGTTCCTGCCGCAGCCACGCCCATTGCGCGGCGCCGAGCATCGTCACATCCGGCCCGGTATTGGCGCGCGAATACGGCCCGAGAGGCGGGCGATCCTCGCTATAGGGGCCGCGATCGAGATCGGAGCGGAAGAAGCGCGTGTCGAGCAGGATCACCTGCACCCGCTTGCCCGGCTCGGTTCCGATCGTGCGGCTTTCGTAGACACCGGGGCGCGACCGCACCTGCGCGCTCGAATCCCAGAACGTCTCGTAGATCTTTTCCGACAGAAGCTTGAACGCGAAGCTCGCTCCGCCGTCATTGAAGCCGTAATCGTGATCGTCCCAGGTCGTCAGCATCGGGATCTCGCCACGGAAGCGCGCGAATTCGGGATGGCTCGCCTGTTCGGCGTAGCTGCTGCGCAGATCCATGAGGCCCGATCCGCCGTTCCAGCGCTGATCGCCATAGACATTGTCCCCGATCAGCATGAACATCTGCGGGTCCTTCGCCGCGATCTGCGCCCACATATGCTGGCTGCGCGACTGGTGGTTGCAGCTGCCGAAGGCGAAGCGGGTGAGCGTGATCGTCTCGTCCAGCGGTCTGCCCTGCGGAGCGCGCGGCAGGGCCACATCGCCCGCCATCGCGGCGTTATAGGCGGTGAAGGGCGCGCTGGTCGGCGCGGTGTCGAGCTGATCGGCGGAAACGGTCGTGCAGGCGGCGGCGCTCAGCGCGAGGAGGCTGGCGGAAAGCAGGCGGCGGATCATCGGGTCACTCCTGATACTCGTCCCAATCATGCGGTGGGGATATTACGCGGGCAAGTCGCTGAAATCGGTGAGAGCCGCATCGCGCAGGCCCCGCCAGACATTGCGGGCCTGCACGGTCTCGAACACGTCATGGACGCGCAGCAGCTGGACGCCCGCGCGCATCCCTTCCAGCGCCAGCGCCACGCTGCCGCCGAGCCTCTGTTCGACAGGGGCCTCGTTCGACAGGGCGCCGATCGTGCGCTTGCGGCTGGCCCCCAGAAGCAGCGGCTGGCCCAGCGCATGGAACAGCGGCAGCGCGTTGATCAGCGCGAGATTGTCGGACAGCGACTTGCCGAACCCGATGCCGGGATCGAGGATGATCCGGCTGCGCGCGATCCCTGCCGCGAGCGCGACGTCGCGCCGTTCGCGCAGCGCATCGAACACGTCGAACACCACATTGTCATAGCCTGATGCCCCGTGCAGATCGTCGCCCCCCGCACCGGGCGCGTGCATCAGGACGACCGGACAGGCCGCATGAGCGACGACCTCGCGGCTGCGCCGGTCATGCGCGAGGCCGGACACGTCGTTGACCATGCCTGCCCCCGCAGCGAGCGCCGCTTCCATCACCGCAGCCTTGCGGGTGTCGATACTGACCGCAGCGCCCATCGCGGCACAGGCGCGGACGGCGGGCAGGACCCGCTCGATCTCGTCCCCCTCCCACAAAGTGCTCGCGCCGGGGCGTGTGCTTTCCCCGCCGATATCGATGATGGCGGCCCCCGCCTCGACCATGGCGGCGGCGTGTTCGCGGCCAGCCTCGGCATCGGTCAGAAAGCGGCCGCCGTCCGAGAAACTGTCGGGCGTGACGTTGAGAATGCCCATGATCTGGGGCTGGTCGAGCCGGACGGTGCGCGTCCCGATGGTCAGCGGGGCGTGAGCCAGGGTCAGGTAAGACCATTGCGACAGGGCGTCGGCGCCGACCGTGTCGGGCAGCTGCCCTAGCGTTTCGGCCATCGTATCGGGCGAAGCGAGCCAGCGTTCGGTTATCTTGCCGTCACGTCGCAGGATCACGGCGAATCGGCTGGCATAGACCATGCCGCCCGCCAGCCGGATCGCATTGCCGTGTTCGGACTGCGGCCCTGGGACGAGCCCGATGGGGCGAATATAGACCCGATCGGTCATACGGGCACCTTGCGAGGTTCGATGGCGACTGATCGGCTTCGCGGCGGGAGCGGTAAGGCAGACATATCCGATCGCTAGCGAAATCCGCTCCGGTAGAACAGCGCCAAGCGGCTCGCCCGAATGGGCCAAACGGGAACCCCGGATGCGCGCCGACCATTCCCCCGCAAGACGCGCCCATCCCGCTGCGCCCCCCATCGTGCTGCGACCAAGGAATCCGATGCCCCATACACTCACGCTCCAATCCATCCGGCCGATCACGCACAACGTTCACGAGCTGACCTTCGAGCGCCCCGAAGGGTATGCGTTCGATCCCGGTCAGGCGACCGATTTCGCCCTCGATCGCGACGGATGGCGGGACGAGAAACGGCCCTTCACCTTCACCTCCCTCCCCGATGCGGAACACCTCCAGTTCACGATCAAATCCTACCCCTCGCATGACGGCGTCACCGAACAGATCGGGCAGATGACGGGCGGCGAGACAGTCCTGATCGAGGATGCCTGGGGCGCGATTTCGGACCATGGGCCGGGCACGATCATCGCGGGCGGCGCGGGTCTCACCCCGTTCCTCTCGATCCTGCGCGCGCGCCAGCAGGAGCATGGCGACCTTGAAGGCTATCGCCTGATCTTCGCCAATTCCTGCGAAAAGGACATCATCCTGCGCGAGGAGCTGGAGCGGATGCCCGGCCTCACGCTCGACCTCGTCCTCAGCGACGAGGATGTCGATGGCATATATCACGGCCAGGTCGATGCGGACTATCTCGATCAGTCCGATCTCGATTTCAGCCAACTCTTCTATCTCTGCGGGCCGCCGGCGATGCAGGAAGATGTCAGCACGCTGTTGAAGGCACGCGGCGTCGCGGACGATCGATTGGTGCACGAAGACTGGTGAGGGACCGTCCCGGCATGGCCCGGAACCCGGCTTATTCGCTATGCGGTCCGGCTGAATATGCGTCCTTGTCGAGAGCGTAGAACGCGACGTCGCACACGCCCTTGTGCGTCACCTCGAAAGCGGGACGCAACGCTTCGCGCCTGAAGCCGAGCCGTTCGAGGATGCGGATCGAGGCGAGGTTCTCAGCATCCACCTCCGCAGTCGCCAGGCGCGCGCCGCGATCGTGGAAGAGATACTCGATCACGGCACGCGTGCATTCGGAGGCGATCCGCTCTCCCTGACGATCAGCACAGATGATGTAGCCGATCTCGAATACCCCGCCCTCGTCCTGCGGGACGGCGACGATTCGTCCGACCACCTCTCCCGCACCGTCGACGGCGATCCAGGTCAGTCCCGGCCATGACGGGTCGGCAAGCCAGCCCCACAATTCCTCTTCGGAATGGAATTTGCCGCGTGAGAGATAAAGGCACTGCGCATCGTCGCCCAAGGTCGGCAGCAGCGCGGCCGCGTCCTCACGCCGCAACCGCCTGAGAGTGAAGCGCGCGGTCGACAGGGTCGGTACGTCGGCGCCTGCGGGGCGGGGTGTCGGATCGCTCCTCATGCGGGATTCTCTTGGCGTTCAATCCTCGGCGGCAAGGAGATAGAGCTGGCGCGCCGCGTCGATCGGCTTGACCTCGCCCCCCGTCTCGTAATGCCAGAAGGTCCAGCCATTGCAGCTGGGCGCGCCTTGCAGATCCTTGCCGAGGCCGTGGATACTGCCCGTCTGCTTCGCGTGAGCCAGCGAGCCATCGGCGCGCACCGTGGCGGTCCAGCGGCGCTTCTTGTCGAACACCTGCGTGCCCGGCGGGACCAGACCGTTCTCGACCAGCGCACCGAACGCCACCTTGGGCGCGGCGCGGCCCGCCTGCATGGTGGTGAGCGCGCTTTCGTCGAGCGGCAACTCCTTCGCGATCCGGGCCAGCGCGGCATCGCGATAGACGCCCTCGCGCTCGCACCCGATCCATTCGCGGCCCAGCCGCTTGGCGACGGCGCCCGTGGTGCCGGTGCCGAAGAACGGGTCGAGGACAACGTCGCCCTTCTCGGTCGTCGATAACAGCACGCGATAGAGCAGCGCTTCGGGCTTCTGGGTCGGGTGGACCTTGTGGCCCCCTTCCTTCAGCCGCTCGCCGCCATTGCAGATCGGCAGCACCCAGTCGCTGCGCATCTGAAGCTCGTCGTTTAGGGTCTTCATGGCGCGATAGTTGAAGTGGTATTTCGCCTTCTCGCCCTGCGAACACCACAGCAGGGTTTCGTGCGCATTGGTGAAGCGCGTGCCGCGAAAGTTCGGCATCGGATTGGATTTGCGCCAGACGATGTCGTTCAAAATCCAGAACCCCAGATCCTGAAGGATCGCGCCGACGCGATAGATGTTGTGATAGCTGCCGATGACCCACAGGCCCCCGTCGGGCTTCAGGATGCGCTTGCATTCCGTCAGCCAGGCCCTTGTGAAATCGTCGTAAGTCAGGAAGCTTTCGAAGCGGTCCCACTCATCGGTAACCGCGTCGACATGGCTGCCGTCAGGCCGGTTGAGATCGCCGCCGAGCTGAAGGTTGTAGGGTGGATCGGCGAAGACGAGATCGACGCTCGCATCGGGCAGTTCACGCAGCCGCTCCACGCAATCGCCGTCGAGAATTTGTCCGATAGGCAGATCAAGCGCCTGTTTCGGTTTTGAAATCTGTTTTTCGCGCACACTCGTCCGCGCCCGCGTGGTCTCCAAGACCCCCATGCCGATCGTCCCTGTCCTTGGTAGTTATCCACAGGGTGAGTCCAATCGGACAAGAGGTCAAGCGCCAAGCGACGACCGGTTGGCGGCGCACCGACATGGGTTCGCGCGGAACGAAAGGAGTCCGCGACTAGATATTGAGTCCCCACGTCTTTTCGCGCCACACCATGCTGCGGGTGTGGCGCGAAGGACTCGGTCTTGGGCCGATCGAGATCGGGATTTTCAAGCGGCCGGAAGGTCGGGATCGACCCCGGTCAGCTCGACCGATCGGTCCCACAAGCGCTTCGCCAGGGCCTCGTCCTTTGCCTTGGTACTCGCGACCGCCCGGCCCGACCGCTTTCCGCTCATCTCGCGAAACCCGTAGGGTCCGTAATAGTCGCCGCCTTCGGCTTCGGGATCGGTGGCGGCCTGGAGCGCGGGCAAAGCCCCGTCGGCGGCGGAATTCAACACCACTCCGACCAGCGATCCGAACACGCCGCCCAACATGCCGAGATGGCGGGTCAGCTCGGTCTGGGCGATGCCGGGGTGGCAGGCGATCGCGCTGACCGAAGAGCCCGAGGCGCGCAGCCGCCGGTCGAGTTCCTTGGCGAAGAGCAGGTTCGCAAGCTTGCTCTGCCCGTAGAACTGCGTCTTGGAATAGCCCTTCGCCGCGTCGAGATTGTCGAAGTCGATACCCGCGCCGCGATGCGCCAGGCTCGACTGGACGACCACCCGCCCGCCGCCATCCTGCGCCAGCTTGTGCAACAGCAGGCTGGTAAAGGCGAAATGGCCGAGGTGATTGACCGCGAACTGCAATTCGCACCCGGCGGTGGCGGTGGACAGCGGCGGCATCATCACGCCCGCATTGTCGATCAGGAGATCGATCCGCTCCTCGTGCGAGGCTTCTTCCGCCGCCTGCCTGACCGATGCGATATTGGCGAGGTCGAGATGGAGGAACGCGAGATCGGCGCGTTCCGGGCCGCTCCTGATATCCTCGATGGCTTCGTTCGCCTTATCGGCATCGCGGCAGGCGAGAAGGACGCGCGCGCCTTTTCTGGCCAGCCCGCGTGCGATCTCGAGGCCGATCCCCGTATTCGCTCCGGTGACGATGGCCGTCCTGCCGGTCTGTTCGGGGATATCGGAATAGGCGAAACTCATGCAAACATCTCCAATTGCGCTACCGGAGCAAAGCTTCGCCGGTGATGCGGCGTGGCCCCGTATGTTCGCAATGCCTCGACATGCTCGCGCGTTCCGTAGCCCATATTGCGCTCCCACCCGTATTGGGGGTGAGTGAGCGCCGCCTCGCGCATGATTCGGTCGCGATATTCCTTGGCGAGGATCGAGGCGGCGGAGATGCAGCGCTCCTTCGCATCACCCTTAACGATGGCGCGCGCTGGCCAGCGCCAGCCGGGCGCGCGGCCCTGGGGCGTCAGGTTCCCGTCTATCAGCGCCTCTTCGATAGACTGCCCGAGCGCGGCTTCCGCGCGTGCCACGGCCTGTGTCATCGCCAGCATGGTCGCGCCGAAGATATTGAGCCGATCGATCGTCTCGACATCGACCACCGCGATCCCGAAAACGCAGCGCGCACGGATGCTCGCCTCCAGCTTGGCGCGGGCAGTGGCGGTGAGCACCTTGCTGTCGGCCAGCCCCGCCGGACAGGGTTTGCACAGGATGACGGCGGCGGCCACCACCGGACCAGCGAGGGGACCGCGCCCCGCCTCGTCCACGCCAGCGACCAATGGGCGGGAGCCAATTCCGCCTTGCGGCGTTCCCGATAGCATGACGACAAAACCCTTCCTTGCCGCCATTCTATCCTCAACCGCTCTCCTCGCAAGCTGTGGAAGCCCGACAGGCGGGGAAACCACCGCCCAATCGACCCCCGCGCCGACGATGGGCAACACGACTGCGACCCCGATGGGCGAGCCGCAGGTTACGGCTTTCGGGACCTATGACGAACCCTGGGCCGCCGCCTTCGCGCCCGGCACTTCGATGCTGTTCATCACCGAAAAGCCGGGCACGATGAAATTCATCGATACCGAAACGCGGCGCACCGGCACGGTGACCGGGCTTCCGCACGTCGATTACGGCGGTCAGGGCGGTCTGGGCGAAATCGCTTTTCTCGACAGCCAGCGGGCTGCCACGGTAGGTAGCCGCACGATCTATCTAAGCTGGGTCGAAGCGGGCGATGGCGACACGCGCGGTGCGGTGGTCGGGCGGGGAACGCTCAATTGCGGGACCGAGGACGCGAGCTGCAAGATCGAAGGTCTCGAGACGATCTGGCGCCAGACGCCCAAGGTGACCGGGCGAGGCCATTATTCGCATCGCATCGTTTTCAGCCCTGACGAACGCTATATGTTCGTGTCCAGCGGCGAGCGCCAGAAGGGAACGCCCGCGCAGGATACGTCGAACACGCTCGGCACCATCGTCCGCCTCAATCTCGACGGGACGGCGGCGGCAGGCAATCCTCTCGCCGCCCAAGGCTCGCCCAGCGACCAGATCTGGAGCTGGGGCCATCGCAACATCCTGGCGATGGATTTCGATGCGGAGGGCCGGTTGTGGGAGATCGAACACGGGCCTGCGGGCGGTGACGAGCTGAACCTCGTCCAGAAGGGCGGCAATTACGGCTGGCCCACCCGATCGTTCGGGGACGAGTATAACGGCACCCCCATTCCCGACCACACCGCCGATGACGGCTTCATCAAGCCGGTCATCGACTGGACGCCCGTGATCGCCTCGGGCAATTTCTTCATCTATGATGGCGACCTGTTCGCTCCGTGGCGTGGCCAGGGCATCATCGCCGGGCTGAAGACCCAGGCGCTGATCCGCATCGCCTTCGACGGCGACACGGCGCGCGAAGTCGGACGGGTTCCGATGGGCGAGCGCATCCGTCAGGTGGTCCAAGGCCCCGATGGTGCGATCTGGGCACTTGAGGACGGCGAAGGCGGACGCCTGCTGAAGCTGACGCCGGGTTGATCGCCATTCCATAGGCAGAGCATGGCTTGCGGGAGCGAAAGCCGCTTTTGATCGACAGGACCACTGCGCCCGATTAAGCGCCGCGGCCCATGGCCAGCACGACCTCCTCGCCCCTACCCACGATAGTGCCGCTCGGCGCCGTCGACCCGCATCTGGTCGAGGAGCTGCTCGATGCGGCCTTCGGCGAGGGACGCCAGGCGCGCACCGCCTATCGCATTCGCGAAGGGATGGACTGGCTTCCGGGCCTGAGCTTCGCCGCGCTGGACGACGAGGACTATCTCGTCGCGACGATCCAGCTCTGGCCCGTCGCGCTCACCGATCCCGACAGGCGCGCGCATCCGTTGCTGATGGTCGGCCCCGTGGCGGTGATGCCGGGGCGTCAGGGCGAAGGGTTCGGCAAGGCGCTGATGGCCACCAGCCTCGCCGCGGCGGACCAGCTTGGGGGGGCATCCGCCCTGCCCCAGATGCTGATCGGCGATTTCGACTATTACAGCCAATGGGATTTCTCCGCCGCGCATACGGGCGGGTGGCACTGCCCCGGACCGTGGGAGCGTGAGCGCCTGCTCGCCCGCACGGCGAATGCGGCGGTCCTCCCGCGCGAGGGAATGCTGGGGCCCTGGATGGGTTGATCCGGTTCGGTGGCTTCCGTCCGTCCATGCAGGATTGTCTCGCCCGCCCGCATCTGCCAACGCCGCCTCCATGGTCTACACTCCGCCACCCGAGCTCGCCGGTCTCAGCCTCGCGCAGATCGCCGAACAGGTCGAAGCCCGCAAGCTGCCCCCGGTCGAACGCTGGACGCCGCAGGAAGAAGGCGAAAGTGGGATGCGCATCGCCGCGGACGGGACTTGGTATCACGATGGCAGCCCGATCACGCGCGGCGCGATGGTGCGCGCCTTTTCGGGGCTGCTGACACGGGACGAGGACGGGGCATACTGGTTGGTCACGCCATTCCAGAAGCTGCGTATCGAAGTCGAGGACGCCTGTTTCATCGCCACCGATTGCCGTCTGGTCGAAGATGGGATCGCCTTCCGGCTCAACACCGACGATCTGGTCGTGGCCGGGCCGGATCATCCGCTGCGCGCGGCGGGCGATCCCGATGCGCCCGCGCTTTATGTCCATGTCCGGCGCGGCTGCGAGGCGCGGCTCAACCGTTCGACCTACGAACAGCTCGCCGAGATCGCGCTGGCGCGGGGCGATGACTGGACTGTCGCGAGCGGCGGCGAAACCTATTCGCTGCTTCCCGCCGCGCAGGGATGAGCGATCTCTTCGACCGCCTCCTCCGCCTGTTCGAGATGGGTCACGCGCGCGATGTGCCCGATTTGATGAGCGATGCGCGCTTCGCCGATGCGGAGCGGACGGCGGATGCCGCGGTGCTCATCGCGGTGACGGATCGGCCCACCGGCCTCATGCAGCGAAGCGATAGGCCAGGAAATAACGGCCTCATGCAGCGAAGCGATAGGCCGAGCTACGACGGGCCGGGCGTCATCCTGACCCAGCGCCCGACGACCATGCGCGATCATCCCGGCCAGGTCGCCTTTCCGGGCGGCAAGCTGGAACCGGGCGAGGATGCGGTCACTGCCGCCTTGCGCGAGGCGCAAGAGGAATTGGCGCTCGACCCTGAGTCCGTCCGGTTGATCGGCACCACCGATCACTACAAGACGGGGACCGGCTTCGACATAACCCCCGTGCTCGGCGTGATCGAACCCGACCTCCCTTTGCGCGCCGATCCGCGCGAGGTGGAAAGCTGGTTCGAGGCGCCGCTGTCACTGGTGATGGATGCGGATAATTGGACTCGCAACGAGGTGTTCTGGAAAGGCGCGATGCGGCCCTATCTCGAACTCGATTATCAGGGCTATCGCATCTGGGGCGTGACGGCGGCGATCTGCTACAATCTCTCGCGCCGCCTTGCCTGGATGGAGGCGACACGGTGACCGTTCTGCCCGAAGCCGACTGGACCCGGCGCGCTGATCTGGCCCTGCTTGCCGAAACGCTCGGACCCGATTTCATGCGCTGGGTCGGCGGGGCGGTGCGCGACACCCTGCTCGATATCCCGGTGGCCGATGTCGATTGCGCGACGCTGCACCGGCCCGAAAAGGTGATCGATCTGTGCCGTGCGGCAGGCATCCGCACCGTCCCGACGGGCATAGACCACGGCACGGTGACCGCCATCCTTGACGAGGGGCCGGTCGAAATCACCACGCTGCGCCGCGACGTCAGCACCGATGGCCGCCGCGCGACCGTCGCCTTCGCGGACGATTGGCGCGAAGATGCGGCACGGCGCGACTTCACCATCAACGCGCTCTACGCCCATCCTAAGACACTGGAAATCAACGATTTCTTCGGCGGGCTCGACGATCTGGCGGCGCGCCGCGTCCGCTTCATCGGCGATGCGCGGACCCGTATCCGCGAGGATCACCTGCGCATCCTGCGCTATTTCCGCTTCCAGGCGCGGTTCGGTCGCGAGGTCCAGGATGCGGCGCTGGCCGCCTGCACCGAACTGGCCGACACATTGAAGGGGATCAGCCGCGAACGGGTGGCGATGGAATTGCTCGGCATCCTCGCTCTGCCCGACCCGGTGCCGACCGTGCGCCTGATGGACAAAGCAGGCGTGCTGCGCGTGATCCTACCCGAAGCGCGCTCGGGCGAGATCGCGGCGCTGGACCGCTTGGTGGCGCAGGAGCACGAATATGCGGTCGCGACGGAGGCGATCCGACGCCTCGCCGCGCTGCTTCCGCCGGTGCCCAGCCTTGCCGAGACGGTGGCCGCACGCCTCCGCCTGTCGAAGCAGCAGCGCGCCCGCCTCGCCTGCGCGGCGGCGCGCACCAAACAGGATGCGGAACTGCCCCGCGCCCTCGCCTATCACGAAGGACTGGCCTGCGCGCGCGACCGGCTGTTGCTGGGGGGTGCGTCGATCGCACCGCTCGACGGTTGGGAAGCACCCGATTTTCCCCTGAAGGGTGGGACGATCGTCGCGCGCGGCGTAGCGGCGGGGCCTGCGGTTGCGCGGATCATGCGCGCGGTGGAAGCGCGCTGGATCGCCGAGGACTTTCCCGGCGAGTCGCGGATCGAAGCGCTGCTGGCCGAGGAACTCGCCAGGCAGTAACCCGCAATCCGCTCCCGATGACTGCTTCAGCCGAGCTTAATCGGGAAATCCTATAACGGCCCCACGGTTGCATTGCAGCGCAGCATCCGTTTACATGGCCGGGTTGCCCGTCGCGGCAACCTCGCGGTGGCTTTTTGTCGAAGCGTTTGCGCGCCTCGTGCCGCCTTTCAAATTCCAGATCCCGTTTCGGGCGCGTTTCGCGTGTGGGGGGATCGTATAAAACACACCAATCGGAGTTTCCTTGATGAAAACCCTCGCATCCGCTCTCGCCCTCGCAGCCATGACGATCGCCACGCCGGCGCTCGCCAAAGATCAGGTTGTCGCCGGGGCGACCGTCTACGGACCCGAAGGCAATCAGGTCGGCACGATCCTTCAGGTCGAGAACGGCCAGACCGTGCTCGACACGGGCACCCATCAGGTGCCGCTAGCCGTCGAGATGTACGGCGTGGGTGAAACCGGGCCCACCATCACGGTGACCAAGGTCCAGCTCGACACCATGATCGAACAGCAGATGGCCGCCGCCAATGCCGCGCGCGACGCCGCGCTGGTCGAAGGCGCCACGATCATGACCGCCGACAGCCAGACGCTGGGCACGGTCGGGACGATCGAAGGCGACAACGTTCTCGTGGTGCGCGCCGAGGATGCGGGCGAATTCACCGTGCCGCGCAATTACTTCGCCGCGGTCGAAGGCCAGCTCGTCGCGCGCCTGACCATGGCGCAGGTCGATGCCGCACTGGCCGGTGCCGCCGGGGCGAATGGCGGCACGGGCGCCGCCGAATAATCCGACCCTTTCGGGATCGCGTTTGAACGCAAAAGAGGCCGGGAGCGCTGGGGGGCGCTTCCGGCCTTTTTCAATCCTCCCCCGCCGGGGGAAGGGGACCATGCGAGGCATGGTGGAGGGGCACCGTCGTAAAAGAAGGGTACGCCTTTAAGCGGTGCCCCTCCACCCCTCGCTGCGCGAGCGGTCCCCCTCCCGTTTCGGGGAGGAATAACGCCCTATCCGAACCGATTGTCGCGCGGGAAACCCTGTGGCGGCATCCGGCCCGCGCCGCCGCGCGCGACCTTCCATTGCCACATCTCAGTCTCGGTCCGGGTGCGGCCTTCCTTGCCGCCCATGGTCCAGCGGAGCCCGTCTTCGAGCTTGAAGGTGATGGCATCGGCCATCCCGCCGTCACGATAGCGTTGCAGCTGGACGCCCTGCCCGCGCGCCAGTTCGGGCAGCTCCTCGAGATTGAAGACGACGAGCTTGCGGTTGTCGCCCACCACCGCGACGTGATCGTCCTCGGGCGCGATCGGGCGCACGACCTGTAATTTCGCCTCGCCCTTCAGATTCACGACCTGCCGCCCCTTGCGCGTTTCGGCCAGAAGATCGTCCGTATTCGCGGCGAAGCCCTTGCCGGTATCGGCGGCGAGCAGCAGGCGCTGTTTCGGCCGGTGGACGATCGCGGCCACGATCTGCGCCCCCGCATCGATGTCGAGCGTGTTCCTGACCGGCTCCCCTAAACCGAGCGCGCCGGGTAATTTGTCCGCGCCCAGCGTGAAGAAGCGGCCCGTATCGGTGACCAGCAGCAGCTTGTCCGTGGTCTGCGCGTGCAGGACGAAACCCTGCGCATCGCCTTCCTTGTATTTGAACTCCTGATCGAGCGGCAGATGCCCCTTGGCACCGCGCACCCAGCCTTTCTGCGAGAGGATCACCGTCACCGGCTCCTTCTCGATCATGGCCTCCATGCTGAATTCGACTGCCGGGGCGGCTTCCGCGATCAGCGTGCGCCGCGCGCCCAACGCCGTGTCCGGCCCGTATTCCGCGCGCAGCTTGGCAAGATCGCGCTTCAGCCGCGTGCGCTGGCGGGCGGGGGAACCGAGCAGCTTTTCCAGCTCGTCCTGCTCCTTCAGGAGATCGTCCTTCTCCTGCCGCAGCTCCATCTCTTCCAGCTTGCGCAGACTGCGCAGCCGCATGTTGAGGATCGCCTCGACCTGCCGTTCGGTGAGCGAGAATTCCGCCATCATCACCGCCTTGGGATCGTCCTCGTAACGGATGATCTCGATCACGCGGTCGAGATTGAGGAAGGCGACGATATAGCCTTCGACCAGCTCCAGCCGTTTCGCGATCTGGTCGAGCCGGTGGCGGCTCCTGCGCTGGAGGATGTCGATCTGGCTGGCGACCCAGTTCGACAGCAATTCCTTCAGCCCCATCACCATCGGCGTGCGCGTGGCATCGAGGACGTTCAGATTGAGGCCGAAGCGCGTTTCGAGATCGGTGAGTTTGTAGAGGCTCTCCTTCAACAGCTCGGGATCGACATTGCGGCTGCGGGGGCCGAAGACGATGCGGCTGTTCTCGTCGCTCTCGTCGCGCACGTCTTCCAGGATCGGCAGCTTGCGATCGGCGATGGCGGCGGCGATCTGTTCGATCAGCTTGCCCTTCTGCACCTGATACGGAATCTGATCGACAACGAGCTGCCATTGGCCGCCGCCCAGCCGTTCGATTCCCGCCTCGCGGTCGGCGGGCGCGGTCGCTTCGGTGGAGTGGAAGCGCGCGCGCATACGGAAGCTGCCGCGCCCGGTCTCGTAGGCGGCGGAGATGGTCTCCGCGCTGTCCACCACCAGCGCGCCGGTGGCGAAATCCGGCCCGTGGAACAGCTCCATCAACCGCGCGTGTTCGACATGCGGATTGTCGATCAGTTCGAGCGTGGCGTCGACAATCTCGGCGACATTGTGGCTGGGAATGTTGGTCGCCATCCCCACCGCGATCCCGCTGGCCCCGTTGGCGAGCAGGTTGGGGAACAGGCCGGGGAATATCTCCGGCTCGCGCTCTTCCCCATTATAGGTCGGGATGAAATCGACCGTGCCCTCGTCCAGCCCCTCCATAAGGCGCAGCGCGGTCTTCGTCAGGCGCGCTTCGGTGTAGCGGTAGGCGGCGGCGTTATCGCCGTCGATATTGCCGAAATTCCCCTGCCCCTCGACCAGCGGATAGCGCAGCGCGAAATCCTGCGCGAGGCGGACCATCGCGTCGTAGACGCTCGCATCACCATGCGGGTGATACTTGCCGATCACGTCGCCGACCACGCGGGCGGATTTCTTGAACGCGTCGGTAGGGTTCAGCTTGAGCTGCCGCATCGCCCATAAAAGGCGGCGGTGGACCGGCTTCAGACCGTCACGCAGATCGGGCAGCGAACGCGCGGTGATCGTGCTGAGCGCATAGACCAGATACCGCTCGCTCAACGCGCTGTCGAAAGGTGCGTCGACGATCGCGTCGAAGGGATCGGGTTCGTCCATCACAGTGGTATTGTCGGCAGCCATGCCGTTCACCCTATCACCGCCCCGGCTCGGCTAGAAGCGCGGAACGCCATGCTTTCCCCATGCGTAAGTCCGGTAACACGAACTCAATGGAGATACTCTCATGGCAAAACGCGTCCTCATCCTCGCC
>Ga0114912_1000610_pt1 | contig 17511 bp, 11 predicted proteins | sample MalvirDeepMed_51_FD_89713 | JGI IMG/M metagenome (GOLD analysis project Ga0114912, IMG submission 89713) | Marine viral communities from the Global Malaspina Expedition - Malaspina viral metaG DeepMed_51 | ecosystem: Environmental > Aquatic > Marine > Oceanic | place: Mediterranean Sea...
AAATCGAAGGCGATCTGGCGCAGGAAGCCCCGATGCTGCGCCTGCTCCAGGGCGATGTCGGCGCGGCCATGCGTCTCAGCGTTTCGTAATGCTGGCGCGCGAGCAGTTCGGTGGGGGCGAGCAGCGCGGCCTGCGCCCCGGCCTCGACAGCGATCAGCATGGCTTCGAGCGCCACCACCGTCTTGCCCGCGCCGACGGGGGCGGAGGTCGTCCTGTTCACCGGGCGCGACAAGGGAAGGGCGCGCGAGAGTATCCTGATGGGTCTGCTCGATGGCTCGATCGATATCGTGGTCGGCACCCATGCGATCTTTCAGGACACCGTCGCTTACCGCAATCTTGCGATGGTCGTGATCGACGAGCAGCATCGCTTCGGTGTCGGGCAGCGCCTGATGCTGGCGGGCAAGGGCAAGCGCGCGCCCCATGTCCTCGCGATGACGGCCACGCCGATCCCGCGCACGCTGACCCTGGCGCAATATGGCGAGCTCGACGTTAGCAAGCTGGACGAGCTTCCGCCCGGTCGCCAGGCGATCGATACGGTCGTCATGGGGCAGGACAAGACCGGCCTGCTGGTCGATCGTCTTGCCGCGCAGATCGCGGAAGGCAGGCAGGCCTATTGGGTCTGCCCGATGGTGCGCGAAAGCGACGGGCCGGAAGAGATCGCGGCGGCCGAAGCGCGCTATGCCGCGCTGCGCGAACGGTTCGGGGAGGACGTGGTGATGGTCCACGGCCAGCTCGCGCCCGAACTGAAGGACGCGGCGATGGAGCGGTTCGCCAGCGGCGATGCCAAGCTGCTGGTCGCGACGACAGTCATCGAAGTCGGTGTCGATGTGCCCAACGCCACGCTGATGGTGATCGAGCAGGCGGAGCGGTTCGGCCTGGCGCAATTGCACCAACTGCGCGGACGGGTGGGACGAGGCAGCGCAAAGTCGATCTGCATTCTGCTGCGCGGCGATACCCTGTCGGAGACAGCGCGCGAGCGGTTGGCGCTGATGCGCGATACGCAGGACGGGTTCCAGCTTGCCGAAGAGGATCTGCGCCTGCGCGGTGGCGGCGAATTGCTGGGCACGCGCCAATCGGGCGATGCCGCGTTCCGCATCGCCGATTTGGAGCAGATCACGCGGCTGCTTCCCGCCGCGCATGACGATGCGCGATTGTTGATGGAAAGGGACGGCGGGCTGGAGGGCAGCCGAGGCGAGGCGGCGCGCATCCTCCTCTATCTCTTCGAACGCGATTTCGGCGTGCGCACCTTGCGCGGAGGATAGCGTCTCAGCTCAAGAACCGGCCTTTTCCCGCCGGATCAGCGATTTGACCTTCGCATTGCGCATATGCCGCTTCACCGCGCGGCGTTCTGCCTTCTCCATCCACTGGCTCAAGCTCATTCCCCCTTCGGAGACATCGGCAAGCACGGCGCCGCGCAGGCCCATCGGCCTCTCCGGCCCCGTCGTCGTGTCGGTATCAGTCTGGCGCTCGATCTCGGCGTTCAGCAATGCCCCTGCCAGAACGCCGTAAGCCGACAGGAACAGCCACATGAGGAAGACGACGATCGCCGAAAGCGACCCGTATGTCGCGTTGTAATCGCTGACGTAAGCTACATAGAGCGAGAAGCCGAACGAGATCGCGATCCACAGCACGGTTGCCAGAAGCGCGCCGGGGGCGAGCCATTTCCATTTGGCCGGGGCGCGATCCGGGCCGTAGCGCATGATGAGCGCGAACCCGGCGCTCCCCAGCGCGATCGAGGCCGTCCAGGTCAGGATCTTGATCGCCCACTCCGTCCCCGGCCCGATCAGGCCATCGGCCTGGGTCTGCAACCAGGCGAACAGGCCTGCGCTGAGGATGCCGGTCAGGGCCACGAAGATTGCCGCCAGCGTCAGCGCCGCCACTCTGAGCGTCAGCGCGACGATGCCGCGCGTTTCATGCTCCTCATTGATGATGTTGAGCGCCCCGATCAGGCCGTTCGCCGCACGCATTCCACCATAGATCGCGAAGAACAGGGCGACCATCAGCGCGAAGCCGGTCACGCCCGAATTGGCGGTTACGACGCCGAGCAGCTGGTCCTCGATCACCGCAGCCGCTTCGGCGGGCACGACCTGGATGATCGATCGCATCTGCTGGTGCACCGTGTCGACGTTTCCGATCAGCCCATAGACCATGACGGTCGCAGCAATCAGGGGGGTGAGGGCGAGGAAGGTAAAGAAGGCGACGCCCGCGCCGAGCAGGGAAAGATTGTGGAATCCCCACATGGTGTAGACCCGCTTCAGGATTTCCTTCCACGCGGCCCAAGGCATGGCCCAAGGGCTATTTGCGGTTGCACCGGGGGCGTCTTTGGGGGAAGACCCCGCTTCTCGGGCGGGAATTTCCTCACCATCAGGCGTCATCCCTTCGTGGGGTGCCGGTGCGGCAAGTCCTTCATTGTCCACGTGGGTCGCTTTCTATGGTCGCTTCAGCTTCCTTTTTCCTTGAAACCGGGCGGGTTGGCAACCGCACCGCCCGCCGGAAATCGGGGCGGGGCCGGGCGCGAAGCTCGATGATCGGAAGCGCGGCCTCCATTCTGGCACTGGCGGCGGCCTTCGCGGCCGGCCCGGTGGTTGCGCAGCAGAATGGCAGTCCCGCCGATCCCGATGCGGACCTGTCGGTGCCCGCTCCGCCAGCGGATGCAGATCTGCCCGAGATCGAGCCGGTTATCAGCGACGAGGAGTTCGAAAGCGCGGTTCCGGCACTCGAAGACGATACCGCGCTGGAAGGGCCGCTCGAATCGATTGCCGATTTCGAACGGCGGATCGCGGCCGAACAGGCGGATGCCGATCCGCTCGAAGGGCAGGAGCCGCCGCTGGGCGATCCCGCGCTGGCGGATGGCGATCCGGTCGAAGCGATCGGCGACGCGCCCATTCGCGATGCGGAACTGACGGCGCCGCTCCCCCCGCTCGACCAGTTCGAGGTCGCGCCGGTCGAATACGCGGAGGCGGAGTCCGACGAGGACGTCGCCGAAGTGGCCTATAACGTGATCGTAAACGGGCTCGAGGAAGCCGACGAAACCGCGGAAGTCGACCTGCGCGACATGTTCGACAGTCTGTCCGCGCTCGAAGACGGCGATGGCGAGGCGGCGAACGTCGCCCAGGTTGCGGCGCGTTTGACCGAGGACAGCGCGCTGATGCAGCGCATTCTCGCATCGGAAGGCTGGTACGCGGCGCAGGCGACCACGCGGATCGATCGGGGCGAGGCGGGGCAGCCGCTGTCCGCCGTGATCGATGTCGTGCCCGGTGCGCGCTATACCTTCGCCGACATCGTGATCGACGCAGACCCGGTGGAGCCGACCGATCTGATCCGCGAAAACCTAGCATTGGAGGTGGGCGAGCCGATCGTGGCGGCGCGCGTCCAGGGCGCGGAGGCGCGCGTTGCCGTAGAACTGCTTCAGAACGGATATCCCTTCTCGCAGATCGGGCAGCGCGACATCCTGCTCGACCCGGAAACGCAGGATGGCGTCTACACTCTCCCGATCACCACCGGGCCGCGCTCGCGCTTCGGCGGTATCCGCACGACCGGCGATCTCGCCTTCGATGCCGATCATGTCGAGACGCTCGCGCGGTTCGAGCGGGGCGAGCTTTACGACAGCCGGATGGTCGACGATCTGCGCCAGGCGCTGGTCGCCACGGGACTGTTCAACACCGTTTCGGTCGTGCCCGAACAGAGCGGCGAAGCGGTGGGTGACGGCACGGAATACGCCACCATCCTCGTCGAACAGGATGCGGGCCCGCCGCGCACTCTGGCGGCGAGCGCGGGCTACGGGACCGGGCAGGGCTTCCGCCTCGAGGGCAGCTGGACGCATCGCAACCTGTTTCCGCCCGAAGGCGCATTGATCGCCAGTGCGGTGCTGGGCACGCGCGAACAGGGGGCGAGCGGCATCTTCCGCCGGTCCAATGCCGGACGGCGCGACCGCACCTTCCAGGCGAGCGTCGAGGCCCTGCGCGCCAATTACGAGGCTTACGAAGCGTTTACGGGGCGTATCTCCGCGCTGGTCAGCTACGATTCGACCAGCATCTGGCAGAAGCCGTTCACCTACGCCTATGGCGCGCAGATCATCGCCACGAACGAACAGGATTTCGATCTCACGACGCGCGAACTGGTGCGCCGGACCTTCTTCATCGGCGGGCTAACGGGCCAGGTCGGGATCGACCGGACCGACAGCCTGCTGAACGCGACCCAAGGGTTCCGGGTAACGGCGCTGATCGAACCCGAAGGATCGTTGCAGGACGGGTTCAGCCCCTATGTCCGCGCCCGGATTGACGGGTCGGCCTATTTCTCCCCCACCGATTCGATCACGCTGGCGGGTCGTATCCGGGTCGGGACGATCCAGGGGATCGAGCGCTTCGATCTCGCCCCCTCGCGCCGCTTCTATGCCGGAGGCGGCGGGTCGGTGCGCGGATACGGGTTCCAGCAATTGGGCCCGCGCGCAGTCTATCCCGATCCCAATTTCGAATTCGATCCAGAAAAACCCGACGAGGTTGCCGATACGATCTACCGCCCGCTCGGCGGACGCAGCCTGAACGAAGTGGCGGCGGAAGTGCGCTATCGCTTCGGCAATTTCGGCGTCGTTGGGTTCCTCGATGCCGGTCAGGTCTACGAAGATACCGTGCCCGATTTCAGCAATCTTCGGTACGGCGTGGGTATCGGCGGGCGCTATTACACCAATTTCGGGCCGCTCCGCCTCGACGTCGCCATGCCGCTGGACCGGCGCGAGGGTGAGAGCAGCTTCGCGGTCTATGTCTCGATCGGGCAGGCGTTCTGATGGCTGACGGTACTCCCATCGAAGACCAGGGTGCACCCGAATTCGTCGAAACGCAGGAGACGGTTGAGTCGAGCAAGACTGGTCGCCGCGAGCGCCATCTCGGGCGCACGATCGCCAAATGGACCGCCATCGTTCTGGGCGGCATCGTCCTGCTGGTGGGAGCTTTGATTCTCGGGCTCGATACTGGGCCGGGCAAGCGTTTCGTCGCCGATCAGATCGCCGGGCTCGAATTCCAGAACGGGATGGAGATCGATGTCGGACGCATCGAAGGCTCGCTCTATGGCGAGATGGTCCTCCACGATGTCGCCGTGTCCGACCCGAAGGGCGTGTTCCTGACTTCGCCTGAAATGCGCGTCGACTGGCGCCCGTTCAAATTCCTGCGCAGCCACATCGATATCCGCGCTCTGACCGCCGAGCGCGTCACTCTGGCGCGCGCGCCCGAATTCGCTGAGACCCCGCCGAGCGACGATCCGCTGCTGCCGAACTACGATATCGATATCGGCACGTTCCGCATCGCGAATTTAGTCGCCGAAGCGCCCGTCAGCGGCGAGCGGCGAGTCGCCTCGATTGCGGGCGAGGCACATATCGCCGATGGTCGTGCGCAAGTGACGCTCGATGCCGCGACGCTGGCGGGGGAGAACCGCGCTGGCGGCGATCGGATCGCGCTCGAACTGGATGCGGTGCCCGACGACAATCGCTTCGACGTCTCGCTCGATCTAAACGCGCCGGGCGACGGCGTGATCGCGGCGCTGGCGGGCCTTACCGAACCGCTGACAGTCCAGGTCGCGGGGCAGGGCACGTGGGACCGCTGGGCCGGACGGGTCGATGCGAACCTCGCGGGCAGCGAATTCGCGCGTCTTAAAGTCTCCGGCAATGACGGGACGTTCAAAGTCAGCGGACCGACGCGGGTGGCGCGCCTGTTCGAAGGGCCGACCGCCACTCTGCTCGGACCGATCCTCAATATCGACATGACCGCCGCGCTGGAAGAGCGCCGCGCGACGCTGGCGGGCAATGTGAACAGCGACGCGTTCCGCCTTAACACCAACGGCCTGGTCGATCTGTCAGACAACAGCTTCGAGGATCTGAAGCTCGCTTTCGTGCTGCTGAAGCCGTCCGCGCTGGCCGAGAATCTGAGCGGCAGCGGCCTGCGCGCGCTGCTGACCCTGGACGGTGCATTTGCGACGCCGCGCGTTCAGTATCAGGTCAACGCCAATCGCCTCGCCATGAACGATATGGGGCTAGAGAACCTTTCCGCCAGCGGCGCGGCGACGGTGGATGCGGACCGCATCATGATCCCCATCGAAGCCCGCGTTGCACGCATCACCGGTCTCGATACGGTGGCCGGCGGGCAGCTTCGCAATGTGCGTTTGGCCGGCGATCTCGCCATCGAAGGCCCGCGCATCCTCTCCGACAATATGCGCATCCGCTCGGACCGCATTGATGCCGGACTGATCCTGCTCGCCGATACCTCGACCGGTCTCTACACCGGCGCGATCGACGGGCGGATCGACAATTACCGGATCGAGAGCGTCGGCATCTTCAACATCGAAACCGATGTCGACTTGCAGACCGAAGGCGATGGATTCGCGCTGGCGGGCCGGGTGCGCGTACGTTCGACGAGCCTCTTCAACGAAGGCGTGCGGGATTTCCTCGGCGGCAATGCCGTCGCGGGGGCCGATATTCGCTATGGCTCGGACGGGATAACCCGGTTCCGCAACCTGACCCTGCGCGCGCCTGCGGCGCGGATCACCGGCGGCAGCGGCTTCTACGCGCCCGACGGACGCCTGGCCTTGCAGGCGGACGGCGTGACCGACGCCTATGGCCGCGTCGGCGTGCGCGTGGCGGGCACGCTCACCAATCCGCAGGCGGTCGTGACGGCTGAGCGGCCCGATCTCGGCATCGGCCTCGCCAATCTGCGGGCCAATATTACCGGGGCCAGAAACGGCTATCGCCTCGATGCGACCGCGGACACGGATTACGGGGCGCTCACTGCAGACGTGGTCCTCGGCACCGGCGACGTGTTGACGCTCGACATCAACAGCGCCAATCTGGCTGGGATCGATTTCGCAGGCTCGCTGCGGCAGACCCGCGCAGGGCCTTTCGCCGGGCGGCTCGATGCCAAGGGGCAGGGCCTTGCGGGCGTGGTTCGCCTTGATGCCGAGGGACAGTATCAGCAGGCGCTGATCAATCTGCGGGCGCAAGACACGGTCCTGCCGGGGCCAGCCAACCTCTCGATCGGATCGGCAATCGTCGATGCGCGGGTGGTGCTTTACGACCAGCCTTATGTCGTTGCGGACGCGCAATTGGCGCAGACGTCGATCGGCAGCCTCAATCTGAACGCGGCGCGTGCCAAGATCGATTACCGCGACGGGCGGGGCAATGCGCGCGTGCTGGCCGAAGGCGTCAGCGGGGTTCCGTTCCGCGTTGCCGCCAATGCCGACCTGACACCCGAACTCTGGCGCGCGCAGGTGAAGGGCCGGGTGCGCGGCATCGATTTCGCCACCACCAGCCCAGCGCGGATCGTCCCCGGCGCGAACGAATACGAGCTATTGCCGACGCGCATCGATTTCGGGCGGGGCAATATCCGTCTGGCCGGAAAATACGGCGAAGGGGTCGAGATACAAAGCCGTCTCGACTCGCTCGACCTGTCGATCGTGGAAGCGTTCGTCCCCGGCTTGGGTATCAACGGCCGCGCCACCGGCAGTCTCGATTTCGCCCAGGCGACAAGCACGGCCTTCCCGCGCGCCGATGCTCGCCTCCAGATCGCGAATTTCAGCCGTACCACCGCGGTTTCGGTCAGCCAGCCGATCGATATCAATTTCGTCGGCAAGCTGCTCGCCGATGGAGGCGAAGCGCGCGCGGTGATGCGGCGGCGGGGAAGCGTCATCGGGCGGATGGTGGCCTCGCTCAATCCCCTGCCGCCCGGCGCGGGCACCTGGACGACGCGGCTTTTGTCCGCGCCTTTGGGTGGAGGGATTCGCTATAACGGCCCGGCTGACACGCTGTTCTCCTTCGCCGGACAGCCGGACCAGCGCCTGTCCGGCCCGATCGGCGTGGCGGCTGATTTCGGTGGCCGGGTGCAGAGCCCCGAGCTGTCCGGGATCATCCGCGCCAACAGCCTGACCTATGAAAATCAGACCTACGGCACGCGCCTTTCCAACATGGCCATCGCCGGACGCTTCTCTGGCGACCGGTTCGAGATCGAGCGCCTGACCGCAAAGGCAGGCGACGGAACGGTCAGCGCCAACGGCTTCGTCAGTCTCGCCTCGGACAGCGGTTATCCGATGAATGTCGAGATCACGATGGACGATGCCCGCCTGGCGCGCAGCGACGCGCTTTCGACGACCGCCACCGGCAATATCCGCCTCACCAAGGCGGCGCGTCAGACCGCAGTGGTCAGCGGCGAGATTCTTCTGCCCGAAACCCGGTACGAGATCATCCGTCAGGGCGCTGCCGAGGTGCCCGAGCTGACCGGTGTTCGCTTCAAGCCGCCGCGCGGGCCGCAGCGCATTACCGGGGACGAGCCATCGCAGCCGCAGCCGGGCCTGTTCGACCAGTTGCGGCTCGACATCGCGCTCAGGGCCCCGGAGCGACTCTATGTTTCGGGTATGGGTCTCGAATCCGAATGGAGCGCGGATCTCCGCCTTGGCGGTACGAGCACGGCGCCGCGAATCTCGGGCGATGTCGAACTCGTTCGCGGTACGCTCGGCTTCGCGGGACGATCGTTCGAACTGACGAACGGACGCGTGGACTTCACCGGCGGCACCACGATCGATCCCGTCATCCGACTGGCCGCGACCGACGATATCGAGGGGGTGACGGTGAATGTGAATGTCACCGGCCGGGCCTATAATCCGCAGATTGCCTTCTCCAGCACGCCCGGCCTGCCGCAGGACGAGATCGTCTCGCGCATCCTGTTCGGCAGTTCGGTCGGCAATCTGTCGGCAATCCAGGCGGTTCAGCTCGCCGCGTCGCTCAATTCACTCAGGGGTAGTGGCGGAGGGCTCAATCCGCTCGGCAAGCTGCGCTCGGCCACGGGCATCGACCGCCTGCGCATTCTCGGCGCGGACGAGACCAGCGGACGCGGAACGGCGCTGGCTGCGGGCCAGTATATTTCGGACGATGTCTATATCGAATTCATCACCGATGCCCGCGGCTTCACCGCCACGCAGCTGGAAGTCAGCCTTACGCCCTTCCTCTCGATCCTGAGCCAGGCGGGCGGATCGGGCGCGACGAACGTCAATGTCCGCTATCGCAGGAATTACTGATGCGCGGCGCGGTGATCATGGCGGCGCTCGCGCTCGCCGCGTGTGAGAGCGAACCGAGTTTCGACGAACGCTACGACACCGCGCAGGAGACGATCGAGGCAAAGGCCAAGGCGTTGGACGCGGAGCTGGAGCAAGCAACGCTGCCGCATGGTGAGGATGAACCGGAAGAAGAGAAAGACGACCAGCCGCGATCGTAAAGATCGCCGTTCGGCTTGAACTGCCTTTAAAAGAGGCGTCCCAGGGCCATGAAATGAGGATTTCCGGCGCGATGCCGCGATCCGATAATTGGCAGGACGAGGACCTTCTCGAGGCGCGGCCTAGTGATGCATTTGAGATGCGAGTGCATTTTTTCCGTCAGTGAAAACTTCGAAGACCACGACGCCGCAAGGAACCTCGGCTTGGTCGTGAGCCGGTAAGCCGCCAGGATCTGGATCAGGCTATCGATCTTGCAAGCTGACCGGGGCGCTTGGAGGATTAGCAAAGTCGCGCACGCATCGTGATGCAACGCAAGAGACCGCCCGCCTGACGCTTGGAGTCATGCTGCTTTCAACTTGTTCACGAACTCCCGCGTCGCAGATTGCAGATCCGTGGAGATCCCGCTTAGCGAGCTGGAGGCTTCGGCGACCTTCCTGCTCAAATTCTCAGTGTCTTCCGCAGCATCCCGAATATCCGACAAGTCAGTCAGCACATGACTTGCTGCGGACGCCGTATCGCGTGCGGAAAGGGCGATCGCGGTCCCGGCCTGCTGTTGTGCATCCACTGCGGCGCGAATGGCCATCGCCGCCTGCGAGACTTCTGAGACGGCTTGCAATATCTGTTCGAAGCCATCGTCTGCTACACCGACGCCGGTACCAGCCGCTTCGACGATATCGCGAATGGATCGCGTCGCGGTTTCAGATTGTCTGGCGAGCGACTTCACCTCGCTGGCGACGACCGCGAAACCCCTTCCCGCATCCCCGGCTAGGGCAGCTTCGATCGTCGCGTTCAGAGCCAGCATATTGATCTGCGTCGCCAGATCGTGGATCGTGTCCGAGAAGCCAACGATACCGGCCGCGCGATCGCGGATTTCCTTCAACGAGTCATGCGCGGTGCCAGCGGTCTCGTTGGCGTTTTCGCTCAAGAGGACCTGCTGCGAGACGGCCTCCGCGATCGTCGATATTGAACAGGACAGCTCGTCTGCGTGTTCCGCCAGGTTGCGGGCGGTATCGGACGAGCTGTTGGCGTATAGGGCGGTCTCGCGGGTTATCACGCTCGTTCGATTGGCTGTCGTGCGAAGTTCGCCCGCTGTTTCGGACAGATCACTGGAAGCGCGCCCCACCAGATCGACGATGGCGATCACGCTCTGTTCGAACTGATCGGCGATGAGATTCATGTCGGCGCGGCGTCGCTCCTCCGCCGCGGCTTCATTCGCAAGGCGCCGATCGCGTTCGGCATTCTCGCGGGTCTGCGCTTCGCGAAGGTCCTGAAGGGCACGCGCGAGTTTAGCGCGATCGTCCTGCGCTTCGCTCGCCAGAGCGTCGGCGAGACGCCGTTCCTTTTCCTGCCTCTCCGTAAGGCGGCGCAACCGCTCGGTAATGTAGGCCAGGACGGAAAATTGGAGACCCACTGCCACGGCGTGGACCATGACACGCGAGAATGTGCCCGAACCGGAAAATACCCAGGTGGGCGCGATGAAATCGAGCGCGAGATGGTGCACGGCGATGAGGGCGGACGCCAAGGCGATCGGTCGCCAGTCGCACAGGACCGTCAATGCTGCCAGTGCGACGAAGAAATACATGTGACCGTCAATCTGCCAGCCATGACCGGCCAGAAGATAGACGCCGATGGCCGGAAAGACTGCGGCAAGCGTCGCGCAGGTGAGGCGGGCAGTCTGGTCGTAGCGGCCTCTGACGGCCATCCAGGTCGGCGCGACATTCGCGGCCAAAACGAGACCTAGCGTGAGCGCGGTTTTGCCAGTCTGGAGATAGAGCGACATTCCGACAAGCCACACCGCCCCGAGCCATGCCGCGAACACAAGGATCAGGATGCCGCGTGCGCGCAGCCGATCGAGTTCGGTCATGTCACATCTCCAAACCCGGAACAGCCCGATGGTGGGGCGGCCAAAAGTAACGTGGGAATCCCTTCAAGCCTTCGCGACATCACAGCGCGATCACCTTCGACCACAAATGAGCCGTCGAGAGGTCCGGAGCCGATCAGACGAATATCGTCCTGTGCCATGGCGGCGAGCAGATCGATGTCGCCAGCGCCGGGCAGAGGCACGACGAGAACCTTTCCGTTTTGAGAAGGCCAGAAAGCCATCATTCCGAACGCGCCCAATGTGACCGCGAGCTGGCCAAAAATCGGAACCCGCGATGTTCGACGACCGCTGCGCATTCCCGCCCGATACCGGCGACAAGGTTACCAACCGGTAACGAAAATCATGGTTTTCGCCTCAGATGGCTCGTAAATTACAAAAATCTCGAAGAGATTTTCGGCACGATCACGCATTCCGACATCGTGCGATCAAGCCAGCCCTGTTCGTGTTCCAGAGATTGGCCGAATGAGCCTCTGGATGAAAGGCAGCTGGAGTACGAAACTCGAGCGAATGAGCTAAGCTACCTGGCTGCGAGAAGCCGGGCAGGGCACAAGTCGGGCACAATCTGCGCGCAGGATTTCCGACCGATTTCCTCGATTGAAGGAAAACGGCGGAATTCTACGGCTTGTTGTCGGAAACGACGAAAATTGGTCGGGGAGAGAGGATTCGAACCTCCGGCCCCTGCCTCCCGAAGACAGTGCTCTACCAGGCTGAGCTACTCCCCGACCGGATCGGCCCCGCGAAAAAAGCTCCGCGGGTCGAGGCAAGGCGCGCCCTATAGGTGGGGATGACGAGACGCGCAAGCGGGCAATTCGGCGAAAACTGTCCTATCGCACGATTCCGATTGGAGAGCCCGCATCGTGCCAGAACACCACCGCGCAACGTCCCATTACGAAACCGCCTATCTCGACCTCATGCGCCGGATCTGGGCCGAGGGGGACGAGCGCGTCGATCGCACGGGAATCGGCACACGCTCCGTCTTCGGAGCGACCTTGCGATTCGATTTGGCCGACGGGGCGATGCCGCTCATCACCACCAAGCGCGTTTACTGGAAGACGGCGACGCGCGAGCTGCTGTGGTTCCTGACGGGGGAGACCAATATCCGCCCGCTCGTGCTTCAGGGCGTGAAGATCTGGAACGAATGGCCGCACGCCCGCTATGTCCGCGAGACGGGCGACGATCTGTCGCTCGATGCCTTCGTGGAGCGGATCGCCAAGGATGAGGTGTTCGCTCAGAACTGGGGCGATCTCGGCCCGGTCTATGGCAAACAATGGGTCGACTGGCCGACCTATCTTTATCGCAAGGACGGGACGTATGAGCAGGGGCCGGGGATCAATCAGGTCGCCGACCTTGTCGAAAGCCTGCGCACCAATCCGGGCAGCCGTCGCCATATCCTCGAAGGGTGGAACGTGGCCGAGCTGGATCGCATGGCGCTGCCGCCCTGCCACAAGACCTATCAGTTCCACGTCGCGGACGGGAAGCTGAACGGGCTGCTCTATCAACGCAGCTGCGACGTTGCGCTCGGCCTGCCCTTCAATCTGTGGTCCGCCGCGCTGCTTCAGAGGATGCTGGCGCAGCAGGCCGATCTTGAACCCGGCGAGTTCGTTTGGATGGGGGGCGACACCCATCTCTATCTCAATCACGCCCATCTGATCGAGGAACAGCTGGCGAGGGAACCGCAAGGGCACCCGCGGCTTGAGATCATGCGGCGTCCGGCCACCATCTTCGATTACCGCATTGAGGATTTCGAGGTCAGGAACTACACGCCGCACGGAGCGATCAAGGCTCCGGTGGCGGTGTGATCGGAACCGTTCGGCCACTCGGCTTGACCCGGTGCTCGCGCTGAAATAAAATAACGCAATCAAGCAAGATTGCTTACAAGCGTCTCGTTATCGAGGGGAGAGCGCATAATGGCCGACAGGCCCGATCCACAGGCGCAAGCCGGGCATAATGCGCCCGGTCTGAGCCTGCATGTTCCCGAACCCAAATTCCGCCCCGGTGACGCGGTGGACTTCAGCCATGTCGATGTGGGCGAGCCCGGCAAACAGCCGCGCCCGGACGAGACCTGCGCGCCCGACACCATGCATGACCTCGCCTATGGTCTGGTCCGCGTGCTGGGTGACGACAATCGCGCGCACGGGCCGTGGGACCCCAAGCTCGATCCCGAAACGCTGCGCACGATGCTCGGCCATATGGCCATGACCCGTGCTTTCGACGAGCGGATGTTCCGCGGGCAGCGGCAGGGCAAGACCAGCTTCTATATGAAGTGCACCGGCGAGGAAGCGACCAGCGTCGCCGCCTCCATGGCGCTGGCGAGCGACGACATGGTCTTCCCGAGTTATCGCCAACAGGGCATTCTGATCCAGCGTGGCTATCCCCTGATCGAGATGATCAACCAGATCTATTCGAACCGCGGCGACAAGCTGAAAGGCCGCCAGCTGCCGATCATGTATTCGAGCCGCGAGCACAGCTTCTTCTCGATCAGCGGCAATCTCGCCACCCAGACCCCGCAGGCCGTGGGCTGGGCGATGGCGAGCGCAATCAAGGGCGATACGCGGATTGCCGCGACCTGGGTGGGCGAGGGCAGCACGGCGGAGGGCGACTTCCATTCGGCCTGTCTGTTCGCAACCGTCTATAATGCACCGGTTATCCTCAATGTTATCAACAACCAGTGGGCGATCTCCAGTTTCAGCGGCTTTGCAGGCGCCGAGCGGACGACCTTCGCAGCGCGCGCCCTCGGTTATGGCCTGGCCGGACTGCGCGTGGACGGGAACGACCCGCTTGCCTGCTATGCCGCCGAGCAATGGGCGGCGAACCGCGCCCGCGCCAATGCGGGGCCGACGCTGATCGAATTCTTCACCTATCGCGCGGAGGGGCATTCCACGTCCGACGACCCCAGCGGCTATCGCAGCGCGACCGAGCGCGAGGAATGGCCCTTGGGCGATCCGGTGATGCGCCTGAAGAAGCATCTCATCGAAATCGGCGAATGGGACGAGGAACGGCAGGAGAAGATGGATCTCGAAGCCGCCGAACACGTGAAGAAAGTGACCAAGGAAGCCGAAGCGAACGGCATTCTCGGCCATGGCCTGCACCATCCGTTCCGCACCATGTTCGAGGACGTGTTCGAAGAGCTGCCCTGGCACCTCAAGGAACAGGCCGAACAGGCGATCCACGAACGCGAGACCAAGTTCCCGGGCGGACTGCCCAATGAAGGGAAGGGCGCATGAGCGAGACCGAGACCATGAGCGCGCCGGACCAAACGCCCGACCAGGCCGAAGCGAAGCCCGAACGCCGCCTCAACATGATCGAGGCGATCAACGACGCGCTCGATATCTCGATGCAGCGCGACGAGAACGTGGTCGTGATGGGCGAGGATGTCGGCTATTTCGGGGGCGTGTTCCGCTGCACGGCGGGCCTCCAGGAAAAGCACGGCAAGAACCGCGTGTTCGATACGCCGATCAGCGAATGCGGCATTATCGCCGTGGCTGTGGGGATGGGCGCGTACGGCTTGCGCCCCGTGCCGGAAATCCAGTTCGCGGATTATATCTATCCCGGCCTCGACCAGCTCATCAGCGAGGCGGCGCGCCTGCGCTACCGCTCGGCGGCGGAATATATCGCGCCCATGACGGTGCGCAGCCCGTTCGGCGGCGGCATCTTCGGCGGCCAGACCCACAGCCAGAGCCCGGAGGCGATCTTCGCCCATGTCTCCGGCCTGAAAACCGTGATTCCGGCGACACCCTATGACGCGAAGGGGCTTTTGATCAGCGCGATCGAGGATAACGATCCGGTGATCTTCTTCGAGCCTAAGCGCATCTATAACGGCCCGTTTTCCGGTTATTACGACAAGCCGGTGCAGCCCTGGAAGAAGTTCGATCAGAGCGTGGTGCCGGAAGGCTATTACAAGATCCCGCTCGGCAAGGCGCGGCTTGCGACCGAAGGCGAACAGGTCACGATCCTCGCCTATGGCACCATGGTTCATGTGGTCGAGGCGGTCTGCAAGGAGAAGGGCATCGAAGCCGATGTGCTCGACCTGCGCACGATCGTCCCACTCGATATCGAGGCGATCGAAGCTTCGGTGAAGAAGACTGGACGCTGCCTGATCGTCCACGAGGCGACCCGCACGGCGGGCTTCGGCGCGGAACTGTCAGCGCTTGTAACCGAACGCTGCTTCTACCACCTCGAAGCCCCGGTCGAACGTGTGACCGGCTTCGACACGCCCTATCCGCATAGCCTCGAATGGGCCTATTTCCCCGGCCCCATCCGCATCGGCGAAGCGCTCGACAAGATTTTGGCGGAATGAACCGAAACCCCACCTTCCCGTCATTGCGAGGAGCCGCAGGGGACGCGGCAATCCAGCGAGCGACGGTCCTGGATCGCCGCGGCCCTGCGGGCCTCGCGATGACGATGAAAGAGTAGACGACATGGCCAAATTCACCTTCAACATGCCCGATATCGGCGAAGGCATCGCCGAGGCCGAGATCGTGCAATGGCACAAGCAGGTCGGCGACACGGTCAGCGAAGACGAGGAATTCGTCGACATGATGACCGACAAGGCGACCGTGCCGATGGAAAGCCCGGTCACCGGCAAGATCGTCCAGATCGCGGGCGGCGAGGGCGACATGGTCTCGATCGGCTCGATGCTGGTCGTGATCGAGGTCGAGGGCGAAGTGCCCGACGATGTCGCCGAGGAAAACGAGGCGGCGGCGGATGCAGCGCCTGCACCCGCTCCGGCGCCGAAGGACGAGGACGTCGAAGAGCGGATCGAGGTCGAGAACCCCGATCCCAGCGACGCCGACGATGCGATGGCGGCCGATCCCTCGCCGCCGCCCGCTCCGGCACCCACCCCGACCCCCGCACCGGCCGCATCTTCGGTAAAGGTTCTCGCCAGTCCGGCGGTGCGCAAGCGCGCGAAGGAATTGGGCGTCGATCTGGGGCAGGTGAAGCCTTCGGAAGAGGGCCGCGTGCGCCACGGCGATCTCGACCAGTTCCTGTCCTATAGCGACGGTTTCGGTGCTGCTGCCCCGACTCGTGCGGACGAGGAGAAGAAGGTCATCGGAATGCGTCGCCGCATTGCCGAGAACATGGCCGCGTCCAAGCGCAACATCCCGCATTTCTCTTATGTCGAGGAATGCGATGTTACCGATCTGGAAGCGCTACGCGCCCAGCTCAACGCGAACAAGGGCGAGGGGGCTGGTTCTCGGCCGAAGCTCACGATCCTGCCGCTGCTGATCACGGCGATCTGCAAGACGCTGCCCGATTTCCCGATGATCAACGCGCGCTATGACGACGAAGCGGGCGTGGTGACGCGCCATGGTGCGGTCAATCTCGGCATGGCGGCGCAGACCGATGCCGGGCTGATGGTGCCGGTGATCAAGAACGCGCAGGCCAAGAATCTCTGGCAGCTCGCCAACGAGATCACGCGCCTGGCGGAAGCCGCGCGCAACGGTATGGCGAAGAGCGAGGAGATGCAGGGCGGCACCTTGACCGTGACCTCGCTCGGTCCGCTCGGCGGCGTGGCGACGACCCCGGTCATCAACCGGCCCGAGGTGGCGATCATCGGTCCGAACCGCATCATCGAACGCCCGATGTACGTTTCTGACGGCAATGGCGGCGAACGAATCGAGAAGCGCAAGCTGATGAACATCTCGATCAGCTGCGACCATCGCGTGGTCGACGGGTGGGATGCGGCCAGCTTCGTCCAGGCGCTCAAGAAACTGCTCGAAGCGCCCGCGCTGATCCTGGTGAGTTAGCGCACGATCGCGCTGTAGCTTCTCAGCCGCCGGTCATCGCCTGCGGCAATGCGCCAGCGCAGATGGGTGACGTCTTCGGGCGAGGCGAGGCGTTTGCCCCTGCGCAGGTCGCCGAGGCGACCCCAGTGTCGTCCGCCGTCGATTGAGACCTCGACGCTTGCATCGCCGCTGCGCTGGAACGCCAGTTCCTCCGGTACGCGGCTGGCGAGCGTGAAGGGCTGGCGGGCGCCGGGTCGATTCCACTGCATGACGAGCACGACCTTGTCGCCGCTTTCCAGCGTGGTAGCGGGCTCCAGCGCGAGTCCCCCATTCGATCGCGTTTCAACGAAGACCGAGCGGGTGATCGACAGCGCCGATCCGGCCGCGCTGGCAGCACTCGCAACGGCGAGCGCGCTGATGGCGAGCGTTACGATACGTATTGGATATCCCCCGATTGCCCTGACTTGGGCCTAACCGGTTCGCGGTCAAAATAGGGTTAACGGCCCTTCACCATGCCGCGGTGGAATTAGAATAAAATTTCGCAGGAAATCGCATTGACAGCGTTCCGACCCTGCCCTAGTTGCGCGGCTCCCAAGAGGCGCTGCAGCGTTTTAATGCGCGGGTGTAGCTCAGTTGGTTAGAGTATCGGCCTGTCAC
>Ga0114912_1000631_pt1 | contig 17165 bp, 14 predicted proteins | sample MalvirDeepMed_51_FD_89713 | JGI IMG/M metagenome (GOLD analysis project Ga0114912, IMG submission 89713) | Marine viral communities from the Global Malaspina Expedition - Malaspina viral metaG DeepMed_51 | ecosystem: Environmental > Aquatic > Marine > Oceanic | place: Mediterranean Sea...
CATCGACTTACCGGGTGGCGGTGCCAGATCGAGCGCGCCCCCGCTTAGGTGACGACTGTTAGCGGCTGGACGATACCCGCGCCGTCGCATGTCGTCCTGATAGGCTTGCGAGCGATAACCCGAGGTAATCCGTACGCCGGGGATAGCCCGTTGCAAATCGGAATAGACGTTCAACCCACCTGCCTGCCCATCGACCGAAAAGCCGGGAGGCGGGGGTGGCACATCGCCCGAGCGCGCAGGTGCGCCAGCCGGTGCCCCTTCGCGGGGCGGTGGAGGCAAGGGAACCGACGAGCCGCGTTCGGGCAGCGTGAAGCTCATATCATTAAGCACCCCGCGCGCCGTCTTCCGAGCCGCCCCGATCGCCTTCTTCGCCGCCTTGCGCTTCCCGTTGTCATCGAGGCGCTGATATTCCTCGCTCGCAATCAGACCAAGCAGGCTGTTGTAGGTCAGGCGACCCGCAATCTCGTGATAGCGATCATATTCTTCGGGCGTGTAATCGAACCGCTCGCCATCCTCGCTGTATTGCTTGCCCGGCGCGTTGACTGACTTCCCGACGCGCAGCATCTCCGCCACGACCGGATCGTCCTTTGCCTGCGACTGCCAGAACGGCGAGAGGAAATCAGGTCCGAGACTGTCAGTTTCGACCACATCACCAAACACATCGCGGCGGGGCATCAATTCGTCCGTCATGCCCGGCACGCGCGCCTGTATGGCCTCGCCAATGCTCTCGCGCTTGCGGGCGACGGGATCCATCGCACGCGCCACGCCAGCGACACCAGCAGGCACTGCGAACGAACTGACCACACGCTCCAGCCAGTTACCCGCATAGCGGCCCGGATCGCTCAATCCTTCCACGAAATCGGACATCCCAGACAGCCAGGTCTTGCTGGCGAGGTTCGACATGATCGAAGCCGTCAGCATCGTGGCCTTATCGTCCTGTTGGCGCTCGCTCAGGCCATCGGGCAGGGTCGCCATATCCGCCGCAACGCCGATCGTCGTGGAAAGAGGATCGAGGCGCGAATAGCTCACATACCGATCGCCAATCTTGACCGAGTAAGGTTGCCAGCCGTCCGCGTAGAGCAGCTTTGCCTTGTTGGCATCGGGCGGACGCCCGCCAGTGATCCGGCCATCTAGCGCAGCCTCATACATCACCGCTGCCAAGCCCGAACCGAGCATCACACGAGCGAGCGCCATGTCCCGACGCTCGCCACCGGCCCGGAAATCTGCGCGCCATTCGCCAAGCAGGGGAGCGGCAATCGAGCGCTCTGTTGCGAACTTCATCAGATTGATCGGTGTTCGCACGAAGGGGATGATTACCTTCGCGACGATGTTGTTCGAGGCGATGCGCGACACCGAAGAACCGAACTCGCCTAGCTTGTTCTGAAACGTCAGATAGCGCCCATATTCCATGGCACGCTCTAGCATTGCGTCAGGGGGGTCGCTTACCAGCTGCGCAATCCGTTCCGCAGCCGCATCCCCCCGCAGCCCTTCCCGCGCAGCCTGCCGTGTTGCCAGCGCGTTCAGCTCCATGCGCCGCGCAATGCCCTTGAAAATCTGATCTTCTGCCGTGAGCAGCCGGGTGGGCACACGGATAATCTCGCCCTTCAAGCCCTCAATGGCTTTGAACTCGTCACCTTCGACCTTGCTCACAAAGTCGTCAGCGTCTCCAGTCTTGAGCGCGCGGGCGAATAGCCTGACGCCTTCCTTAGTGCCCTGTAGCAGCCCGATCGCCCTTGCCCCCACTTCGCTCGCCAAGATGCGCTCTTTCGCATTGTCGCGCGCTACAGCGCTACGCACGGCACCGATCGCCGCCCCGGTCGCATACTCCGGCACTTGGAGCATGGCCGTAACGCTGTTCGAGACCATGTTGACGATATGCGTCGGCGGATTGGCGACGAGACAGAAGCTGTTCGGGCGTCATGTTCAGATCGGCCGCAAGCCGTTCGGTTTCGGCCTGAGTGATCCTTCCACGCTTGGCGGCATCAAAGCCCACCTCGCGCTCAGTCACAGCAAGGGCGCGGCGAATGTCTTGCGGGCTTTCCAGCCGGTCGAGATTGATGTTCCCGGCACGCTGGACAGCATCGGCAGGCCATTCTTCATAAGCCTGGACAGGCGGGAACGGCATCGCATCGGCTGGCTGCGAGCGATCGGCAAAGACGCGCCCACCACCGCTTAGCTGTTCCTCCAGCCCGATACGCTCCGCACGCATGTTGTCGAAGGCGTCCACCTCTGCGAAATCGTCAGGACGGAAGACCCGGCCCGACCCACCGTTGTATGTTTTGCTAAGGGCATCGAGGAAGGTGGCAACATCGGGGCGATCCTCGCCGGGGAAATAACCCGCCTCCCATGCCGACAGCGCGGCGTCGTCAAACGTCATGCCGTCAGGATCAAGCAGGGGACCGAACCGCGTTTCTTGCCCCACAAAATCGAGCCCACGGCGCGCGGCGTTCGAGGTAATCCCCATATGCGCCAATTCGCCGCCCTGATCGCGCAGACCACCAAGCGAACGAAGATAGCCCACCAGATCAAGCGGGCCTACCTTGGGAACGTCCTCGCCCCGCCAGTTGCGAACGGAGGTGCGAGTAAGAGCTTCGGCCTCGCTCACAGGCTTGGCATCGACATAGCGCCCCGCACCGATCCCAGCGGCTTCCTCAACACCATCGACAAAGTTTGACGGCATGGGCAGCACATCGCGCGGCTCGATATTGGCAGCAGACGCCATGAGCTGCGCCCGGCTGGTAGGATCAAGCAGGCGGCGCGCTTCCCCGAACGCGTCCCGAGGCGCAGGCATCGAGAGCGAAGGCATAGGATCGCTTGCCATTGCTTGATAAGCGGGAGGATCGACCACGAACCCAGCAGGGGGCGGGGGAACGTCTGGAGTCCCGCCATCGGCGTTTGACGGGGCCAAGTCCCCGACACGATCGCCAACGCGAACAACGCCCGCAGGCGCGTCCATAGTGAAACCAGCAGGAGGCGGAGGAACATCAACCGACCCACCCAACGACTCGCTTTGAATTGCCTCTGTTTTAACAGTGGGCGCATCGCCAGCCGGGCGAACAGTCACATTGCCGCGACCCGTTACAGCGCGGGCACCGCGCGCGACAAGAGGCGCGAGGGCTTCGACACCCTTCCCAAGCGCAGGATCGAGAACGGCCCCGAGAGGCGCACCGATGGCAGCACCCTTAAGGCGATCCGTGACCGTGCCGTCAGTGCTGAGAAAACCGCCAGCCGCGCCCCATGCCGCACCGACTTTCGCCATTTCGGGGACAGTGCGAGCGCCAGCGCCCCACGGCAGCAGGAAGCCCGAGGTTAGCCCGCCCGACAATTCGCCTACCGTGGAGGCCACAGGGTAATTCGTTTGATCGTACGACAGCGTGGCGGCGTTCTGGCGCTGGTTGTTCGCCCATATGTCCGCAAGGCGGCGATCGCTGTTGAACACGCTCTCACGGCCCGGAGTGCCCCCGAGGGTATCGACCACCGCGCCCAGCTCGTCCAACCCACCGGCAAGCACACCCGAGGCGAACTTGCGAACGCCTGCACCAAGCCCCTCGCCCCCGCCGTCAATCATAATCGGCGGGGCAGCAGCATAGCCAACCGAGGGCGTTACATCCTCGCCAGCATCGCGCTTGGCTAAGGACAAAGCCCCGCATCGACAAGTTCAGCGAAACGCGGAAGCAGATCGAGACCCTGACAGACACTGAGCGGGCCGCTCTGATGCGCGCCGCGATCGGCGACCAAGATCCTTCGACTTGGCTGTTCGTCGCCATCGCCATGGGAAGCGGGATGCGCCACAGCGAAATCTTGCGGATCAAATGGGAGCAGGTCGGGTTCGACAGCCTCCGCATTCATATTCCCGAGGCGAAGGCCGGAATGCGCGAACAACCGATCCTCACAAGCCTCGCGAACCGTCTGAAAGATGAATGGCAGGCGCGTGGCCGTCCGAAGGGCTGGTTATTCCCCAGCAGCCGCGCAGACGCCAAATCGCCCCATCGCACGGCAATGGGCAAGCAGTTTGCGCGGACGGTAAAGCGGGCCGGGCTCGATCCCGACCGGGTAACGCCGCACATCCTACGGCACACCCTTATCACCGAGCTGGTCAAGAAAGGCGTGGACCTTCCAACGATCCAGCGCGTGAGCGGGCACAAAACTTTGCAGATGGTCCTGCGCTACACGCAGATTGCAGACGCCCACGTTGACGAATCGGTAAGCAGCCTGGACGCCAGTTTTGCTGACGCAATTACACCAGACTTACACACAGGCCCCAAAGTGGCCTCGCTTTCTAACGCCCGAGAGCGCAAAAAGGCTTAACAATATCAGTATGGTGCGGGTGGCGAGACTCGAACTCGCACGTCCAAAGGACAAGGGATTTTAAGTCCCTGGCGTCTACCATTCCGCCACACCCGCCGGCGCGTCTCGCCTAGCGCGGGCGGGCGCGCTCTGCAATCAGGCTGGCCGCAGGTTCGGGAAAGGTGGCGCGCCTATTCGTCGTCGTTGAGGACGCGGCGCATTTCCTTGCCGGGGCGGAAATAGGGCACGCGCTTCGCCGCGACCTGGACCTGCTCGCCAGTGCGGGGATTGCGTCCCGCTCGCGCTTCGCGCTCACGCGTGGAAAAGGCGCCGAACCCACGCAATTCGACGCGCCCGCCTTCGGCCAGGCGCTGGCCAATTTCGTCGAAGAATATATCGACCACCTGTTCGACCTCTTCGGCCTTGAGGCCGGGATTGTCCTTGGCAAGTGCATTCAACAATTCGGATCGTATCATCTATCGCTCCCAGCGGACCAGACCGGCTCCGCCCACGTCATCCAAGCTTGCGACCCGTCAACCACCAGCGCGGGTGCCTTGCAAGCGCATCCCTTGGCGGTTTCCCGCGCTGATACGCTTTGCGGGTGAACTTGGCAAACCGGATGGTGCCACTGCCCCACACGTCTTTTACCTGCCCTGCTCACGCACCCTTTTTACGCAGGGGAGAGCAGATCCGCCATATCGAGCCCCAGGCGATCGATCCGGTCGCGGATCGCGGGCCATTCCTCTTCGATGAAATGGCGCCGCTCGGCCACTCTCAGCCGCTCGGTCGCGCCTTCGACCACATACATGCCCACGCCGCGCTGCACTTCGACGAGGCCATCCTGCTGGAATTGCTGATAGGCTTTCGCGACCGTCAGGGGATTGGCCCCCTGTTCGGCAGCCAGCGCGCGCACCGAGGGAAGCATCGCGCCTTCGCGGTAGCGCCCATCGAGGATCGCGGCGGCGATCAGGTCTCGCAGCTTGAGATAGACGGGCTTGGACTGGGTGTTCATCGAAGATTTCCAATGGCGATCGCGCGAACTGCATCAGTGCCATAATACAGCGTCGCGCGCAAGGTTCCCGTATTTTATGTAATTTACGGCAAATTGCGAGCGAAGGCACCTTCTCGGGCTGGCTCGCTGCGCAGGAAATCTGTTGCCACTGTAACTAAGGCTTCACATGCGCGCCGAACCCGTTAGGTTGCGCAGCTCTTCGGGGAGGAGCCCGCGCGCAACGACGCGACGCGCTCCGGTAGATTAGGGATACGGGATACTCATGGTCGAAGGGCTATTCTTCACATTCGGTTCCACATTCGAAATGTGGGCTTTCAGGATCGCGGTCATCGCGCTGGCATCCTTCCTGATCGGCGGCGTGGTTCTCGTCACCCGGCCCCAGGAAGAGGTGATCGGCCACCCCAAGGGCCTGTTCCTGCTGTTCATGGCCGAAATGTGGGAGCGCTTCTCGTATTACGGGATGCGCGCGCTGCTGATCTTCTATCTCGTCCAGCACTGGCTCTTCACCGACAGCGAAGCCTCGATCATCTACGGCGCCTACACCGCGCTGGTCTATATCACGCCTGTTGTCGGCGGCTATCTGGCCGATCGCTATATCGGTCAGCGCAAGGCGGTGCTGTTCGGCGCCGTCCTGCTGACGCTGGGCCACTTCTTCATGGCCTTCGAAGGCGATGGCGGGCAGGCCGATCCGGTCATCAACGTCTTCTGGATGGCTCTGGCGCTGATCATCGTGGGATCGGGCTTCCTCAAGGCCAATATCTCCGTCATCGTCGGCCAGCTCTACACCCGCACCGACGTGCGCCGCGACCCGGCCTATACGATCTTCTACATGGGGATTAACGTCGGCGCGGCGACCGCCTCGATCATCTGCGGCTATCTCGGCCAGACCTATGGCTGGCAGTATGGTTTCGGCCTCGCTGGCTTCGGGATGCTGATCGGCCTCATTTTCTTCGTGCTCGGCAAGCCGCTGCTCATGGGCAAGGGCGAGCCCAAGGATCCGGCCAAGATCAAGGGCGGCAAGGAATTTGCGATCTATGGCGCGGGTATCGCCATGGTGCTGCTGTGCTGGGCCGCGATCCAGTATCAGGAAATGGTCGGCTACGTCCTCGGCACGTTCGGCGGCGGCCTGGTGCTGTATGTGCTGTTCACGGCCGTCACCAAGCTGCATCCCGAGGAACGCGACCGCATCTTCGCGGCCATGTTCCTCATCCTTACTTCGATCGTGTTCTGGGCGCTGTTCGAACAGGCCGGTTCCAGCCTCAACCTGTTCACCGATCGCCACGTCGATACGCAGGGCGTCAACGCCTCCATGTTCCAGTCGGTCAACGCGATCTACATCGTGCTGCTGGCCCCGGTCTTCGCGTTCGTCTGGCAAACGCTCGCCCGCAAGGGGAAGGAGCCGTCGACACCGCTCAAGTTCGGCCTTGCCATCATCCAGGTCGGCCTCGGCTTCCTGGTGCTCGTTTGGGGTGCCGAAAGCGTGGGCGTGAACGTGCCGACGCCCGTCATCTTCATCTTTCTGATCTACCTGCTGCACACTACCGGCGAGCTGTGCCTGTCGCCTGTCGGCCTCTCGGCCATGAACCGGTTGGCCCCGTCGCACATGGCCTCGCTGATCATGGGCACCTGGTTCTTCGCTTCGGCGACGGGCAACTTCGCCGCAGGTCTCATCGCTTCGGCGACCGGCGCGGAAGGCGTTGGCGAGGAAGCGGGCAAGCAGGTCGTCCTCGGCGTCTATTCGACTGTCGGCTGGTATGCGGTCGGTATCGGCGTGGCCGTCATGGTACTCAGCCCGCTGATCAAGAAGCTGATGCATCTCGACACGATCCGCGACGACACGGTCGGCGACGACCTGGAAGGTCAGGCGGGCGCCGGTCTCGAACCGCAGGAAGCGGGTATGCACCCGTCGACCAATCCGCAGGCACCGGGCGTGCACGAGCAGAACCGCTGATGCATCTCGCCGCCATTCGTCGCATAACGGGCGAACGGACTTGACCGATACGGGGCCGGGGCGCGATGCTCCGGCCCTGTTGTTTCAGGCCCCGAAAAAGGGGGTTCAGGGGAATGGGGTTTCATGGCCAGATATCTGAAGACGCCGCTCACCGCGCTGGGGCTGATCGCCGCCGCCGCGCTCGCCGGGTGCAGCACGACCGGAACCGATAGCGATACCGCCTCGGCCAGCGCGCCCATGACGGCGGATGGCCGGGCACCCTACGCCTCCACCTATCGCGCCTATCCCGGCCGCCCGACCGCGCTGGTGGGCGCGACGATCTATGACGGGCGCGGGCAGCGGATCGACAACGGCACCGTCCTCTTCCGCGATGGCAAGGTGGTCGCCGTGGGCGATGCCTCGCTCGCGACCACGGGATACGACCGCATCGACGGCGCGGGCAAGTTCGTCACGCCCGGCGTGATCGACATCCACTCGCATCTCGGCGACTACCCCACGCCCAGCGTCGATGCGCATTCCGACGGGAACGAGGCGACCAGCCCGATGACGCCCGAAGTCTGGGCCGAACATTCGGTCTGGCCGCAGGACCCCGGCTTCACCCGCGCGCTTGCCAATGGCGGCGTGACGTCGCTCCAGATCCTGCCCGGCTCCGCCAACCTCACCGGCGGGCGTTCGGTCACGCTCAAGAACGTATCCTCGCGCACGGTGCAGGGGATGAAGTTTCCCGGCGCGCCCTATGGGATGAAAATGGCGTGCGGCGAAAACCCCAAGCGCGTCTATGGCGGCAGGGGCCGGATGCCCTCGACCCGCATGGGCAATTTCGCGGTCAATCGCCAGATGTGGCTCGATGCGAAGGCCTATGACGGCAAGAAGCGCGATCTGGGCAAGGAGACGCTGAAGGGCGTGCTCGACGGCGACATCCTGATCCACAACCACTGCTACCGCGCCGACGAGATGGCTCTCGTCATGGATATGGCCAAGGAGATGGGCTACAAGGTCACCGCCTTCCACCACGCGGTCGAAGCCTACAAGATCGGCGACCTGCTGCGCGAAAACGACGTGTGCAGCGCGATCTGGGCCGATTGGTACGGTTTCAAGATGGAAGCCTATGACGGCATCCTCGAAAACGCGGCCTTCCTGCGCCAGGCGGGGGCCTGCGTCGTCATCCATTCGGACGATGCCAACGGCATCCAGCGCCTCAACCAGGAAGCCGCCAAGGCGCAGGCCGCCGGGCGGCGCGCCGGCATCGACATTCCCGATGCGGAGGTCGTCGGCTGGTTCACCTACAACGCCGCCAAGGCGATGGGGATCGAAGACATGACCGGTAGCCTGGAGCCGGGCAAGATGGCCGATGTCGTGCTGTGGAACGGCGATCCCCTCTCGGTCTATTCGCGGCCCGAAAAGGTCTGGGTGGATGGCGCGCTGATGTTCGACGCGATGGACAGGAAGCGCCGACCGGTGAGCGATTTCGAGCTCGGCCAGCCGGGTGAAGGAGACGTGAAATGAAGACGTTTGCGCTCCTTCTCGCCAGTGCTGCCGCGGCCATAGCCGGACCTCTCGCCGCGCAGGATTTCGCCATCACCAACGCCACCGTCGCGACCGGCGACGGCAGCGATCCGGTCGAGAACGCCACCGTCGTGGTGCGCGGCGGCCGGGTGGTCGCGGCGGGCACCGGCGTGGCCGTTCCTGCTGGCGTTGAGACGATCGACGGCGCGGGCAGCTGGGTCACCCCCGGCCTCGTCGCCACCGTCACCTCGCTCGGCCTGTGGGATGTCGGCGCGGTCAGCGAATCGAACGATACCAATGCGGGCAATTCGCCCTTCAGCGCCGCGCTCGATGCCGCGCCCGCGATCAACCCCAATTCGCAGCACATCCTCGTCCACCGCGCCGCGGGCGTGACCCGCGCGGCGAGCGTGACCATGCCCGCAAGCTCGATCTTCGGCGGGCAGGGATCGATCATCGATCTGGGCGCGGACATGAACCCGATCACACGGGCGCGCGCCTTCCAGGTCGTGACGCTCGGCGAAAGCGGGGCGCGGCTTGCAGGCGGCAGCCGCGCGAGCAGCCATGCCCTGTTCCGCAACGCTTTGCGCGAAGCGAACCAGTTCGGCGAAGACGGACAGATCCCCGGCATGGCCTCGCGCCCGGCGGAACAGCGCACGGGTGACGATCTGCCGATCGATCCGCGTCTCGCCGACAACCAGACCGAACGCGGCGACGATTCGCTCCTGACCCGCTTCGACGCCGCCGCCTTGGTGCCGGTGGTGCGGGGCGAACAGCAGCTCTACGTCATGGTCGAACGCGCTTCGGATATCCTCGCCACGCTGGCTTTGAAGCGGGATTTTCCGCGCCTCAACATGGTATTGGTCGGCGCAAGCGAAGGCTGGCTGGTCGCCCGCGAGATCGCGGCGGCCAATGTGCCGGTCATCGCCGACGGGCTGGACGATCTGCCGACCAATTTCGAGGAACTGGCCTCCACCCAGTCCAATATCGGCCGCATGGTCAAGGCGGGCGTGCGCGTGGCGATCAATGCCGCCGCGATGGAGAACCCGCGCAATCTCAACCAGTATGCGGGCAATCTGGTTGCCTTGTCGCGAGTGCCGGGTGCGGACGGGCTGAGCTGGGGGCAGGCTTTCGCCACCATCACATCTATCCCCGCGCAGATCAGCGGATTGTCCGGTCGGGCCGGGATGCTGGCGCCCGGCGGCATGGGCGATGTCGTGATGTGGGACGGCGATCCGCTCGAGGTCGGCTCCATGCCCACGCGGGTCTTCATCGACGGGGTCGAACAGCCGCTCGAAAGCCACCAAAGCCGCCTTAAGGACCGCTATCGCGATCTCGACACCAGCGATCTTCCGAAGGGCTACGACTGGTGAGTGAGATGCGCTCCACCATCCTCGCTCTCGCCGCCGCCTTCGTGGCGGTTGGCGGCTATGCGGCCTTCGCCCAGAGCGCGCCTGAGTCCGGGCCCGACCGGTCGCAGGACATCGCCTGGATGAACGGCCAGCAGGCCTATCTGTCGGGACTGAAACCGGCGGATGGCTGGCGCTTCCTCGATGGGGGCCTTCGCTGGCGCCGCATCGCGGGCGACGGCAGCGGCGCGCATCCCAGCGTCGCGGACACGGTGACCGTCCATTACGAGGGCAAATTCACCGATGGCGGCGTGTTCGACAGTTCCTACCAGCGCGGCGAGCCCGCCACCTTCCCGCTCGGCCGCCTGATCCCGGCCTGGCAGGAGACCATCCCGCTGATGGGTGTGGGCGACACGATCGAAATCGCCGTGCCCGCCGATATGGGGTACGGCCCCAGAGGCAAGGGACCGATTCCGGGCGGCGCGACGCTGCTGTTCAAGGTCGAACTGATCGACATTCCCGGCGATTGACCGGGAGGCGGGTCGCGGAACCAATGGAGACAAGCCCATGGACCCGCTGACCTCGCTCGCCGCCGCCTCGATCGCCTTCGTCGGCACGCATTTCGCGCTGTCCCATCCCTTGCGCGCTCCTATCGTCGGTGCGATCGGCGAAGGGGCGTTTCGCGGGCTCTACAGCCTCGTTGCGGCGGGCTGCATGATCTGGATGTATCTCGCCTTCAAGGCCGCGCCCGGCGCGGATCTGGGTGGCAGCGGCGAGATCGGATGGGCGATCGCCACATTGCTCACCCTACCCGCTTTGGTGCTGTTTCTCGGCTCGCTGAAAGGCAATCCCGCCCTGCCCGCACCCGGCGCGCTCAGGGCGGCGGCGCGCGATCCGGCAGGTGTCTTCGCGGTGACGCGCCATCCGATGATGTGGGGCTTCGCCCTGTGGGCTGTCGCGCATCTGGTCCTGTGGTGGAGCTGGCGGACGGTGATCGTGGCGCTCGCCATCCTAATCCTCGCCCTTGTCGGCGCGCGTTTGCAGGACCGGAAGAAAGAGCTGCTGATGGGCACGAGCTGGACCGGATGGGAACGCCGCACCAGCTATTGGCCGCGCTGGAGTGGGCTTGTGCGCGTCAGCCCGATCCTCTGGCTGGTCGGGATCGCCGCATGGCTCGGCTTGACCTGGCTGCATATCGGCGCGGGTGGCATCCCCGCGGGGATCTGGCGCTGGATCGGGTAAGTCAGGCCCCGGTAAAGCGCGGCGGCCGCTTCTCGATCAACGCGTCGACCCCCTCGGCATGGTCCGCCGTGCTGTGCATCAGCGCCTGCGCATTCGCGGCCATTTCCAGCGCGGTGTCGTAACTGGTTCCGCGCCCCTGCCGCATCAGGGTTTTCGCCTGTCGCAAGGCATGAGGCGGCATGGCGGCAACCTTCGCTGCGAGCGCCCGCGCCTCGTCCATCAGCGCCTCGGCCTCCACGACGCGGCTGACGAGACCCCAATTGAGCGCTGTCGGCGCATCGATAACGTCACCGGTATAGAACAGCTCCGCCGCCCGCGCCTCGCCGATGATGCGCGGCAGGATCCACGTCCCGCCATCGCCGGGAATGATCCCGAGCTTGAGGAAGGTGACGCCGAACTTCGCCTTATCGCTCGCGATCCGCATATCGGCGAGACAAGCGAGATCGCAGCCCAGCCCGATGGCAGGCCCGTTGACTGCCGCGATCAGCGGCACGCGCAAATTGTAGAGCGCACGCAGCACCTTGTGGATGTTGTTGCGATACCCGTCCGCGATCTCGGGAGCCGTGCCGCCGAAATTGCCGGTCTTCTCCTTCATCGCCTTGATGTCACCGCCCGCGCTGAACGCCCGCCCCGCCCCGGTAAGGATCACGCAACGCACGCCCATCTCGCCGTTGATCGCATCGCAGGCGCCGGCGAATTCATCCCCATCGCCCGCCGCCCCGAGCGGATTCATGCTGTCGGGACGGTTGAGGGTTAGGGTGGTGACGTGCCCTTCGCGCTCGATCCGCAGGAGGTCGCTCAAGCCCGCGCCTCTTCCACGCCTGCCGAATTGTGGCGCAGCGCAGCCAGCACCGTATCGACGATCTGCGGGGCGTTGAGGCCCGCCTCGTCATACTGCTTCATCGGATCGTCCTGGTCCTGGAACATGTCCGGCAGGCGCATGGTGCGGACCTTGAGGCCGTTATCGGTCAGGCCGGTGTCGCTGGCGAAGGTGAGGACATGTGCGCCGAGGCCGCCCACGGCGCCTTCCTCGACCGTGACAACGACCTCGTGGCTGCGCATCAGTTTCTCGATCAGATCGGTGTCGAGCGGCTTGGCGAAGCGCATGTCGGCGACTGTGGTGCTGAGCCCCTTGGCCTCCAGCTGGTCGGCGGCCTTCTTGGCCTCCTCAAGCCGCGCGCCCAGCGACAGCAACGCCACCTTGGAGCCTTCACGCACCACGCGGCCCTTGCCGATTTCGAGCTTCTGCGGCGTTGCGGGCATCTCCACGCCCACGCCGTTGCCGCGCGGATAGCGGAAGGCGATCGGCCCGTCGTCATATTCGGCCGCCGTGTAGGTCATGTGGACCAGCTCGGCCTCGTCCGCCGCGGCCATGACGACGAAGTTCGGCAGCGTCGCCAGATAGGTCACGTCGAACGATCCGGCATGGGTGCTGCCGTCCGCGCCGACGAGGCCCGCCCGGTCGATCGCGAAGCGCACGGGAAGGTTCTGGATCGCCACGTCGTGCACCACCTGGTCGTAGGCGCGCTGGAGGAAGGTCGAATAGATCGCCGCGAAGGGGCGCATCCCCTGTGCGGCGAGACCCGCGGCGAAGGTCACCCCATGCTGTTCAGCGATGCCGACATCGAAGGCGCGGGTGGGATGCGCCTTGGCGAACAGGTCTACGCCCGTGCCCGAAGGCATGGCGGCGGTGATGGCGCAGATGCGATCGTCGGTTTCGGCGAGCTTGGCCAGCGTCTCGCCGAACACGTTCTGATAGGCAGGCGGCCCGGCTTTGGACTTCGCCTTTTCACCCGTGACGACATCGAATTTCGGCACGCCGTGATATTTGTCGGCGCTGTTTTCGGCAGGGGCATAGCCCTTGCCCTTGGTCGTCACGACATGGATCAGGACCGGGCCCTGTTCGCTGTCGCGCACGTTTTCGAGCACCGGGATGAGGTGTTCGAGATTGTGACCGTCGATCGGGCCGACATAATAGAAGCCCAGTTCCTCGAACAGCGTGCCGCCCGTCGCCATGCCGCGCGCATATTCCTCGGCCTTTTCGAGCCCGCCCCACACGCGGCGGCCAAGTTTCTTGGCGATCTTCGAGGCCATCGTCCGCAGGCCGAGATATTCGCTGCTCGACACCATGCGCGCCAGATAGGCGGAGAGGCCGCCCACGGGCGGCGCGATCGACATGTCGTTGTCGTTGAGGATCACGACCAGGCGATTGCCCGCCTGTTCGGCGTTGTTCATCGCCTCGTAGGCCATCCCGGCGCTCATCGCGCCGTCACCGATCACCGCGATACCGCGACCGGGCTTGTCCTGCAGCTTGTTCGCCATCGCGAAACCCAGCGCCGCGCTGATCGAGGTGCTGGAATGCGCCGCGCCGAAGGGGTCATATTCGCTCTCGCTCCGTTTGGTGAAGCCCGAAAGCCCGCCGCCCTGGCGCAGAGTGCGGATACGATCCCGCCGCCCGGTCAGGATCTTGTGCGGATAGCATTGGTGGCCGACATCCCAGACGAGCTTGTCCTGCGGGGTATCGAACACGTAATGGATCGCCACGGTCAGCTCGACCACGCCGAGCCCCGAGCCGAGATGCCCGCCGCTGGTGCTGACCGCGTCGATCATCTCACTGCGCAATTCGTCGGACAGCTGGCGCAGCTGGTCCTTCTTGAGCTGGCGAAGGTCGGAGGGAAGATCGACAGTGTCGAGCAGGGGGGTCTTTGGCGGTGAATTCATAACGTTCACCCTTAGACCCGCCATCCGGCCCTGTCGATAAGGCGAGCTGTCGGCGCGGCGTGAGCAATTCGTGAGCGGGCGGTGAAGCCGCGCTCAGCCTTTCGTCATGCGGCGCAATTGTCGCATAGCCCGCGCAATTCCACCACCGGGCGGACATCGGCGAAGCCCGCATCGTGGCCCGCCGCGCGCAGCGCACCCGTTACGCGCTCGTCATCGAGATGCGTGGCCTTGCCGCAATCGTCGCAGATCAGGAAGATGCAGTCGTGTCGGCAGCCGGGATGGGTGTTGACGAGATAGGCGTTGGCGCTCTCGATCCGGTTGGCGAGGTTGCTGCGCACGAACAGGTCGAGAATGCGATAGACGCTGTTGGGCGCGACCCTTTTGCCGCGCGATCGCGAGAGATTGTCGGCGATGTCGTAGGCGGAGGCGGGGATTTCATGGCGCGCGAGTTCCTCGAACACGGCCTGGCGCATCCCGGTCCATTGCTCGCCCGCTTCGGTCAGCGATCCGCGCGCGGCCTCGACCAGCGCGTCGCCGGAGTGTTCTTCATGTCCGTGGTCGTGATGCGTCATGCGCGAGACGTAGGCTGCACAAGGCCCGCCTGCAAGTCGGGCGCGCTCCTCCCGGCTTTGGTCAGTCGCGTTGAAAGCTCGCGCTGTAGACCCCCGGATAGAGCCGCTTGAGCGCCGCGATCTTGGGCGCGTCCCAGCGCTGGATATAGCCGTGGTTCGGATTCTTCGCGGCGAAGTCCTGATGATAGGTTTCAGCCGGATAGAAGGCCTTTGCGCGCACCACATCGGTCACGATCGGCTGCGACCATTTCCCGCTTTTCGTCATCTGCGAGAGATAGGCTTTGGCTACGGCGAGCTGTTCGTTCGACATCGGCACCAGCTTGGCATCGTAATGCGCGCCGCGATCGGGGCCCTGGCGGTTCTTCAGCGTCGGATCGGCGATCACCGAGAAGAAGATGCGCAGCAATTGATCGTAGCGGATGACGGAGGGGTCGTAGGTGACCTTCACCGCTTCGACATGGTCGGTAATGCCCGACGATACGAGATCGTAGCTCGCCTGACGCTTCGTGCCGCCATGATAGCCGGACACCGCGCTTTTCACGCCCTTCACATGGCTGAACACGCCCTCGACACCCCAGAAGCAGCCGCCCGCGAAGATCGCGGTCTTGAGGCCGCTTTCCCTGGCAGTGCGCTCCGCCTGCGGCGCCGCGACCACGCCTTCGGCGGCGTTGGCAGCGCCGCACCCGGCAAGTGTCAGGCTCGCAGCGAGGAGGAGGGCAGCGTGTCGTCTCATGCGAACAGCGTGGTGACCGCGTGGCCGAGGCCGGGATTGGTCAGCGCGACGGCGATCCCGCCCAGCAGGAAGCCGATGCCGAAATTGCGATAGAGGTCGGAGGTGAAGAGGGGCATGGTGGTTATCTTTCTCGTGTCTTGCCCATGTGGGTACACGCGCCGGGATTGCCACCCGGTTAATCGAAGCTGCAATTTGGATGAACGCGCGGCGAGGCGACCCGTCAGGGCGGCAGGTCGTCCGCGCGTTACTCAGAGGTGGGGATCAGTGCCGGAAGTGGCGCATCCCGGTGAAGACCATCGCCAACCCGTGCTCGTCGGCAGCGGCGATGACCTCTTCGTCGCGGATCGAGCCGCCCGGCTGGATGATCGCGGTCGCGCCCGCTTCCGCCGCTGCCAGCAAGCCATCGGCGAAGGGGAAGAAGGCGTCCGACGCGACCGCGCTGCCCTTGGTGCGCGGTTCGGCCCAGTTGTAGGTCTCGGCGGCTTCCTTCGCCTTCATCGCGGCAATGCGGCTGGAATCGCGGCGGTTCATCTGGCCCGCGCCGATCCCGGCGGTCGCGCCGTCCTTGGCATAGACGATGGCGTTCGACTTGACGTGGCGCGCCACGGTCCAGGCGAACAGGCAGTCCTTCAATTCCTGCTCGCTCGGTTGGCGCTTGGTAACGATCTTCAGATCCTCTTCCGAAATCGCGCCATTGTCGCGCGTCTGCACCAATAATCCGCCCGCGATCACCACCTGGGTGACGCCGGGGCGGCGCGGATCGGGAAGGCCGTCGGTGATGAGAAGGCGCAGATTCTTCTTCTTCGCGAAGGCCGCGCGCGCCGCCTCGTCCGCACCGGGGGCGACGACGACTTCGGTAAAGATCTGGCAGATCGCCTCTGCGGTCGGGCCATCGAGCGGCACATTGGTCGCGACGATCCCGCCGAAGGCCGAGACGCTGTCGCATTCGAGCGCGGCGTTCCACGCATCGAGCAGATTATTCCGCTGCGCCACGCCGCAGGGGTTGGCATGCTTGACGATCACGACAGCCGGATCACCGCCCGCGAATTCCGCCGCCAGCTCAAGCGCGGCATTGGCGTCGTTGTAATTGTTGTAGGAAAGCTCCTTGCCCTGCACCTGCTCGGCCTGCGGCAAGCCCTTGGCGACGACGCGCTGCGGCACGTACAGCGCGGCCTTCTGGTGCGGATTCTCGCCATAGCGCAACTCGCCCGCGAGACTGCTCGCCATCGCGCGCTTGGCCGGGAACATCTCGCCCTGATCGGCATAGGCGAACCATTGCGAAATCGCCGCGTCATAGGATGCGGTCGCGGCAAAGGCCTTCGCCGCCATGCGCTTGCGGAAATCGTATCCGGTCGCGCCGTCCTGCGTTTCCAGTTCCTCGATCAGCGTGTCGTAATCAGCGGGATCGGTGAGGATCGTGACGTAGCGGTGGTTCTTCGCTGCGCTGCGCACCATGCTCGGCCCGCCGATATCGATATTCTCAATCACCTCGTCCCGCTCCGCACCCTTCGCCACGGTCGCTTCGAAAGGATAGAGATTGACCACGACCAGATCGATCGCGCCGATATCATGCGCTTCCATCGCGGCGGCGTGATCCGCGTCGTCGCGCACGGCGAGCAGGCCGCCATGCACCTTGGGATGCAGCGTCTTGACGCGCCCGTCCATCATCTCGGGAAAGCCGGTCAATTCGGACACGTCCTTCACCTCGAGCCCTGCATCGCGCAAAGCCTTCGCCGTGCCGCCGGTCGACACCAGTTCGACGCCGCGCGCCGCGAGGCTCTTGCCCAGTTCCGCC
>Ga0114912_1000642_pt1 | contig 16965 bp, 20 predicted proteins | sample MalvirDeepMed_51_FD_89713 | JGI IMG/M metagenome (GOLD analysis project Ga0114912, IMG submission 89713) | Marine viral communities from the Global Malaspina Expedition - Malaspina viral metaG DeepMed_51 | ecosystem: Environmental > Aquatic > Marine > Oceanic | place: Mediterranean Sea...
GATCGTATTCCGGGTCATCGGTACTGACGCGGAACTGGGTTTGCATGTCCTTAACCATCCCGAGAGTGGACTTGATAATGAGGTTTCTCGTAACTTGGGGGTCGCCTCTGCCGCCGGAAAGGGCTTTGAGTTCTCTCGTAACGTCCTTATCCGACAATGCCTTGCCCGTACTCTCACTGAACGCTTTGGCGTTCATAATGGCGAGACGGTAAATACCCTGTCTGAACTCCGCACTCTCTACGGCTATGTCTCCGAAGCCGGTAAAGTCATGTTCTGAGGCGGGCCTGATCTGTCGTTCCGTGCCGATGGTAGACCTAACAATCTCATTGACCTGTTCGGCAATTCCCTCACTCCATTGCGCCAAGGTTGCGCTAAAGCCGATTGCTGAAGCGCCGCGTTTATCAAGCAACGCGATGAGTTCAGTGGTTCTTCGCACGGCATTGGCAGCAACAGAAAACATCTCCTGTCGTTTCACCTCGGCGGCTCGTTCGGTCCCGACGGGACCGTCGGTTATGGTCAGTTTACCATCTTTATCTAGTGTGATGGACCGCGCCGGGTAAAAATATCGGAGGGCTTCTAGCTCGCCAGGCGATAGTGTCTCCTCGTTAATTACCTTGGCTAAAATACCCGCCTTCATCTCTCCCAGAGAATCACCAGGACCAGTGTCTCTAATCATATCCAGAACCTGGTTTTGGTTATCGGTAAGCTCTACGCCATCCATGATCTGGAGTAACAGTTGGGCTTCAATGGCGGCGGCGCTGTTGAGCGTCGGTGGGGGGGCCGCGAACTGACCAGCCTGCGCTTCTTTATAAACCATTTGTTGTAGTTCGTTGTCCCACACTTTAACTAGATTGGGCGTAGCTTCTACGTCGGGCAAAACTCTTTCCCTTGTATCGGCGTAGTACTGGTGCCCGTCCGCGCCCTCAATTATTCTGCGGTCGGGTGGGAGTTCGTGGAGGAAGTCAAGCGCATCTGGCTTCATCCCGGCGACCATCAATCTCCCGGCGCTGTAACGGGGATCTTCCATCATCCTCCGTCGGTCTCGCAGAAAACTCGCCCCTGATGGACCCGTAGCGCTTGCACCAGGCGTTCCTTGATAGGCTTGCCCCATTAGGTCTCTACCAAGGGCTAACTGACCTTGAGCCGATTGAGCCGCCACCTCTCCTGCGGCCACCTGCTGTTCTATCAGTTGCCTTTCAAGATCCGCTAATTCCTGTGCCGCTAGATTGGCCTGACGCTCCTGAATCGCCCCTTGTGCGCCCAAAAGACCTCCACCAAAGGTGGCCAAGGGAGACATGGGGTAGGGCTGCGGGCCTGCGGTTGCAAGCAAACTCTGTCCGAAACCGCCGGCGCCTGCGAGAAGACTGTTGATATCAAATGCCATGATCTAGAGACCCCTCAACCAGTCTGCGCCGCCCAAACTACCGAATATCCCCGCGCCGGTTCCCAGGATGCCAAGTCCGGTGAGCCAGGGACTCTGTTCATAGTACGGGGTTTGTGCTTGCATCTGTTGCTGCGAGTAGTTGCCACCTCCGGTGAGTGCCTGCATCTGGCCTAGGCGACGCAGAATTTCGTCCTCACCGAACTGGTAGCGGTTCATTGCGTCCTGAAGTTGAAGCTGAGATTGTGCCTCTCTCGCGGCACCGACCCCCTGAAGAGCGGAGAAATCACGGTAGTCTTCAAGCGCAGTGGTCGGGGCCTGCCGAACTCCTGCCATCTGGCGCTGTCTTTCATTTTCATAATTCTGGAAGGCGTAGGGGGCTATAGCGTCCGCGAAAGTACGCGCGTAAAGCTCGTCGGAGGCCCCTGAGCCCATTCTGTTGGCCGCTGCCATACGGGAGTCCACCGCAGGGCGAACTTGGCGCTCTATGGCCGTTCCTACGTTCCCTAGCCAGGGATTTCCGGGGTCCAGATAATCCCCTCGCAGAGTGCCTGTTAACTGCTGGGCAGCGGCCTGATTGACCGGAGAACCGGCAAGCGCTCTCTGCGTGGTTAGATCAAGAGCAGCAAGAGACTCAGGAGAATAATCAACAAAGGTCTGTCCCGGGAAATACTGCGGTTGTGGAGTTGTAGACCCAAATTGACTGAATGCCAAGTTCTGTTCAGCCTGCGGCCTTTGCCTCAGATAATCGAGCGCGCCGCCGAACTGTCCAGTTGCAACTTGAGCGGCAACGTCAGGATTGGCCCGCAAATACGCCGGCTGGTCGATAGTGGGACCACCCGTCGCAAGGGAGCCTGCTTGTGAATACAAGTTTCTGAGATAACCCTCTTGTCCAGACCACGGCTCCACATTGGTATTCTGTATCGTGGTGGTCGTGCCAGACGGTGAATCGTCGCTCATAGGTCTTTCCTTAATAGAATGACTGAGTCATCCCAATCCTTGAGAATCCTTGCCCATCCCTTGCGGCCAAAGAGTTCAATGAAATTGCAATCGTTTTTCTTTCCCCACTCCTCTATGTCGGGGAGGAAAGACAGGTACTCCTTCAGATTTCCCCCTCCGATATACTGAATCAGAAGAGAGCGATTCCGCTTGTATTGGACAATCTTGGTGGTCAGGGCCAGTTCTACCTTTTCATCAAAGGCACAGGCCCATAGCTGCGCTTCTCCCGCTACTAGAGCCTCGTAGAGGTCTCTGTCCGTAGCGGTCCCGTGCCCTCTTTCTATAGCGGGCTGGAGCAGCGGAATAACGTGCGTCCAGACCATGTGAACGTTCTCTCTGGGAACGAGGTGGAGAGACCTATCCATGATACGCTCGCTTTATTGTGCGTTGTGTTTCTATCAAGCGGCTAACGGCCTACCCGAACAAGACGTAAACAAAGGTTCTATCGCTCTGGGAGTTGTTGGCGTGGTTAATCACTATCGTGCCGTTTGCCGCGTTGGCGTAAGTCTGATAGATCGTTCCCGCGCCTATCTCCGCAGAAGCGTTCGCCGTGGTCGGGACTAAGACGGCTATCGTATCAGCACCGATCTGGCTGGCCGTAATGTTCGTGGTCGTGGCGGACGCCGTGAGGGTTATGGTTCCAACGGTATTGATCTTGCCATCCAGGATGTTCTGAAGCCCGCTAGCCAGTTCCCTGCGGTGTTCAGCCTCGTTAGGATGGGTTGTCTTGACGCTGGTTTTGGTGAAGGCCATTATTGCCTCCGCCGGATATTTTCCCCAATCGCCCTAGACCTAGCCTCGGCGTATTTATCCGCTTCGCCGAGAGTGTCGAACACCCCCACCGGATTATTCGCTCCAGCCTCAAATAATTTTAGCGCTTCGTTCGGTTGGAGAATTTGGCCGTTAACCACAGTAGGAATTAACACCCACTTATCACCCATTTGATATGTCGCCGTTAACTCCGTGTGATAGCCTCTATCGTCTGTAACAATGGGCCTCGTTAAATCAATCGGGGGCTGATCTGGATATTCTGGAACGAAGGCGAAATTGTTGGGTGTCTGTCCCCGGCCCCACGGAGCCAAAAGACCGCTTGGCTTGACCTGATTCTGCCCAATATCAAGAAGCCCTCGACCACGAGGAGGTTGGCCGCGTGGGTTGTATTGCCCTCTCGCGTTCCACTCCTTCCAGAGCGTCGGGTGGCTCCGCCCCTTCAACAAGACGCCTTCGCGATCAACTGACGGCCAATGATATGTCCCGTCTTGCGCCATCTCGGGCTGGACCCCCGACTTCCATGCCTGGCGGTAGTCATAATCAGGTGTATTCAGATTGGGGCGCTCGCCGTACAATTCCGTGTATTGCTCAAACCACGGAGACGCTTGAATGCTTCTTTGAAAAACCTCTTCCTGTCTAGGGTTGAGGCCAGTATTTCCCGCCATTGAGGGATATCCGTAGGGCCTCATTGCCAGCCCTGCGGGGAGCCCTCCATCTCAACGCCGATAGCCTCGTCAAACCCACCCGTGATCTTGACTCCGACCTTGTGATAGCGGTCGTGGTTCCTTATGGGAACTTCACCGTTCGAGTTAATCGCGACGTAGGAGCCAAAGGACACAGCCTCGTTCTGGATGGTTCTCGATCCCACCCTTGCCGTGATAGTGGCCGAAGTCCCGTTGACTAGAGGGCGAACGGAGTTGGTCTTGAAGAACTGACCCGGCGCGTTCTCCCGCTCCCCCGTCTCAAAGACTGCGTCCAGGGCTGTTGCGGTGAAATGGGCCATCACATGAGATCTGTTGAAGGCCGAGAATTGCGGGTTTCCTCCGGTCCATACTCGCGAATCAAGCGAGAAGACCAGAGCGTCGACGGACGAGGAAACATTGTCCAGAGTGTCTAGCGTGTAGCCCTCGGTGAGGGTGGAGAACAGATGCTCCGTATCCAGATCGACCGTTGACCACTTCTGCGTTGGCCAGTTGTAGATAAGCATCTTGTCAGGGTCGCCGTTACCGGCGGAATCGGTGGTTGTGTAGGCCCACACGATATTTCTGTTTCTTAAATCCAACGCCCCCTGAATACGCGCCTTGTACGTTTCGTCCAATTCATTGAAGAAGAACAGGTCAACCTTATTCGCCCCAATGGGGGTGCTTTGAACGCCGTCAAAGACGTAGAACCCGTCCTCTGCAAGATAGAAGACAAATCGTCCGTACCGAACAACGGAGTTCTTGGCCCACGCCCCCCGGTTTCTCTCTACCTCGTCAAAACGCCATACCGTAGGGGTGCCTTCGTATTGCATTCTCCAGATGGCTTTTTCCTGAAAAATAACCCCGTACTCACCGCCGACGATCTTCTGAATCCACCCTCCAGGTCCATCTAAGTCCTGATAATCCGCTTGGCTTGCCGCGTCCTGATCCCAGTCGGCATCGTCGTCAATGTTTGGCCATCTCACCCTGTTGGGATACAGCGTACCCCCCTCGTCCACGTTTCCTATGACCGGGAATTGCCGTACAGTCGCGATGTGTCTTGCCTTGGGCGTTAAGGTCGATGTCGCTAGATCAGAAAAGGCTGTCCCGCCCATCGTGATTTTCTGCATTGCATCGGCAATGTTCACCGCGATGATGGTATCGCCCTGCCCTCTCGCAAACTCCCAACTATCGTCAGCCGGACAGGCATATCCCCCTGCTTTGGAGGAATCGGTCCACGTCGTGGCGTCAAGCCTGTAGAGCTTTGTCGCATCCCCCGCGTAGTAATTAGTCGTGCCGTCCTTGGCCAGGGCGGAGACGGCACCCTGGCAAAAGCCACTCAGCGCGCTACTAACCGTGGTCAGACCGGGGAACTCCTTGTAGCCGTTCTGATGTGGCATACAATTTTCTGCCTTGGTCAGGCCGGGATTGCCAAAATCAGGGAGGTCCGGGAGGAGTTCGTTGAACTGGATTCTTGACTTTGATTGGGGCCGTCGGTTGACCCCCTGGGATATGTGAGCGAGTCTCTGCGTTAGCCTCAAGTTCCGGCCCTCGATCTACGGGACATCACAAGCCCCTGAATGTCGGATTTCATGGTCAAGGGAGCGGGGCCGTGGCGATCCTTGGCGTCTGCCTTCTGAAGTCTGTCCACAAGGTCTTCGTAGAGATTGGCCCACAAGGATATTCTCGGGTCGTCTCCCAAAAATGGCGCAGCATGGAGAAGAGAGGCGTAGAGGTAGGCAAACGGTGCCCTTGTCAGCAGGGCATTGTTGTCCGTGTCTGAGGAAAAGGCGGCAAGGGATTTGTAGTAGTTGACCGGGACCGAATAAGCGGAGTCAGGCACGGGACCGAACAGGATATTGTCGCCCTCAATGGTAATGACGGAGGGCCGACCCGTGGTGGTGGCCCGGAACTTCGTCCAGTAATCCGGTGCAGACATAAATTCCAGGGAGCCGCCTGAATCACCCGAGATATAGATGCTTCTCAACTGCTCAAAGCGCGTAGGCAGGGCCACGGTGCGGGTTGAGGCCGTTGTCGTGAGAGTCGAAGAAGTCTCCATGAGGCGAATACGAAGGTCGAGGCGCAGCATCGTTTCCCCGCCCGCAATGAACTCAGGCACACGCGAAGACAGGTCTGTACGCGCCAGCCAGTTATCTACGGCGGTCTTGAGCTGTCCGTATGTGCTAATTGCCATCAAACATATCCGTATCGTTCAGGGTAAGTTGGGTGCATGTCACCCAAAGGGATGCCCTCGCCTTGGTGTTTCAGGAGTTCGGTCGGACCCTCGGGGATGTAAATGTCGATCCCCCGGCCCATTGCGTATCCGATGATCCAGTTCAGGTTCGGGAGTTGGTAGGTGTAATCTGCTGCGTTGGTTTTCGGGCAGTCGATACCCCAGAGCCCAATTCTGTCCACGTCTTCGTGAATCGCGAGAGCAATGGCGTATGTGGGCGACGAGTTGTACCAATCCTTCTGATACTGGACCCAATTGCGGCGCGGGAAGTTGTGGAATACCGTCTGCAAGAGGTCTTCAATGGGGAACTCCACAGAGGTCGGTATATCTTCCCATTTCCTCTGCATGTAGATGGGCACCCACGCTTCCTGGAGCTTTTCCCAGTAGTCTCCGTCTCTCTTCGCTTCGGGCTTCTCCAGTAATGTTCTGTCGTGCATCTCGAACATTCGGTCGTAATGCACCCAATACCCTCTGTCCCACGGCAGACCCCACGCCTCCCATTCGGGGTCTTCAAAGGGTGCCTGATCGTGGGTTGAAAGGGATTGCCCGACGACTGCGACCTGCCTCATATCTTGTCAGCGGTCCTGAAATGCCTATTGTCGGAAGAGCGCAGACGCTTGAGAAAAAAGGCGTTCTGTTCCTTCTTTGGCCACTGCCAGAATTCCACCCCTAGCCCCGCTTCGATCCTCCACTTCTCAGCGACCTGTAACGGGATTGAGCCGACTCTCTTCAGCTCTCTTGAGGGGGAGTAGCCGTCGTTGAGGTTCTGTAGCCGCTTATTATTCTCGACGATAGCTTCCACGTCCTGCTCGTGGTGGTGGGCCATCGTGTCCGTCTCTTCGTCGTAATATACTGTTGTCCTGACCACGCCCCATGCGTCGTAGAGAGGTTGCCCTATCCGCTTCAATGAATGACCTCCGACATCGAGTGGAGACCCGTTCTCACCATGACCATCGCTTCGGCCTGGGAATGGCCGCAGTGGGTCGCCTCCTCCGCTGATGAGAAACCCGTGTATTCCATGACCAGCTTGTATTCCCCCTCAATCTCGTAGATCGACATATTCAGAGTGATGGGATCAAACAGCTCAAAATCGTCCATGAAATTACCGGGACAATTCCTCGATATAGAGACGCCCCGTCCCCTCGTCTGTGCTAACGCCGATGATGGCATTGCCGGGAACCTTGAATATCTGCGGGTCGCTGTTGGGCATGTAGATGGACAGCGCGCCTGAATACGGCGTTCCTGAAAACGCAACGAACCCGGTGTGGCCCTCAAGGGTCAGGCGGATGAAGTTCGTGAACGCGCCTAGAATGTTACTGTTCGCCTCCGTCGTGGCTGCCGTAACCTCCGTGACGGCAGTGACCGTCCACGGGTTCGCCATTGCGGGCACGGAAAGAAATCCGATCAGCGCAACAGCGGCAAGAAACTTCTTCATTCGACTGTCTCCATTTTTAGTGCGATAGCCATTTCCATGAGCGGGGCTAATGCCGCTGGACTCGCGTGGTCAAGAGCAAGTCCCGTCCTGATAGCGTTTCTTATGTTTTGTTCGTCGCCCTGTATCGCAGACCAGATCGCGTCGGAAATCCATGTTCCGGGCTGTAATCGGGCGTTTGATTTCAGTTCCGCAAGGATGGCGTTAATTCGATCTTCGTTGCCCTCCCATTTCTCGTAGGTGAAATGATGCTCAAGAATGGCGAGAAGCAGGGCCGAATTGTGGGGCACCGCCGAGAGGGCGATGTTGAATATCTTTTCTGCCGCTGCGTCATCGACACTGACAATGTCGGGACCAAGGGACTCCAGACCGATCAGGGAAAGCGCCAGTTGACGCCGGAACATCGGATCTATGGGGTACCTCTTGTAGGCGTCCCAATTCTTCTGAAGCGCGAGAGGCCGGTTGTGTTCTATAACCAGGCGAACGTAACCGAAGTCCTTGTGGGCCATAGACCACAGGACTGTCCCTGTTATCAGGGCTAATGAAAGGGATATGGCCGGGAGCGCCAAGGAAAAGCGGGGAAGGTTGACACTTCTCCTAGTCGCGTCTCGTGACCATATCCCTAGAGCCGCAGCGATCAGAAACCCCGTGGCAGGATTCTGAAGGGGGAACGACATCATTGAGATGGTCCCGCCTATAGCCACGGCCCACACGGACGCCTTTCCCAACTTCGTTGTTGGCTGCACAACAACAAGGCTGAGAAACATGGCGACCGCGATTGTCAGGCCGATAATTCCGTACTCAGATAGAATCTGTAACGCTTCGTTATGCGCCTGTCCGGCGTAGACAGTGGTGGGCCGCATGATCGTGTCCAGCCACGGGAACACGGCCATGTGGGCTTCCTGTACCCTTGAATAATTGTAGTCGAAACTCCCCGCACCATGCCCCCACACGGGAGACTCGGCCCAGAGGAAAATCGTGTTTGTAAATATCTCCAGCCGAGAAGTCAGGGACGACATGGCGTCCGCGCCGACCATTTCGGGAGCGAACAACACGATATTTGCGCCCAGGGCCACCAAGAACGCGGCGAGAAAATACTTCTTCCGGTACAGCAGAAACATCGTCACGATGGAACTCAGTACGGGAACCCATGTGAAGGACGGGTTAAACCAGATCGAGTAGACCCACGCTGCGAGGGCAATAGCCGCTCCGGTAAAGCCCCACACCCTTGCCCTGTGTTCCACGGAGAAGCAGACTGCGAACGGACAGGCTATCAATAGCCACTCGACAATCCAGTTCTGGTTTCCGAAGCCCCCTCCAATCAGGGGTCTCAGAAAGCCCAGGATAATCGCCCCCACCATGCAGGCCATGACGGTGGGGATAAGCCAGTCCATCTTTATGCGAGAAAAGAGGAAGTAGGCGCTACCCAACAGAAGAAGGTTTTGAAAGGCGAGGAGCCCACTTCCCAAGTCTGACGTCCATAACAGGGAAAGTGCCACCCACGCCACGAATGAGAGCGCGCACACGTCCGTTATGGAAAATTCTATCCTTCTTGCTCTGCTCAATAAAATCGCCCCGAAGAAGGCAAACAGGGCAATTGCGACCCACCGCGCAGGATGCGGCGACATCCCGTCCAGGTGGAACAGGACGACGATCCCGAAAAGGATCGCCGCCCCAATTCCTGCGATCATCAGTTAATGATAATCGTAATGGTAGCCGGTGTTTGACCAACGCTAGCGCCGTCACTGTGAACAGCAACAACGCCACCACTCTCGATGAGTGTTACGGAGTCATCAGGACCGGAAATCGTGTCACTCTCGTTCGTGCCCGCGTCGGACAAACCAGCGAGGGTAACGGAAAATCCAGAAATCAGTTTGAATTGTCCGCTATTAGCCGCGCCGGAAGTCTGCCCGATATAGACCGTAAACGTCGAGTCCACCCCGGTTGCTCCAGCTTCGGGGCTGCCGCTCACCGCGTATATCTTGTCAACGTGACCGTCACGATGGACGGCGACATACTTGGTGATTGCCGTGCTGAAATCAGAAAACGCAATGGTGTAGACACCGCCGCCGATAGGCGTGGTCTCTCCATCACCGTTTTGCCACACCGTCGTACCATCGGCTCTCTGAACGATGTTCCAACCAGCGTCCGCAGTCGTGGCAAAGCCAACGAGCATAGCGAAAGCTAGAAAGAAACCCAGAAAACGCTTCATGGTTTGTCTCCTTTCAGAAGACTACGAGGTGGTAAGATCGGCAATGATGCCCGAACCCGCTTCATTACGAGACTCAAGCGAGAACTCCACAAGGAGTTGCTTGCGCTCTGAATCGCCGGTTTTCGACAAGTCCTGAAGCTGGAACGCGCGCAAATACGCGACGGCCCACAAGTCTTTCTGGAGAAGCCAGGCATCGCGTGACCGCTGGAAGCGGTTGGCAATGATCTGGAATTCACCAAAATCTGAATTGTAGACGTCGATAGCTGCGACAAGTTCCGCATCCTCGGCACCCTTGAAGCGAGTCGCATTACCCGTGAAGGTCGATGCGGCCTGCTTGTTGAAAGAGCCAAGCATCAGGCAGTCGGGATCACCGCCGCTGTCCCAACAGGACTGCACAACGGTTTTCAACAGTGCCTCGGTAAACGCCCGCTGCGTACCATCGGTACGGGCGGTGTTACCAAGAGAACCATCGGAACCTCCGGTCCCTACGCTTGAGTTGGTCGTAACCCATGCGGGCACGGCACCAAGAGCGCGGGCGGTGGTGGTGTCGCCGGTCGCTTCAGCGCCATTGCGCAAAAGGCCGGTTTCCATGTCCCGCTTCAGTTCGCGGGCGCGTTTGGACACCTGGTAAGCCATTTCAGACTTCCGACCGGCCTTGTTGACCGCTTCGGCAGTGCCTGTGATACGCGGCACCTTGTCCGAAATTTGGCAAGAGTTTGACAACCGAGTGGTTACGGTGGCCGCATCCGTGGTTGCCTCGTCACCCTCAACAACGGCGTTCTGAGCCGCTGTCGCCAGCGAATCGGTCTGCCATTCATGTAGGATGCCGGTGGCCTTCGTCCGGGCAACGCCCGAAAGGAAGGGAGTGTCTGTCGGAGAGATGTCATAGATGACGTCCGACAGATCCTCACGCCGACCAATCTGTATGCCGGTGTGAAGGGTACTTGTAGGAAGTGCCATTTGGCCGTCTCCATTGGATCAGGCCGGCTGAGTGGTTAGACGTAATCCTCCAACAGTTTCGTTAATGTTTCCGTGTTGACGGCACGATTGCCACTCTGACCTGATCTGCGAAGTTGCTTACGAAGGCGCTGGCGTTCCTCGCCGGCCATCTCGCCCTTTTCGGGAGAGGAGCCGGGCTTGAGCATCTTCTTCGCACCCTTGATCTTCTTTGCAAGCGCGGGCTTTTTCTTGACCAAAGCGTCGTACTTCATGGCCTTGTGGGCTTGCATGAAGGTGCGATGGTCGGTGAGCTGGTCCAGTTCGGACTGAGTGTAGCCCTCGTTGAGAAGATAGTTGGCGACTCGGCGTTTGATATCAGTAGCCTTTGTGTCATCGGCCATGTCGGGCAAAACGCGGATCAATGCCTGACGTTCGCCATCAACATGCTCGATGAGCCGCTGCTGATTTTCCGCCTGGAGTCTCTGGACCTCGACGTTGATGGCGTCGTTTGCCGCCTTCTTCGCCTCCGTCTTTCTGTCCCAGGCTGCCTTTTCGTACTGATACCGATTCAGGTCCGTGTTAAACAACTCGTCCCAATTCGGTTCCCGTTCGCCTTGTGATTCAAGGGATTGATAAAGATTCGCAAGCTGTTCGATTTTCGCTCGCGCCTCTGCGTCAGCCTGCTGATGCTTGGTCACCATATCGGCCTCAAAGGCCCGGCGCTCATCAGCAAGCGTTTGCGTTTTTTGTCGGTAATCGGATTCGCGGGAGTAACCCGATGTGAGTTCTGATAGCGTTACCTCATGCTCCACACCGTTGACTTTAACAGTGTAGCGATCAGATTCGCCTTCAGGCTCTTCGGGTGCCTGCTCTTCCTCACCGTCGGCCTCGACCTCAAGAGTTGATTCTTCAATCTCCTCTTCAGATTCCGGCTCTAGTTCGGTCTCCTCCGATTCCGCCGAGACCTCTTCGGTTTCCTCGACTTCCTCGGTTTCGGGCTGCTCGCTGGAAATGCTTCCATCGTCTGCAAAAAGCCCTTCTATTCGCTCAATGGGGGTTGAGTCCGATCCCGGTGCAGGGTTGTCGGCCATCATGGTCCTCCGTTATACAACGTGGAAGCGTTTGCGCTTGGCATCCTCTTCGACGGTTGCAATCATTTTGACTGCTATCTCGCCCCGCTCGATGTGTGTCTTGAACACCGATTCCAGCTTGTTCAGAAGCCGTAGGGTTCGCCAGCAGTCTTCACGACGAGGCATTTCGTCAGGCCCGGTGGCTCTCCACTCGACCATCAGTTTTTCCTCGATGTTTGTCCACGCCTCTACGAGGAGTTCATTCTCCAGAAGGCGTTTGGCTTTTTCTCCGCGTTCTCGCTCGCGGATGAGTTTGTGTTCGTCCAACTCTAGTAACGCCGCGAGGCGTCTTTCTCGTCGAGCCTGGAGATCACGATGTTCGCGGCCTTGTGCGCGTCGGCACCCGGCTGTCCATCGCTGTGAACCCCCGGCGAACTCTGGGTCCAGTTCACCGGACGACCGCTGCCCTTCGTGGGGGCATTGGACGTGTGGCTAGACGCCGAAGAGTAACCTTTCTTCATTGCTAGTCTCCTCAGTTGAGAGCCGATCTTTCGGCTCCGGTAATGCCGGTGATACCGGCTTGGCTCCTTTCGGGGGTTTCTCCATTTTGTCTTTGAGCTTCTGGAGAGCTTCGTAATAGTCTTCGTATTTACGCCTAGTCACTATCGTATGTGGTCTCTCTTAATATATCGCCCTCTTCACGCATCCGGGCGGCCACCTTGGCGTTGGACTGTTCTCTTGCCACTTGAGCAGAGACACCCGCTTTCATGCGGATGGCTTCGATTTCCACAGCATTTTTTTGCTGCTCCATCGTCATCTCCATACGAAACTTCTCCTGCGCCTGCGCCATCTCCTGCCGGTGTTCCTGCTGATCCATTTTTAATTGGGCTTGCTCCTTCGCCATCTCAAGTTGAGTCTTCTGCTGGTCCGCTTGCATCTGAGCCTGCATCTCCTGCTGCTTCATTTGCATCTCGGCCTGCATCTTCTGCATCTCGGCCTGTGCCTTCTGCGCTTCGGGAGAAGGCGGTTTCTGCTGCTGTGGAGCCCCTTGAGGATCAGTGAAGAATTTATCGGCGTTCTTATAGCCAGCGGCTATGGAGAGTTCCTGAAATGCGTTGTAGAGGTTGTCCAAGGTCACGAGAGGCCCTTGCGCGCCGCCCTGAAACTCGATGGCCTGTCTCTGCACCCCAAGAATGCCACCAATGGCCTGTGCCTTCTGCTCCTTGTTCCCCATGCCGATCCCGACATTAACCGTGAGATCCATGTTGGTGTTCCACGAGCGGGGGTCGATAGGCACCCATTCATTCCTGAGACGAATCGTTCTCTCTTCGTCCTGATTGTTCACGACTATGCGGTTAATCTTGCGAAACAGGTCTTTCACGCCCGTCTCCGCAAAGGTGCGCGCGATCATCTCGATGCGCTCGTCCGCCTTGTTCGTCAGGATGCTGATCCCCGTGGCCGTCTTGTTCAGCGCATTGGGGTCGAGGCCCTGAGAATATCGTGTGACTCCCGTTCTCGTCTCCCTGATCTGCTCGGTGAATTCAAGCAAGGGATAGGCGAATTGCCCCAAGGTGGGAGTCTGGATGGGCATCAAGACCTCGCCAGGAGGCCGGTTGGTTCGCACGATTCCAGAAGGACGGTTTGTCAGAAGGTCGTCCATTTCCACCTCGCCCTCCATGACGGCGAAGCGGTTGTTATTGACCCCGTACATATTGTCCAGCAATTGCCGGAGAATGGTGGATCGAATTAACTGCAAATCCCCCACCATGTCCGCAACCGACCAGCCGAAGAACTTGTGGGGAATCTTGATCGGGGTTAGCGATACAAAGGGAATCTCGTCTGCGGGCTGGTTGTCCATGATTTCATGGTTCGCATCGCCCCCTACGGTGACTTTCCGCAGTTCCGCTATTCCATCACCATCATAATCCACCTTCAGGTAGCACTCGATAATCCAGACCTCTCGCATGGAGGAGTCTATCGAATGGCCAACGTCGGGAAACTCGTCGTCAATATCAAAACGGGCTATTCTTTCTTCGTTGTATTCTCCCTCTCCAGCACCCCCAGACTGAAGCCGCATGACCTGTTCCTTGTCAAAACCCATCTGGATGAGTTCAGACACCGTCTTCCTTACTCTATGGCCCGTGAAAGACGCGCTCTCGATGTCCGTTGCCCTGCGAGAAATAAGAAATTCCTCGGGCGGCATGACGTGGATCTTGACCTTGTTGTTCGGGTGGGTGCGCAGAATAGTTACGTCATAGACTGTCTCCATGACCTCCGGCGCAACCTCCGCTCCGGGGGCGACGGGGAATGTCCCGGCCTGCTGATACTCCCTCTGCTCAACAAGTTCCGCACCTTCCTCGTCCAAAAGAAGGGCCAGTTCGTCCTCTGAAATACCCGTATAGGTTTCCCTGTCGGTCACATCGGAATCGTCCCAATAGACCTTCAGCGTTCCGTTCTTCGCGATAAGGGCGTCCTTGAACCACTCGTAGAGGATCATGAACCCCTCATTGTCCTTCTGGAAAATGTGGTTCACATACTCGGTCTGCTGTTGCGCCAGCTCCTCGTCTTCCGGCCCTACCGCGTCAAACCGCACAACCTCGTCGCCGCCCGCAAAGATTTTCATCAGCGCGGGCATGACCCACTCGACAGTGTCAAAAACGTCTGTCAGGACTACCTGGGAGCGCCCCTCGATCTCGTTACCGAACGGCTCCCCGTAATAGTATTCCCATGCAGTTCTGCGTTGCTCCGAAAGCTCTCCACCCAAGAACCCCATTGCGTGAGTTATTTCGGAACTGATAATCGCCCTGAGACGGTCCTTGTCTACAGCCGTGTGAGTGTCTGCTGGCACTATATTCCCCTTGTTCTACCGCGACCGCCGAGCCCGGATCGTAGTCTGGCTCCCAGCAACTTCTCGGCAGTTAATCGCTGCGCCGGGCTAGTTTTTAGCTCTGCTTCTGTCGGTTGACGCATTGGCGCGTTCAAAGGAAGCCCCCTTGCCCTGTTCCAATCCTGTAATAAACCCTGTTGGGTGATGTAAGACCCAGCACCGGGAAACCGCCTGATTGCGGCTTTCGTCGCCCGTCCGATACCGCTTCTCTGAGGCCCTTCTGTGGTCTGCTCAACCCCTTTGCCAATCTGGTCTGCTTTACGGATATCCTTCATGGAGGCTGGCTCAAACGTGCCCTCGGCCTGCTGGTCGAGGATCGTGTTGATCCTGTTCGTAGCAGAACCCTCCATCAGGTTGACTGTCTCCCTGAACTGCTCGGGGTTGGTCACTTCGGCATTCCCCGTTACGAGGTTGTAGAACAACATTTCGCTCATCAGGTCAGCGCCGGTGTCAGCCCTGACCCACTTCCCGTCGTCAGAGCCGTCAAACACTCTTAACCCCGTATTCTTCTGGAAAACAGCGGGAGAACCGATGACCGAATTGAACTGCACCAAACCATCGGCAGACATCTTGTTGATACCGTCGACCATAGCCTGTGAAAACTGCTGGATAGGTTCGGAGGGTTGATTGTTGTCGGTTCCGATATCGACTACCGAGAGTTGTCCGTTGTTCAGACCGAGAGAAGCGTTGCCGTTAGGCCCTACAGAGACGCCTGGACCGAACATGGAGCCCACTCTTCCGCCAATAAAGCCGCCGAGATAGCCGCCGATGACAGGCACAAAAGGCGCGAGCGCAGCGCCACCTATGGCGGCCCCTACCTGACTTCCCAGATTCGTTTTACGCCCTAACAGGCCCATAACACCTTCGGTGGTTAACCCAGCGCCAGCACCACCTAAAATATTCGCAGCCTGTCCTAACGTACTCGGCCCGGCGGGCGGCACGCCCGCATGCTGCATCGGAACCGGAGGAGGACCAGCGGCTCCTGCGGCGAACGCGCCCCCAGAAGAGGGAGGAAGAGGAATCTGAGTCAGTGCGCGAACTCCGCCTAGAGGAGATCGGTTTATCACAGGCCCGGACATAGCTGGAGCAACAGAAGCAGGGGAATCTAAAAGACCAACATATTCAAGGGCCTGACCGGGAAGGCTTTCCCTCAGCGCCGGAACCAGCCCTTTATCAAGAGCATTGAGGCCGAGTTCCGCTGCTCCAAACCCCATGCCCGCGACTGCTGGTAGCACAGGAGGCTTCCTTTGTTGACCGCCTAGAGGAGGTGGGGCACTGAACGCCTGCGTCGGGACAGCAGATGTTGTCGGAAACACAGGCGGAGGTGGTGGCGTGGGCGAATAGGGGTTCTGATAGCTTGAGGGGATAGTGGAGTAGTCTGTCGTAAAACCAGCAGATGGAAACAAGCCAGCAGTGCCCCCGGATGGAAACTGGGGCTGACTCTGAGACTGAAAATAGTTCAGATATTGGGCGCGTAGATCGTCGAGGGCACTTATTTTTCTTTCCTCCGTCCGGGCCTTCCGAGTACACGGGAGAAGTCCTTTTCCTTCTCCTTGTCGATATAACGCTCCATCTTCAACATGCGCTGCTCCATTGCGGCCACGGCGCGGCGGATATGGGCGAGGTCTCTGGGATGAACCGAGACCGGAAGGGTACTGACGTTAGGCATTCATCTTCTCCAAAGCGTAGTCCATTGCCTGGGCGTCCGTCGCGTCAGGATGGTCTTTCATGTAGGCTACCTTGTACTTGTTGCGCCGCTCGATCTTGGTGAGCGCCTCGATAGCGGACATTTCTGGATTGATCCGCCTGTATTTCCGTTCCGCTTTGTCCATTTTCTTCATACCCAGGGTCTCACTTTCAGGTCTGCAAAAGGATCTTTCGCCGGTTTACGCGAAAATCTCGGTCTGGACGGGGCGGCAAAGGTCAGGATGAACGCATCCGCAAGATCGGGAGAACCACGTCCCGTTACCCGTCCCGTAAGTCTTTTCTTGCGTTCTTCTTTACTTTCAACCTTAAATTTGCCAGTTGAAGTAATGTCGTACAAAACTGTACTTAACTCTCCGATGGCGAGCTGGTCGTCGGGGAAGGAGCAGTCTCGCATTTCAAAGAAGTCTCGTCCTCTGAACCAAAGCTCATCTCGTAGGCGCATGTACTTATCATCGACGTAGGCTGATTCGGCCACGTTGATGCCTCTTGCCGGGAGGCCTTGTTCACGAAGTCGGTCCACCACTCCTGCACCATATCCGATGACATCGACCATGATCCATTCGGGTCTGTTTTCTGGCTTTTCATCCTCCCACTCCTTTGCAATCAGGCCGGCGAGTTGCATATTGTCCTTGCCGGACCACCATACGATTTTCC
>Ga0114912_1000653_pt1 | contig 16830 bp, 26 predicted proteins | sample MalvirDeepMed_51_FD_89713 | JGI IMG/M metagenome (GOLD analysis project Ga0114912, IMG submission 89713) | Marine viral communities from the Global Malaspina Expedition - Malaspina viral metaG DeepMed_51 | ecosystem: Environmental > Aquatic > Marine > Oceanic | place: Mediterranean Sea...
GACTGACATCGTCCAACCGTTGTCGAACTTAGCCCAGAATCCATCACCGTCTTCATTGAATTCAACCTGCACGAGACACCTCCCTTTTAACGTCTTCGATGTGCGCTTCCAACTGCTCCAAGACTTTCGTCTTGTTCCCCTTGAACCCGAACTCCGATTTAGCTAGAGCGTAGCAAGTGCGGCCCCTAGAGGACCGAATCCCTTTGATCTCTAGCTTGAGACCCGAAGCCATGACCATCAAACGGTAGAGAGGAATGTGTTCACCTGTAATAACCATCGTGCCGTGCTCGTTGGATTCGATCATCGTGTCTCCCTAGTTATATTGAACACCTTTAACATTTCACTATGGTAGTCTTTGGTTAACGCATTCAATCGTACTACGGTGTCGGCCAGAACCTCCCAGACAATTTTTAGGGACTCCATATCTTTGGAGTAACAATAGAATTCACTGGACTCTGAATCGAAGGTGAGATTGTCGAGTACAGATTGAGGAAGAACATCCTTCAACCAATACTGACATTCGTAGGGACCGAACTCACCCTTGGTACTGATTTTCTTTCTTGTCCCGAACCCTTCGACCCATCCGTTCAATACATAGCGGAGGGACCGAACACCGGGAGTCTCAGAGATGGTCAGTTCAAACTTGACTGAGCCATCAATGGTACTCGCAAATTGCGTGTGATCCCCGTCAACCCACCTCCCTGGCCGCACTGTTGGGTGCGTAGTCATCCTAGCACCTCCCTTTCATATCTCTCGTCGTCTTCTGACTCACGATCAGCCTTGAGTGCATCCCATCCATACGGTGCCTGAGAATAGTGGTAGTCGTCACGCCACTTGCTCCTACACCACCGCCACATATCACCATCCCCTATGTACCCGGAGGATGCACCGTCTGACCAATCCTCTGTATTGAGATAGTAGAGCCGTCGCATGGCAGTCCACGGATTCGTGTAGCGGTACTCATTTGAGAAGTATCCGGTGTCACAACAGAATCCGTTAGACACCACAAAGCACTCGCCATGTCTGAGCCGTGCGTAAGTCAGCTTGATGAACGCACCCACGAAGCGCAGATACCAGAGTGTATTCCGCACCATCCGGCGTACTATCCGGCGCACATAAAAGACAGGTGGAAATATTCTCCAGAAGTTATCAAGAACTTTGCGAGCCCATGCTCTTCCTAACTTCCGATCCCGCACCATAAGCAAGTGCAGTACTGGGACATGGCAGAGCATCTTCATGTCACGCCTGAAGAGTGTGACTGCCTCAACATTTACCAATCGTTTCATTGGCGATCCCTCCGGTTAGTGTTTTACTTCCCCCTCTACTGCGTCTACGCAATTCCAAATATTGCCCATAGATGTCATAGTTCCGTTGAGCGGCGGGAAGAACTCTTGACCTTCACAGGCCAAGGCTTCCGGTTTGCCTGCGAAGATTCGCGAATCAGCAACGATGATATAGCGGTCACAATCTGCGAATGATGTCTCGCCATCAGAAGCTAAGTCACCGGCCTTGAGGATTCCGGTCACGGTGCCAGTCACATAGCAAGCACGTTCGCCTTCCAGATCACGAGTGGACTCTGGGAAGTCAAAGCTGTGGACGCGCTTCCCGATTAGATCTTCAGCTACTTCATTTCGTGCCATGATCCCCCCTTATTTCTTTCGTGAAAGATACTGATCTACTTCCTCTCATCCGGCCAACCGCAGAAGATGCACTGATCCATTGCACGATCCTCAATACCGTTGTAGACGCAGAGCCCTACCGGAGACTCGGCGCACCCCCAACCTTCTGGTCCCAACTTGGCGTAACCCATGTGCTCTTCGGGTACGACTACATCTAGAATACGAGAGATTGTAGAGCCCGCCTCCCTCTGGATCTGCATCATCGACATGAGCATGATCTTCCTGTCCATCTGGTTCCAACGCATAGCCTACTCCTCCTCCTTCTCAGGTGGAACAACACCATATTGACTGAACACCCCCTCCTCACACCACTTACATTCGGGAGGCCCGTCAATCGGATTGTGATAGAACTCATGCGAGCAAACACAACAGCGCACCCATGGGAAACCCCATCGTGTATCCTTCTCCAGTACTTGGATCTTGGAGTGTGCCATTTAATTTTCCCTGTTACTGCAAGGTGTGAGTAGCCCAACGATTCATAAAACCAACAACATTGGTTAGTTCGTCACCCGGACCGCCTTCTACAATGTCGTAGTATCCCTTCGGGGGCCACGCGACATGTCGCACTTCATATGGGTCAGTGTCATTAACGAAGGCATATGTCTCTGCCTCAGCTTCTGTCCGAAACCATTCCACTGACCAGACACCTTCGGGGTGAATGCTGTCCCGATATCTCAGTCTCCACATTTAATTCTTCTCCCTTAGATTGCCATCTCTTTTCTAGCTTGGTCGATCAACTCCCTCTGATCTTTTTGAGTGAGATTATCAAACGTATGCAGCCAGTCTTCTCCCGGTAGCTTCAACGCATCTTCAATATATCTTTTGTATGGCTGTAGCTGTCGATTCGCTGCATCCCACGCTTCTTTCTCCTTGAACCACTCATCAAAATCCATATTACCACGACTAGGTACAAATGACATTCAGCAACCTCCCTTTCTTTCGTGAAAGAAACTGACCTACTCTACTATCCATGCTGAACCATCTTCCAGTAGATACGCTGTCCGTGCTGAGTCTAGCCTTGAAAGAACGGTGAATTTGATGAGAACTTGCCTTGCTTGGCTCGGAAACGCTTCACACTGTATTTAGACTTTTTGCTAGGATCGCGTTTGCCTTCCGAATCCAAGTAGCTTGAAGCCATCTTGGCTTTGCGCTTGGCCGATACTTTCTTTTTGCTTCTCTTCATGGGGGTTTCTCCTCACTAAGGATGGATCTCACTTGTTCGTTCCAGCTATACCGTACCTACGCCATGCAATGGCATCGGTAACGTCCCTGATCGCACTGTAGCCATGATGGTAACCGCCTTTCGATATCCGGCGGGTATACTCACCTATGAACTGACCCTCACGCTTAGCCCTACTGTTCTTGCGTGAGTCCCGGTCATAGCCCGCTACAAAGCGGACACCGAACCTATCCCATAACTCATCCGTGAACCTGACGATGATCTTGTCAGCACGTTTCTGACAGCGTTTACCGTCAGAAGTACAAGCGAACTGTGCTTTCCTGTAAGCTGTGGGATTGATTAGTGCCAACTTTTTCGGCACTATGTTGAGGCGCATTATCACCTCCACGTTGGAAGGAATAGGATACCTCTATGGATACTTCTAAGGCTAAGGGATTGCCCCTAACCCCTAAACAATCGGCGTTCTGTGGCTTCGTGGCTGAAGGGAAGAACTACACCGCTTCCTATCGCCTGGCCTACAACGCTAAGAATATGTCCAACAACGCTATCAGCATTGAAGGGCATAAACTTATGAAGCAAGAACACATCAAAATTCAAGTTGACTTGCTGAAAGCAAACAACTCGACAGCTACCAAAGCACACGAACATACCCGCCAAGCTTGGATACTTGAGCGTCTCAAAGAAGAAGCACTCGACCTAGATAACAACGCTTCGACGCGAGTACGTGCCTTGGAATTGCTAGGTAAAGGAGCGGGATTGTTTGACTCCTCAACCACAGTAGTCGTCGAGAATCGCACACCCAGTCAGATTGAAGCTGAGTTGACTGAGAAGTTGGAGATACTGTTTGACTGATAGCACCCACAGAAAACCATTGTCTTGTCTACTGTCTCGTATCTTTCGTGAAAGATACTTGACTAAAAACAGGTAGTCAGGTTCGACCCTGACTACCTGTACCGTGAAATGACTTCACCTGAGCCGTTCGCATCGGGTCCGATGCCCGCTTTAGCAGATTAAGAACGGCGGCCCCTCACGGACTACAAACAGAGAGTCAGATTTGACCCTGACTTACTGTAGTGACTGACTGACTGACTGACTGACTGACTGACTGGTAATTTTTTCAGCGAAAAAAAAATAGAAGAAAAGAAAAAAGGGACCGGGTGGTTTTCCGCTATCTCAGCGTTGCCCCGGTCCCTCATTGTATTAGCTCACCTAAGTGGATCGGACCTCAGTTTACGATATCAGTTTGGCGATTTCTTCTTGCGAATACTTCGCTTCAATCGCTTCACCAATACTAGCGGATTGTTTCATAGCGTCCGCTCGTGTCCTTCGGTCCTGAAACCCGCAAGGAAACTCCTCGCGATATTGCCTATAGACAGCGGACCACATAGCGGAGTTATCCACTTTGATTGCGTCCGCCATCGCTACCGCTTCAGTGTGCAAATTCCGACTTTCGGAAGCTTGCGCCACTGCGAAGGAACGTACGACACCGTCAACCTTATGGTGACAAGTGATCGAACCCCTAGAAGCATCGAACATCAAGGAGTCCGTACGTTGTCTAGCGAACCTACCTAGACTCGCGAACGTCGCACCCTCTTCTGTAGCTACTGCGAGGACACTCTCTAAATGGTCCTCAGCTACGCGAGCGATAGCCCACAGTGGCTTGAACAATTGAGAGATTGAATTTTCGCTCAGCTTGCGGAGGTTCTTTAACTCCTCCACTCCTAATTCAGCTTCTCTCCCAACGTCTCTAACCATCGACGCTAGAAACTGCCCCATGTGAATGTGGACATCTGCTAAGGAGTGTCCTGTCTCTAGCGCCCATACGACAACGTCTAGAACGCGAGCGTTCCACGTTGCCTGATTAGCTCCGGCTTTTCCTTTGGTAGTAACCACATTGAACAGTGGCACTGCTAAGGTCTTGACTTGTGCCCCGATTGCCTCAAGGGCCTTCACCGCTTTTGAAGCGGCTTTTTTAGTCTTTGTAGCCATAAATCAAATCCCTTTGAATCTTTATTGAAAGATAAGAAGAGACCCGATCCACTATGGTGAGCTTGGTTCTTGTTGGCGTCATTCGCTATTCGCCACTTTGGACGCATCGAATGTCCTTGACTTCAATCTTTCGCGAAAGATGCGAAAGACCATATCGAGACCAACAGTGTAAAGGTAATAGAAGTGATCGGTCTTTTGTACCCCTAAACCGGAATTGTTGCGTGTAGAACATTCGGGTTTTGTTCGGTACGGATTTCAGCCTACCCCTTGACAAATGGCTAAGGGGTCCAACCATGACTTGCGGGATTTGTTCGGGAGCCAGATAAGGCTCGCCTAAACCTATTTTTAGGCTTACCTAAACTTATGGGGTACCCCCGACCCCCCCTTTTTTCGTCGCGCCCCGGCGCGGGGGGAAAAGACGGTTTTGCGTATCCTATGACAGAATTTCAAAATCTTCTTCATCTTTCCGGCTCTAGATTATATCTAGCTGGTTTAATCTAGCTGGTATAATCTAAGTTTTTTTGTTTTGGTATATATCTGGTCTGGATTAATCTAGCTGGTATATACTAGTACTAGTATAGGGGGGGGTAATTTCTTAAAATAAAGCCTTCCCCTTTTCTTGTACAGAATTTTTATATAATTTTTGAAAATGGATATTGCCACGATACAAAGTCAGATCGGCTCATTGCCTCCCGACAGGCAGCATGAGATCCTTGGGTTGCTTGACGAGTTATCCGATGCTCGTATCAGGCAAGAAGCAAACAAAGACTTCCTGGCATTCGTGAGGGAAGCGTGGCCCGCGTTCATAGAGGGCAATCATCATCGTGTGATGGCAGATGCGTTCAATCGTATCGCGAGCGGCGAGTTGAAGCGTTTGATCATCAACATGCCTCCACGCCATACCAAATCCGAATTCGCATCTCATTTGTTCCCTGCTTGGTATCTAGGCAAGTTTCCTGATCGCAAGGTTATCCAAACGGCTCATACTGCGGAATTAGCCGTTGGCTTTGGCCGCAAGGTTCGTAACCTCGTGGGCTCTCCCGAATATTCAACGATGTTTCCCAATGTTGCACTGAGTGTGGACTCGAAAGCTGCGGGACGTTGGAACACGAACAAAGGTGGCGACTATTTCGCTATCGGAGTTGGTGGTGCCGTTACGGGTAAGGGCGCGGACATCCTGATAGTCGATGACCCGCACTCAGAGCAGGAAGCGGCATTGAACGATCCCGATGTCTACAACAAAACGTATGAGTGGTACACGTCCGGTCCACGCCAGCGTCTACAACCGGGTGGCGCGATTTGTTTGGTGATGACCCGTTGGTCGAAAAAGGATCTGACGGGTCAGATTCTCAAGGCTTCCATCCAAAGGGGTGGTGCCGACGAATGGGAGATCATCGAACTGCCAGCGATCCTTCCTAGCGGCAAACCGTTGTGGCCCGGCTTTTGGCCGTTAGAGCAACTTGAATCTCTCAGGGCGGAACTCCCGGTCTCGAAGTGGAGTGCTCAGTATCAGCAAGATCCGACTTCGGAAGAAGGCGCGATCATCAAACGCGAATGGTGGAAAGAATGGAAAGAGAAGAAACCACCACATTGCGAATTCGTGATACAGTCATGGGACACGGCGTTCCTTGCGAAAGAGACCGCCGATTACAGTGCTTGCACGACGTGGGGGGTATTCCATACCGAAGACCGTGAGGTCAAGATCGTTCTTCTCGACGCGCTCCAAGAACGTCTGGAATTTCCCGACCTGAAAATTCGTGCGTATGAGATGTACAAGGAATACAAGCCCGACGCTTTTATCGTGGAAGCGAAAGCAGCGGGTAGCCCGTTGATCTTCGAGCTTCGCAGGATAGGGATTCCCGTTGCCGAATACACACCGGGCAGGGGTAAGGATAAAGTTGCCAGGGTAAACGCGGTATCAGACCTCTTTTTCAGTGGGCACGTCTACGCTCCGAAAACCCGTTGGGCCGAAGAAGTGATAGAGCAATTTGCATCTTTCCCGTTTGGCGATCATGATGATCTGGTAGATTCCTCGACACAGGCGTTGATCAGGTTCAGACAGGGCGGCTTCATAAGTCTGGACAGCGACGACCCATGGAATGATCTGCTGCCTGGTCGCAAGGCGGATTATTACTAATAACCGGGTACAAACAATGAGAGAATCCTATTCCCGCATGGTGCTTCGCACTAAAATGCTTGGTGACAGCGAAACGATGGGCTTCACCTTGAATTCCAGCGGTGAATGGGAGAAATCGAACAGTTACGCTACCGTGGGCTCGCATGTCGAGGCGACGGGCATGGTAACATCTCCTGACACGTTTGTAGACGGCACTGCCGCGACTTGGAACGTCAAAGTCGAATCGAACATCTCGCCTGAGTACAAAAAAGAATATGATGATGTGCCTACTGGCACTTCGGTCAGCTATTCGATACCGACAAATTTTGGCGACACCAAAATCACGATCAAAATATGGTCGGCTCGCGGAAGCGCAGATGCCGGTGTCCAGGGCAATCTGGAAATGTCCGACTGATGGTCGCTATTTCCGAAAAAAAATGTCTGAGCATTATCTAGATCGTGGCAAATACGGAAAAACGGGAAAGACTCAGGATATGGATAAACGCTTGAAGCATATGGCTCCATCCGATAAGCTCAAGATGTACGGTCAGCTTCTTTTGACTGCTCAACGATTTATGTTGAAGGGCAAATATCCATCTGCCGATTTGGTTCGTGGTGATGCCGAAAAGATCCTGCTCCACTTTGAAACAACGATGGATTGATTTATCGTATAGCATGAAAACAGAAAACTTATCTGAGCAGCTTTTGGATATCGGTGTCGAGGATGCTTTGGTGATGGACGGTTACAATGATTGTGTAATCGGCATTTTGGAAAGATTCGGCATGGAATCCATCGTCCTGTATGACAAGGAGAAGGTTCTGGGAAAACTTGTGGATGATGGCTGCACCTATGAAGAGGCTATCGAATTCTACGAATACAATCAGTTAGGCGCGTGGGTAGGTGACGGCACACCGGGATTTCTGATCAGATTGCCCGAATCGGTGCCTAATCGCAAGGCGGATTACTATTAGCTATCTACAGCACGACATCCTAGCGGTTGCGGGCGAGACTCCTACCTGTAGTCTCTGTGGCGAGCAGACAGAAGTCGGTGGCCTGTGGATGGGGCAGGAGGATATCGTTGTTTGCAGCCACGCTTGTGCGAAGAAGGTAATACTGCTGGCTCTCGACGCAATTTCTGGTGCTGACGGCCCTATGCCATACGCAGAGTGGATGAAGCTGGCGGATAAATCCTATGATCGGTGGGAACGATACAATGTATTACAGCAGGAAAAACATAGGGATTTTGTGGATTCGTTATGACAGGACAGAAAGTTCCTCCCGGTTATTACGTCAGTAATAGTTCCGATGCGGATGTATTCTACGCGGACAAAAACGGCAATTTCTATTTCAAGAAGGAAGTCGGAGACAAGTGGTCGCGCACCGACAAATGGAATTTCGACCATATCTGCGATGTCGAAACCGTCAACGAGCAACAGGGCGTGTCCGGTTCCGTCGATTTACATGACGGCAGGGGCATCGAAGTCAAGGTCAGTGCCCATATTGGTGTTACCGTATCGGACGTGATGAAATGGCATTACGTCAACCCGGATGGTAATCAGGCGACGGTATGGGCTGGACCGGAAGGTGGGCCGGGCGACGGGGTGAGTGTGGATGCGGGTGTCTGGTACGACAAGGAAGGCAACATCCACATGAAGTTATCGACCTGTGGTGTGATTCCGCATGTGGCGTTTGGCACCGATTTGGTCATCAATCCGAAAACAGTAGAGAATCTGGATAAGCCCACCGAAAGCGATAAGCAGTTCTCCAAAGGTTTGACTGAGGGGCTGACATTGGGTATTTCCGACAAGGCACCGCCAGTGATTACGCATACCGTTGCTACTTTGCATAAGGTTGCGGACGATCTTGGAAAGCTCGTTTGACCATGCTAGACTCATGGCACTCCAACAGAGTGATTAAATGGCGATAGACAAACCCCTTGGTGGGTTACTTGACCAAGACGATTTCGAGATGGGTCCAGAAGGGCTTCTCGTGGCGGAAGAGGAGATGCCTATTGGCGACTCTCTTGTCACCGAACTAGAAGATGGTGGTGTTGAAATCGATTTTGATCCTATGGCAGATCTCATGGGTGCCGGGACCGAAGAGTTCGATTCCAATCTCGCTGAGTATGTCGATGACAAAGAGCTTCGTACATTGGCAAACGATTGCATATCAATGTTTGATTCCGATAAGAGCAGTCGTTCTGATTGGGAGTCCACCTACAAAGAGGGCCTTGATCAGCTAGGCTTGGAAATTGAGGACCGTACCACCCCGTGGGCTGGAGCTTGCGGCGTGTTCCATCCGATGCTCTCCGAATCCGTCGTGCGATTCCAGGCACAGACGATCCAAGAAATCATGCCAGCCAAGGGTCCGGTTAAAACACAGATTTGGGGTGTTCTGACCGATGACCGCGAGAAGCAAGCGCAGCGTGTTCAAAATTACATGAACTATCAGCTTATCGAAGTGATGACCGAATATCGGTCTGAAACCGAAAAGCTGCTGTTCAGTCTGCCGCTTGCCGGATCAGCGTTCCGCAAAATCTATTTTGATCCTTCGTTGGGCAGACCGACTTCGATGTTTGTTCCGGCAGAAGATTTCGTCGTGTCGTACAACGAATCCGAACTAGAGCAAGCAGAGCGTTATACCCATGTCATGAACCGAAGCACGAATCAGGTGAGAAAGCTTCAGGTGAGTGGGTTCTATCGTGATGTTGAATTGACGACATCGTATATCGAAGAAAATCCAATCACAAGCAAATTCAATGAGATCGGTGGCGTTAGCCCTTCGTGGGATAACAACGAACGGCATCAGCTTCTTGAAATGCATTGTGACATAGACATACCGGGATTTGAAGATCCCGATGGAGTGGCATTGCCTTATGTCATCACCATCGACAAAAGCAGTTCCACGGTTCTATCGATTTACAGGAACTGGGCGGAAGAAGATCCACACAGGATCAAGAAACAACATTTCGTTCATTACGGATATGTTCCCGGCATTGGATTCTATAATCTGGGACTGATCCACATGATCGGTGGCCTCGCCAAGTCGGCTACCAGCCTGCTTCGGCAGTTGGTCGATGCGGGCACTCTCTCAAATCTGCCTGGAGGGCTGAAGACCCGTGGACTCAGAATCAAAGGAGACGACACGCCGATCATGCCCGGAGAGTTCAGAGACGTTGATGTTCCGGGCGGCGTTATTAGAGACAATATCACTTTCCTTCCTTATAAAGAGCCTTCTTCGGTCCTTTATCAGTTATTGGGCAACATTGTGGAAGAAGGTCGGCGCTTTGCGTCCATGGCGGACCTTAAAGTAGCCGACATGAATCAGGAGGCACCTGTCGGTACGACACTTGCCATCCTTGAAAGAGCGATGAAAGTGCAGTCTGCTATCCAGGCTCGTATCCATGCGAGTCTCAAACAGGAATATAAAATCCTCGTTGGGATCATCCGCGACTATACGTCACCGGATTATCCTTATGAAACCGAAGAGGGAGAGGGGATCAAGGTTCAAGATTTCGATGACCGCATCGACGTTGTCCCCGTTTCGGACCCCAATGCTGCGACGATGGCTCAACGAATCATGCAATACCAAGCGGCCATGCAGTTGGCACAACAATCGCCCGGTTTGTATGACATGCCGCTCCTCCATCGCGAGATGATGGATTTGATCGGCATCCCGAACGCGGACAAGATCGTTCCGAAACCGGATGAAGCTCATCCCACGGACCCGGTCAGCGAGAACGAAGACATTCTCACGCTGAAGCCCGTCAAGGCGTTTGAGTACCAAGACCATGAAGCACACATGAGGGTGCATATGGTGCTCAAGAATGATCCGCAGATTAAGGAACAGATGAAGAACAACCAAATGGGCAGTGCGATTAATTCTGCTCTAGATGCCCATATCCGAGAACACTTGGCATTCATCTTCCGCGATCAAATCGAAGAAGAGCTTGGTGTTCCGCTTCCCCCGGCGAACCAGCCGTTGCCGAACGATGTCGAGAAGCGGCTTAGTACGTTGGTTGCCGACGCGGCTGACCAGATGTTGGGCAAGAAGAAGGCTAAGGCGAAAGCGGAGAAGGACGCGCAGACGCAAAAAGATCCTATCGTGCAGCAGCGTGAGAAGGAACTACAGATCAGACAACAGGATGTCCAGCGTCGAGCGCAAGCGGATCAAGCTAAATCGCAGTTGGAGCAGCAGAAGCTTGCGGCCACACAGCAAGCGGGTCAGGAGAAGAATCAGATTGAGCGCGAGAAGATCGCCTCCAAAGAACGTTCCGATGCCGCTGCGCTGGAACAAGAACGCCAGGAAATGTTACTTAAATCTCAGATTGATCAAGAACAGTTTGATGCTGAACAAGAGGTTGAAGGCGTTAAGGTTGGATTGGAGCAAGAAAAGTTCAAGGCCGAACAGGAATCTGATGCCGTGAAACTCAGGTTGGAACAAGAAAGGTTTGACGCCGAACAAGAAGCTGAAGGCGTGAAGTTTGGCTTGCAGATGTCGGAGAAAAAGAAGGATGAGTGACAGCGATGATGTTCTCTCGTTGCTTAAAAAGAAATTGAGGGATCAGATGAACGAGATAGCCGATTCGGTTTCCATTGGTTCGGCACAAAACATTGAAGAATATCGTAAGATGTGCGGTATCATCGAAGGATTGGCGCGGGCTGAACGGGATATTTTGGATATAGAGGATCGACTTAGAGAGTTTTAGTCTTATTCACGTTAGTACCATGTGGTTATACCAATCAATCGCCTTATAGGCGCAAAAAACGAGAGGTCCAAGTGGCTACGCTCGCAGCAGAAGTTGTTGAAGAACAAGATCCACGTTATGCATCGCAATTACCGGAGCCAAAGGGCTACAAACTCTTAATTGCACTCCCAGAAATAGAGGAAACCACCGAAGGTGGCATTATCAAGTCTGCTGAATCCCAACATCAGGAGTCCATTGCCACCGTTGTGGGGTGGGTTATGTCCATGGGACCAGATGCTTACGTCAATTACGGCAGATTTCCCAATGGGCCGTACTGTCAGGTGGGTGATTGGGTCGTTTTTCGCGCTTTTTCGGGCACCAGAATCAAAATTCATGGCAGAGAGTTCCGTTTGATCAACGATGACACCGTAGAAGCGGTCGTAGAAGACCCCAGAGGGGTGGAGAGAGCCTAAAATGAGTGATGAAATCGGAAGGATGAGCAAAGAAGACAAGTTTTTGGGCGTTAGAACCACGATTGAGCCTCCTGCGGACGCAGATACGGGTACTGACGGTGAGGTTAAGGTCGAAGTCGTGGATGACCGCCCAGTAGAGGACCAAAGGGCTCCTTCGGAGGCAGTGGCCGATGATGATGGCTCTGCATCGGACGCAGAACTTGCACAATTGGGAAATCGCGCCCAAAAACGCATAAAAAAGCTGAAATGGGAGTACCACGAAGAGCGTAGGGCCAAAGAAGCGTCAGATCGCCTTGCAAATGAGGCTGTCAACTACACACAGAACCTTCAAGTTGAAAATCAGCGGCTTTTGAAGCTTATTCAGGACTCTCAAGACGCTTTGACGGCGCAAAGTAAGAATCGGGCAGACGTTTCACTCACAATTGCCCAAGAAAACTTCAAAAGAGCGCATGAATCGGGTGATAGCGAACAAATCACCATTGCACAGCAGCATTTGACTAATGCACAGCTTGCCCAAGCCTATGCTCCTGCGGTTTCGCAAAAAATTATCGATAATTGGAAGCAGCAGGTGATGGCGGAGGATCGACAGGTTGCGAATCAGCAACAACAGTACGTTCCAGAGCCGATTCAGCCAGATGCGAAGGCGATGGAGTGGCAAGATCGTAATTCTTGGTTTGGCACCGACAAGGAAATGACCAGCTTTGCTTATGGTGTACACGAGAGGTTGGTTGCAGACGAAGGTATTGACCCAGAGTCTGAACAATATTATGAATTGATTGATTCTCGTATGAAAGAAGTCTTTCCTACGCAATTCGGTGATAATGGCCAGCGCACCAGTTCTACGATGGTTGTTGACACTGCACCGCCTCAAAGAAAATCCGTGGTAGCGTCTGCTTCTAGAAATAGCGGAGTCATGCCACGCACCGTCAGGTTGACGGAGACCCAAGTCAAACTCGCGAAACGTTTGGGACTTACTCCTCAGCAATATGCTGCTCAGGTAATGAAGGAGATGGTCTAATGGCTAAAGAACGCGCTCCACGGAAACCAAGGGAACTCGAAAGCCGTGAAAAGGAAATTCGGGAACAATCTTGGGAACCCGCTTCCATACTTCCAGACCCAGAACCGCAGGACGGATGGGTGTTCAGATGGATACGAACTTCTATGGTAGGCAGTCCAGACAACACGAATGTGTCAAAGCGTTTTCGTGAAGGATGGGAACCTGTCAAATCCGAAGATCATCCAGAACTTCAGATTATGAGCGATCATAAGTCGGAATGGGGAGAGAAGGGTGGTATTGAGGTTGGTGGATTATTGCTCTGCAAAGCACCAGATGAGTTGGTGGAACAAAGGCGTGCCTATTACAGGAATCACGCCGAATCGCAGATGCAAGCAGTTGATAACAATTACATGCGTGAGAGCGATCCACGGATGCCTGTTCTCGCGCCTGATCGTAAAACTCGTGTAGCGTTTGGTAAGGGAACTCGCTGAATGCTGCTCGACTGACATTCAGAGGTATATATGGCTACTACAGCAGCCCCATACGGGGCCAGACCCATTGGCACTCTTAGTGCTTCGGGTTCATTCACCAGCAAGACTAGAAATCTGCCGATTATCACGACTTACGGCACACAGATTTCTAATGGTGATTTCGTGAAGGTCGCATCGGATGGTACTATCGCGAAGGATACTGGTACTACCGCTCTGACCGCAGTTGGAATCTTCTTGGGTTGCTCTTATACGGACCCGACTACTAGCCAGAAGACGTTTTCAAATTATTGGCCTGCATCGAATGCGGCCACTGATGCGATGGCGTATGTGCTTGACGATCCTTTCGTCGTTTTCCAGATGCAATCCGACGAAGCGTTGAACACCACGGATCGTGGACTCAATGCATCCGTTGTTGTGACAGCCGGTAATACTACTTTCGGTAAGTCCAAGAACGCACTTGATGGTAGCACTCCAGCAACAACGAACACGCTGCCCCTTCGCATTATCGATTTCGTTGACGGGCCTAGCAGCCTGCCCCCGAAGGGGACTACGGCGAGTGATACTTATCCAGATGTTATCGTGAAGTTCAATGCTGCGTCTAGCGGGTCAGCTTCTAATCATTCCTATTTGAACGCCACAGGCGTTTAGGAGACTGACAAATGGCTATTTCACGCGCACAACTTCTAAAAGAACTACTTCCGGGCTTGAACGCGCTCTTCGGGATGGAGTATGCTCGTTATGACGATGAGCATTCTGAAATCTACGAGACGGAAAGTTCGGATCGGTCCTTTGAAGAAGAAGTGAAGCTTTCGGGCTTCGACGCTGCACCCGTGAAGGATGAGGGTGACGCGATTTCGTATGACGCCGCACAGGAGAGCTTTACGGCTCGTTACAATCACGAGACTATCGCCATGGGCTTTGCCATCACGGAAGAGGCTATGGAAGACAATCTCTATGATTCCTTGTCGGCTCGTTACACCAAGTCCTTGGCTCGCGCCATGGCTCACACCAAGCAGGTTAAGGCTGTTGTTCCATTGAACAATGGGTTTACCAACGCTTATCAGAGCGGCGACGGTGTAAATCTTTTCACGGCGTCAAGTGATGGCGTAACTGGTGGTGACGGTCACCCGCTCGTTTCAGGTGGCAAGAACTCCAACCGTCCAGCGACTGCCGTTGACCTCAACGAGACTTCTCTTGAGGCCGCTGTAATTCAGATTGGCAAATGGACCGATGAGCGTGGCCTGATGATCGCTGCTCGTCCCCAGACGCTCGTTATCCCGCCCGATTTGCAGTTCGTGGCGACACGGGTAATGAAATCTGAGCTTCGTCCTTCAACTGCGGACAACGACATCAACGCAGTGCGTTCGATGGGTGTTGTTCCTGGCGGGACAGTTGTGAATCACTTCCTGACCGATACGGATGCGTGGTTCCTTCTTACCGACATTCCGAATGGGATGAAGCACTTCAATCGTGTGTCCCTGGAAACGAGCATGGACGGTGATTTCGATACCGGAAACGTTCGCTACAAGGCTCGCGAGCGGTACAGCTTTGGTGTCTCCGATCCCCTTGGGATCTGGGGTTCACCCGGAGCGTAGTATAAAGACGCAAAAAGCCAACTCCGTTTTTTGCGGTGAAATAGTGCCGCCGAGAGGTTCGCGTTAGTTAGATTGGCTCATTAAGTTGGGTGAGTCCTGACAGTGGGGTGACGCGGCCAGAGTACAATAGTATAGATGAAGGGCGGGTGCGATCAAGTTGTCAATTTACACGCAGTTGACGACAACCCAAGCGCTCATCGTTTGATCGTGCCCGCCCTGAATCTCGTTCTGGGATACATAGTCCCGGCGACTGGCCCAGCAGACGTTACAAAGACTTCGGGACGAATCCTTTTGTAAGAAGGTAAAGTTATGGCTAACACAACTTTTTCAGGACCAGTCAGATCCGAAGACGGATTTGACGTAGTATCGAAAAGCTCAACAACGGGCGCATTCACGACGGAATTCAGCTTAGACGGATCGGGGTTGCAGGTTACTCCCATTACGTTCAGTGATGCCGACACCACCCTGACTGCCACTGCTAATGCTGGCAGGGTCAATGTTGTTCCGGCGATCACCGGAAACCGGACACTCACCCTTCCGTCGCCTACGGCGGGGGTGTGGTTCAAGTTTATTTATGGTGGTGCGGCAGAAGAGGCGGAGAATCTGATCTTTGATACGGGTTCCGACACCAATTACTTCATTGGTGGTGTTATCCATTTGGATTCCAACGCAGATAATGTTTCCGTGTATGCCGATGGTAATTCAAACTCTATACTAACCTTGACGGATTTTGGTTTATTTGAAATCAATATTCTGGCGAAAGATTCAACAAATTGGATCATTTGGGGTCATCAGGAAGGTGCAGATGTACCTGCCTTTTCCGATCAGTAAGAGATGATTAGTTGAATTGAGATAAGGCCACTCATCTAGGATTGGCCCTCTCGCGAGGGTTGATTCCGGGACCGTCGTTCGCGTGTCTGCCAAGACTTTGCGCGGACGGCGGTGGGGTGGGTAGTCGTATCTCCTATTGCGAACGGGGCTAAGAGTCCTGTCCTCGCGGGGAGAATCAGAAGATGGCTGATGCAGTAACGTCTCAAACTATCCAAGACGGCGACCGCATCGCCGTTATGAAATTCACCAATATCTCCGATGGTAGTGGTGAAGCCGCAGTTACGAAGGTCGATGTATCCGCACTTCAAGCTGAATCCGGTACGGGAAGAGCCTGCGATGGCGTGACGATTCAGCAGATGTGGTACGACTGTTCCGGTATGACCGTAGATATTCTCTGGGACGCCAGCACTGATGTTATCTGCTGGACGCTCAGTGGCTACGGATTCTACGATTTCCGCCAGGCTGGACCCCTTATAAATAATGCGTCTAGCCCAACCGGGGATGTAAATTTCACCACTACAGGCCACTCAAGCGGTGATCGTTATACCGTTATGATGGCAATGAGGAAGAGCTACTAATGGCTAAAAAAAGTACTGATAAGGAAAATACTTCCTTTCCCGAGTATAATGAGGTTGCAAAGAAAAAGGCGGCGATTGATCATAATTGGGGTTATTACAGCAAATTGGTCGCCAATTATCCCGATCATGAAGAAGAAGTGGCCCATACTAGTCATATTGCTTTGGAGTATCCCGACTGGAAGGCGTTTTAATTATGCCGTTCAAGAGCGAGAA
>Ga0114912_1000662_pt1 | contig 16708 bp, 16 predicted proteins | sample MalvirDeepMed_51_FD_89713 | JGI IMG/M metagenome (GOLD analysis project Ga0114912, IMG submission 89713) | Marine viral communities from the Global Malaspina Expedition - Malaspina viral metaG DeepMed_51 | ecosystem: Environmental > Aquatic > Marine > Oceanic | place: Mediterranean Sea...
CAATAATAAAGAGCTTTATCTAGCCTGCTCCTATGCCAGTAAAGCATTGTTGAAATTTAGAACGAGACAGGGGCTTTTGCACAACGATTCGGGCCGATATATTGCTTTGGATAAATTGAACAAGGAAGAAAAAATCAAACTGAAGAGAACCTTCAAGACTGTCAAGGAAATTCAATCCTTGATAGAGGTTAGGTTCCAAGTAAAAAACCTTTTACGCTAATGTGGCCGTTCTCCAAAAAGAAAGCGCTGGAACTACCGGATTTCTGGTGGGCCTATGAGGAGCATTTCAAAGAAAAGCTTCCAGAGAATATCCATGAAAATATTTTTGTAGTGTTGGATACGGAGACCACTGGTTTTAGTTTAACAAGAGACCGGATGCTGTGTATTGGTGCCTTGAAACTGCTGAATAACACTATTGTGACAAAAGAGAGCTTTGAAGTCTATATACAACAGGAGCACTATGATTCAGAAAGCGCCGAAATCCATGGAATCCTCAAGAAAAGTAAGAAGAACACTATTTCCGAACTTGAAGCCCTGAAGCAATTTTTGGTATATGCCAAAAGTCATATACTGGTGGGACACCATGTGATGTTCGATGTCAATATGATCAATGCCGCACTCAAAAGGAACGGATTGCCCAAACTCAAAAACAAGACATTGGACACTGAATCCCTATACATTAGAACCCTTTTGATTTCTTCTGTGGTCCAAAAAAAGGAAAGATACTCCTTGGACGACCTTGCCAAAAAATTCAGTATCTCCAGAAAAGATAGACATACAGCTTTAGGCGACGCCTTTATTACAGCTATAGCTTTTTTGAGAACCATTGAAAAACTAAAACCTCAAAAAATAAAGGACCTCCTAAGATAAAGAGGTCCCTCTTCATTTTATTGAACAAGCCTTTTTAAAGACTCTCCTTTATGATGGATTCCACTATCTCCGGGTTCAGCAAGGTTGAAGTGTCTCCCAGATTGCTGGTGTCCTTTGAGGCTATCTTTCTTAGGATACGTCTCATGATCTTACCGCTTCGTGTTTTTGGCAATCCTTCCACAAACTGGATTTTATCCAGCTTGGCAATGGGTCCAATATGTTCGGTAATCAATTGGTTGATTTCCTTTTTGAGGTTATCACGATTACGATCTTCCCCTGTTTCCTTCAGAATGATATAACCGTACAACGCATTTCCTTTGATATCGTGTGGGAAACCAACAATGGCGGATTCGGCCACCGCTGGATGTTCATTGATCGCATCTTCAATCGGTGCCGTACCTAAATTATGACCGGACACGATGATAACATCATCAACCCTACCGGTGATTCGATAGTAGCCCACCTCATCCCGAAGTGCTCCATCACCTGTGAAATATTTACCTTCAAAGGCAGAGAAATAAGTATCCTTATAGCGTTGATGGTTTCCCCAAATGGTTCTTGCTATGGATGGCCATGGGTATTTGATGCACAATCGTCCATCCACTTGGTTCCCCTTGATTTCCTGTCCATTTTCGTCCATAAGTGCCGGTTGAATACCTGGCATGGGCAAAGTTGCATATGTTGGCTTCGTTGGTGTGGAGAAAGGTATTGGTGAAATAAGGATTCCGCCCGTTTCTGTTTGCCACCAGGTATCCACAATGGGGCATTTTTTATCACCTACGTGATCATTGTACCAATGCCATGCTTCTTCATTGATCGGCTCTCCCACAGTACCCAGAACTTTAAGGGTGGAAAGATCGTGATTGGTCACAAAATCCAGATTCTCCTTGGCCAATGCCCGTATTGCCGTAGGTGCCGTGTAGAACTGCGTTACTTTGTGTTTTTGTACTACATCCCAAAAGCGTCCAAAGTCCGGGTAAGACGGAACACCTTCGAACATTATCGTGGTTGCTCCATTGGCCAATGGTCCGTAAACGATATAGGAATGCCCAGTAATCCAGCCAATATCGGCGGTACACCAATATATGTCCTCTTCACGGTACTGGAATACATTTTTAAAGGTATACGCTGTATATACCATGTAGCCCCCGGTAGTGTGGACCATTCCCTTGGGCCGACCAGTAGAGCCTGAAGTGTATAGAATAAACAAGGGATCCTCGGCATCCATTATTTCCGGGTCGCAATCGGAATATGCTTTATCCAATAGGGGTTGAACCCAAACATCCCTACCGTCTTTCATGTTTACTTCCCCTCCGGTTCGTTTAGAAACCAACACAGTTTTCACATCAGGACAACTTTCCAAAGCTTCGTCCACGATTGCTTTTAGATCAATAACCTTTTTTCCTCGGTAAGAACCATCTGAAGTAAGTACCATTTTAGCGCCACAATCATTAATCCTAGTAGCCAATGCGGTTGATGAAAACCCTGCAAAAACTACAGAATGAATGGCCCCAATACGAGCACAGGCCAAAAGAGAGATAGCCAAATCAGGAATCATCGGCAAATAGATCACTACCCTATCCCCTTTCTCTACCCCTTGCTCTTTTAATACATTGGCATATTTACAGACACGCTCATGTAATTGATGGTATGTAATATGCTCTGCTTCTTCATTAGGGTCGTTGGGTTCAAAAAGTATTGCCGTTTTATCCCCACGAATACGAAGGTGGCGGTCGATACAGTTTTCGGTTATGTTCAATTTGGCACCTTTGAACCAAGTAATTTCAGGCTTGGTAAAGTCCCATTCCAAAACGGTATCCCATTTTTTTCGCCATTGAAAATGTTCTTCGGCTACTTCTTCCCAAAATCCTTCGGGGTTTCTTACGGATTTTCGATACACCTGAAAATATTCCTCCAAGTGTTTGATGTGGTAGTTACTCATTATGTTTATTAAATTTTATGCTGCCTTAAAATTAAGGAAAAACAGGCCAATATCACAGTTATTTCAATGTTCACTTGCCTTTCCCGCTCCGTTGGGAATACGAATATTTTCAACGATTTCCTGTACTTCTTCCGGTGGTTGCGGAGTGAATTTGTTCACCGCGATGGCAACTATAAAATTAACAAGCATGGCTATGGTTCCGAACCCTTCGGGAGATACCCCGAACCACCAGCTTTCCTGAAGTCCGGCAACCGCGTCCTTTCCTCCATCAAAAATGCCAAACTTAAATTTCAACATATAGAAAAGCATGAGGCAAAGCCCTACTATCATTCCGGAAATAGCTCCTTCACGGTTCATCTTTTTATAGAAAATACCTAGGATAATGGCAGGGAAAAACGATGCGGCCGCAAGACCGAACGCAAGGGCGACCACAGCAGCCACAAAGCCGGGTGGATTGATTCCGAAATATCCTGCCACTACCACAGCGACAGCAGCAGAAAGACGTGCCGTCCATAATTCCGCTTTTTCGGAAAGATCGGGTTTAAGGACATTTTTTATCAAATCGTGGGATACGGAAGAAGAAATAACCAACAGCAATCCTGCTGCCGTTGACAAAGCAGCCGCAAGTCCGCCAGCAGCTATTAAACCGATTACCCAAGCAGGAAGATTGGCGATTTCTGGGTTGGCCAATACCATAATATCGCGATCTACCGTAAGTTCGTTTACCTCTGGAGATGCCACGTACTGTATTTTTCCGTCACCGTTTTTATCCTCGTGCGCTATCAACCCTGTTTTTTCCCATCTACTGAACCATTCTGGCATTTGATCGTACTCTTTCCCGCTAACCGTTTCTATGAGGTTGGTTCTGGCAAAAACGGCCACTGCTGGTGCCGTGGTATATAGAATTGCGATAAACAATAAGGCCAGTCCTGCCGACTTTCTAGCGTCCCGCACGCGTTTAACGGTAAAAAATCTAACGATTACGTGGGGCAACCCGGCAGTACCCACCATCAAGGCGAGGGTAATGGCGAAAACATCGATCATGCTTTTGGAGCCATCGGTATATTCCGCAAAGCCAAGTTCGGTGGAAAGACCGTCCAACTTATCCAAAAGATAAGTTCCGGAACCATCGGACAAGGTACCGCCAAAGCCAAGTTGTGGGATTGGATTCCCAGTCATTTGGATGGAAATAAAAATAGCGGGCACCATAAAAGCGAATATCAAAACACAATATTGCGCTACCTGCGTATAGGTAATTCCCTTCATTCCTCCAAGAACAGCATAGAACAATACAATGACCATTCCGATAACAACGCCTGTGTTGATATCAACCTCGAGGTATCTAGAAAATACGATTCCAACTCCTCGCATTTGCCCTGCAACATAGGTAAAAGAAACAATGAGCGCACAGATAACAGCAACAACACGTGCCGTTTTGGAATAGTAACGTTCCCCAATAAAATCGGGCACGGTAAACTTTCCGAACTTTCTTAGGTATGGTGCCAATAAAAGGGCCAAAAGCACGTAACCTCCAGTCCACCCCATTAAATACACGGCTCCGTCATACCCTGCAAAGGATATGATTCCTGCCATGGAGATAAAGGAGGCCGCCGACATCCAATCGGCTGCGGTTGCCATTCCGTTGGCCAAAGGGGACACTCCTCCACCGGCCACGTAGAATTCTTTTGTGGAACCGGCCCGAGACCAAATTGCAATTCCTATATACAGACCAAAGGATAGTGCCACCAACACATAGGTCCAAATTTGTACATCACTCATTTTTTAGGTTTTTGTGTTGATTATTCTTCGTTGTAACCATATTTTTTGTCCAACTTGTTCATAAGGCGGACATAGACAAATATGAGAATGACAAAAACATATATGGAACCTTGCTGGGCAAACCAGAATCCTAGTTTGAATCCGCCCAGTTTAATATTGTTCAAAGCATCCTTGAAAAGAATTCCCGCCCCATAGGAGACCAAGAACCAAATGACCAATAATATGACCAAATATCTTAGGTTCTCCTTCCAATAGGCCGTGGCTTTTTTTTGTTTTTCTGACATAGGTTGGTTTGTTTAGTTGTTTCCATTGTACCATGTCAATATATCAAATTAGTTTTAAGATTTGTCTGCATTCAAGCAATAAAAAAAGGGAATTCACAGAATTCCCTTTCATTTCTCGGGTACATAACAAGGTTGAATCGGTTATTGTGACAAATACGTAATAACATTATTTTCTATACGCTTTTGGAGATTGGAAATATCACTTTTCACGAATTTCTCTCCCGTAATATTTTCATATAGTTCGATATACCGATTGGAAACCGATTCAATATATTCATCCGACATTTCGGGAACCGATTGCCCCTTCAGTCCTTGGAATCCACTGGAAATCAACCATTGTCTAACAAATTCTTTGGACAATTGTTTTTGAGCTTCTCCTTTATCTTGACGTTCCTCGTAACCCTCTGCATAAAAATAACGAGATGAATCCGGAGTGTGTATCTCATCAATCAACACAATTTCACCATCTTTGGTCTTACCGAATTCATATTTAGTATCCACTAAAATCAATCCTCGTTTGGCCGCGATTTCGGTTCCTCTTTGAAAAAGAGCACGGGTATATTTTTCCAAGACCTCGTAATCTTCTTTGGATACAATACCTCGTTTTAAAATATCTTCTTTGGAAATATCCTCGTCGTGGTCTCCCTTTTCCGCTTTGGTAGCCGGCGTGATGATAGGTTCCGGAAACTTATCGTTCTCTTTCATCCCTTCGGGCATAGGTACACCGCAAAGCAATCTTTTACCAGCTTTATACTCGCGAGCGGCATGGCCGGACATATAGCCCCTGATCACCATTTCCACTTTAAAAGGTTTACAAGCTTTTCCGATAGCTACATTGGGATCTGGAGTGGCCATGAGCCAATTGGGAACAATATCCTCGGTATCCTTCATCATTTTGGTGGCTATTTGATTTAGAATCTGCCCTTTGTACGGGATTCCCTTGGGCATCACCACATCAAATGCAGATAGGCGGTCTGTGGCCACCATCACCAAAATATCGTTGTCCAACGTATAAACTTCCCTTACTTTACCTTTGTAAATAGATTTTTGCCCAGGAAAGTTAAAATCCGTGGACATCAGCGTATTCATCCCCATAATTTTTTAATATTGATTTTGGTGCTCTATATTTTTATAGGCATCAATCACCTTTTTCACCAATTTGTGTCGTATCACATCCTTATCATCCAGATAAATGATACTGATTCCCTCAACATCTTTCAAAATCAGCAAAGCTTCCTTTAGACCGGATATCACACGTCTCGGTAAATCAATCTGGCCCGGGTCTCCCGTTAAAAGGAACTTGGCATTTTTACCCATACGTGTGAGGAACATTTTCATTTGGGCGTGGGTGGTATTCTGCGCCTCGTCCAAGATTACAAAGGCGTTATCCAAAGTACGACCGCGCATAAAGGCCATTGGTGCAATCTGAATGGTACCGTCCTCGATATACTTTTCCAATTTTTCAGACGGAATCATGTCTCGAAGTGCATCATACAAAGGCTGCATATACGGATCTAATTTTTCCTTGAGGTCACCTGGAAGAAAACCAAGGTTCTCCCCTGCTTCCACAGCAGGTCGTGTAAGAATAATACGCCTCACTTGTTTTTCTTTCAAAGCTTTTACGGCCAAGGCAACACCTGTATAGGTTTTACCGGTACCCGCAGGACCAATGGCAAAAACCATGTCGTCCTTTTTACAGGCATCCACCAATCTTCGCTGGTTGGCGGTCTGTGCTTTGATCAACCTGCCACTTACTCCGTGTACCAAAACATCACCACTGCTTTTGGAAGATGTATACTCCTCCTTACTGCTGCTAGTAAGTACTCGCTCGATCATATTTTCATCGAGTTTGTTGTACTTAGCAAATTGGCTGGTAAGCTCGTCAAAGCGCTTGTCGAACTCTTCCAATAGTTCTTCATCACCAAATACCTTGATTTTGTTGCCCCGAGCTACAATTTTTAGCTTTGGAAAATACTTTTTAAGCAACTCGATATTGGAATTTTGTTGTCCAAAAAATTCCTGGGGGCTAATATCCGTAAGTTCAATTATTAGTTCGTTCAAAAATTGTGAGGTGTTACAGTTGTTTTTGAAGAATTTAATTCTTTCTTTTTTGACTAATTTTACAAACAAACTTAACTAAAAATCAATTTGAACGCGGAAAAACATATCAACAGTATTGTATGCCAATCATAACCCTAACTACCGATTTTGGATACAAGGACCACTTTGTGGGTGCTGTTAAAGGGGCAATACTGAGCAACCTCCCTGATATTAGCATTGTTGATATTTCGCACGCCATTAGTCCTTTCAACATTCAGGAATGTGCCTATATCCTTAGGAATGCCTATCGTTCGTTCCCAAAGGGAACGGTTCATATTGTTGGAGTGGATTCGGAAATTTCACCAGAGAATGAACATATTGTTGTTCAAGTGGACGGGCAATATTTTGTTAGTGCCAACAGCGGGGTTATTTCCTTGATAACTTCCGAGGTTCAACCCGAAAAAGTGGTGGAAATCAATCTGCCCAATGCGGAAGCTGGCGCTTTTCCCGTGCTCCATATTTTTGTTCAGGTAGCCTGCCATATTGCGAGAGGTGGGAAACTGGAGGTTATAGGCCGACCTTTCGAAAACTTGAAAGAGTTACGTGATTTTGAACCACGGATTACCAACGAAGGCAAATCCATCACGGGCAATGTTATTTATATTGATAACTACGGGAATGTGGTCACCAATATCCAGAAAAGTCTTTTTGAGGCCTATCGTAGCGGTCGTGATTTTGAAATTATTGCAAGGACCACCAAAATACGGCAAGTGCACCAGAGCTACAACGGCATCATCAACTATAATTTGGAACGCAACCAGCGCAAAGGTCCTGGGGATGCCTTGGCCCTTTTCAATTCTGCTGGTTATATTGAACTTGCCATTTATAAAAGTGACCTGAATTCCGTTGGAGGAGCCTCTTCCCTTCTTGGACTCAATTATAGGGACACGGTAACCATAAATTTCCTGTAAATGTTGATACGCATCGTAAAACTGACTTTTAAACCCGAAAATATTGCTAGTTTTGAGCGAATCTTTGAAGAAAGTAAAAACGGTATTTTGGCTTTTGAAGGCTGCAACATGGTAGAATTGTATCAGGACATCGCTAATTCCAACATCTTTTTCACCTATAGTTTTTGGGACACGGAATCGCACCTGAACCAATACAGGAATTCCGATTTCTTCAAAGAGGTTTGGGGCAATACCAAAAAATTGTTTTCCGACAAGCCTGAAGCTTGGAGTGTTCATAAAGTTCAATCAACAAACCCATCTTAATGTTCGCAATTTTTAAGAGAGAGGTACGGTCCTTTTTTACATCGCCCATCGGTTATTTAATTGTGGGTTCATTTTTACTGCTTAACGGGCTTTTTCTTTGGGTCTTCAAAGGAGAATACAACATTTTCGATTACGGCTTTGCCGATTTGAGCAACTTCTTTTTACTGGCTCCTTGGATTTTCATCTTTTTGGTACCCGCCATCACCATGAAAAGCTTTTCCGAAGAACGGAAAATGGGAACGCTCGAATTGTTGCTCATCAAACCCATCTCCATTTGGAAATTGGTGCTCGGTAAATTCTGGGGCGCATTTCTATTATGCGTCATTGCAGTAATTCCAACAATCGTATATGTTTTTGCCATCTCAGGATTGGGCATGGTGGAAGGCAATTACGACCTCGGTGTGGTATTCGGCTCTTACTTTGGATTATTGTTTTTAATGGCCTGTTATACATCCATCGGGATATTTGCCTCTACGCTTTCGGATAATCAAATCATTGCATTTTTGGTTGGGATTTTGGTCTGTTTTCTGATTTTTAACGGGTTTGATGCTGCATCTTCACTGTTTTCCAACGGAGAAACACAACAGACCATACAATCACTCGGAGCAAAGGCACATTTTGATAGTATTGCCAGGGGCGTGATAGACACTAGGGATTTAATCTATTTTATCTCATTGACCCTATTGTTTCTGTACCTCACTTTTCAACGTTTAAAACAATTACCGCGATAATGGGAAAGTTTTTTGTATCCATAGTAAAAGTAATTGTGTTGGTTGTGGTCATCAACCTATTGGCCCGTTTTGTGTACACCCGTTTCGACCTTACCGAAGATAAAAGATATACCCTTTCGGAACCCGCCGTAGCGGTAGCACAAAAATTTGAGACACCCGTAATTGTGGACGTATTGTTGGATGGCAACATTCCAGCAGAGTTTGCCAAACTAAAAACAGAGACTATACAACTCTTGGAATCCTTCGGGTCTAAAAATAGCAACATCAAATACAATTTGGTGGACCCTTTGGAGGATAGCGAAAATCCGCAGGAAACCGTTGCCCAATTGCAGAGCTTGGGTCTGCAGCCCGCTAATGTTACCGTAGAGGAAAACGGAAAGGTTTCCAACGAGCTGGTATTTCCATGGGCCATGGTCAACTACAACGACCAGACGGTAAAAGTGCCATTGCTCAAGAATAAATTGGGTTCTTCAGCAGAAGATCGCATCAATAATTCGGTACAACAATTGGAATACGCCTTTGCTGATGCCTTCACCAAATTGAGCATTGAAGAAAAAAAGAGTATCGCCGTAATCAAAGGAAATGGCGAACTGGATGATATTTATATTGCGGATTACCTCACTACCATTCGCGACTACTACAACATTGGCGCCATAACCTTGGATTCAGTGGCCAGCAATCCGCAAAATGTATTAAATCAGCTAAAAAACTTTGACCTTGCGCTGATTGCCAAACCTACCGAAGCATTTACCGATCAAGAAAAATATGTGATGGACCAATATATGGTTCAAGGAGGCAAGTCCATTTGGATGATAGACCAGGTCAACATGGAAATGGACAGCATTTATGCAGGTGGCGGAGAGGCGATTGCCGTTCCCCGAGATTTGAACCTGAAAGATTTGTTCTTCAAATATGGGATCCGCATCAATCCTGTTTTGGTCAATGACCTATATTTTACCCAAATAGTACTGGCCTCGGGTGAAGGGAACGATTCACAATACAATCCCCTGCCTTGGTTTTATTACCCCATGGTTTTTTCGCAGAACAATCATCCCATCAACACCAATATTGAGGCGGTACGATTACAGTTTACCAGTCCCATGGACGTCTTGGAAAACGATTATGAGAAGACCATCTTATTACAGAGTTCACCGCTTTCTAAAACGGACGGAATTCCGAGAGTGGTCAGTCTCGACATGATCAACCAACAACCTGATCAGGAAACTTACAACAATGGCAATCTTCCATTGGCCGTCTTGATTGAGGGTAGTTTTACCTCGATGTACAAGAACAGGGTTAAACCGTTAAAGCTTCAAAATACCTTGGAGGAAGGACCCGAAAACAAAATGATCGTAATCTCGGATGGGGACGTCATCAAAAACCAATTGCGCAACGGCAGACCGCTGGAATTGGGGTACGATAAATGGACGAATAGCTTCTACGGAAACAAGGAATTCTTGGTGAACAGCACAAATTACCTTTTGGACAACACGGGGCTTATTAACATTCGAAACAAGAAAGTATCCATCCCTCTTTTGGATGTTAAAAAAATAGCAGCACAAAAAACCAAGTGGCAGCTTGTAAACATTGGACTCCCAGTAGTTTTGACCCTACTGTTCGGCCTCTTCTTTGGCTATTACAGAAAACGCAAGTTTACCGCTTAAGTGTTGATAAATTTGTTTCTCTGCTAAATCCATTTGGGATATATTTGTTTTTATTGATTTTACAGGCCGTAAAACACGAATTAATTGCACAAAAAGCAACTATACTAAAGTATTTCGTTGATGAAATTTATCGTATCCAGTACATATTTATTGAAGCAGCTTCAGGTTTTGGGAGGAGTTATCAACAATAGCAACACCTTGCCCATTCTTGACAATTTTTTGTTCGATCTTAAAGAAAGTAAGTTAACGGTTTCCGCATCCGATTTGGAAACTACCATGAGTACGGTTTTGGAAGTGGATTCCGATTCCGAAGGAACCATAGCAGTTCCTGCTCGTTTGCTTTTGGATACCCTAAAAACATTCCCTGAACAACCGTTGACCTTTGTTGTTGAGGACAACAACACGGTAGAAATCAGTTCCAACCACGGTAAATATGCCTTGGCCTATGCCGATGGAGCAGAATTCCCGAAAGCGGTGGAAGTCTCCAACCCGAGCTCCACTACCCTATTGGGAGATATTTTGGCAACGGCTATCAACAAGACCATATTCGCTGCAGGAAATGATGATCTTCGCCCCGTAATGAGCGGTGTGTTCTTCCAATTCTCTCCAGAGAATTTAACCTTTGTGGCCACCGATGCCCACAAATTGGTGAAATACCAACGACAAGATGTAACAGCTTCTCAAGTAGCGGAATTCATTATGCCGAAAAAGCCTTTGACATTATTGAAAGGTATTTTGGCAGGTTCCGAATCCGAAGTGACCATCGAATACAACGATAGCAATGCCAAGTTCTATTTTGACAATACAGAACTAGTTTGCCGTTTGATAGATGGAAAATATCCAAACTACGAAGCGGTAATTCCAAAGGAAAACCCGAACAAATTGACGATTGCTAGAAATCAATTCCTTAGCTCGGTGAGAAGGGTTTCCATTTTCTCCAACAAGACCACGCATCAAATCCGTTTGAAGATTGCAGGAGCTGAACTCAATATTTCTGCAGAAGATGTGGATTACAGCAACAAAGCGGAAGAAAGATTGTCCTGTTCCTATCAAGGGGACGATATGCAGATTGGATTCAACTCTAGATTCCTTCTGGAAATGTTGAATAATTTGTCTTCGGACGAAGTTTCCTTGGAAATGAGCTTACCGAACAGAGCAGGCATCCTTACCCCAATCGATGGCTTGGATGAAGGCGAACATGTGACCATGTTGGTAATGCCCGTGATGTTGAACAATTAAACTAATTTAACTACACAACCATAATTGAGAAGATTGGTGTCTAAAAAGTCTTCATAACTTGATTTGTCAAGTTGAGCCTGTCGAAACCGATATTGATTATCCATAAGGTAAAAATATTTCGACAAGCTCAATATGACATCGTCTTATTTTTTAGACACTCTCTTTTTTATTTTACGATATAAACCTAATCGTCATAAAATATGAAGGTGATTCGCCATTCGACGCCTTCACTGCATTAACGATAGGCAGGATAAAACCTAAAATACCGGTAGCGATTAACCCCAAAATTCCCAATCCCAAAAGTAGAATGGCAGGAATGCTGATTATGATATAAAGGATAAGGCTAATCTGAAAATTGATGATGGCCTTACCATGTTCGTTCATCCCCTCGACCTTATCTTTAGAAGACAACCAAATGATTAAGGGAACTATCAAGCTACCAAAGCCCGTTACGTAAGATAATAGTTGGGTAAGATGCGTTACAGCCAACAAAGTGTTGTCCGTTCTAACTGCTTTTTGATTAATAACTTCCATTTTTGATTGATTTTGATGATTCATAATATTAGTAGTCAAAAACGTAAAAATGTTACAGACAGCTATGAATTCGTACTTTTGTGCCCATGTCGCATACAGATAACATCGTAGCCTTGGCCACTCCCTCGGGAACCGGGGCCATTGCAGTAATTCGGGTTTCTGGGCCGGAAGCAATCATCCTGGTGGACAAATTGTTCAAGTCCATCAAAGGCAAAGCATTGGCCCAACAAAAAAGCCACACCATTCACTTAGGCAATATTGTTGATGATGATAAAATATTGGATGAGGCCTTGGTTTCCATTTTTAAAGGTCCACATTCCTACACAGGTGAAAATGTAGTGGAGATTTCCTGCCATGGTTCCCCTTTTATTCAGCAACAAATCATTCAATTGTTGTTAAGGAATGGCTGCCGTGCCGCATCGGCCGGGGAGTTTACCTTAAGGGCGTTCCTGAACGGTAAGATGGATTTAAGCCAGGCCGAAGCTGTGGCCGACCTTATTGCCAGCGACAGTGAAGCTGCCCACGATATTGCCATGCAGCAAATGCGTGGCGGATTCAGCAACGAAATTCAGGAATTGCGACAAGAGTTGTTGAATTTTGCATCATTGATTGAACTGGAACTTGACTTCTCCCAAGAAGATGTGGAGTTTGCCGATAGAACCCAGTTCAATGAACTGCTTACCCGCATCAGTACGGTGCTTAAAAAATTGATTGATTCCTTTGCCCTTGGCAACGTCATCAAAAACGGAATCCCCGTGGCCATTGTGGGTCAGCCCAATGTGGGAAAATCCACTTTGCTCAATGTGCTGCTCAACGAAGAACGTGCCATTGTCAGCGAGATTGCAGGTACTACCCGGGATACGGTCGAAGACCATATCTGCATAAAAGGCATCGGTTTTAGGTTTATTGATACCGCTGGAATCCGTGAAACGGTGGATGTGGTCGAGAAAATAGGCATTGAGCGTACCTTTGAAAAAATTGAAAAGGCTCGGCTCATTATTTATCTTTTTGATGGAATGGAGTTTGACAAAACCGAGTTGAAGCAAATACAGCAACGCTATCCCAACAAACGGTTGTTGCCCATCTGTAACAAAATGGATCTCTTAAATCCAAATCAAAAAGAAAAGATAGCATCTGAGATACCCGATGTACTTTTCCTTTCTGCTAAACTTAAGGAGGGTATTTCCGAATTGGAAACCAGGCTTCTCTCCCTAGTTGATTCAGGAGCATTGAGCGGCGACACCACCATTGTGACCAATAGCCGGCATTATGATGCCTTGCTCAAAGCCTTGGAAGAAATCCAAAAAGTAAAAGAAGGTCTGGATATGGAGTTATCGAGCGATTTAATGGCCATCGATATCCGTCAAGCACTCTATCATTTGGGTGAAATTACAGGAAGTGTTACAACGGACGACTTATTGGGCAATATTTTTTCCAATTTCTGTATCGGCAAATAGGCGCCAATTTTTTTTGATTTAATTTGATTCGATTTGATGCTATACTATTAGTCATCAACACTTTACATTATAACTTTTTTGCCAACATCTTCCTTACTTACCCCTTTTTTAAGTAATTTTTACACCTCATTTACACCTCGAAACCGATTTTCAAACCCGAGGTGTAAAAATTTACACCTCAAATGAAAATACACCTCAGAAAGAAAAAACTCAAAAGTGGAAAAAAGAGCCTTTATATTGAATATTATAAAGGTCATAAAAGCACCTCCAAGAATAAAATTAAACATTTTCGAGAATTTGAATATCTAGATCTTTATTTAATAAATGACCCCCAAACGGCTCAAGATAAAAGGACCAATAAGGAACAACTAGAATTGGCCAAGAAAATCCTGGCGATCCGAAAAGCTGAAGTCTATCAAGGAAAATTCAAAATACAGAACAACTTCAAGGGTAAAACAACATTTCTTTCCTATTATGAACTTAAAAAAGAGGAACGCTATGAGTCCAAGGGCAATTATGACAACTGGGATGCCGCTCAAAAGCATTTGGAAAAGTACTGTCCTGAACACATCACATTCAATGATGTCGATGTGGATTTCATAAAAGGCTTTAGAAAGTACCTGGACACTGTAGCGGTCACCAAAAGTGAGAAAAAATTATCCCAGAATACCAAGCATACCTATTTCAATAAGTTCAAGGCTTGTCTCAGGGCAGCATTCGATGAGGGATTCCTAAAAGAGAATTTGGTAAAAAAGGTCAAAGGATTTACCATGGCCGAATCTACCAGGGAATACCTCACTTCCCAAGAGCTTCAGAACCTGGCAAGAACAGAATGCAGGTTTCCAAAGCTTAAACGCGCATTCCTATTCTCCGCCCTTACCGGCATCAGATGGTCGGATATCAACAAGCTCAAATGGAAAGAGGTGCGGGACGAGGGAAACAATCATTTGGGAAAACAACTGTATCGAATTGTTTTCAAACAAAAAAAGACTGATGGAGTTGAATACCTTTATATATCGAATCAGGCAAGGGACTTATTGGGGGAGCGCCAGAAACCCGAGGACAGTGTATTCAAAGGGCTCAGCTACAGTGCCCATATGAACATTCAGTTATTAAAATGGTGCATGCACGCCGGAATTACAAAACATATTACTTTCCACTCCGCCAGACACACAAATGCAGTCCTACTCTTAGAAAACGGTGCGGACATATATACGGTATCCAAGCGATTGGGCCACAGGGAAGTCCGAACCACACAAATCTATGCCAAGATAATTGATGAAAAGATGAAACAAGCAGCGGATATGCTGCCAAAGTTGAATCTGGAAACCATGGAATTACCCTAACTTAAATTCCCAAATTCTGTCTTTATGTCCTTAAACCAAAACTCGTATACCCTAAAAAATATATGTGACCATAAAATCACGTTGTTGATAACTCACATTTTTCGGTACAACCCATGATTATTTTTGTTGGTCATTGAAATCATTTAAAATTAAACGACAACAATTCAATACAACTTATTGTATATCTGCATTTTGTGAATATTATTACTGTTTCATCCATAGCTTAAACTGGCTTTTCTACCTACTTTTATCTACAGAATTCTACCATAGGAAACAAAGCGCTTTGTTCATTTTGAACCTTTAAATCCGATAAAATGAACAACATTGAATTAAACGAGAAACTCAACAACATCGAACGTCTTTTGTTGGGAGCAAAAAAGGTACTCACTTTTGACGAGGCCTGTGACTATACCGGGATATCCAGAAGCTATCTATACAAACTGACCGCTGCAGGTAAAATACCCCATAGCAAGCCTAACGGAAAATTGATTTATTTTGATATCGATCGTCTCAACAAATGGTTGTTGAGAAATGATAGAAAATCCACTTACGAGACAAACGACCAAGCGGTTGAATATATCCTGAGAAAGGGATAGCCCTGTTTTCATATTAACACCTCATGCTATTTCTCCATATAGCCAAAAAATCATTACATATGAAAAGTATTCCCTACATCAGGGTCGGGACCACTTTTTACAAGTTGGTCAGAATACCCACCATATCAGGACATTTCAATGAGCTACTGATGCCATGGAACGAACATATCATCAAACAGGACCATGGAAAGGATTATTTAAGCAATGTCCCAAAATACGATGGGTTTGCCTGTATTCCCAGCCATATTGATTTCAAAAAAGAACATCATGGATTTTACAATACCTACTCACCTTTGGAGCACGAGCCCAAAGCAGGGGACTTTCCGCATACCTTGTCCTTTTTGAACCATATTTTTGGACAACAATTGGAACTGGGACTGGACTATCTGCAGTTGTTGTACCAAAAACCGGTACAGATACTTCCCATTCTGTGCCTGGTTTCCAAGGAAAGGAACACCGGAAAAAGTACCTTTCTCAAATGGCTTAAGGAAATTTTCGGGAATAACCTGACCTATCTGACCAATGACAGTTTCGGAAGTCAGTTCAACTCGGATTGGGCCAACAAACTATTGATTTGTATTGACGAGGTGTTGTTCAACAAAGAGGAACTCACCGAGCGCATCAAGTACCTGAGTACCACCAACCGAAACAAATTGGAAGCCAAGGGCAAGGACAAAAGAGAAGTGGAATTTTTTGGCAAGTTCATCCTTTGTAGCAACAACGAGGATAACTTTATAAAGATCGATGCCCATGAGACCAGGTTCTGGGTACGAAAAATACCCCCATTAAAAAAAGAAGATACAGAGTATTTAGAACAATTAACAAAAGAAATCCCTATCTTTTTACATCACTTGACAAAAAGAAAACTCCATTCCCTGCAACGATCACGGATGTGGTTCTCCCCAAAGGAAGTATATACTCCAGCATTGAAAAAACTGGTTTACAATAACCG
>Ga0114912_1000686_pt1 | contig 16340 bp, 21 predicted proteins | sample MalvirDeepMed_51_FD_89713 | JGI IMG/M metagenome (GOLD analysis project Ga0114912, IMG submission 89713) | Marine viral communities from the Global Malaspina Expedition - Malaspina viral metaG DeepMed_51 | ecosystem: Environmental > Aquatic > Marine > Oceanic | place: Mediterranean Sea...
CCATCATGCATAGTGAATGCCCACCCTTTGAGAAGCCTGATGCACTTTTCGGCAAAGGCGAATGGCCGTTTTCTGGGTTGGGCAGCGAAAGTTGGAATGGCCGATAATGGGGCGCTTAGCGGTCACTCATTGATCTACGCTCGGCACGTTGAATTGCAGATCGACTGACATTCAAAGCAGCGGCGGCTTCTGCGAGCGAAGAGCCTTCGCTTCGCATGGCCAGCGCCTCTGACTCTTCGGCTTCCGTCATGGCGCGTGGGCGACCTAACTTTTTGCCTTCGGTTTTTGCCCGCCGGAGTCCAGCCTGCGTGCGTTCGATAAGCAGGTCCCGCTCGAACTCCGCGACGGCGCTAATAACGGACATTGTCATCTTTCCAGCTGCGCTGGTAAGATCGACGCCGCCAAGAGCGAGGCAATGCACCCGAACGTTGTCACGCGCCAGCTGCTCAACCGTCGCCCGTACATCAATGGCATTACGACCCAACCGATCGAGCTTTGTCACGATCAACACGTCATCCCAGTCGAGGCGATCGACGAGACGTTTGAAGCCTGGGCGCTCCAAAGCTGGCATCGAACCGGACACGGTTTCGCAAACGATACGGCGGTGTTCAACCGCGAAGCCAGCCGCTGCTATTTCAGCTATCTGGTTCTCTGTAGTTTGGTCGCCGGTACTTACTCGGCAATAAGCGAATGTTCGCGCCATAGCTAACTCCTGTATCAAAACGGCGGCTCGAAATTAGTCGCCGTATCGAAATGGGTTAAGCTATATTCTGATACAGCATATCGAGGTGTATCGAAATCGCTCCTTTTCGAGCCTGAGATCAGATTGGTGAAGAAAAGATCGGAAATTAGTTCGTCCGCTTCGCGCCCTAAACTCGGACGTTCGAACGGTCTCAGCCCGATCCCATAGGCTGCCGTTCGTTCAGCTGGCTGTCGGTTGGCAGCTGCGCGCCCTCGTTGTTGTCGTTCGTGCAGGCCCACTGCGCCGCCAATACTGGCCACCCGGTTCATCTCTATGACCGCACCTGCCCCTGCGACAGACCGGACATTTGGTCAATAAATGTCCGGAACCTGCTGCGCGGGAAGATACCTTCACGCCAGTTCACATTTCAGAACGAATGCAGTACACCGTCGGCATGTGATTAGCGATAGTTTGAGACGGAACGAAGTTATGACCAAGCGTCGTCATGTGTTCATCAGCCATCATCACGCAGATGATGCTCAGGTTACGAGCCTGACAAACATGCTGCGCCGAAATGCGCTAGAAATCCGCAACAGCTCGATCCGCGCAAAGCCGGCTAATGCGGAGAGACTTCGTAAAGGGCTAATCGCGGACAAGACACTCAAGCGATTGCTGCGCATGAAGATGTCGTGGGCCTCAACGGTCGTAGTTGTCATCGGCAAGAACACCCACTCGCGCCCTTGGGTAAATTGGGAAATCGAGACGGCTCATCGTCTGGGCAAACGCATCGTCGGTGTCTATGAAAAAGGTGGCACAGAAAATGACATTCCGCCCGCCCTAGACAAGTACGGCGATGCGATCGTCGCCTGGAACTCAAAGAATATCATCGGTGCAATTGAAGGACGTTGCGATCCGCAGGAAACGCCGGCGGGAATCGAGCGGGATTCGCGTAACGGCGCGCGGGGGTGCGCGGCCTGATGGCCAGCGTCTATCTGTACGCTGTCAGTTATGACCTTGGCTTCGCACCGAATCCATTCGGGGGCATCTGCAGCCTCGCCTGCTGCAAACCGGCTATCCGTTCAGGCGCGAAAGAAGGAGACTGGATCGTCGGGCTCACGGGCACAAAATTGCGTCCAGCATTGCGATGCATATTCGCCATGCAGGTCACGCGATCAGTAACATTTGACGAATACTGGGCCAGCACGGAGTTCGAAACTCGGAAATCTAGGCGAAATGGATCCGCCAAGAAGCAGGTAGGCGACAACATCTATCACCGCGACGAGCTGGACGCTCCGTGGGTGCAGGAGGATTCGGTGCACAGCCTAGAGGATGGATCTCAATGTCCGCTCAACACGGCGCATGACACGCGTGTCAACAGGGTATTGCTGTCCGAGCGGTTTGTCTATTTCGGAGCCTCCGCTCCGGCTGTGCCGGCCCATATCTTGGCCAGTATGAACTACGCGAAGAACCCGCGTGACATGCGCAACTATGCTCTGTCGGAAGCCAAATGGTTGCTCGACTGGCTTGAGCCTCAAGTCATCGCCCACCGTAACATTCCATTAGATGACCCGATCAATTTTGATGTGGCGTCCAAACGTTTCTCGGCCACGCGTCAGCGCATGGTATAACTCTGCCTCATCTATCTGAGCATTCGGCCGGCGCGCTAGGCTAGCGCAGCACGCCAACGTACGAACAGATCGCAGACCGCAAACGCGGCGGGCTCGCTTCGGTCATCGTTGGCAATGTCCTGCAAATCGGGCCTGACAAGCGCTGGTATCCGATCGACCAACGCCGCGATGTGCGCAATCGCATCGTGGTACCCAGATTGCTGCGCTCCACGCGGAACACGGGCGCCAGGATCCATCAGTTCGAGCGCAATGGCGCAGTCGCGAGTTGCACCACCGTAGGCTCCGAGGAGAACCAGAGGCTTGTCCGCCTCTAAGGTCATGACCGCTTCCTCTATGACGCCTGGCATCCGACCTTCATATCGGTCTTCCGGCAGGCCGACGACGCCCATCTTCCCACCCATCGCCACTCGCGCGTCCGCTTCCGCCGCAATTGCCCGTCGGACTGCGGTGTAAGCGTCGGCGTCAGACTGTCCCGGTTGGTTCTTCAGCCAGTCGTTCCACTCGCCTTCGGTGGATATGGTTTGCCGAGCCTCCCCAAGGCCGCCGACGATGAGGTGCTCACCTGATAGCCGCACCGAGGTCAGTTTGTCGGCGCTCGACAGTCTGATACTTGCGATGTTGCGGGCAAGTTTCAGCGCTGCAACGAAATCGAGGAACTGGATTCGTCGGACGATGGGCTCAGCGATGATGTATAAGAAGGGGGCTGTCTCCCGACTTCCGGCGTAGGCGCCCGCGAGATGCCGAAATATCTTGAAGGTAAAGTGCTCGGGCTGCAAATCGCCGGCATACAATATTTCGCCCCCTTCGCGGATTATCGCGGTGCATACTGCGAGGAGTGTCCGTTCAACTTCCCGCTGAGGGAAACCCAGACGCGCCCGATCGGGCGCATCGCTGACCGACAAGGCGACTTTCCATCCCTTCAGTTTCATGACTGGTATTCGCCCAATGTTTTCAGCTGGCTGTCACTTCGCAATGCGGCCATCGCCCGAGTGACAAGCCGAGCCTCAAGGTCTCCTAGCGGAGGATCGGGATATAGGATCACTCGTGGGCATAGATCGACGTCGATCACGTCAAAAAGCTCAGGGGGGCGCGGCATCACTATGACCTCCAAATCGGCCGCCACAACTTTCGCCGCTTGAGCCTGAAAGATGTCGCAGCGCAGCCCTTCGGACATTGTTTCCACCAGCAAAGGATCTATCCACGAAACGGCCGAACCGCTGGGATCAAGACGAACCCGAGGAAGATTTGCGCCGTAGGGATAGGTTCGGCTGACCCGAACGCCTCCGATATCGGCCAAGACGATTGGCCGCCTATGCCGCTTCGCGGTCGTCAGCTCGAAGACGCACCATGGCCGGGAGTCGTACACGTCCGAGACGATAGCGATCAGCGTCCCTCGACTTATTTCAGCGTCAAAGCGCGCTTTGAAATCCTCGCCCGGATACAACTCCCTGGCATCGTAAAAGGTGTGGAGGGGCACGTCATGATCTGGTGACTGTACATAAGCCACAATCTCTCTGGCGATCGTATCCCCGTCTGCCTTGGCGTGACTAACGAACAGCGGCTCGTCGCGGTCGTCGCCGCTGAGTTTTCGCAGATGCCTGCGGACCTGAACGAGCACATGGAGCAACAGACGCTTATCTCGCGCTAGCTGGTCTAGTCCCTTCCAGCCCGTCCTATAGACGTATTGCGTGTTCCGCTCCCTGTCCGAGGGGGGTATCGCGCTGCCGTCGTAGTCACAAAATGGGATGTAGACGTCAGCTGCGCCGCGCGTCTCCATGGCCGCACGCGTGGACTGAACGTATTGATCCCATACTGAGGCTTGTTCGTCCATGAAGTCGTCATACAGTAGCACGACGGCATTGTGGTCCGCGCGCGATAGGTCAACGGGTTTAGGCAACGGCGAGTCCGGAAGCCACGGCGCGCTCGCGAAGCGAACGGCCACTCGATAAGCTACCCCGTCCCTTTCCATTCCGATTCCGTCGAAATGCCGGGAGATCATTTCAGCGACGCGCGCGCCTTCCAGCGACCCGGAAGCCCAGACAACATGTATGCGCAGATGATCAATCATGGACTACCGGCCGGTGTAATGAAAATCGCCATGGGATACAGGCGGGTTGAACAGTAGGCATACTTTACCAATACAGAGAATCAACGCTGGGATTGAGAATGCGGGCGGGACGGGGGGAAGTCCATGAATTCGGAGCGGTACCGCAACATTAGCCACGCGACGGTAGGTGGTTTCGAGGCAGTTCTGAAAGACGGCAACGCCGTCTCGGTGCGCGGCGAAGCCACCTGGGAAGTGCTCGGACGTGGCACGCTCATAGAATGCCCACAGGAACGGTTTCCGTTCTTACCCGGGCGACTAGGTGATCCGTTCGCCCTCGTGGCTGAATGCATCTGGGTCCTTGCCGGGCGAAACGACCTCGGCTGGCTGACCCATTACCTTCCGCGCGCCGTCCAATTCTCCGACGATGGTAGGGTCTGGCGAGCGGGATATGGACCGCGCCTCAGGGACTGGCAGGGCGTGGACCAGCTGGCGGAAGTCTTTCGGCTTCTCAGCGCAGACAGGACTAGCCGACGCGCGGTCATGAGTTTATTCGATCCTGGATCTGATTTTGGTCCATCCCTAGACATCCCCTGCAACAACTGGCTCAGCTGGCTAATAAGGGACGGCCGTCTCCTGCTCAATGTTGCCGTACGCAGCAACGACGCAATGTGGGGGTTCTCGGGCGTCAATGCGTTCGAGTGGAGCGTCCTGCAGGAACTGTTGGCGAACTGGCTGGGGGTGGAACCCGGCCCAACCTATTTCCTCGCCTCCTCGTTTCACATCTACGAACGCGACCGCCATCTCGAACGTGCGGCCGCGGTCGTGGATGCATTTCCTGGCGTCACGCCGTACGATTTCGGAGTTTCGACACCGCGTCTGGAAGTCACCCAAGACCGCTTGGATGCCGCCTTATTAGAATGGTTCGCGGCCGAAGCACTTGTTCGCCAAGATCCCGACGCCTGGCCAGTTGAGAGCTTGCCACAGGATCCCTTTCTCCTTGCCTCCCTCCGGACCGTTCGTCTCAAATGGGGCGCTGACATTTGGACAGAGGATAGGCTAAGGAACGAATTGCAGGCGTGCCCTGACGACGACTTCACGGCCGCGGCTTATGAACGCTTGGCGCGCCGTTTTCCGGGGTTATTAGACGGCATTCCGCAGCCTGGCGCTCGGGCTTACTTCAACCGAGCGACGCGACGGCCGAGTCACGGCGATGGTCTCCTTCAAGCGATAGATGCCCTACATCGAGAGAAGAACGCCGGCTACGGCGCGGCCTGGAAGCGGCGCGGCGAGCGCATCAGTATTCTGCCCAACATTGCGCGCAAGGTCGACCGGCTGGAACATTTCAGCACTTCGGGCCTGGAACTCTCCGGCGAGACGCTGTTCGACACGGCGGTTGACCTGTTGGTTTACGTTCTCAAATATGAGTTGTTTCTCGCGGAACAGGCCTCATCATTAGCCGAGCGAATCGGCTTGCAAGGTGAGACCAGAGCCTACAGTGATTGTAACGATGATTCCACCGTGGCACTCCGTCATGCGGGCGTGACTCCGCTCGCCGACAATGAGGTAAACTGCGAGCTCAAAGCGGCGGTTAGCAGCTTTGAAGATCTCTGGCCCGAAGTAGAGGCGGAAGTGGACGTCGAGGCGCGCATCGCCGCTACCAGTCGGTTACGTGTTCATGCGGCGCGACTGGTCGGGGCAATCGCGCTGACTCAGCCTCAAATCCTTTCGGCGTTCATTCAGCAATGGAGCCCACGCGGTGAAACCCCCTCCTCCTCGTAGCGTCGATATGAACCCTGCCGACCTGTCGACACTGCTCGAAACGCTCAAGCAAGAGTTGTCCGCTCGCCCCGAGACTGACGTTCTCGGAATCCTAGGCGACGGCCCCGCCGCATACGACATCGTAACCTGGTTGAACGCTGCGGGGCTGGCCGGCCGGTTGACCGGAGTCTACGACACGTCACCGCAAGAGGCCGGGCTTCGCTGCCGACCGATGGAGGCGCTGGAACAGGACCGGCCCGAGATTCTGATTGTAGCTTCGGACAAGCGTAAAGAGGCGCTGATCGAGGCCGCTGCACCCCACATGGAGGCCAGCGTCCGGTTGCTAATTGGAGGGTTCGACCACTTCCGATACCGCGACCTGGCTTTCGAGCAGGAAACTGCTAACGCGCTCGTGCCCTCCTTCGCGAACGGATATCCGAACTGCCTGATCCATCTTTGGCAGGTTCTGCAGAACGCTGCACGCTTGGGCGTCGACGGGACGATCGTGGAATTCGGAATGTTCCGGGGAGGAACGACCATGTTACTCTCCCGCTTCGCCGAGCGACTTGGCAAAGACTGGCCGGTCATCGGTTTCGACACCTTCAACGGTTTCCCTCCGCCACGTAGTCCGCTTGACATGTATTCTCACCCTGACTGCGTCTTCCTGGACGAGGCCGCAGCCCGCCGATATCTGGCCGGACGGAACGTCAAGATCGTGCCGGGCGATATCGTCGAGACCGCGTCTCAGTTGAAGGAGCGGGATATCCTGCTAGCGTTCATTGACACCGACAACTACACCTCGGCAGTGGCGGCGCTGGATGCCGTTCAAGGTCAGATAGTGCCCGGGGGCGCCATTGTGTTCGACCACTTCACTGGTGTAGACCGCTTTCTGTACACCTTGGGCGAACGCATGGCCGCCAAGCGGCTTCTCGACGACCCGCGATTCTTCAATCTACACGGCACCGGCGTATTTTTTCGGCAGTCAGTGTGATGGATATCGTCGAAACACGCAGCAAACCAAAGCCCCGCCAGGGAGTCTACGAACTGTACTGGCAGTTCGCCTCTCGACGGCAGGCAGCATTTGAACGTCGTATCGCCGGCAAGAATGCGCCTTGGTCGGACGATCCGATCCTGCAGGAGTTCAAGTTTTGCAATGTTTACCGGGCAGCTGATCGCGTCTCCCAGTATATGATCCGAGAGGTATGCTATGCTGACGAAGTCGGCAGTGCGGCTGATCGCGCCTTTCAGATCGTCGCTTTCAGGACGTTCAGCAAAATTAGCACTTGGAACAGGCTCATGGCGCTACTGGACGGGCCTCCACTTATCCGAGATTTGGCGGACGGGAGTTTCGTCGCCGCGCTAGACCGTATCAAGCGGGAGGACGGCGGTCTTTACACCGGGGCATTTATTCTGTGCGCGAACAAGGCGTTTGGACACGACGAGAAGCATCACAATCACGCCGCGTTGTTTGAGAAAATGTTTGTGCAAGACGCCGTTGCAGATCGGCTGATCGGTGCGAACTCCTTCGAAGGCCTCGTCCGCACGCTTGAGGGCTATCCCCTGATGGGTCCGTTCATGGCCTATCAAACTGCGGTCGATCTTAACTATTCCGAACTAACCGATTTTAGTGAGAACGACTATACGCAAGCTGGCCCAGGCGCCGTGCGCGGCCTCGCCAAGGTGTTCGAGAACTTAGGCGATTACACACCGTCCGAAGCGATTCAATGGATGGTTGACCGACAGGAGGTCGAGTTCGAACGGCTCGATCTACCCTTCTCGGGCCTCTTCGGGAGACCTTTGCAGGCGATCGACTGTCAGGGGCTGTTTTGTGAGACTGACAAATACTGCAGAGAAGCTGCGCCGGAGCTCACCAGCAATCGGTCGCGGATCAAGGCTCGCTATCGGCCGTCGACGACCCCGCTTGAGCTTTTCTTTCCACCCAAGTGGCAGCTGGAGCCGCCTGCGCGAGCGATTCCGGCTGCCCGCTTACAGACTCAACCGGACTTGTTCTCGCACGTCTAAGCCCCGATTGCAGTCCCAGAGATGTTTCGCCGGGTATGCCCCGGATGTCACGGAAGGGGGGCGGCCTGAAACGGCCTTTTTGAACCTAATTGACCGCATTGTGGATGGTCGTCGGTGTCAAAGAATCTTCCGCTTTGCCCCGTTCGGCCGCCAAAAGCGGACACGCGGCTTCCGGCCCGGAAAGCGAACTCAACTTTTGAACGTATGCGCACTGGGGAGTGCGGAAGGCGTTGCCACCTTCCGCACCTGGACGCCGTCGGTTTATTCCTCTTTGCTGTCGCTGAGGTTTGTGGGGCTGAAAAACCATTCGTCCCACATGTCTACGAACGACCAATCGAGATACTCGCCGGATGTTGCGTTACACCGCCCGACGAGAACAGTCTCCCAGCCCAAATGTGTTTCACCGATACAGACCAGCATTTTGATACGATCCGGTCTAACCTCGATCATTCCCGACCGCTTAGGTCGTTGATTATCAGGTGACAGCTTCCCCAGATGTACTGTGCCGAGACCGCACAACGCGCCTTCGTCCAATGGTTGGCTCCCCAGGCTGATGCGCTTGAACTGCGCTATGCTCTCATGCGCTAAAACGATCGCGAACCGATCATCAACGCCATCGCAGACCAGGTATTTGTTGCGGCCTGACCCCATGAATAATCCACGTGGGGTGTGGTCTGTAAGTTGGATGTCAGGCGCGTCGCCGTAGTCCGCGCTTTGTTGTGGCCAAAAAAGTGAATGAAATGTCATTCCGATATTCCTCAAAACACCGACAAAAGCGTCGGCGTTCAGGGTTTACGGGTTGGGTCTTTCGCGAAGCGCGCGATGGACCTCAAGTGCCTGGAAAAAAACGGAAAGAAAGTCGGTTTCGCGCGGTTGCGTCCGTTTTTTTGATTACTGTGGAATTTCCACACGAACGTCCAAACGGTTACGATAAAATATCTGGTCGAGTGACACATCGAAAATTCGATAGGCTTGCCCCATCGTCCCTTGCAAAGCCCTTGAAGCCATTTCCTGACTTCGCATCAGCGAGCATCATCAATCCGTCCAAGCGGGACGAAGCTGCCATCTATGTCGAGAAGGATGTTCGAGCCGTGCTCTTCGGTGCGATCATGAATCATAAGCCGAGGGTCGGCGACAGGCGCCTCAAACTCGGCTTCCGCCTGTGCTGCCATCCTATCGGCTTCGGCTACGTTGGCCGCTAACTCAGCGGCTTCGTCGTCAGATTGGTCGGTCGCGTCGAGAACCACCACGAGCGCGACGACGAAGACCAACCCAATGCCGACGAAGCGTAAAGCATCTTTGCCGAGTTGAACCAGGAAATCGACGAAGCTTTGGCCGGAGCTGTTTTCCAACCGGTCGGGATCATCGGCTCGGAAGGACGTACGATCACGCTGTACTTCCGAGCGGATTTCAGCATCGTCCCGCATCCCCTACGATCTCCGGTCTATGGGGTTGTCCTCGCGTCCTTTCGGCTCATCGGTTCAGGAAGAAGCAGCCCTGTACGGCCGCAAGGTATCCGCGCGCTTGCATCGCATCGATCCGCACGATGGTGGTGCGATCGTAGGGGACGCCCCACGTGCCCCCGCTCGCTTCGCTAGCCTTCTGCTTCTCGGCCATCGCCCTTTGCTGCCGAAGGATTTCAGCCTGTCCAGCTGGTGAGTTCCGATAGGCATCCCGTGCTGCCGCCTGGCGTTCGGCGCTAACACGTTCGGCGGTCGCCTTGGCTCGATCGAGCCGGGCCCGTTCGCGCGCCTCACCGAGAGGTAGGTACCACCCGTAATAATCGACCCGGAATGGGGTCGCCTCGTCCAGTGCGACTGCCTCGGTGAACGTCGGAAAATCACCTCGCGCGGTCCATCCATCCGCCTCGCTGGGATCGAGAAATAAGTCATAGGCAATCGGCACACGGAGCTTTCCGACCATGACTGTCGCGACGCATTTCAACCCGTTGTCGAGCCTGCTCGCTGCGGAAATTTCAGCTACCGCTACATCGTAGGTTTCTTCCGGCGGCTTCCAATTGTCGCCCACGGGAGCCTCGGTGCCGTTGGCGATTGCCTGGGCGGTCGCGTGCCGACGCGCGGTGTCCTGACGGACCTTGTCGAGCAGTGCGGCGTATCCCGTTGGAGCGGGGGCATCCTTCGATTGGTTGAAGACCGACTGATTGACGTTGTCGATCAAGCCATGCCGGTTCGCTTCCGCCGTCAAATATCGCTCGAGATCACGCTTGGGCAGCGAGCAAGCGTGATCCGGGTTCGACCTGATGTAACCGGCAATGGTTGCGACAAGGCGTTCATGTTCGCGTTGGTGGTAAGATGATTGCTGAGCCAGCGACATCGTGGGCGCCAGCATCAGACAGGCGACCGCCGCGCTTGCTGCGACACGTCGAGCAAACAGCGCATAGCGCGCATTCGGATGACGACCGATAGGTCTCGACGATTGTTCTGAATTACCCGTCATTCGCGTTCCAACCTCCATATTGCTTGGAGGCACCGACGCGAGCCGGGTGTTGATAACCCTGAGTACATACAAGGCGCCGCCACCTTTAGGCGTGCCCTGGACATACGTAGCGGCCACCCGGCCGAATACGTTCGACCGGCATGTACTATTTGAGGTTATCAAGCCTCCCCCGCGGGACTGACCGCGAGTGGTGAAATTATGCGCCAGCGGCTTCGAAAACGCAAGCGTCGGCATAGCGTCCTCCTACCATTCGCTCGTGAGCATGACGGTGAGAACACGTCTGGTGACGCTCGCGTCGGCAGGGTCATCGGACCCGAACTTCAGTCCTGGATCGTAATAGTCGATCTTCCAGAACAGATCGGTTCCCCATAGCGTGAGGTCGCCGAAGTCCCGTTCGCCATGCGGATCGTTGTCGGCGTCGAACCCCTCGTACGCGGCCAGCGCCGCCAGCAGGGCCGTGCGATCGAACCCGGCAATCGATGCTACCCCGCGGGTGATCATGATGCTGCCGCCGGTGCCTGTCTTGCGGAGCTGGTCGTTGAGCCGGGCGATGGCTTCGGTGCGTGGCACCGCGACTTCCACCACCGCGCTCATCCTCGCACCAACTTCAGGAACTGATCGATCTCGGGCTTAGCGGCGATGCCCAGCTCGACGGCTTCGCGGACCGGTGCCATGGCTTCTTCGAAATCGTCGGTCGGCAACGCCGTCGCCAGCAGATCAGCTTTGATGACGATCGGCAGGTAGATGCGCTTCCCCGCCACATCGATCTCGAACCCTTTCTTGCGGAGTTTGGCGGCGAGACCCTGATTGGCTTCGAGCTTGGCGAAGTAGTGCGCCAGCCCGTCCCGGAAGCGGAGTTGCAGGTTCAGTTCGGTCGGGCCCGCACCCAATGCAGCGGCAAGCCAGGTGTGATCCTGCTCATCGCGGGCGTGCTCGACAATCTCGAGCCACACATCGCCGCGTCCGATGCGCTTGGTGGGCTTCCAGTCCGGGTGGGAAAGATACGCGCTCCACGCAGTATTCTCGACCACGAACGGCTCTGGTGCTGCCCCTTTCATGGACAGGATGATCATTCGCATCAGCCATTCGCTCAGCAGGCCGTCGGCTAGACGATAATCCTGTTCGATTTGCGCCATGTTCTTGACGATGCGGCTGGTGATGGTCGGGTCCTTCGCCATGGCCAAGTCGTTCTGTTCGTTGGTGGTCACACCCCTTCTCCTTCGCTTCAATTCTATCGGATTGACGATGACCAGCGCTGTCCACGCCGCCGAATGCGGCCAAGCAACGCTGACGAATCGAAGTTTAATGGGGTGGCAGTCGTTGATCCATATTCGGAGCGGCGACCGCGAAATACTCGAGTTCAATCGGTAAGAATATATGGCCATCTATTTTGGAGAGAGGGGCAGCGGGACCAATGCCCCGCCGCCCCGTACTTCTGAATCAAAAATGTATTTCTAACGTCTAAGCATCGATTTCGTCTTCTTCATCGATTCGATCTGCAAAATTGTTTCCTTCGAAGATGATATGATCGATAGCGTCTTTCAAACTCCAAGTTTTATAATCTCCGAACTGGTGATCGCTTTTTCCGTAGGCAACGACTATCCAGTCTTCCCAACCATTCGCGAATTTTACGTGCATCTCCACGCTATTCCAAGTCACCCTCAGTGTGCCGAGCCGATCAAGGGTCGAATTACTCTCGTCAGGGTTGATTAATCGAATTTCGCGAAGACCGTGGGCTATGCCTTGTTCAATTGGTTGCTCGCCCAATCGGAAGTGGGAATAGCAAGGCAAGCTTTCATGGCGGAGTACGATCGCAAACCTCCATTCTGGGTCATCGCACACCCAATAAAGATTTTGCCCCTTGAACAGAAAATTCCTTTCGGGGTGTCGGCGTTCAATCCTGTGCGCAACTTCTTTGGGTATGACTGAAGATTTGGCTTAAATATGGATGTAATCATACAAATAGACTCCTTTCCCATTTTATAATGGAAAGGTTATTCTGCCATAATAAAGTTATCACACCTAGCTAATACTGCGCTCCACCGGAGACTCTAGTGGACCGTCGCAGTCTAGGTTCGAGTCTCTCATAGATATCAGCGCGTCGGGATGCAGTTCGATGAAAAGCTGATGAGAGTGCCTCAACTCAGTCGATTCGGATTCTGGAAAAGTGATGAGCGCTTTGCAGGCGTTGTTCGCGCGGTGAGGACGCTCACGAATTGCAGCTCCGTTGGGTTTTTGCCTTCAGCTTTGCCTGAGACCATCATTGCTGCCCGTCATGCTGAAGCCGAGCATAGGCACGCTTCCAGACCGACCTTATCGTTTTGCCGTCGCCCACCGAGAAGACGGCCTTTTCGATTGGTATCTGATTCTCAAGCTCGTGGATGTGCCGCGCCAGCCAGGCGGGGTAGTCGCCCTTGTTCGAGCGAAGCTTGCCTTTGGTGGGGTCTGTCGTTGACGGCACCCGCTTGAGCATGAATTCCGGTGGGTGGAGGATGTAGTAGGCGAGGTGGCAGAGTGACGCGGTGGTCTGGTCGTAGTGATCGAGGTTCCGGAAGGCGAACTTGTAAAACCCCGCTTTTTTGTCGCGGAACAGCCGAGCCGAATGCTTGCGGGACCGGAGGGTGATGCTGGGTGCGCCCAGCATGTTGGGATACGCCCTACGTTGCGAGAAAAGCTTGGCGGCCTTCACCGGCTTAAAGTCGACGTCCTGGGTGAAGACCAGTCCGTGGACATGGAGCCAGATGTAGTAGGCGTTACCCCGTTCATCGCGGATGCCGACGATCTGGAGGGTAAAAACACCATCCAGACCCATCTCTCTGATGAGACGATAGGTCTTGTCGATAACCCGGTCGAGCTGGGCCTCGGTGATGGTTTCGCCAACGATGAGACCGTCGTCGAAGCAACCGGTGAACAGGAAGTGACGGGGCTTGGGAACGCCGTGCTTCGCGGTTTGCACATATCGCCTACGATGCGCGATGCTGGCGTCGATCATGGCAGAAATAGCATTGAGACGAGCCGTATCGTCCGCAAGCGTGCCTGTGGTGACGCGAAGTCTGGGCGTTACCTTGGGTGCCCGTTTCCTTCCCCTGGGCTTATTCTTGGGCTTTTGCGCCAGCAGAACACGTTTGCGGAAAGCGACGGTGGCCTTTCCAGCTCTGCGCATGGTGATGGCTTTGGCCTTGCTGGGGACCATGAGACACTCCTGTAATTTCCAAGAAAACGAGCAGCCTCTAGAGCGGTGTAGAAGGCTCCAGAGGCTGCGTAGATGCGGTGGGGACAGTGGTTGTTGTGATTCCACCTGCTTTACATAAAGTTCAGCAACTCCCGTCCTTGTCGGCCCGCTGCTTGGCGATCTCGGCGGCTTTTTTCTTGGCTACGTAGGCGTAGGCGCTGGCCTCGGAGACCACCCGCTTGCGACCGATGGTCCAGCTGTCAATTTCCTGCGCGCTAAGGAGTCCGTAGCAATGGCTTTTTCCGCACCCCACAATGACACAGCATTCCTCTACGGTGATCTTACGGTCGAGCATTTCGATGTCCTTTCTTCCGAATCGATGCACCGATGGTGGCACAGGAAATTCGGTCGAATTTTGGGTCTGCATTTCTGCGGACTTGCTAATGCTCGTCGAGCATCTGTGGCATATCAAGGAAGCTCAAGTTCCCTGGCGATCGAAGTTGGAAGTCCGCATTTCTGCGGACTAGGCCAAATTCTTCCCTCAGCCAGGGGGTGCCACACGTAGAAAGGAGAAATTCATGCTCAAGCGCCGAAAAGTTCCGAGGGCGGGCGTGGGTGTAAACAAACGAAATACGCATCTAGCTGATGAAGCATGGAATCGCTGCTACCCACTCTTCAAAGCAGCCTCGGATAGTCTCGCGAAGGTCGTTGAAGACGGTCACGGTCCTTCGAGTAAGCGATGGGGCGGTCAATACCTCACGGAGGTGTACTCGATTGCTAGGCGTCTTCCAGCGCACCGCGCACCCGAATTGGTGCATCAAGATTTTCAGCTAATGCTTGGACCGGTAAGCAACAATCCAGAGTCTAGGAACTTACTTAATTTAGTTATAAATGCTCTGGAAGATGAAAATGGTTTGCAAATTGGTAAACGTAGACGATCTGAGTTCGCGAATGCCCTTAGCTACGCTTGGAAACATTCAATACCGCAGCCATTAGTTCATGGCTTTATTCTTCAAGTAGGCGGGGTAAAGAGTGCTGCAAGAAAGAATATCCGCAATGAAAGGGAGCTGTGGTCCGAGCGTGAACTTCCATGGACGTCTTTTCCGCCGATAGATTAGGAGCTTTCGCAATAGGCCGCCCAAGCATCCATAAGTTCGCGTCGCTTATCCAACGCCCGCCCTCTACGGTAAGCACGCTCGGTTGCGGACCCGACCGTATGTGCCAACGCCATTTCGACGACATCACGCGGGAACGCGGTCGTATCACCGGCCCAGTCGCGGAACGACGAGCGCATTCCGTGAACCGTGACTTTCCGGTCCATGCGCTTGAGAACGGCAGACAACGTCATGTCGGATAGACTTCCCCCACGCGGGGCCGGGAATACAAAATCGGTCGGCACTAGGCCTTCGTCGTTTACTGCCTGCAAGACGCGGATGGCGGCGTCGCTCAGGGGCACTTGGTGCTCCTCCGATGCTTTCATCCTGCTCGCAGGTACAGTCCAGAGCTTCGCATTGAGATCGACCTCACCCCAGGTCATGCCACGCACTTCGCCCGACCGAGCAGCGGTCAAGATGACGAACTCTAATGCCTTCGCTGCCATGCCTGCGCGCGCTCGCAGATCGGCCATGAAGGCCGCGATTTCGGTGTAGGGCAAAGCGGCATGGTGCTTCACCGCCGCCTTGCTGCGTCGCGGTAGCATCAATTCGAGATGACCCCGCATCCGGGCGGGGTTCTCGCCTTCGCGCAAGCCCTTGGCCTTCGCAGCATCGAGGACCTTCTCGATGCGACCTCGAACCCGAGAGGCCGTTTCCGGCTTTTCCAGCCATATCGGCTGCACGCAGCGAAGCACGTCCTCAGTAGCGACGTCGGCAATCGCCATGTCCGCGATCGGCTCGGCATAGCTCTTGAGCGTGTTCGCCCACTGCTGGCGGTGCTTCGGGTTTTTGAAACCGTCCTCAATCGATGCGACATAGTCGCGGGCGAATTCGCCGAAGGTCACCGGCGCGGCAGCAGGTTGCCGAACCTCATTCCAAACGTCGCGTGGATCTCGACCGTCGAGAATCAGCAATCGGGCTTCCGCCGCACGTTCGCGAGCCTTGGCCAAGGTTACGTCGAGTGCGGTCCCGAGACCCAGTGTGATGCGCTTTCCGTGCAGAGTGCCGACAAAGAACCACGAGCGCCCAGATTCGCGAATGCGAAGGTACAAGCCGCCACCGTCGGAATACATTCCGACCTGTTTGAGGCTTTCCACCTGCTTGACGTGTAGCTTGTTACGCGCGCGCGAGGACATCGTGACGCCATTTTAGCAAGCGTTGGCCGACAATCAAGACAGTGTTTTAGACAACGATAGGCATCGGTCTAACGCGGTCCGCGATGGACTCTTGTGCACTATCTTCAAGCTAAAAACCGCGCAAAACCTACGGTTTGAGCCGTCCAGTACGGTCCGCTGCGGTTCGGGAAAATCCGGGAGGTGGCGGAGACGGAGGGATTCGAACCCTCGGTACCCTGATAGAGTACGGTTCCTTAGCAGGGAACTGGTTTCAGCCACTCACCCACGTCTCCGCAGCGAGCACG
>Ga0114912_1000687_pt1 | contig 16301 bp, 24 predicted proteins | sample MalvirDeepMed_51_FD_89713 | JGI IMG/M metagenome (GOLD analysis project Ga0114912, IMG submission 89713) | Marine viral communities from the Global Malaspina Expedition - Malaspina viral metaG DeepMed_51 | ecosystem: Environmental > Aquatic > Marine > Oceanic | place: Mediterranean Sea...
AAAAACGGCAAAAACGGCAAAAACGGCAAAAGCAAACAAGCGGTTGCTGTAATGAGCGCCACGATGTTTGCGAAAGATGCAGGCAGAGGCGTAAATGATCTGAATTCAGAGGATCTTGCAATTCCTTTCCTAAAGGTTCTGCAAAAAATGTCCGATGAATTGGACGATCTGGACAATGCCAAGGCTGGAGACATTTACAACACCGTCACAAAAGAAGTGGTCAAAGGTGGGACTGGCGTCCGCGTGATAAACTGTGCGTATAACTTACAGCACATCGAATGGGAGCCGCGTGGAACGGGCTCGAAGGCACCTCTTAATATTTATGGTGCAGGCGACGACATCCCAAAAACCGAGCGCGGCGACGACAATAAGGATTACATCGTCGATGGAGATGGTCGTTACCTCGAAAAGACGGCACAGCACTACGTGCTCATAATTGATGAGGATGGCGTGACGCAGCAAGCTCTCCTGCCCATGAAATCGACACAGCTAAAGAAGTCGAAGCAATGGAACTCCGCCATGCGGTCTCTCAAGATGAAAGACGCCAGCGGCAATATATTTACCCCGCCACGTTTCGGCCACATTTGGCGTCTCGAAACCGTGGCCGAGGAGAACAAGAACGGCTCCTGGCATGGCTGGCAAATCTCAAAGGATTCACAAATCGAAGATCCCGGCCTCTATGCCGAGGCAAAGTTCTTTGCAGACTCAATTCAAGCAGGAAAGGTGAACGTGCAACATCAGCGAGAGGATTCATCCGCCTCTTCTGACGAAAACACACCCTTCTGAGTTGGGGGGAGAGGGGGGGAGGTCTTGACTCCGCCTCCCCCTTTTTCTTTGGGATGAAAAAAGAAATCGAAAGATTCGCACGACTTTTCCGTGGCTTGAACCGGGCCTACGGTGCCGTAGACCTGACCGGAAAAGACGCGAGCGGCAAGTGGAAGGGCAAATACAAATTTGTCCACGAACCACGGACCAGTGCTACTTATGCCGCACATCTAAGCGGTAAAACAAGCATTGGTGTTGTCCCGATAAACGAGAACAACGTATGTGTCTGGGGCGCAATCGACATCGACCAGTATCCGTTGGATCATTCCGCGATACTAAAGAAACTCCAGGAACTTGACCTTCCCCTCGTTGTCTGCCGCAGCAAGAGCGGCGGAGCGCACGTCTATTTGTTTTTAAAAGAATTTGTAGAAGCCGGGAAACTCCAGTTGAAGCTGAAAGAAGTTGCAGCAGAGATTGGTTTCGGTGGGTGCGAGGTTTTCCCAAAACAAATTCAATTGGTCTTAGACCGAGGCGACAACGGCAACTTCCTGAACTTGCCTTATTTTGACCATGAAAACGGGCTCCGGTACGCGGTAAAGGATGATGGCAGCAGGGCCAGTCTGGAAGAGTTCCTCACCTACGCAGAAGCCGCCTCGATAACCGGGGAACAACTCGACAATCTCCTTGCAAAAGAGTCACCGGAAGTGGACCAAAAGCTGAAGGATGGTCCGCCATGTTTGCAGGCACTTTTGCGACAGGGCTTTCCTCAAGGCACTAGAAACAATGGCCTATTTAATCTGGGAGTCTATCTCAGAAAAGCCTATCCAGATGCCTGGGATAAAAAGATCCTCGAATACAATCAACAAATCATGGACCCACCTCTTGCGTTGAACGAAGTCAACATCGTTGCAGATCAGGTCAAGAAGAAGGACTACCAATACAAATGTGCCGACCAGCCCATATGTAATTTCTGCAACAAGGATCTTTGCCGCTCGCGTAAGCACGGGGTTGGCGGGGGATCAAACACTCCTTCTGTAGCTAACCTGCGGAAATACGACAGCGAGCCGCCGCTTTGGTTTCTCGACGTGAATGGGAGTCCCGTCGAACTGGACACCGAGGGCCTACAGAAGCAGATCCGGTTCCAGATGCTGTGCATGGACCAGATCAACTTCATGCCGAGAACGATGTCCAAGCAGGCGTGGGAGACACTAATCAACATGCTCTTGGGCACGATGCTCGACACAGAAGGGGCGGTCATCACGACCTCCGACGATACAAGTTTGCGCGGACAATTTTATGATTTGCTTGAAGAATTTTCGACGCACATGCAGTCCGCGATGGACAGGGAAGAGATCCTTCTCCGCCGCCCATGGACTGATGAAGAAGAAGGACGAACCTACTTCCGGCTAAAGGATTTCGAGGCTTTCCTAAAGCGCAGCAAATTTTTTGACTATCGGTCGAACAAAATTGCCCAAAGGCTCAGAGAGATCGACGGGAGGGCAGAACAGTTCAGGATCAAAGGAAGAACAGTTCGTTGCTGGTCTGTTCCCTCTTTCGCCAAAATCGAAGACGGGTTTGAAACACGATTCAATGATGACGCCGAGGACATACCCTTCTAATGAAAAAGAACAAAGAGAAAACAACGCGGATCTTCACGCCGTGGAAAAAGCTCTTGAAAGAACTTAGAGAGGAAGCCGGGTACAGTCAGCGGGAGCTGGCCGTGAAATGTGGGATGCCGCAGCGCACCATTGCCGAATATGAAAATTGCATGAGCGCCAGAGAGCTTTCAGTATACAAGATTGAAAAGATTTTGGACACGCTGGGCTACGAAATTGACGTTTTTTTGAAGGCCGAAGTGGGTGTTTAGGTACTTTGGTCCCCCCGGCACAGGGAAAACTACAACGCTGCTGAACCAAGTGGACCAATTGCTGTCAGGTGGCATGTCACCGAACGAGATAGGCTATTTTGCGTTCACGCGGAAAGCGGCCCACGAGGCACGGGACAGGGCCGTGGCAAGATTCAATCTGGACCCGGAAAAGGACTTCCAGTTTTTCCGCACCTTGCACAGTCTCGCATTTCAGATGCTGGGGCTCTCAAGCTCGCAGATTCTGAACGACAGAAATCTTAGGGATTTCGGGAAAACAACGGGTGTCGATCTTTCAAGTGGTGGCACAGAGCACGTAAGTGACGACGGTTTCATCTCGCTCAAGAGCAACAACCCCACCATGCGGGCTATCGACCTTGCGCGGAACTCCATGCGGGGACCACGATATGCTTATAACGTGACCGAGCTACAGATTCCATTTTATGAGTTTGAGCATCTCTTTGCGGAGTACCAGCGGTTCAAGACGAGGAACGGTCTGAAGGACTTCACCGATATGATGGTGGAGCTTTCAGACAAGCCCGCAGCCATACCAAGTTTGGAAGTGGTTTTTCTGGACGAGGCGCAGGATCTGACGCCGCTCCAGTGGAAGGTAGCCCACCACCTCAGTGATCGAAGTGACCGCATGTTTGTTGCGGGCGACGATGACCAAGGAATTTACAGTTGGGCGGGAGCCGACATAAACCATTTCGTCACCCTGGAGGGCGGTTCCGAAGTGCTCGCGCAATCCTACCGCGTCCCGCGCAGCGTCCACCGCGTGGCCGATGCAGTTGTGAACCGAATCCGTTCACGCCAGAGGAAGAACTGGTTCCCCCGAACGCAAGAAGGAAATGTCGAAAGGGTATATGACCCTAATACAATCAACCTTAACGGGGGAAATTGGTTGATCCTGGCCCAAGCCAATTACATGCTCGACGAATTATCCGAACGCCTGACATCCAGCGGCCAGTATTTCGAGCGGCGCGGGACCCCGTCGCTGAAAAGAAATGTCCGCAACGCGATCAGCACATGGACCCACCTCCAAGAGGGCACCGGCCACGAAATTTCCCAGAAGGAAGCCCTCAACTTATATGAACATATCTCAAGCGGAAAAGGGCGCTTGAAAAGAGGCGCAAAGAAAATGTTGACTGGAACGGCGGAACAAGACCTTTTTAGTTTGGCAGCACTGCGCCAGCATTTCGGGTTGGAGGCGGAAAACGACACATGGGACGTTGTTCTTGATCGCATTAGTGACGAGGACCGCGCCTACGCCTCTGCTCTTCTCAACCGAGGAACAAACATCTTCGAGAAGCCCAAAATCAAACTCTCCACGATTCACGGGGCAAAAGGCGGGGAGGCTGATAACGTCCTCCTGTATTTAGATCTTTCCGGGAAGGCGCTCATGGAAATGGAGAAAAACCCAGACGACGCCCATCGCGTGTTATATGTCGGAATAACGAGAGCCAAAGAGAACCTCGTCCTAAAAATGCCAGAGGACTCCCAGAGGGGATGGGCCCTATGAAGGTCATCATCGAAAGCCCTTACGCAGGTGATCTCGTGCGCAACGTGGGCTATGCCAGAGAGTGTCTATGGGATTCCCTCTTGCGCCAGGAATCGCCCTTCGCCAGCCATCTCCTCTACACCCAGGTTCTCGACGACAAGATCCCCGAGCAGCGAGAGATGGGACTGAGGCTCGCCCTCGCTTGGTATAATGCGGCGGACCTATGCGCGGTCTACACGGATTTCGGAATTTCCGATGGGATGAAAATGGGCATGGAATATGCGTCGAGCATAAGCTTACCAGTGGAAGAGAGGAGCATAAGAAATGGCAGCCAAACGAGTTTTGGAGCAAGCTTTAAATTTAGTCAGTGGTGACCGTGCGGACGCCCACGGCCCGATATGGGAAAACCATAACAACATCGCCATGTTGTGGAACGGTTACCTCTACAACAAAGATTATCTTCTGGCGGCTGACGTTGCCAACATGATGGAATTGCTGAAGATTGCGCGTCGGAAACTTGGCACCTTCAATGAAGACAATTACATTGACGGCGCTGGCTATGCAGCAGTGGCACTGGAGTGCGCTGAAAACGAACCACACTTCCAGGAAGAATTAACCGAAGAGGTCTGGAAGGGCTGGAAAAAAGAAAAAGAACGCCAGAGGGACGCAGAACTGTTCGCGGATGATGAAAAAGAATCTTAAACGACCAGTGTGGGGCGTCAAGACAGAATGGGTTCCTCCCGAGGAACTCTCCCCAACGCCCAGCGGCATAAAAGAAATTGCGATAGATCTTGAGACTAAAGATCCACGCCTCAAGACCCATGGACCGGGGTGGCCCACGGGCAATGGAGATGTTGTCGGCATCGCTGTAGCCTATGACGGGTTTAACGCCTATCTGCCCATGGGCCACGAAGGTGGCGGCAACCTTGACCGCAGGCTTGTCTTGCGGTGGTTTAAAAAAGAGATAGCAAACCACCCGTCCGACAAGATTTTTTACAACGCCGCGTATGACGCAGGCTGGCTCACGCACCTTGGCATAGAACTAAAGGGCACCCTCATCGACGCCATGCTCGCCGCCCCCTTACTTAATGAGAACCGCTTCAGCTACTCCCTGAACACCGTATCCTATGATTACACCGGGCAAATGAAAAATGAAGCGGCGCTGCGGGAAGCCGCACAGGAATTTGGCGTTGACCCCAAAGGAGAACTGTACAAGCTCCCGGCCTGCTTTGTTGGTGAGTATGCCGAAGCAGATGCAAAGCTCACGCTGGACCTATGGCAACTCTTCAAGGTCGAACTCACCAAAGAAGACCTATGGCAGGTTTTTAATTTGGAGGCGGAAGTGCTTCCCCTCTGCATTGAAATGACGCGGCGCGGTGTCCGCGTCGATCTTGATGCCGCCGAGCGACTGAAGCAGGACATGCTCAAGGTGGTAAAGAAAATCTTGGTGCAGGTGAAAAAGGAAACCGGACTACCCGTCGAACTCTGGGCGGCGGCGTCAATTGCCAAGGTATTTGACCACTTGCAAATACCGTATGGCAGAACAAAAACGGGGCTCCCGAGTTTCACCAGGAATTTCCTCGCCCAGCACGAACACCCGATAGCCCAGAAGATTGCCGAGGCGCGGGAATACGACAAGATCGGCAACACCTTCCTGTCCAGCATCTTCCGCTACACCGACAATGGGCGCATCCACGGTCACATCAACCAGTTGCGATCCGAAGGCGGCGGCACTGTGTCGGGCCGCATCTCCATGGCGAACCCGAACCTCCAGCAAATCCCGGCCCGAAACCCCGACATGGCCCGAAAGATACGCGGTCTGTTCCTGCCGGAGGAAGGAGAGAAGTGGGCGTCGATAGACTTCGACCAGCAAGAGCCTCGCATCCTCGTTCACTTTGCAAGCCTAACCGGAAAGCGTGGACTGTCGGGGGCCGAGGACTTTGTCAGAGCCTACCGAGAAGACGCGGAGACCGACTTCCACCAGATGGTCGCGGACATTGCCCAGATCCCAAGGAGGCAGGCCAAGACCATCAATTTAGGAATCATGTACGGCATGGGACAGACGAAGCTCGCGGAGCAGCTTGATGTGACCACGGACCAAGCCAAACGCCTCATGCGCCAGTACCACGAAGACGTTCCATTCGTTAAGGAACTCATGGATGCCGTGCAACGCAAGGTGGCCCATCGGGACAAGGGAGGGTTTGTCCGCTCATTGCTAGGGCGCAAGTGCCGCTTCGACCTATGGGAGCCCAATATTTTTGTCTCCGCCAAGGCGCTGCCGAAGGAAGAGGCGCACATGGAATACGGCGACAACATCAAGCGGGCGTATACTTACAGAGCTCTCAACCGGCTGATTCAGTCCAGCGCCGCAGATCAGACTAAAGCCGCCATGGCGGCGGTGTACCGCGAAAAAGGTAAGGTGCCGCTCGTCCAAATCCACGACGAACTGGCCTTCTCCGTGGGCGATGAAAACGAGGCTAAGGCGCTCTGCAAAATCATGGAATCCGCCGTAGCTCTGGAGGTTCCGACGCCGAGCGAGATATCGCTAGGCCAAAACTGGGGGAGCTTGACGAGACTAGGAAAGTCCGATACTTTCCCAGAAGAGAAGGAAATCTGAATATGAATCCTGCCAAATGGAAGTCTGTCGTTATCCCTATCCGCAGCTATAAGGTCCTACGCAGAATGGCGGCGGACGAGCACCGTACTATCAGCGGCCAATTCACCTACATGCTTGAGAAGTGGTCCGACACGTTCAACGACGCCCCAACAAAGGACAAAAAAAAATGATGACCGCCGTCTTTGCAACCGCCGTCTTCTATACCATCTGCCTTATTGTTGCCTCACTTTCCTAGGAAGAAGTACGGCGTAATCTACGCCGACCCACCATGGACGTTCAGGACGTGGAGCAAGGCGGGGAAGGGCCGTTCTCCCGAAAAGCATTATGGTTGCCTGAGCCTAGCGGATATCCGGGCGCTCCCTGTTGCAGAAATCGCCAAAAGGGACTGCGCCCTTTTTATCTGGGTCACCGATCCAATGCTGCCGGAGGCATTCAAAGTCATTGATGCGTGGGGCTTCAAGTACAAAACGGTAGGCTTCGTCTGGGCCAAGCTCAACGCTACCGCGCCCAAATTCCATTGGCACTTGATTTCCGCAACAGATTTCTTCACAGGCATGGGATATTGGACCCGAGCCAACTCAGAGTTGTGCCTTCTCGCAACGCGGGGCAAGCCCAAACGAGAGTCCAAAGCCGTCCATAGGCTAGTTATCGACCACCGCCGCGAACATTCCCGCAAGCCCGATTCTGTGGCCGAGAAAATTGTCGAACTCATGGGGAATGTTCCTAGAATCGAATTGTTCGCCAGGGAACACCGAGCGGGCTGGGACACCTGGGGCAACGAGGCCGGTAAATTTGATTGACCGAGGGAAACTTACAGGATACCCCTTTATGTCCCGCCATGGGAACCTCCCTCTGGGGCCACGCCGCGTGGGTCTACAATTTGTCGCGGCGGCGGCTTCCTCATGGAACAGGGATTGCGATTGGCGGCACAAATTACTGGCCCAGCGCCAATCGCGCCCGATGATTAACTGATGGCTGAAAAAACGTACTCCGTATATACCACACCAACACCGACCAGAAGGCGAACTAGGCTACGCCCACTAAACGGCAGGAAAAAACTGGGGCCAAAATCACCATGGCGGGGCATGAAAAAGAAAAAACGGGGTCAGGGCCGCTAGTCTGCTCGATTTGTGAATCAGTCTTCCATTTGCAATCTGATGGCGGAATTGTCTTCCAGGATTCGATGATTCAACGTGCGTCAGGGATCAGGCTCGTCGCCTTCTGCGCCCGGTGCTACGCATCCGTCGTCGGTCTGGTGTCCCAAGCCGAAGAGGGCGACGAACCGAACCCTACTATAAACTAGTGACCGACGACGAAAGCCGCATACGGGGACGGCAATGGCTGCGGAAAGAACTAGAAAAGCCAACCAAGCTGGAGGTCAAAATTGCACGTTGCGAGAGGGCCTGTGAGGAAGCTGCCGACCCAGACATAAAAATTATCTGGGCGGCAAAGGTGCGCGAGCTACGGCGCAAGAATCCTAGGGTGTTAGGAGGTGAAAATGAAAGCCAGTCCCGAAGAACCGAGGAATAAACAATTTGTGGATCCGTGGGGCAAATGCTTCAGGTGCGGGGGACAAATGATCCAAGGTGGCGACCACGACGACGAGAGTGGTGACCATCTGATTGTCTCCAACTTTCACTGCCCGGGCTGCGGCTCGGACGCACTATTTTTTTGGGGCTAACCAAAAAAAGAGTTTGACTATATGGGATCAGTCTTGTACGTCTCTCTACCAGAGAAAATTGGAGGGACAAACAGTGGAACCAGAACTCAATCAGTCCGTCACGCGCATGAAGCGTGACATCAGAGAAGCAGCCGCGACGTTGTCCGACAACGAGGCACGTTTTCTTGTTGGCTCTTACCACAATATGCAAGAATCGCGCATCAGGGCGTCCAATCAGATTCGAGCACTGGGGAACTCAGAGCCGCACACCACCCTAACGTGGCTGTCGCAACAGGCCCTGATCCTGGAAAAAAATGTCGGTCGCGCACTAGATGCGTACAGTGAGGCAGATCCCATCGGCGCGGTTATCCGCGAGGTCGTCGGCATCGGACCCGTGATCGCAGCGGGCTTGCGGGCACACCTCGACATCACCAAAGCCCCAACCGCCAGCGCCTTCTGGCGATTCGCGGGTCTCGACCCAAGTTCCACATGGGAAAAGGGACAAAAGAGACCCTGGAACGCGGAGTTAAAAACTCTCTGCTGGCAAATCGGCCAATCGTTCCAGAAATTCAGCAACCATCCGAGATGCTTCTACGGGGCCCTGTACAAGGAGAGAAAGGCACACGAAGTTGCCAGAAACGAGGCTGGAGACTTTTCCGGGCAGGCCGAGGTTTTCCGCAAAAAAGTCGGCAAAACGACCGCCGCGTATAAATACTACGCAAGCGGCAAGCTGCCGCCCGCGCACGTTGATGCCAGGGCGCGGCGGTGGGTCGTGAAACTCTTCCTGTCCCATCTCCACGCGGTGTGGTACGAGCACCATCATGGTGTAGCACCACCTGTGCCGTACATAATCGCTCAAGATCCGCGCCACACGAACCGCGTAGCGCCGCCATTCCAATTACCAGAAAAAGCGGCTAGCCATGATATGTGAAAAAATCACACGCTTTGAGAGCGAGCCACCTTGGTCGAGTACACCCAAATTAAATGAGCGAGCCAGATCTAGAGAAAGTCCAAACCCAGAGTTTGAGAGCGAGCCCAGATCAGTCGATTACACCCAGATCAATGGAGCGAGCCTGTCGTGGTGAACGTCCAAACCCAGGTCAATGGAGCGAGCCAGACTTGTTGAGTACACCCAGATTAAACGAGCGAGCCAGCCTTGTTGAGTACACCCAAATTAAATGAGCGAGCCCGCAACGGTGACTAACACCCAAATAAGGAGAGCGAGCCCTATGTGGTGATTCAAACCCATGTACGACGAGCGAGCCAGGACTAATGATTCAAACCCCCATATTCCAAGAGCGACCAATAAATGTCTGACGACAGGCAGTGCCACCGCTGCGGCGGAACCGACGAGTTCCTCTACGAAATAGGCGGCGCGGCAATCTTTTATTGCGCTGGCTGCAAAGTTAGGACAGACTCCACGCACGAGGTTTACGGCGCGAAGGAGAAAGCGGTAGACGAGGCTGGACGGTAACAGCGCCCCAAAGTCCCCCTCGCCGGTACCCTTGGCGCAGGGGAATAGACATGAAACTAGCACTCACAGCTCTCTTTGTTTGTCTCGCGGTCTGCATGACAGGCGGCAGCGCGGCAGCGCAATATCTCAAGAATCCTGATCTCAAGAATCCTGGGCCGGGAAACCGAATGGTATGCGCCGAGAGGTCGGACATCCTCCGCAAACTCGCCAACAATTTCGACGAGGCCCAGATAGCCATGGGTCTAGGGGACGGTGGCAGGGTGATCGAGGTCTTCGTCTCCCCTAGCGGCAGTTTCACGGTTTTGCTCTCATTTCCAACTGGGCATAGCTGCATAGCTGCCACTGGTGAGGGCTGGAGGTCCACAGAGACACGGGCAAGCCGGGAGACTCCCTAGAGCGCCGGGACAAACCACACCGCCCTCGTGCGCTCATTTACATAAGCTATCCTCACCCTAAGCAACTTTTGCAGGGCGCTCCGTTTGCGGTAGATCCTGGACCTCTTCCTCCTGTTCGGATTCACTCGGAAGCGGTCGGTCTTAGCGTCGAATAGGTAGAGCTTCCCCACTGACGTAATGGCGATCACGTCTACCGGACCCCAGGCCGACAAGGGGCGGTAGACGTACCAGCCGCGCCGGAGGAGATTCTCGACCAGAATCAGTTCGCTGATGTCGCCAATGACGTGCCGCGAAGAACCCATGGCCCATCTTTGCCTTCCAGAGGTTTGGCGTCAATGCGACCGCCCTTCAAAAAGTTACCCACAGAAAAATGGCGTTTGCCACAAAATGACCTTAAAATGACCTTATTTTCGCCACAATTTCGCCACAATTATATGCGATAATACCCATACTAAAGAATCGTGAATACAACCCATGGGAGTCAGATCAATGAATGCAAAGAACATGCAGGCGGAGCACGAAATCCGATACAACGACCCCCGCCGCTCCGGCTCTTTCTCGGAAGACGTTTATGCCGAATACTGGCTTGACCCAAAAACGCAGGATCATCGGTCCAACTGCGCGGAGTGCAATCGACCAACCCTACGATCTTACGGAAGCGTCTGGGTCGATCGCGACGCGCCGTACCTCGGCAACGCCCGCGTTGTCAGGCGGGAGCCAGACCACGCGGGGTCATACAAAGGCTTGGACCGCCTACGCCTGACGCACGGACAATGGGCATCTTTCCGGTACGGCAAATTCTGTAGGCTACGCTGTGCTGAAGCATTCGCCAATGCGGCACACGACGCTGGCTATCGCAGACGTGCGTGAGCGCATGGTGCGCGGAGTCTAGCCTTGACTCCGCGCACCATGCTCCACGGATCTGTGGATAACTTGTGGATAACTTGTGGATAACTTTAGAGTTATCCACAGAAAAATGGCGTTTGCCACAAAATGACCTTATTTTCGCCACAATTTCGCCACAATTATATGGGAAAATTCTTATAATGAAAGAGGCCGCCGAGCAGGGCGAAGTGGACTAGAGGCCACCTCTCTAACCCCCGCCGGGAACCGCGCCACCGTTCTTTGACATCGTGAACAGTTGGTTGTTTGGATGATCCGTGGGCCTCCAACCTGTTATGGGAGTCAACTCATGGCAAAACCTAACCGGAAGAGGGAGAACTACCATGACTTTAGCAGTACGTATTCCAAAACGATTTTACGACGATTGCGAAGAGTGCGAAACGGAGACACCGACGATTGTCAAAACAACGTCGCGGCACTACTGGCTTGACCTCGAAACCGAGCGAGACGCTTGGAGTGACATCCGTAGCCGCGCAAAATCCTACGCAGACAACACGGGCTTCGTGCCAGAGTCTGCGCCCATTTGTGCCGCTGCTCGGGCCTTCTTGAAGTCGTGCAGCGCCGGTGGAGTCATCGAAAACATCGAGGAGGGCAGAATACAGCCCGTCCGTGACGGGGGAGAGTGACATGACCACCTACTATGATTTCCGGTGGCGCACGAACTGGGAGCTACAAATGATGGTCGATGCTTTTGAGCATTCCGGCACCGACACACCGACCGAAGAGCAGAAACTAAAATCAGCCAAGCAAGAATTGGCTAACCGACGACACAAGCAAGAATTGGCTAACCGACGACACATCTTTCGACAACGAGACTAGACAACAACCACGGCCCACGGTTCTTCCAAGCAGCCAGACGAACCGCCGTCCCGGCGTCCCACTATAGAACGGATTCTGTAAATTCAAAAAAAAAAAAAATCTACAATTCATGGTGGGATTGGTGGGACAGGCGGGACGGTTCCAATAACCCACATCCTATATAGGATTTTTAGGCTTTTCTTGTCCCGCAGGCGATCCCCCCATATGTTGCTCACGGGACGCTATACCGGTTAGGATTAGTTCGTTTACGGCCCGGCCCGTGGTATTTTAACTTAGACTAACTGATATAGGGCTTTTCCGCGTCAGTTTACAGGTGTTTCTTAAAGCGAGCCGGTGGGACAGTGGCGGGACAGCGTTGATATCAAAGGAAGAAGAGCCTTTTGGAGGGCATTTTGGCAAAATCAAAGCTTCCGGTAAGGATTCCCCGGAAAAACTCCGATATTCGTGGGCCGACCAGGAAGCTGACGCGGCGTCAGGAAAAGTTTGTTAAAGAACTCGTAAGCAACGATGGGCTTATTACGCTGAGGGAGGCCGCGATTCGAGCGGGCTACCCTGCCGCATCGGCCCACACTCGCGCCTTTGAACTTACCAGTCCCCGCCATTGCCCGCATGTGGTTGCGGAAATTACGCGCTACCGGGACGAACTCGATGAGCAGTACAAGGTTGGCTACAAGCGTCATGTCCGTGACTTGCAAAAGATTCGTGATCTGGCGCTCGATAACGGCGCATTCTCGGCGGCGGTACAGGCCGAGTACAGGCGGGGCCAAGCTCAGGGCGATATATATGTGAGCAAATCTGAAATTAGGACAGGGTCCATTGACCAAATGAGTAGAGAGCAGGTGGAAATTGAGCTCGCCCGGATTCGAGAAGGCTTTGAAAAAACTATCGACGTCACGCCCACAGAAGTCGAAGAACAAGATTCCGAGGGTGGCGCTAAAGAATCGGGAAGCGGGACTGTGGCGTCTGATAAGCGACGGCCTAAAGACGACGGGCCGGAAAATTGAAACGACCAGACTCGAAAGCTGGGCAATCCCTGGAGTCCCCGACGTCTTACTGTGTGCAGAAAACGGTGCGTTTAGTTTCCTCGAACTTAAAGTCACAAAGGGCCGAATTGGTAAGGTCGATCTCTCACCCCATCAGGTTGCGTGGCTTAGTCGCCATTCCCGCGCAAATTGTTTTATTGTTGTGCGCGATTCTTCTCTGGACATTAGTGTTTTTGCTGGCTCCACTGCTGTTGATTTGCGTATGGACGGTCTTGCAGCCGTATCGCCTCTGGCTGTTTTGCAGGAACCGTACGACTGGGAAGCGTTTTTTCAGTTGACGAGTCCCACGGGGTAGGTTTATAGGATAAGTCCTATTTAACGTATAGAGGAGTCCGTTGATGGATTTTTTTGAGGAGTGGCTTCGTCGCGTGATCGAGAGGCTGGCGCGTTGGCTGGAGGCCGACTAATGATTTGTCCGACGTGTTTCGGCAACGGCTACCTCCGGCGTGAGACTTCGGAGGTCATTCAGTGCCCAGAGTGCCGCTCGGCAGGTGAAGTGGAGGTCCGCGAGGTTCCCGTTGCCACTCGCACAGTTGACGTGGTATCTGAATCTCCGTAGCTGATTGGTTGACTTCCCCCCCCCCTAACTAGCCCGCCACGTTGGCGGGCTATTTTTTTGTTTGACTGTATGGGATTAATTTCATACCGTTGACTCCAGTGTTCATATGAGGAGTCAACCTAATGCTCAACACTGTCGAAAATAGCGTTGCCAAGAAAACAGCCGGACTCGCCGTCACCTATCGCTCTGGATTTGGGAGTATGTGGACCACGTGTCCTGATAGCTGTCCGCTCAAGCCTGAGTCAACTTCCACCACGGAAATAGATAGGGATTACGAGTCCGCTGTGCGTCGCGCCGTACCACATAAAGGAGTCGCGTTTTTATTTACGCATTTTCTACCTGAGACTTGGGCCAAAAAAAATAAGCCTGGACTCGCCGTTTTTAATTTCAGCGCGGACTCCTTAAAGCAGGCCGCGCATTACATACGGCGCGGCGTTGCGTCCGTTGTGGTCGTTCCCGAGTCATATTGGGACGATAAACCGAGTCACAAGGTAACGACGGCGCACGGCGTCAAGATGGTGCGGTGTCCGGATGAGTTGTCCGGCGTCGGCTGTGCCGGTTGTGGCGGCGGGACTCCGTTATGTGCTAGGCCGGAGCGCGATTATGGAATCGTATTCACCGCCCATGGCGCGTCGAGGCGCAAGGCGGGCGATAGTGAGACGCCCGGCGGTTGCTATGGCTCTGGCGGTAATGTGGCGCTGCACTGGCGACGGCTGTCGCAGGCAACGCAACCGGACGAATCCGACGCCGACAAGGTGCAACGCTTCGCCAAGTCCTTACCGCCGCGCCGGATTCTCCGCCATCATATTGTAGGGGATATCGGTAGGGCGTGACTCCCGCCTTGCCGGTTGCCCGCCGGGCCCGCCGGACGGGAGTCCGGCGGGCCCATTGCATTTTTAAAAACTGCGCTTGCTCCGCATGCCTGGATATGAGACTATTCCCAGGCGGTAATCTTGCCGCGTTATTTTGGAGTCTAAAATGTCGCATGAAATTGGAACTTTTGAACACAACGGCGCGATGCTTCCCACAATCTGCTATCGGGAAGGCGGTCCGCTGCCATGGCATGGCTTGGGCAATCTTATCGCGGCGGGTGCGCCGGTCGAGCAATGGCGCACCATGGCGGGCTTGGCCTATGACGTTGAGTTGCGGCCAAATTGCCGTGCGGATGGTACGGTGATCGATAGCTCGTTCCACATAGCCCGCACCGACAATGATGCGATTATGGGGCCGTACGTCGCCGGTCAATATCTGCCGTTCCAGACTAGTGGAGCCCTGGAACTTGCGGAGCTTATTTGCCGTGAGCATGGCTTTCGCTTCGATACGGCGGGAGCGCTGTTTGGGGGTGCCCGTGGTTGGTTCCAGGTCGTCGCGGAGTCACGCCTTGCGGAGCTTCCGGGTGGCGATTTCGTGACCGATACGCTTGTTATCACTTTCGACCACAGCGGGCGCGTTGCGGCCAAAATTATTTCTACGCCCGTCCGCGTTGTCTGCAATAACACGTTATCCATGGCGGTTGCGTCCGCGTCTAATTCGGCTAGCTTTACGCATCGCATCCCGTTTGACGCTGGCAATGTCGTCGCGGCGATAGGTGCGGGGGCGGAGAATTTCGCGGCGTTCGCTAAGCTGGCGCAGGCCATGGCGGAGCGCGTCATTACCGATGCCGAGCGCCTGGAATATTTCCAGAATGTCATCGGCGGCAAGGAAAAGACTGACGGTAGCGGGCGCGTTGTCCGAAGCGTCGGCGTCCGCCGAGCCATGGCATTCGCCACCGGGCACGATTTTATTGCGGAAGGTAAGGCCGCCCCGGACGCGGCGCGCATAGTCGATGAAGCTATAGACAGGGCTCGGCGCGGGTCCGCGTCTGATGCGTCGATCGTCGCGGCTGACATTGCTATTGACGCCAGCGCGATAAACCCCGGCCACGATATGGCGAGCGCGCAATCGACCCTATGGGGGGCCTTTAATACGGTAACGTGGCTATGTGATCATCGCCCCGCTCAGAATCGCGGCGCGGAATTTGCGCTCGCAAGCAATAAGCTCGGGGAGGGTAATGGCGCTGCGGTAAAGGCTCGCGCCGCCACCGTGGCGCGGGAGATTCTTGCAGCCTAGCTGTCCGCACTCTTGTAACCAGGGCCCGCCATTACGGCGGGCCCGCCTCTTGGGGGATTCCCATATGAAATCTATGGAATTGTTGGCCGCGCTGCGTCGAAGCGCCGAATCTGAGGAAATTGACGCTAACGGCGATACCTGGGGTTTGGTCTACCTGGATAATGCTAGGCCGGATGACATGCGCCCGCGTGCATTCGCCGGTCACCTTGCTGCGCTGAAGTTTTCCGGGCTGTATCGACCGTACGATCATGAGGCGTTTGGCTGGGTGAAGGTAGCGTCCTAGCCGTTCGCATTCTTGCAACCAGGGCCCGCCATACCGGCGGGCCCTTTTTTTCGCCAGCGTTTGTCATAGTGAATCACTCAGGGGGCCGCCTTCCCCGTGGCGCATGAAACTCACAGCGGGGCCCGTGGCGCTTGGCCCATGCGCCATGACGCCCGCCAGCGCCTGTAGTTTTGTCGGGCACCGCAACCCATGTCAGGTGCTCTTCGTGCGTCTGGAAGCATCCTGGGCGGTCGATTTTGGGTGATTGAGCCTGATTGAGCCTGATTGAGCCTGATTGAGCCTGATTGAGCCTGATTGAGCCTGATTGAGCCT
>Ga0114912_1000689_pt1 | contig 16288 bp, 16 predicted proteins | sample MalvirDeepMed_51_FD_89713 | JGI IMG/M metagenome (GOLD analysis project Ga0114912, IMG submission 89713) | Marine viral communities from the Global Malaspina Expedition - Malaspina viral metaG DeepMed_51 | ecosystem: Environmental > Aquatic > Marine > Oceanic | place: Mediterranean Sea...
CGCGGATCATTCTGGCCGATGGTTTCACCTCTGACAAAGTTCTGGGCGCGATCCTGTTCGAACGCACGATGGACAACACGATTAACGGCAAACCGGTGGCCCAACTGCTTTGGGAGGATCGCGGCGTCGTGCCTTTCCTGAAGATCGACAAAGGTCTGGAAGACGAAGCAAACGGCGTGCAGCTGCTCAAACCCATGCCCGAGCTGGACGATCTGCTGAAACGCGCGAAAGCCGCCGGAATCTTTGGCACCAAGGAACGGTCGGTCATCCAATCCGCCAATGCCGAAGGGATCGCGTCGGTCGTGGCGCAGCAATTCGCCGTTGCCAAAACCGTCTGCGCGGCCGGTCTGGTCCCGATCATCGAGCCAGAGGTGAACATCCATTCCGAGAGCAAGGCGGAAGCCGAAGACATCCTGAAATCCGAGCTCGAGAAGCACTTGGCTACGCTGTCGGCGGAGGAACTGGTGATGCTCAAGGTGACGCTGCCAGAAGTTGCGGGGCTTTATGACAGCCTTGCGGATCACCCCAATGTGCTGCGGGTCGTGGCGCTGTCGGGTGGGTATTCCACCGAAGACGCCTGCGCGCGTTTGACGCAAAACCCCAAGATGATCGCCAGCTTCTCGCGTGCGCTGACCGAAGGGCTGAACGTCAAGATGTCGGATGCCGAGTTCAACACGGCACTGGGCCAGAACATCAGCAAGATCTACGACGCCTCTGTCGCCTAAATTGGATTTTTCCTAAATTCCGCGGGGGTTTTCTTGGGAAGAAAACCCCTAAACAATAATGCGGATCGGTTCCTGATTGCAAAAGATCACGAGCTGGCCCGCATTCTCCACAGCGTGATAACCGCGGCGTAGAAGTTCTTGCTCGAACGCGTGGCGGCCCACATATCTTTCGACATCCCTGACGTTCCGCCGCACGACACACCCGCTGCGGGCGGCCTTCGAACTGAATAGGGCGAGCATCCAGCCCTCGGGCGACAATGGAGAGAACTGTTGTTTGACCATGGGGAAACTTACCCCCGCGAAGGTAAACGTTCCTTTAATGCACGCAGCACATACACGCGGATCGCAGAGGCCAGCCCCGCTTCAACGCCGCGCTCTGCATCGATCTGCGCCACCAGCGCATTGATCGGCATGTCCATCTCTTGCGCAAGGTCGCGCAATTCCTGCCAGAATTCATCCTCCAGCGAGATCGACGTACGGTGACCCCGAAGGGTCACCGAATGTTTCACCGGTCGGGCGCTCATGTGTCGCGCTTATGGGCTTCCAGATTGCGCGAGATTTGCGCCAGACGGGCTTTCAAAACCTCTTTCTGGTCCTTGCTCTGGCCGAACTGTACCGCGTTTTCATCGGCACGGGCCTTGCGCGAGGCGCGGTTGCGCTCTTTCTTGACCTTGTTGAGGTTGATGGGGGCGCTCATTCTTTGGGTCCGATCATTTGCTCCGGCCGCACCACGCGGTCGAATGTTTCGGCATCGACAAAGCCCAAGGCGATTGCTTCTTCCTTGAGCGTCGTGCCGTTCTTGTGGGCCGTCTTCGCGACTTTGGTCGCGTTGTCATAGCCAATCGTAGGGGCCAGCGCTGTGACCAGCATCAGGCTTTCTTTCATCAGCTTGTCGATACGTTCGACATTGGCCTGCGTGCCGACCACCATATTGTCCGTGAAGGCCGAGGCGCTGTCGCCCAAAAGCTGCATGGATTGCAGGACGTTATAGCTCATCATCGGGTTGTAGACGTTAAGCTCGAAATGCCCTTGCGACCCGGCAAAACCGACCGCGGCATCGTTACCCATGACATGCGCACAGACCATTGTCAGCGCTTCGGCCTGCGTCGGGTTCACCTTGCCCGGCATGATCGACGACCCGGGCTCGTTCTCGGGCAGGATCAACTCGCCCAGACCCGAACGCGGGCCGGACCCCAGCAAGCGCATGTCATTGGCGATCTTGAACAGCGATCCCGCCACGGTTTTCAACGCACCCGAGAACATGACCATCGCGTCATGGGCGGCCAGCGATTCAAACTTGTTCGGCGCGGTGACAAAGGGCAGGCCGGTGATCTCGGCCATATGCGCGGCCACGGCTTCGGCCCAGCCTTTTTTGGTGTTCAGACCGGTGCCAACGGCAGTACCGCCTTGAGCCAGTTCATAGATATCGGGCAGGCAGGCGTTGACCCGTTCGATCCCCTTTTTCACCTGGTGCGCATAGCCCGAGAATTCCTGACCCAAGGTCAGCGGTGTCGCATCCTGGGTATGGGTGCGGCCGATTTTGATGATGTCCTTGAACTCTTCGGACTTCGCGACCAAGGCGTCGTGCAGTTTTTGCAGGCCGGGCAGCAGCACATCGCGGGCCTGCATGCCGATGGCCACATGCATCGCGGTCGGGAAGGTATCGTTGGACGACTGTCCCATGTTGCAGTGGTCGTTGGGGTGGACCGGATCTTTCGACCCCATCTCGCCGCCCAGCATCTCGATCGCGCGGTTCGAGATCACCTCGTTCGCGTTCATGTTCGACTGGGTGCCGGAACCGGTCTGCCAGACGACCAGCGGGAAGTTGTCGTCGAACTTGCCCTCGATCACCTCGGTCGCGGCGGCAGTGATCGCATCGGCCAGTTTCTGGTCCAGATTGCCCTGGTTCAGGTTTTCCATCGCACAGGCTTTTTTCACGACGCCAAGGGCGCGGATGATCGGCACGGGCTGTTTTCCCACCCGATGGGGAAGTTGATGATCGACCGCTGGGTTTGCGCGCCCCAGTATTTGTCGGACGGCACTTCCAATGGGCCAAAGCTGTCGGTTTCTGTGCGGGTATCGGCCATGAAAAGGCTCCTGATCTTGGGCTTATGTCTGATCAGGGTTTACCCCGCGGGCCGCAGCGGTGCAATGAGCCGATGGCGCTAACCTTGGCGACAAGGCGCGGTGACCGGTCGATTACTTGCGGAAGCTGTCCAGCGATACGATTTCGGCAGCTTTGGGGGCTTCTTCCTCGACCTCAAGCTCGCTTTCGTCCTGCTGGGGCAGGTCTTCGTCCTCGTCCTGCTGGCCGGGTTCTTGCTGTTCGAACTTCAGGCCGAATTCCACCGACGGATCCACAAAGGTGCGGATCGCGTCATAGGGGATATACATCGGCTCGGGCGCATCGCCAAAGTTCAACGTGACCGAGAATCCTTCCTCGGTGACCTCAAGCTTGTCGTACCAATGCTGCATGACGACGGTCATCTCGCCGGGGTAGCGGTCGGACAGCCAATCGGCCAGTTCCGCATCCGGATGAGAGGTGTCGAACGTGATGAAAAAGTGATGGTTGCCGGGCAGTCCATTGGCTGCAACGTCAAGTAATACCTGACGAATTAACCCGCGCATGGCATCGTGCATCAGATTGCCATACTCAATGCTTCGGCTCATTACTTCTCTCCGGCCTTGGTTGATGGCGATAGCATACGGCATTTCGCACCAGTGAAAAGGGGGCGCAAAAATTTATAGCAACAGGCGCCAGCAAAGTGCCAATGCCGCGCTTATCGTCATCGTCAGGACAAAGCCGAACCGCCGCCCCAGCATCAACACTCCCGCCGTACCCGTCAATACAGCGGCCACGGGATCAAAGCTGCTCCAATCAGGCAGAGGCACGGCCAGATGCGCCATAGGCAGCACGCGTTCAAACATCACATGCAGCGCGAACCAGACCGATAGGTTGGCAATCACGCCGACGACGGCGGCGGTAATCGCGCGCAAGGCCCCCGCCAGCCGCGGCTGCGCCGCGATCGCCTCCAGATACGGGCCGGCAAGGAATATCCATAGAAAACAGGGCGTAAACGTCACCCAGAGCGCCAGAGCCCCGGCCGAGACCGCGCCCCATGGCCCCGATTGGGCAAAACCCGCCAACAGGGCGACAAACTCCGTCACCAGAATAAGTGGGCCCGGCGTCGTCTCGGCCAGCCCCAAAGCGTCGATCATCTGTTCGGTGGTGATCCACCCGTGATCCTGCACCACAGTCTGCGCCATATAGGCCAGCACCGCATAGGCGCCGCCAAAGGTCACCACCGCGAGCTTCGAGAAGAAGAGCCCGATCTTGAGCAGGAATTCATTCCCCATACCCCAGACAAACATCAGCGGCGACGCCCATAGCGCGACCCAAAGTCCGATGACGCCGAAGGGGCGGGCAGGGCGGTGATGTCGCCCCTCAATCTCGACCACGCTGCTGTGCCCGGTGGCACCAAAAGCGCCCCAAAGGCCAGCGCCTAGAATGATCAGCGGGAAGGGCAGACCAAAGACGAACAAAGCCACAAAGGCCAGCGCAGCCAGCACCCATCCCGCGCGCCCGTGCAGCGCCTTCCGTCCCAGATTGCGCAAGGCTTGAAAGACCACGACAATGACCGCCGCCTTGATCCCCATGAACGCGGCTTGAACCAAGGGAAGCTGGCCGAAATAGGCATAGCCAAAGGCCAGCGCCAGAATGACTGCAGCCCCGGGGAGTACAAACAAAAGCCCCGCCAACAGCCCACCAAGGGTGCCGCGCAGCCGCCATCCGGCATAGGTCGCCAACTGCATCGCCTCTGGCCCGGGCAACAACATGCACAAGGACAGCGCGCGCAAAAACCCGTCTTCCGAAAGCCAGCGATGACGCTCGACCAACTCTTTGTGCATCAGGGCGATCTGGGCCGCTGGCCCCCCAAAGGACAGCACCCCGATCCGCCCGAACACACGCGCCAGCAGGCCCCATTCCGGTACACTCATATCTCGCATATGCCTCTCACGATGCCCCGCGCCAGAGGTCGCAGTACCGGCCCCCGAGGTCAAGCGCCGGTGGGGCACCGATTGGCACTGCCCGCACATACGCGCGGCGGGTTTCAAAGGATGCAGATTGTCAGGTTAGGGGGCGCAGGTTGCTATTACGCCAAACTATCGAAATCGTTGAACTCTTTGAACGGCACGTCCAGCATCCAAGGGAACCTTGATTTAAAGTCCTCGTCGTCGCGCCAATTCTCGACCTCTGTCCATCTTTCACCGACGCTGACACGCGAGTCGTTCACGTCGCTCAACGTGCGGATATACATGAGTTTCCGAGTGTCGCTGGTGTAGCCGAACCGTTTTGGTGCATCCATATGGCCGATGCCGAATATGTTTTTATGGTCTTTCCTGCCAACCATCGTCAGACCCAAATTAATGAATTTAAAGCGATGTGCCCATAACTGAACTTCGTCGTCACGCAGGCCCAATGCGTACCCCTTTGGGAATGTGTAAAAATGGGGCTTGCCCTCTGCTTCGAGCGGCTCGGCTTGCGCTAGATGCGCTCTGAGCGTTGCGATGAAATCCGAAGACAGGCCGTCATCATCATCAAGGACGACTTGCGCCACCGGATCGCTCCCTGCAAATTTTCCGATTGCGTGGCGCTGAAACTTCCTCGCCGGGCCCTGCGGCGCGAATTGTATCGTGACCTTACCAGACCCTAAACGGTCTTCGCACATATCGGTCAGCTCTGATTTTGCCCAATCGGGCATCTGACCGCTGGAAAGGATGAAATGGTGAAAGTTATCGTCCGTTTGCGACGCGAGGCTCGCCAATGCGATATTGTTGAACAGCCATAGCCGCCGCAATAGCCTGTTTTTATCGAACAGCATCGCCGCATCTTTGGAGAAGTCGCTTTGCCATCCTGACGCCCCTAGAAACGAGAACCGAGTTGAGACAAGGATTTCAGTCGATTGGGACATTGAGCGGCTTCTCTGCTTTGTGGGCGGTTAATGTATCTTATTAAAAACTATGGACTTTTTGACTGCAAGTCAAACAAACCCGAAGTGCGCGTTGAAAGTCAGGGTTCAAGGGGCTTGGGTGTTCTGCCGTTCATTCTGAAGCGGACGAAGTGCTTATGCAAGCTGCCGATTGATTGCAGCACAGGCGATGTCGCGCCTGACCATAAGCAGGCGAAAACTGCATGTCATGCGCTTGAAAGTGGAAAATTACGGGGGAAATGTAAGTGCAGGTTTCTGTTGCCAGGTACCTGCGAACCCCGCCTTAGGTCGCTAAACGTAAGGACTTAAGTTTCAATAGTTCCGGTCGCTTACGCGGCCATCGCCATTGGAGCACGATTGTCATTTGCAATTGTACATTTTACGCCGATAACGGTGGCAGTCAGCCGAGATAAAGCAACATCTTTAGACGTTCGTCGATCCTATTTCGACCCCATGATCCGCAAATGACGGATGTTTGGTGGAGTCGCCGGGTACCGCCCCCGGGTCCGAACCGCTTATTACATGCGCGTTTATACCCATAGTCCCGAAGGACACCCCAGATATAAGGGGCGTGATTTGCTTTGCAAGGGGAAAGCTTTGAAAACGAAAGATGTCCCGCGGCTATCGGGCCGCGTCAATCTGTTTGCTGCGGCGGGCAAAGACGGTGCGGGCGAGGGCCTGGGTCTCTTCCTCAAGCAGGGTCAGCCCTTGGGCGGCGGCACCGGCGTCGCGGGCGGCGATGGCGGCGGCGATGTCACGATGGCGCGCGACGATGGCGTCGCGGGACCATGCGGTGAAGGTGATCATGTTCATCAGCGGCTGCATCGCTTCGACCGCACCGGCGAGTTGATAGGACAGCACCGGATTGCACGCCCCATCGACCAGCGCGCGGTGAAACGCGACATCAGCCGCGCAAAAGCCCGCGTCCGACAGATCGGGGGCAGATTGCGCGGCAAGCGCGTTTTGCATCGCGTCCAGGTGATGATCCTGCCTGCGTGCCGCCGACAGGGGGGCGCAGGCGCGCTCTAGCGCGAAGCGGGCCTCGCAGGCGGTCTCGAAGCTCACGTCGTTCATCGACAAAAGCAGGGTAGAGGTGGTGATCTGCTGCGCTTGGGCGGCTTCAAAGCTGATGCGATTGACGAAAGCGCCGCCCGTTGCCCCCCGTTGGGTACGGATCAGTGATTGTGCCGCCAACCGCTTGAGCGCCTCGCGCACCGTCGCGCGCGAGACGTTGAACTGCGCCGACAGCTCCGCCTCGGAGGGGAGGCGTTCGTCTACAATCAGCACACCCTTGATGATGGCATCACGGATGTTCGCGGCAATATGGCTGGACAGATCAGAGGCGGTTTCTGGCGTGGAATTCATATGTCTTACATTTATGGTTTGGAAAAACTTTAATTGTCTGACATTAATTTTGCAAGATGTGAGTCGGCGGGCAACTCCACTGGCGCGCAGCTTGAACCCATGGAACCGAGGGGCCAGCCCCTCGGGCTCCCCGGAGTTTACTGGCAAAATGAAGCGGGCCCTGAACGGCGGTCCGAGACAGGAGAAATGATGTTTGATGCGTTGATGGTGAATAAGGATGAGGACACCGGCAAGACCCATGCCGAGGTTACCCAGATCGACCTTGACCGTTTGCCCGAGGGGGATGTGACCGTTGCTGTCGAATATTCGACCGTGAACTACAAGGACGGGCTGTGCATCGGGCCGGGCGGCGGCTTGGTACGCAAGTATCCCCATATTCCGGGTATCGATTTCGCAGGCACCGTGGAGGCATCGGACGATGATCGCTACAAACCCGGCGATAAGGTCGTGCTGACCGGCTGGCGTGTGGGCGAGGCCCATTGGGGCGGCTATGCGCAAAAGGCGCGTGTGAAGGCCGACTGGCTGGTGCCGCTGCCCGAGGGGCTGGATACCCGCCAAGCCATGGCCGTGGGCACGGCGGGCTTTACCGCGATGCTGTCTGTCATGGCGCTGGAGGATCACGGGCTGGTGCCAGGCAACGGGCCGGTGCTGGTGACGGGTGCCGCCGGTGGCGTGGGGTCCGTCGCGGTCGCCATCCTTGCTGCATTGGGTCACGAGGTCGCCGGTGTGACGGGCCGCCCGGATACGGCGGATTATCTGAAATCGCTTGGTGCCACGCAGATCGTCGCGCGGGAAGAGCTGAACGAAACCGTTAAACGTCCGCTGGAATCCGAAACCTGGGCCGGTTGCATTGATGCCGTGGGCGGCGAGATGCTGGCGCGGGTCTTGGGGCAGATGAAATACGGCGGTTCGGTCGCAGCTGTCGGGCTTGCGGGCGGGGCAGGGTTGCCGGCCACGGTGATCCCCTTCCTGCTGCGCGGTGTGAACCTGCTGGGGATCGATTCCGTCATGCAACCCTATGACAACCGTCTGCGCGCATGGCAGCGGATCGGGAAAGACCTGCCACTGTCCAAGCTTGAGGATATGGTCGTGCCTGCAACGCTGAGCGATCTGCCCAAGCTGGGGGCAGACATCCTGAACGGTCAGGTGCGGGGTCGTGTTGTGGTTGATGTGAACGGCTAAACCACCGGCACGACGGCTACGATTTGTCTGGCGGCGGCCCCTTGGGGTCGCCGTTTGGCGTATTTAGGGACTGGTACGGCCTTGACCTTGCGGGGCCAGCACTAGCTTTGCATCACCTTAACGCAAAGTGTGACATGTCCGATAAAAGCCCCATCCTTCTTTGGTATCGCCGCGATCTGCGGCTTAGCGATCATCCGGCCCTATCTGCCGCTGCAAACGCGGGGCGGCCCGTAATACCCGTCTTTATCAAGGACAAGAGTGTCGACGCCCTTGGCGCGGCACCGAAATGGCGTCTGGGGTTGGGGATCGGGGCGCTTGCGGACAGTCTTGAGGGGGTGTCGAGCAGGCTGATCTTGCGTGAAGGCGATGCGCTTGAGGTATTACAGGCTCTGATCAAGGAGACGGGCGCGGGCACCGTCTATTGGTCGCGGCTTTATGATCCGGACAGCGTGCAGCGCGACAGCAAGATCAAAGAGACCCTGTGCAACGACGGGATAGAGGCGAAATCCTTTGGCGGGCACGTTATGTTCGAACCCTGGACGGTCGAGACCAAGGCGGGCGACTGCTATAAGGTCTACACGCCGTTCTGGAACAACGTCAAAACCCGCGATGTTGAGCCGCCGCTGTCGGCACCTTCAGAACTTCCCGCGCCGGAAAGCTGGCCCGACAGTGATGCGCTGGACGGGTGGGGCTTGGGGGCTGCGATGGACCGTGGTGCCGATGTGGTGCGCCCGTTTGTCTGTCTGGGCGAAAAAACCGCGCAGTCGCGGCTGGGGGCCTTCATGGCGCATGGGGTGGCCGACTATAAGCAGACCCGCGACATTCCCGGCACCGATGGCACGTCGAACCTGTCGGAGAACCTGTCGCTGGGTGAGATCAGTCCGCATCAATGCTGGCACGCCGCACAGCGCGCCTTGCATGACGGCAAACAGGGGGCGGAGACCTTTCTGAAAGAGCTGGTCTGGCGCGAGTTTGCCTATCACTTAATGCATCACACGCCACGGATGCTGACCGATAATTGGCGCGAGGAATGGGATGCCTTCCCCTGGAACGAGGATGAACGCCGTGCCGAGGTGAAAGCCTGGAAGCAGGGTCGCACGGGCGAACCCTTTGTCGATGCCGCCATGCGCGAGCTCTATGTCACCGGCCGCATGCATAACCGGGGCCGCATGATCGTCGCGAGCTATCTGACGAAACATTTGATGTGTCACTGGCGCATCGGGCAGAAGTGGTTTGAACATTGCCTGATCGACTGGGACCCCGCGAGCAATGCGATGGGGTGGCAATGGGCGGCGGGGTCCGGGCCGGACGCGTCTCCGTATTTCCGCGTGTTCAACCCCGAGACACAGCTGGATAAATTTGATAAGAATAGAGACTACGCCAGTCGTTGGATCGCCGAAGGGCGTGCCAATCCGCATAAGGACGCGCTTGCATTCTTTGATGCGATCCCGCGCAGTTGGCCCTTGTCGGCGGATGATGATTACCCCGAAAAGATCATCGCGCTGGACGAAGGGCGCGAACGGGCCCTTGAAACCTATAAGGGGCGAAACTTTTAACCTTTATGAAACGTGGATCTCCCACGTAACACCCATAAACCAATAAGATACGCGTCCAAGCGCATACAGGAGAGCGAATGATTTTGACCAGCACCGAGGGGCAGACTGCCCTTCCACGATATTTCTCGCGTGTTTTTGCGATGGCGCAGGAAATGCAAAACGGGCAGGTCGACTTTGTTTTGCCCGACGGGCGGTGCTTTCGCGCAACCGGAAAGAACCCGCTGCCCGTTGCGGAAATCCGTATCCATAACAATGACTTGTTCGCGCGCCTTATCAGGGAGGGTGATCTTGGTTTCAGCGATGCCTACCTTGACGAATGGTGGAGCACACCGGACCTGCAGGCCTTTATGGACGTGGCCCATGCGAATGAGGATATCTACGATTCATTCCCCGGCATGGGGTTGATCCGCAAATTTGAATCCCTGCGCTTCTGGTTGCAGCGCAACAGCAAGAAGCAAGCGCGTAAGAACATCAGCTATCACTATGATTTGGGGAATGATTTCTACAAATTGTGGCTTGATGACACGATGACCTATTCAAGCGCGCTTTTCGAGGACGGCTTTCAACAATCGCTAGAGGCGGCGCAGACTGCGAAATATGCCTCTATGGTGGATCAAATGGGGGTCTCGGCTGGGGACCATGTGCTGGAAATCGGCTGCGGCTGGGGCGGTTTCGCTGAGTATGCAGCGAAGGAACGCGGGCTCAAGGTGACGTGCCTCACGATCAGCAAAGAGCAGTTTAACTACGCGAAAGAGCGTATTGAAAACGCGGGCTTGGCGGATGTTGTTCAGTTCAAGCTTCAAGATTACCGTGACGAGCGTGGCACCTACGATGGTATTGCCAGCATCGAGATGTTCGAAGCCGTTGGGGAACAGTATTGGCCGTCGTATTTCAATACATTGCACGCCTGTCTTAAACCTGGATGTCAAGCGACGTTGCAAATCATCACCGTGCCGGACCGTCGCTGGAAGGTTTACAAGCGAGGCGTTGATTTCATTCAGAAATATATCTTTCCGGGGGGTATGCTGCCAAGCCCTACGGTGTTGAAGCAACAGGTTGAGAATGCCGGACTAGCCGTTGAAAAGTCTATCGAATTTGGAAAAAGTTATGACGTCACGCTGCGCCGCTGGCATACGACTTTCAATGAGAAGTGGGAAGAGATCGCGCGCATGGGCTTTGACGAACGCTTCAAGCGGATGTGGGATTTCTACCTCACCTCTTGCGCGTCTACCTTTGACAGCGGCAATTGCGATGTGACACAGATTACCGTGAAGCGTCCGGCCTGAGGGCGCATTGCTTGTAGTCTAAGGAAATCCCGATGCCGACCGCTGCCCGCCTGACAGCCGCTTTCTGCCTGGCGCTGATGGGCTTTGCCCTTTCGCGCATGATCATGCCCCTGATGCCTGAATCCACCCAGTTCGGGTATTTCATTCCCACCAATATTGCCCTCGGGCTCGCGGTCGGGTGGCGGGTCATGGGGGCACGTGCGGGCGGTGGCGTTTCCGAAGGGATCACCATCGGGCTGACCGGTGCCGTGGTTCTGGTGTTCTGGGGGCTGTTCATCCAGGCAGGCCGCGAGATGATCGAGAACGCGATGATGCACCGCTATGGCGGTGTCGGAGAGGCGCTGGTGGGCATGATTGGTATCGGTGCCGAATACTTCCTGATCATGGCAACGGTGCCGATCATCGCGGTCGTGTTGATTGGCGGTGCCGTCAGTGGCGTGATCACAAACCTTATCGACAGCAAGTTCCCTTAAGCCGATGACAGATCTTTTTCTCTATGGGTCGTTGCGGCATGTGCCGCTGCTTGAAATTGTGATGGGGCGCGCGGCGGACCGGCTTGACATCTCGCCGGACCGTTTGCCGGATCACATCGCCTTGTCCGTGGTCGAGGGGCCGTTCCCCTGCATCGTGCCGGCACCGGGCCAATCCGCCGAAGGGGTGTTGCTGCGCGGGCTGGGGCAGAACGATCTGGACCGGTTGAATTTCTACGAAGGCAGCTTTGCCTACGACCTGCAGGAAATCACGTTGGAAAGCGGCGCAAAGGCTTTGGGTTATTTCGCGCGGCCCGATCAATGGACGACACGTGACCCGTGGTCGCTGACGCAGTGGCAGGCAGACTGGGGGGCGCTCAGCTACTTTGCCGCGCGCGAGGTGATGGATTATTTCGGCGTCTATACCGCCGACCGCGTGGCGCAGATGTTCCCGATGATCCGGTCACGGGCAGCGGCGCAGGTGAATGCGCTTCGGTCGAATCACGGGGCAGGGACGCTGGACGGCAAGGTCCGGATCGACCGGATTGACCGCGCCTATACCAATTATTTCGCGCTGAACGAATATCACCTCGCGCACGAGCGTTTCGACGGCACGATGACCGATGTGCTGGAGCGTGCGGTCTTCGTGGCGACCGATGCCGCGCTGGTGCTGCCCTATGATCCGGTGCGGGATCGGGTGATGCTGGTAGAGCAGCTGCGCATGGGGCCGGTGGCGCGGGGGGATCGCGCGCAGTGGCAGCTTGAACCCATCGCGGGCCGTGTTGATCCGGGCGAAAGCCCCGAAGACGCCGCGCACCGCGAGGCGCAGGAAGAAGCGGGTCTGACCCTGCGCAAGCTTGAAAAAATCGCGGAAGTCTATGCCTCTCCGGGGGATTCTACGGAATTTTTCTATATCTATCTGGGGCTTGCCGATTTGCCCGATGGTAGCACCGGTGTGAACGGGCTTGAGGCCGAAAACGAGGATATCCGGTCCCATCTCATCGGCTTTGATGCGCTGATGACCATGGTAGACCAGCTTGAAGCTGCCAATGCGCCGCTGGTGATTGCCGCTTACTGGCTTGCGCGGCATCGGGAACGCTTGAGGTTGGAAGCGCCCGCCGCTACACCGGATGTAACTTGATTTAGGAGCATCCCATGCACGTCGCATCTGATCTGGCGCAGGCCATTGGCAACACCCCTCTTATTCGTCTGCGCAAGGCGAGCGAGGAAACCGGCTGCGAGATATACGGCAAGGCAGAATTCATGAACCCCGGCCAATCGGTCAAGGACCGTGCTGCGCTGTTCATCATTCAGGATGCCATCGCCAAGGGCACGCTGAAACCCGGCGGTACGATTGTTGAAGGCACGGCAGGGAACACCGGTATCGGGCTGGCATTGGTCGGCGCATCAATGGGGTTCAAAACCGTGATCGTCATTCCTGAAACGCAAAGTCAGGAAAAAAAGGACATGCTGCGCCTTGCCGGGGCCGAACTGGTGCAGGTGCCCGCGGCACCCTACCGCAACCCCAACAACTTTGTGCGCTACTCGGAACGGCTCGCCAATGAACTGGCGCGCACCACGAACGAAGGTGTGATCTGGGCCAACCAGTTCGACAACGTCGCCAACCGGCAGGCGCATATCGAAACCACCGGCCCCGAGATCTGGGAGCAGACCGGCGGCAAGGTGGACGGGTTCTGCTGTGCGGTGGGATCTGGCGGCACGCTGGCCGGGATCGGCATGGCGTTGCAGCCCAAAGGCGTGAAGATCGCGATTGCCGACCCGGACGGGGCCGCGCTGCATAACTATTACACCAAGGGCGAACTGGTCGCCGAAGGCGGATCAATCGCAGAAGGTATCGGTCAGGTCCGCATCACCAAGAACCTCGAAGGGTTCACGCCCGATTTCAGTTACAACGTCTCGGACGCAGAGGCGCTGCCCTATGTCTTTGACCTGCTGCAACACGAAGGGCTTTGCCTTGGGGCGTCGTCGGGTGTGAACGTCGCCGGTGCGGTGCGTCTGGCCAAGGATATGGGGCCGGGGCATACCATCGTGACGATCCTGTGCGATTTCGGCACGCGCTATCAGTCGAAGCTGTTCAACCCCGACTTCCTGCGCGAAAAGGATCTGCCCGTGCCCGCTTGGCTGGACCGCGCCCCACAATCCATTCCCGGCGTCTTCGAAGACCAATGATCGCGACGCTCAGGGGGCTTCTGGCCTGCGGTCTTCTGGCGCTTTGCCTGACGACCGCGGCTTTCGCGCAGACCGACGTCGAAGAAACGGCGGAGCAATGGGATAGTGTTGCGGTCAAGGCGGAACAATCGGTTGAAGAGGCCGACACACCGACTTCCGAACTCGACAGCTTGCGCGGGCGTATCGTCAACTACCGGTCCGAGTTCGAGGCCGCGCGCACACTGAACGCTGAACGTATCGCCGCGCTGCGCGACCAGCTTGCCGCCTTGGGCACAGCGCCCGAGGGCGAAAATGCCGAACCCGAAGCGCCAGAGGTGGCCAAGACCCGCGCCGACATCAACCAGCAGCTGAACACCCTGCTGGCGCCCGTTCAGATCGCAGAGCGCGAGTTTCTGCGCGCAGACGGGCTGGTGCGCGAGATCGACAAGATCATTCGCGAACGCCAGACCGAACGGCTGCTCCGCACCACGCCGTCGCCGCTGAACCCCGTCTATTGGGGGCCCGCGCTGGTCGAGATGCAGGATGCCTTTGCCGCTTTCTGGCAGGAAAGTGCTGAACAGGATACGGACAGCGCGCTGAACACGTTGGAAAACAACCTGCCGACCGTTTTCTTCGCGGGTATTGCAGGCTTGCTCTTGCTGTTCCGCGGCCGTGTCTGGGCGATGAAGATTGCGCATACCCTGCGCGTTCATCAGGCGCGCGGCATGGGAATCTGGCGCTTTGTCGTTTCCCTGTTGCGCATCCTGTTCCCGCTGGTGGGGCTCTACCTGCTGACCATCGCGGCACGGCAATCGGGTTTTCTGGGCGCACGCGCGACACAGGTCGTTGAATTGCTGCCGCTGATTGGCCTGCTTATCTTCGGGTTCCGCTGGGTGTCCGAACGGGTCTTTGCCCGCGAAGAAGACGAAGCGCTTTTGCCGCTGTCTGCACAGCAACGTAAATCCGCACGGTTCTATGTGAACGCGATCACCTTCGTGATGATCCTGTCGATCGTGGCGCTGACGGTGCTTGAAATCGGCGACCCCAGCTTGGCGACACGCGCGGTGGTGCAATTCCCGCTGGCGGTGCTGACCAGCCTCGCGCTGTTCCAGATCGGTCGGATCCTGCGCAGCTACCGTGAACCCGAAGAGGATACGCCAGACGCGGATGGCATGACCAAAGCATCGTCCCATGCGCGGGTTGTACGCGGTGCCGGGCTGGGGGCTATTGCGGTCTCTGTGGTGGCACCGCTGCTGTATGCCTTTGGCTATCAAGATCTGTCGGATGCGATCCTGCGCCCCTATGTGACGACACTGGCTGTGCTGGGGCTAGTCATGGCGCTGCAACGCTTTTCTGCTGATGTCTATGGCGCGATCACGGGGCAGGGCATTGCCGCACGCGAAGCGCTGATGCCGCTGTTCTTCGGTCTGATTTTGCTGTTACTGGCGATGCCTGTGCTTGCGCTGGTCTGGGGCGCACGGGTCGCGGACCTGACCGAGTTATGGGCCGCATTCTCGCGCGGGTTCACCATCGGGGAAAGCCAGATCTCGCCGTCGAACCTGCTGGCCTTCGCGGTTATCTTTGCGATCGGTTATCTGCTCACGCGGCTGCTGCAAGGGGCGCTGCGCAGCAATGTCCTGCCCAAGACCAAGATCGACATCGGCGGGCAGAACGCGCTGCTGTCGGGGCTGGGCTATGTCGGTATCTTTCTGGCCGCGCTGGCCGCGATCACGGGGGCGGGCATTGACCTTAGCTCTCTTGCCATCGTCGCCGGTGCGCTGTCGGTCGGTATCGGTTTCGGTCTGCAGAACATCGTCAGCAACTTCGTCTCGGGGATCATCCTGCTGATCGAACGCCCCATTTCCGAAGGCGACTGGATCGAGGTCGGTGGCAAGTCCGGCTATGTGCGCGATATTTCGGTGCGGTCCACGCGGATCGAAACCTTTGACCGCACCGATGTCATTGTCCCGAACGCCGATCTTGTCAGCGGTACGGTGACCAACTTTACCCGTGGCAATACCGTGGGGCGGGTCATCATTTCGGTCGGGGTGGCCTATGGCACTGATACCCGCCGCGTCGAAGCGATCCTGCGCGAGATCGCGGAGGACCAGCCGCTGGTGCTTGCGAACCCCGCGCCGAATGTGCTGCTGGTGCGTTTCGGGGCCGACGCGCTGGAGTTCGAGATCCGTGCCTTCCTGCGGGACGTGAATTGGATGATGTCGGTCAAAAGCGATATCAACCACGCCATCGTCGAACGCTTTGCCGCCGAAAACATCGAGGTGCCCTTTCCACAGCGGGACGTATGGCTGCGCACCCGCGCGGGCGAAAAACCCTCTAAGCCGGATGGAGAGGACAGTTGAACGAGCCGATCTACCTCACCGACGCCTATGCCCGCGACAGCGCCGCCAAAGTCACCGCCATCACCGACGAGGGCGGGATCGTGCTGGACCGGACAGTGTTCTATCCCACGGGCGGCGGGCAACCGGGGGACAGCGGTTGGCTGAACTGGGACAAGCAGCGCATGCCGATCGCGACAACGGTCAA
>Ga0114912_1000692_pt1 | contig 16150 bp, 21 predicted proteins | sample MalvirDeepMed_51_FD_89713 | JGI IMG/M metagenome (GOLD analysis project Ga0114912, IMG submission 89713) | Marine viral communities from the Global Malaspina Expedition - Malaspina viral metaG DeepMed_51 | ecosystem: Environmental > Aquatic > Marine > Oceanic | place: Mediterranean Sea...
CAACTATGTCGATGGCGTATATTCTGCCCTTCTTTGATATTGTTATCTTAATCATTGCCCTAATTTATTCCCTTGAAGTGTATGCCAAGTAAAACAAAATTTTGGGCGGGATTGCGCCCGCCCGTGAATCTATTTAACTACTTAGTGTCAGGCTCTGTGAACTTAGCCCAGAAACCCAGCTTTTTAAGCCCGCCGTCTGTCTCAATCAAGCCCTTCTCGTCTGTATGCTTGCTCATTATTGCAGCGATGTCAGCCCTCAGAGCGTCAACAGCAGAGCCCGTATGTTTAGAGCCCCGTGAGAATCCCGCAACTACGCCCCTTGTCTGAGCTTCTGATTTGGCATTCTCTTGAATCTCGATTGCTTGGGCTTGAGCTTTAGCCCTTGAAACTCCAGCCTTGACAAGCCCGTCAATAACCAGCTTTGATTGTATGTCAAGTATCTCGTCAGCCCGCAAGCTTGACGCCTTCGCTTTGTTTTTGGGCTTTGTGTCGCCCTTACTCTGTGATTTAGGTAGCATTATTTTGCCCTCTCTTTTTAGTTAGTCAATCACTTGCCCTGTGCAAGTAAAAGCTTGTATTCTAATTGTCAAAAATCAACCCGTAGTATTGGGCACGAATCAATATATTAAATAAATATGACAAATGCAAGACAATTCGACAGCTGCTACTGAGACTCAATCTCAATAGATGAGTCGTCGCCAAGTAGCACTGGGCGGGCTTGATTGCGAACGGGCTTGCTCTTATTCGGGCATTATGCTTTCTAACGAAATCCGAGCGAGGGCGAAAAAGCCCCCCCGAGTAGCTGTGTGTGTGGATCGTCCACACACATTGTAACCCTATTTTGCCATTTCGCTCTATTTCCTTCAATTTTCCTTAGATTATGCTATATTAGGCTTAATTAGATTATTAATTTTAAGGTTGGAAGGTAAAAGGTAATACAGGCATTAGCATAGGATTAAGATTAAGATTATAACTAACTTATACATTATAGGGGGATTATTAAGGGGGAATGGAAACTTTTTTCAGGGTTTTTAAAATAATCCTTGACTTTTGCGTTTTAATTGTGTAAGTTTGTTTTGTGGTTAACAAGAACGAAATTAAGATTGCCTCTAAAAATTGTGCTAATTTTGGGCGTGGCCCCAATCGTGGCTTGTGTGGCGGCGTAATGATGAGACGTGATGAAGATGGAAGACTGATTATGTGGATGGACGAATATTATTATAAAAAACCGTGTTTTGCTGGTGAGTGCACTTACTTCAACAACATAGTTTTACCTGGTGTTTCAGTATGACTGCAGAATCTAAATATTTTTCGACTAAAAATGGAGAAATGGGAAAAATCAAGTTTGAAATTGTGGAAAGTGCTGAAAAATCAATACTTGAGGAGGCTCAGGCCCTTGTTGGGGGTGATAGGGGCAATAATTATGGTCATCCAATCGTTGATTTCTCAAGAAGTGCTAAAATATGGGCTTCAATCTTAGATACGGAGGTTTCACCGCAGCAGGTTGGGCTCTGCATGATCGGTGTAAAGCTTAGTCGTGAGTGTAATGAGCACAAGCGGGATAATCTTATAGATATTGCTGGCTACGCATTAACAGTGCAGATGATAGAGGACTACAATGACAAATCAAAAAAGTAGAAAGAGATGGAAACTGAAGAAAGACGCTCGATATACCGTCAAATGGAACGATGCGTATTCATCAAGCGGCTGGTCAGACGAATCTGACATAATGGAAGTCATGGATAACGGTTTTCCCATAGAAACTCTTGGTTTCTATATTGGCGAGAAAAATGGCTACATGGCTTTTGCTCAAGATATTAAGCGTATTGAGCCCTCTAAGACACATGGCAAGTATGGGCAGGTCTTTGCTGTGCCGTCTACCTGGGTTCAGACCGTAAAGGAGGTAAGATGAGCATAAAATGGTCAGATGACGAAATAAAGATACTTGCTCAGTATGAGAATACTGCCAAGAGTGTTTATGTATTATATCAGGAAGTAATCAATTCCGGTTATAATCGCACATACAAGGCAGTCAAGAGCAAAATAGAGACAATGCCGCTGAGAAAGCCCGAAAGGTACAAAACCGGACATGGCAAGAAAATAGGATATTTTGACATCGAGGCATCTGGTCTTGTAGGTGATTTCGCTATTATGCTCTCTTGGGCTATTAAACGGCGAGATGAGAACGAAGTTCTGCACGGTGTAATCCGAAAAGAGGATATTATGTCTGGTTTGATGGATGCACGACTAGTAGAGGAACTTATGGATGCAATGCGTCAGTTTGATGTTTTGTGTACATTTTACGGGACTCGCTATGATATTCCATTTTCTCGTACTCGTGCTGCCACCCACGGCATAGCATTCCCACATTACCGTGAAATGTCGCATAAAGACATATATTATCAGATTAGAAGACTATTCAAGCTTCATTCTAATCGTCTTGCGTCTGCTTGTGAGTTCTTTGGAATTGCTGGTAAAACACGCCTAAAGCCTGAAATATGGCGAAAAGCACAGTATGGCGATGAAGAGTCTCTGAAATATATACTTAAGCATAATATTGCTGACGTTAGGATTTTAGAGCGGCTACATAAAAAGATTGAGCGCTATAATACTCCAATCGTCCAACCCATGTAAAATGAGGAGGAATGCATATGAAGCGATTGGTAAGCAGGATACCCGGAGGGCGCAGGAAAGGCGATGTAATAAAATGGTCGGGAGAGGTATCCTGAATGTACGAAAGGGAGATCAATGGTGTTATTCACCGCATTTATGAAGATATTAAAGAGTTTAATGCGAATGAAGGTGATAATGCCGTTATCGATGATTGGCGAAAAGCTGAAGATGGTGATTGGTGTGTGTCAGATGACGGTCAGGTGTGTAAGGTCCTTTACAGCGGCAAGCTTCAGCCCAGTAGGAAAAATGAGCCTGTTCCGTATATCAGGACACTTTTTGGAACTTTCTTACAGACTAAGAATGTTGAGATGTCGGGAGAGCCAATTCATAACATATGGTGTTTTTCAAATCGCAAATACAACGAAATACGCAACAGACGCAAGGAGCCAACCAAATATGAAACTCTTTTCGCCTATTACGTTGCCAGAGGGATGGAGCCGGCAAAAGCGTATATCAAGGCTTATCCGACGAATAACAAGAAGTATGCCACTGTAATGGGACAGAGACTGATGAAGACGGAGCGTGTGCAGGGCGCCATACGTGAGGAGGTTGAAGGCCTGCTTGATAGTGCAGGTGTATCAAAGTCGGCACTCATTAGGAATGCTAATTCCATTGCAGAGAGTGCAGATTCTGACGCTACCAGGCTGAGGGCTATAGAATATCTGCTAGGTCTTTATGGTGTTAGCCCCAAGACTGAAAAGAAATCAGAGTCAATTACACTGTTTCAAGGTTTTACTAGAGAGCAGTTGGATGCAATAGATGCTGGCGAGATTAAAGTAAAGAAGATTCAAGCTAAGGTTGCCAGTGTATGATATAATGTATAGTAACTTAGAAGATAATAGCTGTGATGTCTGTGAAGGAAAATTGACAACACATAACAGGGAACCTATATTTAGCCCATTTGGTTCTACTATAGGCTGGAAATGTTCTTATTGTAATAGCCTCTATGACCTTCAGAATGAATTAATGCTAATAGGTGATTTTCATTCGCCAATAAGGGGGGATGCATAATGCCATATAAGAGAATCGGAAAGACGGTTTATGTTAAAAAGGGCAAAAGATGGGAAGAGAAGGCTATGTCTAAAACTATTGTAGGTGCAAAAAAAATGCTTAATCTCTTACGAGGTGTTAAACACGGTTGGAAGCCTACAGGCAAGAAGAAGAGTTAGTGACAGATAACAAAGAAGAGATACTTCATCGTGCTTATAGAGACTTGATCTACTTTGGTCGGGTCTTTTTGCCTAATGATTTCTTGCATAAGAGCGAAACGCCAGCGTTTCATCATGAGATAGCTAAAAAGCTTATTAGTTCTAAGCCAGGTGCCAGGATATGTAATATTCTCCCTCGTGGTTTTGCCAAGTCTACACTGGCAAAGGCTGCAATACTGCATAAGATATGCTTTGCTGAGAGCGGTAGGCGTGAGTTTATAGCATGGGTCAGTGAAGAGCAGGGACAGTCGATTGACCATCTTAAATATATTAAATATCACTTGGAAATGAATCAGGCTATACGCCATTATTTTGGTGATTTGCTTGGTGAGAAGTGGACTGAGAAAGATATTGTTACGTCTAAAGGCGACAGAATTATTGCTAAAGGCACAACACAGAGACTGAGAGGTCGTACTGAGGTTGATGTCCGTTATACTGGCATTGTACTTGATGACTTTGAATCTGAGTTGAATACTAAAACACCTGATAGGCGCTCAGAGATTAAGAAATGGGTAATGTCTACTATTTATCCCGCCCTTGAGGAGACACCAGGGAGAGAAGGCTGGATATGGTTACAGGGAACAATTGTGCACTATGACAGTTTCTTGCAGTCTATCTATGACGGTTGGCGTGAGTCACAGGAGAAATGTCTAAATAACCCTTGGGATGTAGCTTTCTATAGGGCTACGATTGATGGCACCCTCGATAGTGAGCCGTTGTGGCCTGAGCAGTTCCCGATTAAAAAGCTAAGGTCAAAGCTTGAGGGTGAGTTTAGGGATAGCCCGGACAAGTTTGCACAGGAGTATATGAACGATGCCCGTGATATATCTTCTGCCTCATTTAAGATTGACAGAATTCAAAAATATCACGGTGATTTTGTTTCCGAAAATGGTTTTGCCTATCTTCATATTGGCAGTGATGTTGTACCAATTTATGTCTATTTGGGTGTAGACATTGCAGCCACTGCCACATCATCTTCAGACCACCAGGTCATAATCGTAATGGGCATAGACTCTGAGCGTAATCGCTATGTAATAGACTATTTTAGAGAAAGAATACCAGCATTTGACTTGGCACCTAAGATTGTTGAAATGGCAAAAAAGTATAGTCCAGTAAGGCGCGTAACTATTGAAACTGTAGCAGCACAGGAGATAGTTAGAGATATGGCAGAGAGACTTGCAGCCAAAGATAGAAAGCTTGTACCTGGCATTATGAAGGGCATTAAGCACCCAACGAGGATATCAAAGGAAGATAGGCTTGAGACAGCATTGGGCTGGATAGTAAACTCTAAGAAGTTGTATACTAAGCATACTATGACTGAGCTGACTAATGAATTTTTCGAACATCCAAGATCAAAACATGATGATATTATGGATGCATTGTATTGTGCTAACTATCATGCCAAGCCACCACGAAGCAACAGAATGAAGGAGGAAGAATTTTCATCACATGCCAGAAAAGGTGCTGGTAAGACTAAAAGACGCTATAATTGGCTTACTGGAGCTAGGTATTAAGGTTTTTTTCACTAATTTTAAAATAATCCTTGACATTGATAGGAATGTTTCGTATATTTGGGCTAAAATGAGATTGATTCTCATTAAAGATAATGCCGGCGCATGACAATATTGATAAGTTACTTATGTTACAAGCGCTGCAAACAGTAGAGCCTGTGTCCACATCAACAGCAGGATATTTATATCCACAACCAGAACAACCAGAACAAAAGGGTAGTTTTTTAAGAGATATGTTTGGGTTTGTTACTGATATTGGAGTTGACAGTGGTGAATTAGATTGGCGGAAGCTTCCATTGTATATGATTGGATTGGGGTTAACTGTTGGCGGTGGGGGTGCAAGCAAGCCATTTAGAGTTGTTAAAATGATGCCAAAGGCTGAAAAACTTTTAATAAGGGGAAGGCAGGGTGTGATGGTGCCTGGGCACGTAAGTAGGTCTTTAGAGTTTCCCAAAAAAACATTTAAAAGCGAAAAGACTGTCTTAGAACATATGAACACTTATAAGAAAAGAATAAAAGAAGAAGAAAAAATCGTTGCACGGTATAAGTCGGAAGGAAAGGGTTGGAAGATAGATAAAGGCCGTTCCATGCAATTATGGTCAGATAAAAAACATTTAGAAGCTTTGGAAGATTTTCTTAAAATACCAGAAAGTATGGTTAAATAGTAGTGGCATTAGAACAAGAACCGCAAGCAGAGCATAATAAAGAATTATACCGACGCTGGCGTGATGCACGGGTTAATTGGGATAATGATGCCCGTAAGGATTTGGACTTTTCCCTTGGTAATCATTTCTCGGAGGAAGAAGAAGATGAGCTGTCATCTCGTAATCAGGCTGCCGTACCTATGGATAGATGCGGCCCAGCAGTAGAAAAACTTAAGAGCGTACTTACAGCTCGCCCAGCTATGTTTGATGCACAGCCAAGAGAGGACTCTGATGTAAAGCAGTCTAAGGTGTGGCGTACAATTCTTGGGTATATATGGGATATTTCTGAGGGCGATGAAAAGCTGAAACAGATTATTAATGATTACTCTACAACTGGTATGGGCTATGCTTATATTTATGTAGACCGTAATGCAGATTTTGGTAGAGGCGATGTCAAGTTCACTTATGTTAACCCGTTTAGGGTGTATGTACCTCCATCATGCAGAGACAGATGGTACGATGACGCAGAAAGTGTCATCCTTTCTACTATACTAACCCGTGAGCAGGTCGTCAGCCTCTACCCGCATTTAGGTGACCAAGTAGACCAAGAGACAGGTGATATTATTCCTGGTATAATTCATGATGTTGAATCGTATATGGAGGATGACTATCCTGATTCACAGCAGAGTAATACTGCTTCTGTCTATACGCCGTCAGAGGTCAAAGACCTTGATTTGGGCAATAGAACAAAGCATCAGATATTAGAGCGTTTTTATAAAATAAAGAGGCCGTTTTATCGTGTAGCAGACCAGGCAAGCGGTAATGAAATGATATTTGATGAGGAAGGATTTTCTCAATTCTTATCGGAAAACCCTGGTATATTTGAGCGTGGCTTGCTTGACTTTGAAGAGATATTTCAGGACAGGATTGCAGTATCGGCGTCAATAGGTCAGGTTATGTTGTATGAAGATGTGCTTAATACTGACATATATCCAATAGTTTCGTTTCCAAATATTTGGACTGGGACACCATATCCTAAGTCTGATATTTCTCGGGCAAGACCGATTCAGAGATTGCTTAATAAGCTCTGGTCGTTAGTTCTTTCCCATGCGCAGAGCTCTGCTGGGCTAAAGCTTGTAGTACCAATAGGGTTTGCAATTAATGGGCTTGAAAGGCTTGAGCAAGATTGGGCGAATCCTAATGCTGTAATCGAAGGTGATACAAGTGCAGGGGAACCTCACTATCCACAGCCACAGCCGTTGGCTGGTGAGTTTTACAGATTGATTCAGCAATGTGAATTTTACATTGATTTTGCATTTGGGCTACCAGAGATGATGCATGGATTTTCACAGACTGCGCCAGAGACAGCTAAAGGCACGCAGATGATGCTTAGTCTTGGGGCAGAGAGACCTAAGTCGAAACTTAGGGACATAGAATTTAGCTTGAACCGACTTGGGCGTATTGTGTATAATTACGCCAAGGGTCATTATACATTTAAGAAGATGTTCAGGCTCGTACAACCGAATAATGATATTGACGAGGTAACTGTTAATTTTTATGACGACGCCTCGCAGACCATTATTGATATTAAAAAAGATAAATTTAATTTAGGTCAGCATGACATCAAGATAGTCCCAGGCTCTACATTACCATCGAGCAAGTGGGCAGAACTTGAAGTTTATATGCAGGCCTTTCAAATAGGAATAATTGACGACATAGAAGTGTTGAAGAAATTTCCAGATATTTTTGATAAGCAAGGTGTCATTCAGAGAAAGAGCCAACAGGCACAAATGGCCTCTGCACTACAGCAGGCTGGTCAGCGTGTCAAGGCGCTTGAAGGACAATTGCAGTCAACTACAAGGGAGTCCATACATGACAAGAAACGCATTGCTGTTGAGAAATTCAAGAGCAAACTGTTTGAAGTCTTATCGGACGCCGAGGCTGATAGAAAAGTGCAGGCTAATAAGCTTGCAGGCGCAGTGAAGGTTGAAGGCGAGAGATTGAAGTCCCTCACTAAGGATATTCTGAGGGAGCCAGGTTAGGCTCGCCAATAAGCACATTGCAGAAAGGAGAAGCAAAATGGCAAACGAAGTAGATGTTGTGGAAGAGGTCTTAGATGCTAGTGATAATCCAAACCCGTTTGAAGAGCCGACATCCTATGAGGGTGAAGTGGCTGAAGATACTGGGCTTGATTGGGAGGTTGAAGCTAAAAAGTTTCAGTCTATTGCAGATAAAAGACAAGCTGAGCTTGATAGTCTCAAGGGCCAGACAGGCGAAATTGAGAAGATGGGCCAGCTTCGTGATTATTTGCAGAGCAATCCAGGGTTAGTAGAGAAAATGCAGGACTGGATTGTTTCTGGTGGTCAGGAAGATTCTAACGCAGACCAAAAGTTAAGTTACGATGAGTTCAACCCTTGGGACGCATACTACAAAACCGATTCACCATCTTATGATTTCCGCGTAAAGCAGGAAAAACAGTTGGTGGGTGAGGCTGTACAGCAGATGCAGCAAGAATTAAAGCAGGAGGCAGCATTGGGTGCCTTTGTTAATGAGTTAAGGGGAGTTCATAAACTAGAAGATGATGAAATCGGAGAGTTTTTGAATTTCGTTTCTCAACCGAAGGACAAGATTGATACCTCTTCGCTGATTAAGCTGTGGAAAGAGAATACCGGGCAACAGGTCGAAACCCAAAACGCTCTTGATGCTGTACGAAAAAACAAACAGTCTCCAAACTCTCCTGGTGTTTTACAGGGAGGTGGAGAGCGTGCTCCTAAGTCTGAGAATGATAAAATGTGGGATAGAATTCTGAAGGCTGGGAGTCGAAGTAATGTTTTATAATGAAATAAAAAGGAGTACTGAATATGGCAACAATAAGTGCAGGTAGTTTATCGGCTTATGGTGACCGTAATCCTGGTGTTTCTGCAACTGATTTTCACTCTAGACGATTATTTGACTTTAGTGATAGGATTGCAGAATTAGCACCGGATGAATCACCGTTTTTCGTATACCTGTCAAAAGTAGGGAAGGTGCCGACTTCAGATTCTCAGTTTCGATTCTTAGAAGATAGAACCAAGATATCAATTGCTGACAGGGCTTTTACTGCGCAGGCTGCATTCACTGCGGCTGCAGTAGGAAGTACTGCCGTGGCAAAATTTGATACTACGGATTCAACACCAGTCTCAGTTGATTGGTTGATTCCAGGAATGGTTGTAGCTTGCGGTACTGTAGATACGTCTACAGCACAGCCACAATGGTGTGTAGTCCGTGTTGAATCTGTTGTAGATTCAGGTGCTTATAGCACCGCTACGGTTCGTACTATCGCACAAGCTGAAGCTGCATCTTTAACGGTGCCTGATAATGCTAAGTGCACTGTAATCGGAACTGCGTTTGAAGAAGGTACAGGGTCTCCAGATGTTTGGTCTCAAAAGCTTGAGAATGACTATGGTTATACTCAAATCTTTAAGACGGCTTGTGAAATGTCAAATACGGCAAGAGCAACTGTCTATCGTGGATATGCTGATGAGTGGCAACGAATCTGGAATTTGAAACTCAGAGAACATAAGGTTGATATCGAAAGAGCTATGCTGTTTGGCATGAGAGCTCAGCAAAGTAGTATTAATTATACTGATGGTATAGTTGGTCATATTATTGCTAACTCTCAGTCTGAACTTGCTGATGAAGCTCAGGTATCTTACAATGAAGATAAGGCTTATCTTAAAACTATTCAAGCATCTAACTGGACATATGATTCACTTCTAAGTGATTTTGAAGTTATCTTTGACCCAGCTAGAGGCGGAACGGCTTCTAAGTTGGCATTAGCTTCATTGCCTGTTATCTCTCAATTTAATAAATTGGGAGCTGATAGTTTTATTGATTCATCTTTGGGTGTTTCAAGTGGGCCTGGTCGTTATAACTTCGAGAGAAGTCAGGGAGCGTTTGGTCATAGGGTAATGAAGATTGAAACTATTCATGGTGACATATCAATGGTAAGAGAACCTTTGTTCAGAGGACAATCTGCTGGGTTCTTAGCGTTGGTAGACCTTGATCATGTTTCATACAGACCTCTTGTTGGTAATGGTATTAATCGTGATACTCATATCACAACTAATGTACAGTCAGCGGATGAGGACTTACGGAAAGACATGATTCTTACAGAAGCAGGTCTTGAAGTATCTCTTCCTGAGACTCATGCATTGATACACTTACAGGGAGTATAAGATGAGAGCTGATTATCTGAATGTAAATAGCCAACAGACTGGCAATTACAAGAAAAAAACTTTACTTGTAAATGCCGATATTACATTGACTGAATCCGATAGTGGTAAAGTTATCTTTTTAGATGCTGCCGCTGGTACTGTAGCTGTTACACTGCCAACTGCATCATCAGGAGAAGATGGGATTTATTACCAATTTGTTGTTTGGGAAGAAACTCCATCTAATGCTATCACTTTAGGTGCTGGTAGTGCGATTGTGAGTCTGGTCATGAAAGACGCAGGTGGCAATGCATCAAATTCAACCGTAGGCACTCAAGTTTCTAATCTTATTATTGGAACTAGTGCCCAAAGAGGAGATTATATTAATATGCTCTTCTTTCAAGGTGAATGGGCTGCTGACTGTCTATCTGGTATTGACAATGCTGTTACGACATCTTAATCCGAATAAATAAGGATTAACAGTTTTAGGATACTGTTGGGGCTGTCGATAAAGGGCGGCCCCAAAAATCCAATTAGGTGGTTGCGAGGTCAAACTCTCTTCCACCTCTATGAGAATCTCAGGAATATGCAGTAAACATGGCTACTATAAGGGTGGAAAATGCCCCGAATGTGTCATGAATAAGAAATCTGCCCCATATGTATTCATGAGAACTGAACGTGGGTATAGAACTGATATGGAATTTTCATCTATTACGATGGAAGAAAGTATAACACAAATGAGAGAGGGGGCTTTATAATGCCAAAAGGTCCAGGAACATATGGTAAGACAAGAGGGCGACCGCCTAAGAAGAAGAAAAAGAAGAAGAGTTCAAAGCGTAAGAAGAAATACTAATGGCTGGCAAATTAAAAGTTAAAATCGAAGAGAATATCATACTTGATAATCAGGACTATGGTTCAAAACGGGTGTTTGAAATATCGAGTATTGCTAATATTACTAAGAAGATAGTGACCATTGCAGGAGATGATGATGCTACTGTTCTAGTTTTTAAATCAACTACAGCTTCAGCAGATAGTGCACTAGATTTGCAAACTGTAAAATATATACGTATTACAAATTTAGACAGTTCTAATTCTGTTAATATTTCATTGCAATTAGATTCTGGTGAAGATAATTCTGCTGCAGATTTATCAATAACGCACTTACTCGAGGCTGGACGAAGTTTTTTAATGGGGGCCCCAGATGAGGGTGCTCATGCAGATGATGATTCTGCCACTATTGTAACTGCATTGACAGATTTTGAAAGTATTATAATAGACCCCGGCTCTAATAGCGGGCAGGTTGAAGTTTTTGTAGCGAGTACATAATGTCTGCAATTAGTTTTGAATTACAGGTCGAGGCACTAACAGGCTTAACAATAGCATCGTCATCTACCAATCCAACGCAAGCTCAATTATCTACGTTCCTTACAGATGGTGCTACGGAGATTATAAACTTACTTCCAGCTAGGTTGTTGGATTTATGTGCGGCTTCAGTATCATTTACATCTGGGTCTGCAAGCACCTTAAATACAGGTAAGGTTCTACGCGTGTTTAGAAGTGATGGCGATATTAAACAGCCGTGCAGAAGAGTTACAGCTGGAAATAAGGGTAGATACAGCGATCCAGAAGATATGAATTATGCTACTATTACAGACCCAATATTTTTTATAGAGAATAATTCTCTTGATGCGTTGCCCGTTGGCGGTTCTTGCACTTATTCAGAGGTCGCATATCCTGCTGTCCTTTATAGCGCTAGTTCAATAGCTATATTCCCAGATGAGGCAGAATACCTTGTTGCGCTTTATGGTGCGATAAAATCATTACAGTGCGTTTTGGGCAATACTGTAAGTAATACAGCAATTGACACTACTGCATTTGGTGCTGTGGTGACATCTGTCGCAAATGCTGAAGATGAGATAGAAGATGGTGCTAAGATGGTTGCTAATATTGTTTTAGGTGTAGCTGAAGTAACAGAATCTGCTGTAGATACAGATACAGGTAGTTCTGAAATGCAGACTGCGGCTGATGCAATAAATATAGCCCTAGATAGAATTGCTACATATAATTGGGAAGATAGTGATACCTTTGCAACTGGCAGTGCTCAACTCACAAGAGTAAAGGCGGCCCTAGACAATGCTGAAGATGTTATAAACAGTAATCAGCCGTCAGCTACTACTGATGCTTATGGGGCTCAAAATAATGAGGACATTGAATTGCTTCAAGGTGCTTTAAGTATAGCAAGTGCTGAAATACAAAGAGCCAAAACACATTTATCAGAATGGAGTTCAATCCTTCAGGCTGCTAGTACAGAGGCTCAGGGTTTTGCCAATGAGGTTCAATCAAGGGGCGTATGGACGGCTGCTAAAGCTCAAGTTTGGAATGGATATTTTGCGTCAGCCGCAGCATATGCTCAGGCTGCACAAACTTATTTGGCGTCTGCTAATGGTTATCTTTCTGAGGCTAAGATTAGAATGGAAAGAGATGCACAAATATATCAATGGTATGAAAAGCAGCAAGTTAAGCTTCAGCAGGATTATGAAAAGGGAATTCAAATGTTATTGGGGGCTAGGGCATAATGGCTGTTCATTCAATGACAGTAAAACAGATTCTTTCTAGGGTGCGTCAGGTATTCCCAGATGCGCCAGAAACGTATGTAATGAATCTGATTAACGATGCATTGGTTGAGATTGGTATGTATAACGCAAAGATAGTGCATGCTAAAATGAGTACGGTTGCAAATCAGATGTGGTACGACTTAGGAGATTTGGCTAAAGACTCATCGGATAATGCACTTGAGATAAATAAGATTTTTAAAGTTTATTTTATGGATGGTGACGGTGATTATATCCAAATACCACGATTATTAAATACGAATTTGTTGTTAACTGATGTAACTAGTGAGTCGGTGTTAGAAGCGCCGGATAGTAAATAATGGCTAGCAATATAACATACCCAGATAGTTCGTGTCGCTGGTTCGTAGAAGGTGATTCATTTTGTTTAATTACAAATGTAGACAGTGGCGGCACTGCGAGTACTACGGCAAGAAAGGAATGGAAGGCTATACAGGAAGCTGTTACTGATGGTATATTACTCTACTATTATGCTGAGCCGAGTAATGTATCATCTTTAGGCGATGTGCCAGACATAGACAATTCATTGCATTTGGCTTTAGTTGACTATGTTAAGAGATGCTTGTATATGGATTCTGCAGGTAAGGCTTTAGACCCTAATGCGTCTGCAGTTGCCAGCAATATGTCTATGCAACACAGGCAAAGGTGGGATGAGGCTGTTAAAAGATATGGCGTTAGAAAGCTAGACAAGGTAGGTGGTACGAGGGCAATTAACCCGTTCTCATTAGTATAAAATGAAAAAGATTAATACATTAATTGCGTCATCAATTGGGCTTACTACCATTATAGGTGCTGCGTTTACAGTAGATAGTAGATATGCTAAGTTAGCTGATGTTGATTCTATATCAGCTTACATTGCATCAGTAGATGATAGGCTTGATATTAAGATTCTGAAAGACCGTGCTGATGCTCTTCAGAGTAGGATGTGGAAGCTTGAAGACCGATATGGTATGGATATAGCAAAAATGCCAGATGATGTGAGAGAACAGTATCGGGAACTCAAGAAAGAATTTGATGAAATTATGGAAAAGATAAAAGGTAAGGCACCTAAATGACAAAAAGGTGCTATAAATTAATACGCCTGAATAGGGAGCGTTCTCGCCCCGCAGGTCAGGCTTATATAATAGGAGAATAAGATGGCAAATTTACAAAAATATAGATCACATGAATCGCTTAATGCTGATTCAGCCGCAGGTTGGGATGTTCAAGAAGAGGTTACTGTTGGCTCTACCGCTACATCAGCCAATGTGAGCGGATATAATACTATTCATATACAGACTAGTGAATCGATATATTTTATGTTTACTACTGTTGCTCATGGCACAACAGATTCTGTAGACCCAAACCAAGATTTATACTTAGTTGGCGGTGATACAATATATTCATTAAGAGTTCCTAAAGGATTAGGCAATGCTGTTTACATCCAATGGGAACGTAAAAGTTCTGATTCTACTGTCAGATACGTGTTGGCTTAGGAGGTTATGATGCAAAGTACAATTATAGCAACAACTGCTGACCATATCTCCTCTGGCGGCACAATATCAGGCGATTTAACTATATCAGGTGACTTAACTGTAAGTGGTAGTAGTGCAATAACAACAAATGAGGTTATTCAAGGTACGTCAATAATAGATGGAAATAGTACAGAAGCATTTCTTGTTAGAAAGGATGGTGATGGTGGGGATGTATTTGTAGTAGATACGACTAATTCAAGAGTCGGGATTGGAATTGCGGCTCCAGAGGGTGCTTTAAATATTTCAAACACATTAGACGCTGATACCGATTTAAGTGACCCTGTAAATTATCATTTACATTTACATAATACAACCGATACTACCGATGTTGACGTTGGCATGGCATTTGGTATTTCCAGCGGTGCAGATACGATTGGTGCAAGTATAGGACACGAAAGAAAAGGTTCTGGCAGTTATGGCGATTTATGGTTTGCAACTAAACCAAGTGGTGGTAGCGTTACAGAACGTATGCGTATCGACTCATCAGGCAACGTCGGGATTGGATCTGCGAATCCTCATTCTCCCATAACTATAAGTACGACTTTAGATGCTGCTGATAATGCAGACCAAGATAAGTTTGCGTTAATGATTAGAAATCATGGCGACGATACTAATGAAGAAATAGGTATAGGATTTAGAATATCATCTGACCAAAATGCTGCTAATGCTCCGGGTGGAGCAATGACATTTGAGAGGACGTCTTCAAGTTCTGTTGGTAGTTTGCATTTTAAAACAGCTCCATCGAGTGAAGTTTTAACCACCAGAATGACCATCGACTCATCAGGCAACGTCGGGATTGGAACAGGTAGTCCAGCAGTAAGTGGAAAAGGATTGGATATAGAGAACACTACTACAAGTAGTGCGACTCAAGGTGGTGGATTAAGACTTGGTGCTAATGATGGTGCTGCTATGGGAACTGGTCACAGGCTTGGAGTTCTTGAGTTTGCTGGGGCTGAAGATGGTAGTGGCACTCTGACAGTCGGTGCAAGAATTGAAGCATTAAATTCTCGTGGGAGTGTATGGGATGCTACTAATAATCATACGGATTTATTATTCTATACGACAACTGGTGATGCTTCTCAATCAGAACAAATGAGGATTACAGATGATGGCAAAGTCGGGATTGGTGAAACAAGCCCAACTGGATTTCTGCATATTTCACCGCCTTCTGGTTCTGCACCAACAATGTATTTTGAACAGTACACTTCTGGAACTGCTGAAACTCTTGGAGAGTTAAGTTTTGGTAATAGGTTAGTAGATGGTCAATTAGCTACTATTAGTGCAGTAAATGACGGTGCAAATGATTCTGCATATTTAGCCTTCTCTACTGAAGTAACGAGTGGTGCATTAGCAGAAGCTATGCGTATCGACTCATCAGGCAGAGTAGGGATTGGCGAGACTACACTCGGGTCAAAATTACAATTAAAAGTAACTGCTTCATCTTCTGGACATACCGCTAATTGTTTAAGAATTACAACCGAAGAGGCTGGAAATTCTTTAATAATGGGAGTGAATGAAGCTGGTACTGTATATAGTTGGATTGATTCAAAAGACGTTGGGACTGGACCATTGGCTATGGTTATCAACGAAGGAGGTGGCACAATTTATATGGGAGGAGCATTTGGTGCTAATACTGGAATGACAATCGATTCCAACTCCCGCATCTCGCTCTCGAATAATGATGGTAGTGGAGCAGTTGGCACAACATTATTTGGGTATTTAGCTGGTGCAAATATAGTTAGTGGAGCGATAAATAACACATACATCGGTTATGGTG
>Ga0114912_1000693_pt1 | contig 16124 bp, 26 predicted proteins | sample MalvirDeepMed_51_FD_89713 | JGI IMG/M metagenome (GOLD analysis project Ga0114912, IMG submission 89713) | Marine viral communities from the Global Malaspina Expedition - Malaspina viral metaG DeepMed_51 | ecosystem: Environmental > Aquatic > Marine > Oceanic | place: Mediterranean Sea...
GCCCCGGACACTGTAAATTTGTTAGATAATTTGGATTTGCCACCTATGGAGATATTAGCCCTGGTCAACCCATTTCCAGGGATAAAACTTTGATCGTCCAAATATCCAAAGTTGGCATTAAATGTTGTGTTTCCGTCATCGGTAGCTCCATTAATGTTAACAGAGGTGGAGCTTACATAACCTGGTTTGAAAAATTCCTCAACGGAATCGTAGGGTTTCCATTCATATCGTGCGTCTTGTAGCTCTGGAAAGGCAGCCCTGGTGGCAGCAATTGAGGTTGTGCTGTAAGGGTGTGGGAGTGTTCCGTTTTCGTCTATAGCTGGTTGTCTTCCCCAGCCAGACAGCCCTTCTTTCTCAAAGCTTGGGCCCCAGTTACTGTAGAACCATCCAAAAGCTTGGTCAAAACCATTTCCGTATTCATCCTGATAGTCAGGCAAGGATGCAAATTCGTTCACGAAATACGATTGATTTACCGTTATTTCGGTCTTCTTGGCCCCGCCTGTTGCAGAACCTGCTTTTGTAGTAATCAAAATCACACCGTTTTTACCTTGCGAACCGTATAGTGTGGCTGCAGCAAGACCTTTTAAAACTTCAATTTTTGCGATGTTGTTGGGGTCCAAGTCCAAAAACCTGGAAGAACCAGTATTACCTGTTAGGAAGTTGGATCCTTGTCCGTTAATATCTTGTGCGTTGGTGTCACTACTAAAAGGTACACCGTCAACAACAAATAGAGCCTGGTTACTTCCGCTGAAGGAACTTAAGCCCCGTACAATAACGTTGGTCGCGGATCCAGACATACCACCTGCGGCTGTTATTTGAACACCTGAAGCTTTACCGGAAAGTACCCTGGCAACGTCACCTTCGGAACGGGATTCCAAATCCTCATCCTCTACCGAGGATACGGCAAATCCAAGGGCTTTCTTTTCTCTTTTAATACCCTGTGCAGTAACAACTACCTCTTCAAGAGCCTGAGTGTCTTCGACCATCTGTACGTCTACCACACTGCTTGCGCCGACAACTTTGGTAGAAGGACGCTGGCCTATGTAAGTAAACAGAAGAGTTTGTCCTTCACTTGCGGTAATTGCATAATTTCCATCGAAATCCGTTTGGGTGCCGGTAGTGGTCCCTTCAACGACAATGTTGACCCCAGGCAGCGGGAGGCCATCGGCATCCGTAACTGTACCTGTAATCGTCTTGTCCTGTGCATAGGATATATGCACAACAAACGCCAATAATAGCGTTAACAATCCATTAAGTTTTGTTCTCATTGTTAAATTATTTGAATTAGCTAATCGCTAAAATCATAATTTCATGTTAATAATCCAAACTAATTTTATAAAATCTTTAAGACTGGTTGTTTAAATGAAGTAACATCAAAAACATCAAGTTTGATTGATAACTATATAATTTAAAAGGGGTGTAATTGTTCTTATTGCAATATTTTTGATTTGACCCATAAATTAAGAGGGGTCGAGTCCAATAAGTTTGATTTGATGTTAGGTTTTGTCTTAAAGAATAAATGTAATAAAAAATGTTAGGGTAATGTTAAGAGTTTACTTCTTGTCTTAGTAACCCTATACCTTAATATATAGTGGTTATTTGCGTCCAAGAATTTTGCCTTTCAAAGGGGCATTTAATGTTGGTGTGAGTTATTTTTTTAAGACGGCTTTTATCTTTTTTTGCATTCTGCTTAAAATTAATTGCTTGGGATTTGAATTATTGGGAATTATCATTACATTTGCAGCCCTCAAAATGAGGGTTATTTAGTTTTTAAAAGGAATTTAATGCCAACAATTTCACAATTAGTACGAAAAGGAAGGGCCACGATTACCAAGAAGAGTAAATCGGCTGCTTTGGATTCGTGTCCTCAAAGAAGAGGGGTTTGTACGCGTGTTTATACTACTACACCAAAAAAACCAAACTCGGCAATGCGTAAAGTTGCAAGGGTAAGGTTGACCAATGGTAAAGAAGTGAACGCATACATCCCTGGTGAAGGACACAACCTCCAAGAGCACTCGATAGTATTGGTAAGGGGCGGAAGAGTAAAGGATTTGCCTGGTGTGCGATATCATATCGTTCGCGGTGCTTTGGATACCGCAGGTGTTGCGGGAAGAACCCAGCGACGATCTAAGTATGGTGCAAAGCGTCCTAAAAATTAATCATTTTTAAGAAAGAGAGATGAGAAAAAAGCAGGCAAAAAAGAGACCTTTATTACCGGATCCAAAGTTTAATGATCAGCTTGTTACGCGTTTTGTGAACATGATGATGTGGGACGGTAAAAAGTCAATTGCGTTCAAGATATTTTATGATGCAATTGAGATCGTTGACGAGAAAAATACTGACGAAGAAAAAACTGGATTGGAGCTTTGGAAAGACGCTCTTTCCAATGTAATGCCGCATGTTGAAGTTAGAAGTAGGAGAGTTGGTGGTGCTACATTCCAGATTCCAATGCAGATTCGTCCAGATAGAAAGATATCCACTGCCATGAAATGGTTGATCAGCTATTCAAGAAAGCGTAACGAGAAATCCATGGCGCAAAAATTGGCTGCCGAGATTTTGGCAGCTGCCAAAGAAGAAGGTGCGGCGGTGAAGAAAAGAGTAGATACACACAAAATGGCTGAGGCCAATAAAGCGTTCTCACACTTTAGATTCTAAACAATACAATGGGAAGAGATTTAAAATATACAAGGAATATAGGTATTGCAGCTCACATTGATGCTGGAAAGACAACTACTACAGAACGTATTCTTTTCTACACAGGTGTGAGTCACAAAATTGGGGAGGTGCACGATGGTGCGGCGACCATGGACTGGATGGAGCAAGAGCAAGAGCGCGGTATTACCATTACCTCTGCTGCTACAACATGTACTTGGAAATTCCCAATGGAGAATGCCAAGGATTTGCCAGATACAAAAGATTATCATTTTAACATTATCGATACTCCCGGACACGTTGATTTTACGGTAGAAGTAAACCGTTCCCTTCGTGTATTGGATGGGTTGGTGTTCTTGTTCAGCGCCGTTGATGGTGTTGAGCCTCAATCCGAAACCAACTGGAGGTTGGCTGATAACTATAAAGTGCCAAGAATCGGGTTCGTGAATAAAATGGACCGTCAAGGTTCTAACTTCCTTGCGGTTTGTAAGCAAGTTCGCGAAATGTTGGGGTCAAATGCCGTGCCGATTGTATTGCCAATTGGTGATGAGGCTGACTTTAAAGGAATCGTTGACTTGGCCAAAAACAGAGCTGTTGTTTGGCACGAGGATAACTTTGGTTCCACCTTTGATGTTGTTGATATCCCTGCAGATATGCAGGATGAGGTGAGAGAGTACAGGGCTGCATTGATAGAGGCTGTTGCCGAATATGATGAGGAGTTGATGGAGAAATTCTTCGAAGATGAAAACTCTATCACTGAAGAGGAAGTGCATGCTGCGCTACGTGCTGCGGTTATGGACAGAGCGATTATTCCAATGATTTGTGGTTCTTCCTTTAAAAATAAAGGAGTTCAGTTCTTGTTGGATGCGGTTTGTCGCTACTTGCCTTCACCTTTAGATAAGGATGATATTGTAGGTGTTAACCCTGATACGGAAAAAGAAGAAAGAAGAAAACCGGACCCAAAAGAGCCATTTGCTGCTCTTGCTTTTAAAATCGCAACTGATCCTTTCGTAGGTCGTTTGGCATTCTTTAGAGCGTATTCTGGTCGTTTGGATGCAGGTTCTTATATTTTGAACAACCGTTCAGGTAACAAAGAGCGTATTTCTCGTATCTATCAGATGCACTCCAATAAACAAAATGCCATCGATTTTATCGAGGCGGGAGATATTGGTGCTGCTGTTGGATTTAAGGATATCAAAACAGGGGATACCCTTTCAGATGAGAAACATCCGATAGTTTTGGAAAGTATGCAGTTTCCTGAGCCTGTAATCGGTATTGCCGTTGAGCCTAAAACTAAGGCGGATGTTGATAAATTGGGTATGGCTTTGGCTAAATTGGCCGAAGAGGACCCAACGTTCCAAGTAAAAACAGATGAGGCTTCAGGTCAAACCATTATTTCTGGTATGGGTGAGCTTCACTTGGATATTATTTGTGACCGTCTTAAGCGTGAATTTAAAGTTGATGTTACTCAAGGTCAGCCACAGGTGGAGTACAAAGAAGCTATTACTGGTACAGCTGATCACAGAGAAACTTATAAAAAGCAAACTGGTGGTCGTGGTAAATTCGCAGATATTGTATTTACTATGGAGCCTGCGGAGGAAGGTAAATCCGGACTTGAGTTTGTAAACGTTATAAAAGGTGGTAACATTCCTAAGGAATTTGTTCCATCTGTTGAAAAAGGATTCAGGGAGGCTATGAAGAATGGTCCTTTGGCCGGTTTCGAAATGGATTCCATGAAGATTACCCTTAAAGATGGTTCCTTTCACCCTGTGGATTCTGACCAACTTTCTTTCGAATTGGCTGCAAAATTGGGTTACAAGGTTGCTGCTAAGAAAGCAAGGGCTATTATAATGGAGCCAATTATGAAGTTGGAGGTTCTAACTCCAGAGGAAAACATGGGTGATATTGTAGGTGACTTGAACCGTAGAAGGGGTCAAGTGAACAGCATGTCAGATAGAGCAGGGGCAAAAGTTGTTAAGGCTGAAGTGCCATTATCCGAAATGTTTGGTTATGTTACTGCTTTGAGGACTTTGTCTTCAGGTAGGGCAACATCAACAATGGAATTTTCACATTATGCAGAGACTCCTTCCAATATTGCAGAGGAAGTGATCAAAGCAGCTAAAGGAGTAACCGCTTAATTTTTCAGCAAGATGAGTCAAAAAATTAGAATAAAATTGAAATCTTACGATCACAATTTGGTGGACAAATCTGCTGAAAAGATCGTGAAAACAGTAAAAACTACAGGTGCTGTGGTAACTGGACCAATTCCGTTGCCAACTCGTAAAAAAATATTTACAGTTTTGCGTTCACCTCACGTGAATAAAAAGGCTAGAGAGCAGTTTCAATTAAGCTCATACAAGAGGTTGTTGGATATTTACAGCTCTTCATCAAAAACTATCGATGCCCTTATGAAGCTTGAGCTTCCGAGTGGTGTGGAAGTTGAGATCAAAGTCTGATAAAATTTTTCCGCAAGCATTGCGGAGATTACATGTCCCCAACGATGGTTGGGGAAAAACGGAGAAAGAAAAGAATCTGGGTCAGAACAGAATTGTTTTCTTGACCCAATTTTTTTGCCAAGGAATTGGCTAACATTATAAAAAGTAAACAATTAATAATTAATAAATATGTCTGGGTTAATAGGTAAGAAAATCGGTATGACCAGCATTTTCGACGAGAATGGAAAGAACATTCCATGTACCGTTTTGGAGGCTGGGCCATGCGTGGTTACCCAAGTCAGAACCGAAGAGGTAGACGGGTACAAGGCCCTTCAGCTAGGTTTCGATGACAAGGCAGAAAAACGTGCTAACAAGGCCGAAACAGGTCACTACAAAAAAGCAGGTACTTCTCCTAAAAAGAAAGTCGTTGAATTCCATGGGTTTGAAGGGGAATACAAATTGGGAGATACAGTAGGTGTCGACCTTTTTCAAGAAGGAGAATTTGTTGATGTAGTAGGTACGTCAAAAGGTAAGGGATTCCAAGGTGTTGTAAAACGTCATGGTTTCGGTGGAGTTGGCCAAGCCACCCACGGTCAGCACAATAGATTGAGAGCCCCTGGTTCCATCGGTGCTGCTTCTTATCCATCCAAAGTTGTTAAAGGTCTTCGTATGGCTGGTAGAATGGGTGGTGACAGAGTTACTGTACAAAACTTAAGAGTATTGAAAGTGGTTCCTGAGAAAAATCTTTTGGTTGTTAAAGGATGTGTGCCAGGCCATAAAAATGCATATGTAACTATTCAAAGGTGGCAATAATGAAGGTAGCAGTTTTAGATATCAAAGGAAAAGAAACAGGTCGGAGCGTAGAGCTTTCTGACGATGTTTTCGCGATAGAGCCTAACGAGCATGCTATTTATTTGGATGTTAAGCAGTACTTGGCCCATCAAAGGCAAGGAACTCATAAGGCCAAAGAAAGAGCTGAGATCGCTGGTAGTACCAGAAAAATTAAAAAGCAAAAAGGTACTGGTACCGCAAGGGCTGGTAGTATCAAGTCACCTGTATTTAGAGGTGGAGGTAGGATTTTTGGTCCAAGACCTAAGGACTACACTCAAAAGTTGAACAAGAACATGAAGCGATTGGCTAGAAAATCAGCCTTGAGCTTGAAGTCCAAAGAGCAATCTTTAGTCGTGGTGGAAGACTTCAATTTTGAAGCTCCAAAAACCAAGGACTTCGTTAAATTCTTGTCTTCCTTGGGAATAGAAAATAAAAAGTCCCTTATTGTGTTGGGCGATTCAAATAATAACGTATATTTGTCGTCGCGTAATTTGGAACGTTCCGAAGTTGTAACTAACTCAGGATTAAACACTTACAAAATAGTTAATGCAACTAGTTTGGTGTTGACCGAAAGCGCTTTGGAAGGAATTGAATCGAACCTAAAGAAATAAGAGTATCATGAGTGTGTTGATAAAACCGATAATTACGGAGAAGATGACCGCCGATAGCGAGCTTTTCAATCGCTACGGGTTCTTTGTAAATCCAGCTGCTAATAAGTTGGAAATCAAAGAAGCGGTAGAGGCAACTTATGGTGTGTCTGTTGAAAAGGTAAGAACCATGAATTATGGTCCAACGCGTAAGAGTCGTTATACAAAAACCGGTATTCAGCATGGTAAAACAAATGCTATCAAAAAAGCAATTGTTGATGTAGCTGAAGGTGATATTATTGATTTTTACAGTAATCTATAAAGACGAGAAATGTCAGTTAGAAAATTAAAACCGATAACCCCTGGTCAGCGTTTTAGAGTAGTAAACGGATTTGACGCGATTACTACTGATAAGCCGGAGAAAAGCTTGCTTGCTCCGATCAAAAAGACAGGTGGTAGGAACAGTCAAGGAAAAATGACCATGCGTCACAAGGGTGGTGGTCATAAAAGAAGATATCGAATCATCGATTTCAAGAGGGATAAACAAGGGGTTGAAGCTACAGTTGTTTCAATTCAGTATGATCCCAATAGAACTGCATTTATCGCCTTGGTAGAGTACAAGGATGGTGAAAAAAGATATGTAGTTGCCCAAAATGGTTTGCAGGTAGGTCAGACTATCCAGTCTGGAACCGGGTCTGCTCCCGAAATTGGAAATGCACTTCCTTTGAGCGAAGTTCCATTGGGTACTATTGTTTCCTGTATTGAGTTGAGACCAGGTCAAGGTGCCATCATGGCGCGTAGTGCTGGAACATTTGCTCAATTAATGGCAAAGGACGGTAAGTTCGTAACCTTGAAATTGCCATCCGGTGAAACTAGAATGGTTTTGACTACTTGTTTGGCTACCATCGGTGCGGTTTCCAACTCTGACCACCAATTGCTTGTTTCTGGTAAGGCCGGTAGAAGCAGATGGTTGGGTAGAAGGCCAAGAACTAGACCTGTTGCAATGAACCCTGTTGATCACCCAATGGGAGGTGGTGAAGGTAGAGCTTCAGGAGGTCATCCAAGATCTAGAAACGGTATTCCTGCAAAAGGATTCAGAACCCGTTCCAAGACCAAGGACACCAATAGATATATCATAGAACGTAGAAAGAAATAAAAGAAAAGTAAATGGCACGTTCGTTAAAAAAAGGACCATACGTTCATTTTAGTCTGGAGAAAAAAGTCCAGACCAATATAGAATCAGGTAAGAAAACAGTTATCAAAACGTGGTCTAGAGCCTCTATGATAACGCCAGACTTTGTAGGGCAGACTATCGCAGTGCACAACGGAAGACAATTTGTTCCCGTTTTCGTTACTGAGAACATGGTTGGGCACAAATTGGGAGAATTTTCACCTACTAGATCTTTTAGAGGTCATGCAGGGGCTAAAAACAAAGGTAAAAAGTAAGTAAGCTATGGGAGTTCGTAAGAGAGAAATGGCCGAAAGGTTAAAAGAAGAGAAAAAGCAACTTGCTATTGCAAAGCTTAACAATTGCCCAACGTCTCCAAGAAAAATGCGTTTGGTCGCTGACTTGGTAAGAGGTAAGCGAATTGAGATGGCATTGGCTACCTTAAGGTTTAACCCTAAAGAAGCTTCTAGAAAGTTGGAAAAGCTTTTGCTATCCGCAATTGCTAACTGGGAGGCTAAAAATGAGGGTGCTGATATCGAAGCTGCTGATCTTTACATCAAGGAAATCCGTGTAGATGGAGGAACTATGTTGAAAAGATTGAGACCAGCTCCACAAGGAAGGGCACACAGAATCAGAAAGCGTTCCAATCATGTAACAATGATCTTGGAGGCCAATAACAACGTTGAAAGCTAGAAATTAGAATATGGGACAGAAGACCAATCCAATAGGAAATCGTTTAGGAATTATCAGAGGATGGGAATCCAACTGGTACGGAGGAAATGATTACGGCGATAAACTGGCTGAAGACGATAAGATCAGAAAATATATCCATGCGCGTTTGGCAAAAGCCAGTGTGTCAAGGGTAATTATCGAGAGAACCCTGAAGTTGATCACTATTACCATTACCACGTCTAGACCTGGTATCATTATCGGTAAAGGTGGACAAGAGGTTGATAAGCTTAAGGAGGAACTTAAGAAGATCACCAACAAAGAGGTTCAGATCAATATTCATGAAATTAAGAGACCTGAGCTTGATGCTAACTTGGTAGCTGCAAGTGTTGCAAGACAGATTGAGAGTAGGATTTCATACAGAAGAGCTATTAAGATGGCGATTGCAGCTGCAATGCGTATGAATGCCGAAGGTATCAAGATTCAGATTTCCGGACGTTTGAACGGTGCTGAAATGGCGCGTTCCGAATCTTACAAAGAAGGAAGGATTCCATTGTCTACTTTCCGTGCGGATGTAGATTATGCTTTGCACGAAGCTCATACTACTTACGGTAGATTAGGGGTTAAAGTGTGGATCATGAAAGGAGAGGTCTATGGAAAAAGAGAGCTTTCCCCATTGGTAGGATTGAGCACTGGTCAAGGAAAAAGCGGTAAGGATAATAAGAAACCACGCCGTAGAAAGTAATTAGATAAAGTAAGGTAAAATGTTACAGCCAAAAAGAACAAAATTTCGTAAGGCCCAGAAAGGGCGTATGAAGGGTATCTCCCAGAGAGGGCACCAACTTTCCAATGGAATGTTCGGTATCAAGTCCATGGATTCGCACTTCATTACTTCCCGTCAAATAGAGGCTGCACGTATCGCTGCGACAAGATACATGAAGAGACAAGGTCAATTGTGGATCAAAATATTCCCGGACAAGCCTATCACCAAAAAACCTCTTGAGGTACGTATGGGTAAAGGTAAAGGTGCTCCAGAATATTGGGTAGCCGTGGTAAAGCCGGGTAGAATCATGTTCGAGATTGCTGGTGTACCAAAGGATATTGCCCAAGAGGCCTTAAGGCTTGCAGCACAAAAACTTCCGGTTAAGACCAAGTTTGTTGTAGCAAGGGATTATTCCGCCTAATTTTTAATTGAGAAGAAAGATGAGACAATCAGAAATAAAAGAACTTTCAATTGAAGAGCTAAAGGAGAGATTGGCAGAGTTGAAAAAACAACATGCCGACCTTAAAATGGCACATGCCGTTACTCCTTTGGAAAATCCTTTACAGATCAGAAAGACTAGAAGGACGGTAGCAAGACTTGCAACTGAAATAACTAAAAGGGAATTACAATAATCGGTTCTGCCTTATGGAAAACAGAAATTTAAGAAAAGAAAGAATAGGCGTTGTTACCAGCAACAAAATGGAGAAATCGATAGTGGTTTCTGAGGTAAAAAGAATGAAGCACCCTATGTACGGGAAATTCGTTTTGAAGACCAAGAAGTATGTTGCCCACGACGAGAAGAACGATTGCAACGAAGGTGATACCGTCAAAATAATGGAAACACGACCATTGAGCAAAACAAAATGCTGGAGGTTGGTAGAAATCCTAGAAAGAGCTAAATAATTATGGTACAGCAAGAATCAAGATTAAGAGTTGCGGACAATACCGGTGCAAAAGAAGTTTTGACCATCCGCGTACTAGGAGGAACAAAAAGGAGATATGCTTCCTTGGGTGACAAAATAGTTGTTACCGTAAAAGAAGCTACTCCGAACGGTACTGTAAAGAAAGGTTCTGTGTCTACAGCAGTTGTTGTTAGAACAAAGAAAGAAGTGAGAAGACCTGACGGTTCTTACATCCGTTTCGATGACAACGCGTGTGTGTTGTTGAACCCAACCGGGGAGATGAGAGGAACTCGTGTATTCGGTCCTGTTGCCAGAGAGTTGAGGGACAGACAATTCATGAAGATTGTTTCATTGGCGCCTGAAGTGCTATAAAAGAAATATCAGAAAGATGAAGTTGAAAATAAAAACAGGGGATACGGTAAGAGTCATTGCGGGAGACCACAAGGGCAGTGAAGGTAAAGTGCTTCAAGTAGACCGTGAAAAGAACAAAGCTATCGTGGAAGGCGTCAATGAGGTGTCCAAACACGAAAAGCCAAGTGCGAACAATCCTCAAGGAGGCATAACTAAAAAGGAAGCTCCAATGCATATTTCCAATCTTTCCTTGATTGATCCAAAATCTGGCGAGGCAACTCGTGTTGGATACGAAGTAAGGGATGGAAAGAAAGTAAGGGTTTCTAAAAAATCCAATGAAGTAATTTAGTCATGAGTTATATTCCAAGATTAAAGCAAGAATATAAGGAGCGCGTGATCAAGGCGCTAACGGAAGAGTTTGGTTACAAGAATGTAATGCAGGTTCCTAAGTTGCAGAAAATAGTAGTGAGCCGAGGAGTCGGTGCTGCTGTTTCAGATAAAAAGCTTATCGATCATGCCGTGGACGAGCTGACCAATATCACAGGTCAAAAGGCGGTAGCTACGCTTTCAAAGAAAGACGTTGCAACCTTTAAACTGAGAAAAGGTATGCCGATTGGTGCTAAAGTGACATTGAGAGGTGAGCGCATGTACGAATTTTTGGATAGATTGATCACAAGTGCACTTCCAAGGGTGCGTGATTTCTCTGGAGTTAAAGCCACTGGTTTCGACGGGAGAGGTAACTACAACTTAGGTGTTACCGAACAAATCATCTTTCCAGAAATCAATATCGATAGAATTAACAGAATCAATGGGATGGACATTACGTTCGTTACTTCCGCTGAAACTGATAAGGAAGCAAAATCATTGTTAACCGAACTGGGAGTACCCTTTAAAAAGAACTAGTATGGCCAAGGAATCAATGAAAGCCCGCGAAAGAAAAAGGGCTAAAATGGTAGAAAAATACGCCGAAAAAAGAAAGGCGCTAAAGGAAGCGGGAGATTATGAGGCTTTGCAAAAGTTGCCTGTAAATGCATCTCCAGTTCGTATGAGGAACCGTTGTAAACTAACTGGTAGACCTCGTGGTTACATGAGAACTTTTGGTATATCAAGGGTAATGTTCAGGGAAATGGCCAACAAAGGTTTGATTCCTGGTGTTAAAAAGGCAAGTTGGTAATTTAGATAAAGAAAAGAAATGCTTACAGATCCAATTTCAGATTATTTGACCAGATTGAGAAATGCCAACAAGGCAGGTCATAGGGTTGTAAATATCCCAGGTTCCAATCTAAAGAGACAAATTACCAAAATATTGTTCGACCAAGGATATATTTTGAGCTATAAGTTCGAGGAGAATGAAGTGCAAGGGAACATTAAAATCGCCCTTAAGTATGATAAATTCACCAAGGAGCCTATCATAAAAAAATTGCAGAGGGTTAGTAAACCAGGTCTGCGTAAATATTCAAACTCAAACGATTTGCCTAGAGTATTGAACGGTTTGGGAATTGCCATCATATCAACTTCTCACGGAGTTATGACGAGCAAACAAGCTCAACAAGAGAACGTAGGTGGTGAAGTTTTGTGCTACGTATATTAATTGAGAAAAGAGAAGAAAAATGTCTAGAATAGGTAACAGTCCAGTTAAAATTCCTGATGGAGTCAGTATAGAAGTGAAGGATTCCATGGTTACTGTAAAAGGTAAACTAGGTGAGCTTTCGCAAGAGTTTTCAGGGATAGACATAAAAGTCGAGGACGGAAATGTTGTTTTGGAAAGACCTTCCGATGACAACGAACATAAAGCAAAACATGGTTTATACCGCGCTCTTATCAATAATATGGTAGAAGGTGTGACCAATGGTTGGACCAAGCAATTGGAACTTGTAGGTGTTGGTTATAGAGCCAGCAATCAAGGTCAAAAGTTGGATTTGGCCCTTGGATTCTCTCATAACATTATCTTGGACATTGCTCCAGAGGTGAAGATTGAGACTATCTCCGAAAAAGGGAAAAACCCTATCGTAAAACTAACATCTCACGACAAGCAATTGGTAGGTCAAGTGGCCGCCAAGATCAGATCCTTCCGTAAGCCAGAGCCTTACAAAGGAAAAGGTGTGAAGTTCGTAGGAGAACAATTAAGAAGAAAAGCAGGTAAATCAGCTTAATAATTAAGACTATGGGATTATCTACTACTGAAAGGAAATTACGCATCCGAAGAAGAATTCGAAAAGTATCCTTCGGAACTGAAGCAAGACCAAGGTTGTCTGTCTTCAGAAGCAATAAAGAAATATACGCCCAGTTGATTGACGACAATAAAGGTGTAACTTTGGCGGCAGCTTCATCCAGAGATAAGGATGTCGATGCCAAAGGAACAAAGTCCGAAATCGCGACCAACGTGGGTAAGGCCATAGCCGAGAAGGCCCTTAAGCTTGGTGTTGAAGCCGTGGCTTTTGATAGGGGAGGAAACCTATATCACGGAAGAGTAAAATCGTTGGCTGAAGGCGCTAGGGAGGCCGGACTAAAATTTTAATAGACTATGTACCAGAATTACAAAAACGTAGAGATAGTAAAGCCAGGTGGACTGGAGTTGAAAGACCGTTTGGTTGGAGTACAAAGGGTTACCAAGGTAACAAAAGGTGGTAGAGCCTTTGGTTTTTCAGCAATAGTTGTTGTTGGTGATGAAAACGGAGTAGTTGGACATGGTTTGGGTAAATCCAAAGAGGTTGCCACAGCTATCGCCAAGGCAATCGAGGATGCTAAAAAGAACTTGGTTCGTATACCTTTGACAAAAGCAACACTTCCTCATGAACAAAAAGGAAAGTTCGGAGGCGCAAGGGTATTCATCAAGCCAGCATCGCATGGTACCGGGGTAATCGCCGGTGGAGCAGTGAGAGCCGTATTGGAAGCAGTTGGAGTACATGACGTACTTTCTAAGTCCCAAGGATCTTCAAACCCGCACAACGTGGTAAAAGCAACTTTCGATGCTTTGTTGCAATTGAGAAGCGCTGACACCGTAGCGAAGCAAAGAGGAGTTTCCTTGGAAAAAGTCTTTAAAGGATAAATAGAGGATATTATGTCAAAGATTAAGGTTAAGCAAATAAAGAGCGGCATTAAAAAGCCACAAAACCAAAAAAGAACTTTGGAAGCTCTTGGACTGAAAAAAATCGGACAGGTAGTTGAACACGAAGCAACACCTAGTATCCTTGGAATGGTAAATAAGGTAAAACACTTGGTTTCCACAGAGGAAGCTTAAAATATAAAGGCACATGGATTTGAATAATCTTAAACCAGCGGATGGCGCTGTGCACAGAGAAGGAAAACGTGTAGGACGTGGAGAAGGTTCCGGTAAAGGAGGTACTTCTACCCGTGGACACAAAGGAGCCAAGTCTAGATCTGGATATTCCAAAAAGATTGGTTTCGAAGGTGGTCAGATGCCATTGCAAAGACGCGTACCCAAGTTTGGTTTTACCAACATCAACAGAAAAGAGTACACAGGAATCAATTTGGGTAAACTTCAAGAATTGGTGGACAAAGGAACCGTAAAAAGCGAAGTTACTCTGGAAACCCTTATCGAGAATGGATTGGCCCACAAAAATGATTTGGTAAAGATATTGGGCGATGGCGAATTGAAGGCCTCCCTTAAAGTATCTGTACATAAATTTACTGCTTCCGCAAAAGCTGCCATCGAGTCAGCAGGAGGTGAAGCAATAAGTTTATAAGAAGTTATAGCATGAAGAAATTTATTGAGACCATATCAAATATCTGGAAGATAGATGAACTGAGACAACGTATTATCCTAACATTGGGATTATTATTGGTGTACCGATTCGGTGCCCAAGTTGTACTTCCTGGTATTGATACCGCCCAATTGGCCCAATTATCCTCGCAGACCGAAAATGGAATCTTGGGTATTCTGAATGCTTTTACAGGTGGTGCTTTTGCGAATGCTTCGGTATTCGCTTTGGGTATTATGCCCTATATCTCCGCTTCCATTGTGGTTCAGTTGATGGGAATTGCGATTCCTTATCTCCAAAAACTGCAAAAAGAAGGTGAGAGTGGTAGAAAGACCATCAACCAGATTACCCGTTGGTTAACAATAGGTATCTGTATAGTTCAAGCCCCTGCCTATTTGTACGGTCTTGGTGCCCTTGGTGTACCGGACAGTGCATTTGTGTTGGGCAAAGGGTTGGATTTTATCGTTCCAGCTGTTATTATATTGGTAACAGGATGTGTGTTTGCCATGTGGTTGGGTGAGAAAATTACCGATAAGGGAATTGGAAATGGTATCTCCCTTTTGATTATGGTGGGCATCATCGCTACGTTGCCACAAGCATTTGCTCAGGAATTCGTCTCAAGAACTACCAACAATACTGGTGGAATCATGTTTATGTTGATTGAAGTGATTGTTTGGTTCTTGGTAATCTTAGCCAGTGTTTATTTGACCATGGCTGTAAGACAGATTCCGGTACAATACGCAAGAAGGACAGCTTCTGGGGGATATGAAAAGAACGTAATGGGAGCACGTCAGTACATTCCTTTAAAATTGAATGCATCTGGTGTAATGCCCATTATCTTTGCGCAGGCAATTATGTTTGCACCAAGTTTGATAGGAAGAACATTTAATGATACAGCTGCAGGTCAGTGGATGGAAGTACAGTTTGCCGATATATTCGGGTTGGCTTACAATATCCTATTTGCAGTGTTGATCATCATATTCACATACTTCTATACAGCAATCACAGTGCCGACCAACAAAATGGCCGATGATTTGAAAAGAAGTGGCGGTTTTATCCCTGGCATACGCCCTGGGAAGGAAACAGGAAATTATTTGGACAAAATCATGTCCTTGATTACATTACCAGGATCCATCTTTTTGGCCTTGTTGGCAGTATTGCCAGCAATCGTTGTAAAATTGATGGACGTACAGGCCGGATGGGCATTGTTTTATGGAGGAACATCACTATTGATTATGGTAGGTGTGGCCATAGACACTGTACAACAAGTAAATTCTTATTTGTTGAACAGGCATTACGACGGCTTGATGAAAACCGGTAAAAACAGAAAAGTAGCATAATTTATGGCAAAGCAGCCAGCAATAGAACAAGACGGGACTATTATTGAAGCATTGTCTAATGCAATGTTCAGGGTAGAATTGGAAAATGGGCACGTGGTAACGGCGCACATATCAGGGAAAATGCGTATGCACTATATTAAGCTGCTTCCCGGTGATAAAGTAAAGTTGGAGATGAGTCCATACGATTTAACAAAAGCAAGAATTACGTATAGATACTAGTTACATGAAAGTAAGAGCATCAATAAAGAAGAGAAGTGCCGACTGCAAGATTGTTCGCAGAAAGGGCAGATTGTATGTAATCAACAAAAAGAATCCTAGATTTAAACAAAGACAAGGGTAATTATGGCAAGAATTGCAGGGGTAGATATACCTAAACAAAAGCGTGGCGTTATTTCGCTTACCTACATCTTCGGTATAGGTAAAAGTAGGGCGCAAGAAATTTTGGCAGCAGCCCAAGTAAGTGAAGATACCAAGGTTTCCGATTGGACCGATGATGAAATTGGTAAAATCAGGGAAGCGGTTGGAGCTTACACGATTGAAGGAGAGCTTCGCTCAGAAACCTCAATGAACATAAAACGTTTGATGGACATCGGTTGTTACCGTGGAATTCGTCACAGAGCAGGATTGCCATTGAGAGGTCAACGTACCAAAAATAACTCTAGGACTAGAAAAGGAAAAAGAAAAACGGTTGCTAACAAGAAAAA
>Ga0114912_1000699_pt1 | contig 15991 bp, 11 predicted proteins | sample MalvirDeepMed_51_FD_89713 | JGI IMG/M metagenome (GOLD analysis project Ga0114912, IMG submission 89713) | Marine viral communities from the Global Malaspina Expedition - Malaspina viral metaG DeepMed_51 | ecosystem: Environmental > Aquatic > Marine > Oceanic | place: Mediterranean Sea...
CACTTACAATGCAAATCCAGGGGCGGTTAAAGCTGCTTTGGATGCGCTCGCTAGCTTCCCAGCGCCACGCTGGTGTGCACTCGGGGCAATGGGTGAGTTGGGCAGCGAGTCCCAAGCTTTACATGCAGAGATTGGCCGCTACGCCGCGTCGTTAGGTATCGATACGCTATTAACGTTTGGCGAGGCGGCGCGCGCGGCCTCAAGTGCCTTTGGTCGCGGGCAACACTTTGACGACCACGAGACGCTTGTGCGTCATGTTCTTAATACTCTTCCGCCTAACACCACTCTGCTGGTGAAAGGGTCACGTAGTGCAGGCATGGAAACGGTCATTGCTGCGCTGCGTGCGGATGAAACAAGGTAAGCGCCGTTCATGTTACTTCACTTGGCGAATTTTTTAGCTCAATTCCAAACTGCGTTTCAGGTGTTCAATTATTTGACGCTGCGCGTCATTCTCGCCGCGCTCACCGCGCTGATGCTGTGCCTTTGGCTGGGGCCCTGGGTGATACGTCGCCTGGTCGAAGGGCAGATTGGCCAGGCCGTTCGCGACGACGGCCCACAGTCGCATCTTTCCAAAGCAGGTACGCCGACCATGGGCGGCGCCATGATCCTGCTGGCGATTGCGATCAGCACCTTGCTGTGGGGTGACCTGACCAACTATTACGTCTGGATCGTGCTGCTGGTGACGCTGGGCTTTGGCGCCATCGGGTGGGTCGACGATTATCGTAAAGTGGTTGAAAAGAACCCACGAGGCCTGCCTGCACGTTGGAAATATTTCTGGCAGTCGGTGGTCGGCCTGGGAGCCGCCATCATTCTGTACGCCACGGCCACCACGCCCGCCGAAACCAGTCTGCTCATTCCGCTGTTCAAGGACGTTGCGCTGTCGTTGGGCTTGTTCTACATCGTATTGAGCTACTTTGTCATCGTCGGTAGCTCCAATGCCGTCAACCTGACCGATGGCTTGGACGGTCTGGCCATCATGCCCACTGTGCTGGTGGCGATGGGGCTCTCTGTATTTGCTTATGCCAGCGGTAATGCGGTGTTTGCCAACTACCTGCATATCCCTTTTATCCACGGCACCGGCGAGTTAGCAGTATTTTGTGCCACCATCGCGGGTGCCGGTCTTGGCTTTTTATGGTTTAACACCTATCCCGCCCAGGTATTTATGGGCGACGTAGGTGCCCTTGCCCTAGGGGCTGCGTTAGGGGTAGTCGCGGTCATTGTCCGTCAAGAGATCGTGCTCTTTATCATGGGCGGTATTTTTGTACTGGAAACCGTCTCGGTGATCCTCCAGGTAGGCTCCTACAAACTAACTGGACGCCGCATCTTCCGCATGGCACCGCTACATCACCACTACGAGCTGAAAGGGTGGCCAGAGCCGCGGGTTATCGTGCGCTTCTGGATTATTACCGTGGTACTTGTGCTGCTAGGCTTGGCCACGCTCAAAGTTCGTTAATCAAAGAAACAGTAGGCGGCGCACAGGCCGCCTTTGGCGTATGGCAGAAGGAGCCACATGGTGCAGGTACCAAACGGATTTACGGTAGTCGTTGGGCTAGGGCTCTCTGGTCAGGCGATTTGCCGCCACCTTACCCAGCTGGGTAGGCCGTTTATGGTGGCTGACACCCGTGAAGCGCCGCCAGGGGTGGAGGCTTTTCGCCAAACGTACCCGGATGTTCAGGTGCATTGTGGCTCTCTGGCTGCTGTAGATTTTTGTCAGGCCTACGAGGTCGTGATTAGCCCAGGTGTAGATCCTCGCACGGCTGGTTTGGAGGGGCTGCTTGAGCGCCATAACCCTGCCACTGGCGAGCCCATGCTGGTAGGCGAAATCGCGCTGTTCAAACGTGCCGTGAAAGCACCCATTGCGGCCATTACGGGCTCCAATGCTAAGTCCACAGTGACGACGCTACTTGGCGAGATGGCTGCTGCATCTGGCATTAATGCCGCTGTGGGCGGCAATCTAGGTACGCCCGCGCTTGATCTTCTGGCGCAACAGCCAGACGCCGACCTATACATCCTAGAGCTATCCAGCTTTCAGTTGGAAACCACGCCCTCTTTAGGCGCGGCCTCGGCGGCCTTCTTAAATCTCTGCGATGACCATCTTGATCGCCACGGCGATCTAGAGGGCTACCGACAGGCCAAGCAGCGTATTTTTATCGGCGCAGAGCACGCCGTGGTGAATGCTGACGATCCGCAAACATGGCCGGATCAGCCGCTAGAGCATATCGAGCACTTTGGGGTGCATACTCCCCGTGATGCTGCGTGGGGACTGGTCGAGCAACAGGGCCATTGGTGGCTAATGCAGGGCAAAACACCATGGCTGTTGGCCGATGAACTGCGTATAACTGGGCAGCATAATTACGCCAATGCGTTAGCGGCGCTGGCGATGGGGCGCGCATTAGGCTTTGATAAAGCCAGTATGTGCGGTGCCCTAAAAGCGTTTGTAGGTTTGCCGCACCGCAGTGAAACCATTGCCGAGCTAAACGGCGTTCGCTGGGTCAATGATTCCAAAGGAACCAATGTGGGCGCGACGCTGGCTGCCATCAACGGGATTGGCACCACCCTGCAAGGAAAGCTGCTTCTTTTGGCAGGCGGCGTTGGTAAGGGTGCGGATTTTTCTCCGTTGGCTGCGCCGCTAGCGAATAGCGCTCGCACTGCTATTGTGTTTGGGGCCGATGCGCCGCGCCTTGCCGACGCGCTTAATGAGGCGATTCCGGTTGAGCGTGTAGAACACTTAACGCAAGCCATGGAGGTTGCTTTCGCCATGGCCAAACCCGGTGATTGCGTGCTGCTGTCACCCGCCTGTGCCAGTTTGGATCAATTCGCCAACTATCAGGCACGAGGTGACGCTTTTCGTCACTGGGTTGAGCACAAACGCAGCGAGTTGACGCCATGAGCGATGAATCTCTCAGTAGAGTACAGCGCCTGCGCGCTGCCTTAACGACCCAGCACCTGCCTTGTGATATCTGGCTGATTGTTGCGGTGGTGGCGTTGGCGGGGCTTGGCTGGATTATGGTCAGCTCTGCGTCGGTGGGGCTGCTGGAAAACAGCTACCACTACTCCCGTCAGCACGGCATCTTTCTATTATTAGCTATTGTTGCCTGCCTCTTTATGTTATGCGTGCCTTTGGAGCTGTGGCGGCAGAACGCAGCGCTTATTCTACTCGTCAGCATTTTTATGCTGGTGGTGGTGCTAGTTATTGGCCAAGAGGTGAACGGCAGTAAGCGTTGGATTTCACTGCCTGGGCCGCTGCCGAGTTTGCAGGTGTCGGAACTGGCGAAAGTGGGCCTTATTTTTTACATGGCGGCATTTATGTCGCGCTTTACCTACGAGCTTCGGCAGCGGGCGTTTACCATGTGGCGGCCATTGGCCGTGCTTGCCGTGCCCGCGAGCCTGCTGTTCTTAGCTCCAGATTTCGGTGGCATGGTGGTTTACGCCGTGTGTGTCATTGGCATGTTAATGATGAGTGGCGCCTCGCTGACCTTACTGCTCGGCAGTGGAAGCGTGCTGGGGGTTGGGGCGGTGATGATGGTAGTAATGGAGCCCTACCGCTTGGCCCGCTGGACAAGCTTTCTTGACCCCTGGGCCGATCAATTTGCCACCGGCTATCAGTTAACCCAGGCGTTGATTGCGTTTGGTCGTGGGCATGTAACAGGTACCGGTCTTGGCAATAGCGTTCAAAAGCTTCACTACCTGCCGGAAGCCCACACCGACTTTATTTTTGCTGTAGTGGCCGAAGAGCTAGGGATGATTGGTGCCATTTTAGTGGTGCTACTGTTTACTCTATTTATTGTACGCGCCATGTGGGTCGGCCGCCGCGCGGAGCTGGCAGGGCATCTGTTTGGCGCCTACGTTAGCTACGGCATTGGGTTTATTGTGGCGGCTCAGGCGTTCATTAACATGGCCGTAAGCTCTGGGTTGCTGCCCACAAAAGGGCTTACTCTGCCGCTAATCAGCTATGGCGGCTCAAGTCTGTTGGTGACGGGCATGATGATTGGGCTACTGCTGCGTGTGGATGCTGAGACTCGGCACCGCCCCAGGCGTACGCCCACCCCCTACCGAGCACGCCGAGAACCGCGTTTATCGTAATTATTCAAGGAGTCGTTTGTGGCGACGAACTCGCGTCGACGGATATTGATTATGGCCGGGGGAACCGGTGGGCACGTTATTCCTGCGCTCTCTTTGGCGCATGCTTTACAGGCCAAGGGTGTCGACGTTGAATGGCTGGGAAGCCCGCGTGGTATCGAAAATCGGCTAGTGCCTAATGCTGGTATTATGCTACACACGATTGCCATTGAAGGGCTGAGGGGCAAAGGGCTGGCAGGCTGGTGCAAAGCGCCCATCAATCTTTCCCGAGCGGTGATGCAGGCGCGACGCATCATTAAACGCTTTAAACCTGATGTTGTGGTCGGCCTGGGGGGCTTTGCCAGTGGCCCGGGTGGGCTGGCGGCGCGGCTATCGGGTGTGCCGCTGGTCATTCATGAACAGAATGCCGTCGCAGGCCTCACTAATAAAGTGCTTTCGCGCTTGGCGACGCGTACTTACGCCGCCTTTGAGGATGCGTTTGGCAGTCGTGCAGTAGTTATTGGTAACCCCGTGCGTGAAGAGATTGCGGCGCTAGGCGAGAGCCCTAAGCAGGTGGCTGAGATGTCTAATAGGCCGCTTAGGCTGCTGGTTGTGGGTGGTTCGCTCGGTGCTGTAGCACTAAATGAGCGCCTGCCGCCAGCGCTTGCCGCGCTACCACCAGAGCGGCGCCCGGATGTGCGCCATCAAGCCGGTAAAGAGCGCGACGTAGCCACCGCCCAGGCATATACAGAACTTGGCATTGTGGCCGATGTTAGCCCCTTTATCGATGATATGGCGGCCGCCTACTCATGGGCGGATCTTGTGGTTTGCCGCGCTGGTGCGTTAACGGTTGCCGAGTTGGCTGCAGCGGCAAAGCCTGCGCTGTTAGTGCCATTTCCATTTGCAGTAGATGACCATCAGCGAGTCAATGCTGATGTGCTGGTGAAGGCGGGAGCGGCTCAGTGTGTCATCCAATCAGCCCTCACGCCTGAGCGCTTAACTCAATTATTAGACGAATTACTTCATCCCGACAGGCTGGCGGAAATGGCGTCTAAAGCGCGCCAAGCCGCTTATTTAGATGCCACCGAGCGTCTTGCAGCAGACTGTTTGGGATTAGTGAAGCAAGGAGAAACTGCGTGACCGATTCAGTGACTAACATGTCGCCGCAGGGGGCTCGCCCAACTGGCCCCGGTATGCGTCGTATTAAGCGGCTGCATTTTGTAGGTATCGGTGGTGCAGGCATGTGCGGTATTGCCGAAGTATTAGCCAACCAGGGCTACCAAGTTAGCGGTAGCGACATGAAAGCCTCCGCCGTGGTTGAGCGGCTGCGCCAGTTCGGAGTAAGCGTGGCCATTGGTCATGCTGAAGAGCATGTGCAGGGGGCCGATGTGGTTGTTGTCTCCAGCGCAATCGATGAAACCAACCCTGAAATACGCTGGGCACATGAGCACCGCGTGCCGGTAGTGCGCCGTGCCGAAATGCTGGCAGAACTGATGCGCTTCCGTCACGGTATTGCCGTCGCGGGGACTCACGGTAAAACAACCACCACTAGCTTGACAGCAACACTATTGGCCGAGGGTGGCCTGGACCCTACTTTTGTGATTGGCGGAAAACTGACGAGTGCAGGCGCCAATGCTCGTTTAGGTGAAGGTGATTACTTAGTCGCTGAAGCTGATGAATCCGATGCCTCGTTCCTTCACCTTCAGCCCATGGTATCGATTGTTACCAATATCGATGCTGACCACATGGCGACTTATGGCGGCGATTTTGAGCGCCTGAAAAGCACTTTCATCGAATTTTTGCACAATCTACCGTTTTATGGTCTTGCGGTGCTGTGTATTGACGATCCTCATGTGCGTGGGCTGTGTGACCAAGTTAAACGCCAGTTTGTCACTTACGGCTTTGATGAAGATGCCGACTACCGCATCGTTGATTTTTCTCAACAGGCGGGAGAAGTCTCGTTTACCGCTCTGCGCCCTGGTGATGCGGCACCGCTGGCCATTCGGCTCGCTATGCCGGGTCGTCATAACGCCCTCAATGCGATGGCGGCTATCGTTGTGGCCACTGACGCAGGCGTAAGTGATGATGCGATCCAGCGTGGGCTAACTGGGTTCGCCGGGGTAGGGCGACGCTTTCAAGTGCATGGACACTTTCCAGCACCTTCCGGCGGTGGCGATATCATGCTAGTGGATGACTACGGTCACCATCCTCGTGAAGTCGATATGGTAATCCAGGCAGTGCGAGCAGGTTGGCCTGATCGACGCCTTGTGATGCTTTACCAACCCCACCGTTACAGCCGTACGCGGGATCTTTTTGAGGATTTTGTGCGTGTGCTTTCTCAGGTGGATACCCTGGTGCTACTGGATGTATACAGCGCAGGTGAGGCCGTGCTGCCGGGAGCCGAAGGGAAAACGCTGGCGGGCTCTATTCGACAGCGTGGTGAAGTCGATCCGCTGTTTGTCGAGCACAAGCAGGAGCTGCCTGCCTTGTTGAATAATGTGCTACGGCCTGGAGATATTTTGATTACTCAAGGGGCCGGGGACGTTGGTGGTATTTCGCTGCGCCTTGCTCAGGCAAAACTTGAGATGGATGAGGTGGCGCTATGAACAGCGGGCAAACCGGTTCTCTAGACCGCGTCGTAGTGGTTTACGGTGGCACATCGGCTGAGCGGGATGTTTCCCTGAAAAGCGGCGCCGCTATTCTTGCCGCTTTAAAACGTCAAGGTGTGGATGCGCTCGGCTACGACCCTAAAGAGGGTGGTCTAGCAGGGCTTGAGCGTCTGGCGCCTAGCGCCGTGTTTGTGGCGCTACATGGGCGTGGTGGAGAAGACGGCACGTTTCAGGGCGCGTTAGAGCTGCTCGGCGTGCCCTATACCGGCAGCGGCGTACTGGCATCTGCATTGGGCATGGATAAACAGCGCACTAAACAGGTGTGGCAGGCCGTTGGCTTGCCTACCCCTGAAAGCATCATGCTAAGTGAAAACGCTGATTGGGCGGCCGTAGTAAACCAGCTTGGGCTGCCTATGATGGTCAAGCCAGTCCATGAAGGCTCCACCTTGGGCATCAGTATTGTCAAAAGCCGGGATGAATTAAAAGCCGCCTACACGGCTGCCGCAAAGTTTGATGCGCGGGTAATGGCTGAGCGGTTTATTATCGGGGATGAATACACGGTCGCGCTCCTGGGTGATGACGTGCTGCCCGCTATTCGCGTTGAAGTGCCGGGTGGATTCTATGACTACGAAGCCAAGTACATTGCTAACACCACGCAGTACCATCTGCCCTGTGGTTTGTCTGAGCAGGATGAGCAAGCGCTGGCAGCACTATGTAAAGAGGCCTTTTTAGCGGTAGGTGGCGAAGGGTGGGGGCGTATTGATGTAATGCGTGACGCAGCTGGTAAGTGTTGGCTGATAGAGGTTAACACCGTGCCCGGCATGACTGACCACAGCCTAGTGCCGCAGGCAGCCGCCTACGCCGGGATCGACTTTGATCAGTTGGTCATGCGTATTTTACAGACCGCCGTTCAGCCGAGCATGCCGTAATGAGTAGCTGGGCAATAGGAGCGTTATGAAAAAACGCAACGCATGGCTGGGCGTTGTGCTGCTGGCGCTGCTACTAGGTGCGGGCGGCCGTGCACTGTGGCTATGGCTTGATCGTCCCATTGAGCGCGTGTCGATTCGTGGCGAATGGGAGTACGTTAGTGCTGATTACCTGCGTACGCAGTTAGCGCCGCTTGTGCAGGATGCAACGTGGCTATCGGCAGATCTAGGCGAGCTACGCCAGCGTGCGCTACGTATTGGCTGGCTGAATGAAGTGCGAATTTCCCGCGAGTGGCCTAACGCTTTGGTGTTTGAGCTAGTGGAGCAGGTGCCTGTAGCGCGTTGGAACGATGATTCCTGCTTAATCCTGAAGGAGAGCCGTTTGCATTTGCGCCGTTAGATGCACCTGAAGGGTTGCCCGACCTCTCAGGGCCAGCGGGCAACAGTGAAGAGGTGTTGGCGTATTATCAGCGGTTGACTCCCCATTTTGCCAGTTTGTCGCTATCGCTTTCTCAGCTACGCTTAGAGCCTCGCGGTGCTTGGCGCTTACAGCTGGGAGACGGGGCCTGGGTCATGCTAGGTAGACGTCAGCATGGAGAGCGTTTGGCAAGGTTATCTGCTTCTTGGCAGCGCGAGCTTGCAAGCTTTAGTGAGCATATCCGCTATATTGATTTACGCTATCCTAATGGTGTTGCGGTGGCTTGGCATGGTGAAACGGATTTTCAAGAGCGTGAACAGCAAGAGGTCAATGAGTAACCGCTCGTGGCAATGTGCAAAAAGTAGGTAAATGTGAGTGGTTGCCAACGCCGAAAAACCTATGAATGGGGTTTAAATTGCTATCCAGTCCAATTATCGTGGGTGTGCGCTAGTCGTATTACGACTATTGTTTCTATACTATGTCCCCAGCGGTGATGTGGATGAGTTTTATTATCCTGTCAGCGGTTAGCTTGGTTAGATAGTGTTCTAGTTAAAGTTATTAAACGCAAATTGGTTATTGCGTTGGTGTTTTAATGCCAATTGGCAATACCTACCCTATTAAAATGACGGCAAGGAGATTTACCGACTCATGGCAGGCTCACCCAACGCATCCAATATGGTTGTCGGGCTGGACATCGGAACGTCCAAGGTCGTCGCGATAGTCGGTCAACCCACCGATGATGGGGGGATTGAGATTGCCGGTATCGGTTCCCACCCCTCGCGCGGTATGAAGCGCGGCGTTGTGATTAATATTGAGTCAACGGTTCTGTCCATTCAGCGTGCGGTGGAAGAAGCCGAACTGATGGCAGGATGCGACATCCACTCGGTTTATGTGGGCGTGGCGGGCAGCCATATTAGCTCCATGAATTCCGACGGCGTTGTCGCGATTAAGGAGCGTGAAGTAACACCTTCAGACATTGAACGGGTGATCGACTCGGCCCGCGCACGAGCGATTTCAGAAGGCCAGCGAGTGTTACATGTATTACCTCAAGAGTTTTCCATTGATACCCAAGGCGGCATCCGTGAGCCGCTGGGGATGTCAGGGGTAAGACTTGAAGCACAAGTGCACTTAGTAACGGCGGCCCAGAATGCTGTGCAAAACATTGAAAAGTGTGTACGGCGCTGCGGTTTAGATGTGGATGCCATTATTTTGGAACAGTTGGCCTCTAGTATGGCTGTGCTGACTGAAGATGAGCGTGAGCTCGGGGTATGTATGGTGGATATCGGTGGTGGTACCACCGATATGGCGATTTTCACAGAAGGTGCCATTCGCCATACAGCGGTGATCCCCATTGCAGGTGACCAAGTCACCAATGACATCGCGATGGCACTGCGAACGCCGACCCAGCACGCTGAAGAAATCAAGGTGAAATACGCTTGCGCATTAACCCAGCTTGCTGCAAGCGATGAGATGATTAAAGTGCCTAGCGTGGGTGATCGCCCAGCCAGAGATCTATCGCGTCAGGCGCTAGCGGAAGTGGTCGAACCTCGTTACGAGGAACTCTTTACGTTAGTAAGAGACGAATTACGTCGCAGTGGCTATGAAGATATGGTGGCTGCGGGTGTGGTGCTCACCGGCGGCACCTCGCGCATGGAAGGTGTAAGCGAACTGGCGGAAGAAATTTTCCATATGCCGGTTCGTATTGCCTGCCCGCAAAATGTCAGAGGCTTGGCAGATGTGGTTCGCAATCCTATCTATGCGACGGGCGTTGGTTTACTGCATTATGCACTGCAGGAAACTCGTCATGGGCAAGGCCTAGAAAGCCACGGGGGAGTCGTTGCGGCCCATAAAGGACGTAATGAGTTAGCCCGGCGTGATATCAAGGATGGCCATTCGGCGCTGGCAAGAATCAAAGGCTGGTTCAAAGGAAATTTCTGATAGGGCCGCAAGCGCGGTTCAGGAGACGGGGCTTATGTTCGAATTGGTAGATAACGCACCCTCGAGCAGTGCGGTCATCAAAGTAGTCGGTGTTGGCGGCGGCGGCGGTAATGCTGTCAACCACATGGTCGAGAGCAATATCGAAGGCGTTGAATTTATCTGCGCCAATACGGATGCTCAGGCACTTAAACGTGTATCCGCAAAAACGGTGCTGCAGCTAGGTGGCGAAATCACCAAGGGTCTTGGTGCTGGCGCTAACCCAGAGGTGGGTCGTCAAGCCGCGCTGGAAGATCGCGAGCGCATTGCTGAGCTGTTAAACGGCGCCGATATGGTCTTTATTACTGCCGGTATGGGTGGTGGTACAGGCACGGGCGGCGCCCCGGTGGTAGCTCAGGTGGCTAAGGAGTTGGGTATTCTGACTGTTGCGGTCGTTACGCGTCCGTTCCCGTTTGAAGGGCCCAAGCGTATGCGCGCTGCGGAAGAGGGCATGAAAGAGCTCTCTGAGCACGTTGATTCCTTGATCACTATTCCCAATGAAAAGCTGCTATCGGTGCTGGGCAAGAATGCTACGCTATTGACGGCTTTTAGCGCAGCTAACGATGTGCTTCTAGGCGCGGTACAGGGCATCGCAGAGCTGATCACCAGCCCAGGTATCATCAACGTCGACTTTGCTGACGTACGCACCGTGATGTCCGAAATGGGCATGGCGATGATGGGTACAGGCGGCGCGACGGGTGAGAACCGTGCCCGTGAGGCGGCAGAAAAAGCCATCCGCAGCCCGCTGCTGGAAGATATCGATCTACATGGCGCTCGCGGTATCCTGGTCAATATCACGGCTGGGCCGGATCTCTCCATTGGTGAATTCAACGATGTGGGGGCGACGGTACAAGAGTTCGCCTCTCAAGAAGCGACGATTGTGGTCGGTACTTCAATCGATATGGAAATGTCCGACGAGCTGCGTGTGACGGTAGTGGCAGCAGGGCTAGATGGCAGCAAGTCAAAAGCAGCGGCTCGCGAACCTGCGCGTCGCTCTGCGGCAGATACCTCCTCTTCCGACTACCGCAAGCTGCAGCAGCCGACGGTCATGCGTCAGCAGGCCGCTGCACGCGCAGAAGCGCCGGAAGCAGCGCCAAAGCCGCGTCCAGAAAAACGTCGTTCAGCGGATGCTGATGACTATCTCGATATCCCCGCATTTTTGCGCCGCCAGGCGGATTAAACCGCGCTATCAGGCTCATTGAGGCAGCAAACGAGAGTTTTATTGGTTAAAACGCTCGTTTGCTGTTAAAGTGAACACTGTTTGATAACTTTCTTTCCCCCTGCGGACTCTGTAGCGTTAGGCTACGAGCCGCCGTCATCAGAGCTTGACCACTACCCATGATCAGACAACGCACATTACAAAACGTCATCCGCGCCACTGGAGTGGGTCTGCACTCTGGCAAAAAAGTCCACATGGCTTTGCGCCCGGCGCCGGCCAACACCGGCATTGTGTTTGTCAGAACCGATCTGGACCCAGTGGTACACGTGCCTGCCCGTGCCGAATTGGTGGAAGACACCATGCTATGCACAGCGCTCTGCCATGAAGGCGTTAAAGTCGCGACCGTTGAGCACTTGATGTCAGCCTTTGCCGGTTTGGGGATTGATAACGCCTACGTCGATATCAGTGCGCCCGAAGTGCCAATTATGGACGGCAGTGCCAGCCCCTTTGTGTTTCTGATTCAGTCAGCGGGCATTTTAGAGCAGGAGGCAGCGAAGAAATTTATCCGCATTAAGCGTCGGGTTAGCGTTACCGATGGTGATAAAGAGGCTACCTTTTTGCCTCACCAAGGCTTCAAGGTGTCATTTGCTATCGACTTCGACCACCCGGTCTTTGAACAGCAGAAGCAAACGGCGCTGATCGATTTCTCAACCACATCGTTCGTGAAAGAAGTCTCTCGTGCACGAACCTTCGGTTTTATGCGCGATTTAGAGTACCTTCGCTCGAACAATCTGGCGCTGGGCGGTAGCTTAGAAAACGCCATTGTGGTGGATGACTACCGTATTGTGAACGAAGGCGGCCTGCGCTACGAAGACGAATTCGTCAAACATAAAGTGCTAGACGCCATTGGTGACCTTTATCAGCTTGGTTACAGCCTGATTGGCGAGTTCCGAGGTGTTAAATCCGGCCATGCGCTGAATAACCAGCTTTGCCGGGAGCTGATGGCGCAGCCCGATTCGTATGAAATCGTTACGTTTGAAGAAGAGAAAGCAGTGGCGCCTATTTCCTATGCCGCTCCTGTCATGGCGTAATGAGGCATAAGGCAAAATGTTGGGGGGAGTTGAGTTGGCATAACGAAACGGCCCCCCACTTTATAAAGCATCGCTAAGGCGGTGCTTTATGCGTTTAAGGGGTCGCGTTGCTAAGGTTTTGGTTCTGTAGAGCGCGCGTGAGAAGCAAGCCGCTCCAGGGCGTTTTTTAACGCGGGGTTGTCGGTGTCTTTGGCGCATTCGGCCAGGGTCTTGCCAGCATCATCTGACAGTGTGCGCGTGTAACGCTTAGGTGACTCGATCGGGCGCACTGGACGAACTTTGAGCGTAAACCCTGTCACGCCTTCAAAGCCCGGTAATTGGTGAAGCAGTGACAGTAGCTGCGACTGCTCGTAGCGTAGCCACGTTAACCAGCTGGCTTGTCCGCTGATCAGCGTAAGGCGTCCGTTGCTGAAGCCGCCGACGAAAATGTGCTCGCGCATCTCTTCAGGCAAATGGGCGCGAAGGTGGCGTTGCGCTTGATCAATTAAGCGTGATTGGCGCATTAGCTGTCCAACGCCGCCAGACTTGGTCAGCAGTTGGGCAATGGGCTGTGCGCGAGAACGCTTAACCTTTATACTCATCAACTTAATTCCTAGGGTGTTGCTAGTGACGTCGTACTGGCGAATACAAACAGCGCCTGTGATTGACCGCCAATGAAAAGAGCCTAACACGCTCGGGAGCCAGTCCACAGCATGTCATCAACGTCAGAGATAGTATCTGCTTCGCCAAGGCGTCAACGACGCTATGGCTTAGCGCGTTGGTGGCTGGCTGGCCTGTTGGTGAGCTGCTTATTGCCCGCTAGTTTACACCCTTCAGATGCATTGAGAAGCAGTGGCCGCAATGTCTGCATCTGCTTTTGGATGCCTGCGATGCTACGGGCTCAATCGCACTGGATTGCCAAGAAGCGCCGTGCGCTTCGTCGCTGGGCTAGTCGCCAAACGCGCCGATTGCCCAGCGTTTGCAGCCGTCCTCTATTACTACCGCTGATCACGCTTCGACTTGTTGCTGCCAGCGATGTAGTGACCCCTCGTGGCCCGCCCGCCGAACAACGCATTGGTTAACATTACGCCTATTTGCCTTATATAAGGGCGCACCTGGATGGGTCGCTCACGATGATCTGGAAATTTCATGATTAATAACTTGTTACGTAAAGTGGTCGGCTCTAAAAACGACCGTGAAGTAAAGCGCATGTATAAAAGCGTGCAGAGCGTTAATGCGTTAGAAGAGACCCTGGCGGGCCTAAGCGATGCGGAACTTCAAGCGAAAACCACTGAGCTGCGTCAGCGGTTAGACGATGGGGCGACGCTGGATAGCCTGCTTCCAGAAGCCTTTGCTGTCGTTCGTGAGTCCAGTAAGCGAGTAATGGGCATGCGCCACTTTGATGTGCAGATGATCGGTGGTATGACCCTGCACCGTGGCCGTATCGCGGAAATGAAAACCGGTGAAGGTAAAACCCTAGTCGCCACGCTGTCAGTCTACTTGAACGCATTGACCCGTAAAGGCGTTCACGTGGTAACGGTGAATGACTACCTCGCCCGCCGTGATGCGGAATGGATGCGCCCGCTTTATGAATTCTTAGGGCTAACGGTAGGCGTTATCTTTGCAGGGCAGACCGGCGAAGAGAAGCGCTATGCTTATCAGTGCGACATTACCTACGGCACCAACAACGAGTTTGGCTTTGACTATCTTCGCGACAACATGGCGTTTTCGCTGGAAGATAAAGTCCAACGCGGCCTGCACTACGCGATTGTGGACGAAGTCGACTCCATCCTAATTGATGAAGCACGTACGCCGTTGATTATCTCCGGCGCGGTAGACGAGAACACCGACCTCTACGGCATCGTGAACCGCCTCGCCCAACAGCTCGAGCAGGGTGAAGTCTCCGAAGATGACGAAGCACCGGTGAGCGGCGATTTCGTGCTCGACGAAAAGCAGAAGCAGGTGGAGCTGACCGAACAGGGTCACAATAAAGTCGAAGAGCTCATGCGGGCCGAAGGGCTGCTGGGTGAGGGCGAATCGCTCTACGCAGCGCAAAACCTCAACCTGCTACAGCATATGCACTCGGCGCTGCGCGCTCTCCATCTCTATCATCCGGACGTTGATTACATCGTTGCCGAAGGGCAGGTGGTGATTGTCGACGAGCACACCGGCCGTACCATGCCGGGGCGCCGTTGGTCTGAAGGTCTGCACCAGGCCGTGGAAGCTAAAGAGGGCGTTACGGTTCAGCGTGAAAGCCAAACGCTGGCGTCTACTACCTTCCAGAACTACTTCCGCCTGTATGAAAAGCTATCGGGCATGACGGGCACGGCGGATACCGAAGCCTTCGAATTCCGTCAGATTTACGGTCTTGATGTGATCGTCATTCCCACCAACCGCCCGCTGGCGCGTAAAGATCTCAACGACCTTGTGTACCTGAGCGCGGAAGAGAAGTACGAAGCCATCATCAAAGACGTGAAAACAGAGACCGAAGCGGGCCGCCCAGTGCTGGTGGGTACCGCCTCTATCGAAACGTCTGAGTATCTGGCGCGCCTAATGCGTGAGGCAGGGCTTAAATTCAACGTCCTAAACGCCAAGCAGCACCAAAGTGAGGCAGAAATTATTGCTCAAGCTGGCCGGCCCGGTGCGATTACCATCGCTACCAACATGGCGGGTCGCGGTACTGACATTATGTTGGGCGGTAACTGGGAAGCCGAAGCCGCGAAGCTGCAAAACCCTAGCCAAGCACAAATTGATGCGCTAAAAGCCGAATGGCAAAAGCGCCACGACGCGGTGCTGGAAGCTGGTGGCTTGCACGTGGTGGGCTCTGAGCGCCACGAATCCCGCCGCATCGATAACCAGCTTCGTGGCCGTGCAGGCCGCCAGGGCGATCCGGGTTCCACACGCTTCTTCCTCTCTTTGGAAGATAGCCTGATGCGCTTATTTGGCTCCGACCGAGTGAAGCGCTTAATGCAGGCGCTGGGCCTTGAGCGTGGTGAAGCCATTGAACACAAAATGGTTTCTAATGCGGTAGAGCGCGCTCAAAAGAAAGTGGAAGGGCGTAACTTCGATATTCGCAAGCAGCTGCTTGAGTACGACGACGTAGCCAACGACCAGCGCCGCGTGATTTACGAGCAGCGTAACGAAATTCTAGCGTCTGACGATGTCTCCGCCGCGGTGGTGGGTATTCGTGAAGAGGTGATGGAAGACGCGATTAGCGAGTACGTGCCGCCCCAGAGCCTGGCTGAGCAGTGGGACCTGCCCGGCTTGGAAGCCCACTTGAAAACCGAGTTCAATCTCGTCGCGCCAGTGACGCAGTGGGCCGAGGAAGACGAGCGCTTTAGCGAAGAGAAGCTGCGTGAACGTCTGCAAACCATGCACCGCGAGGCCTATGAGGCTAAAATCGAGTCCGCAGGTGCGGCATTGATTCGCCGCTTCGAGAAGCAGGTGATGCTCCAAGTGCTGGATACCCGCTGGAAAGAGCACCTGCAGTCCATGGACCACTTGCGTCGCGGTATCCACCTGCGTGGTTATGCACAGAAGAACCCCAAGCAGGAGTACAAGCGCGAATCCTTCGAGCTGTTCCAACATCTGCTGACCAATATCAAAGCCGATGTCACGCGTATTCTCAGCCACGTTCAGGTGCGTCAGCCAGAAGAAGTGGATGCCCTAGAGCAGAAACGCCGTGAAGAGCTTGCTCGTGAAAAAGCGACAGCCGCCAGCCTCCACGATGCGCCTGATGCCGGTACTAGCGAGACAGCGCCCGGGGTTGATGGCCG
>Ga0114912_1000705_pt1 | contig 15907 bp, 15 predicted proteins | sample MalvirDeepMed_51_FD_89713 | JGI IMG/M metagenome (GOLD analysis project Ga0114912, IMG submission 89713) | Marine viral communities from the Global Malaspina Expedition - Malaspina viral metaG DeepMed_51 | ecosystem: Environmental > Aquatic > Marine > Oceanic | place: Mediterranean Sea...
CACTTCTATGTTCGCGCCCTCGACCTCTAGCAAGTTGCCCACTCTGCTTCGCGCATATGCGTGAAGTTTTTCCAAGGTCGGGGTGACGCTCTTGAAGGCGCCATTCTTGGCGCGCGACACTGTCGACTGATTCACATCGTTTTCTGCGGCAATCGTGAGCTGAGGCGGCAACCGTCGACTGCGCAGCATGATGCTGAGCTCAGCCAAGAGGCCCACCGAATCAGTGTCAAGGTCGCGCATAATTAGCTTGCATGACAGACTATGCGCATTAAAGCTATGCGCATATGCGTGACCTCCGATTGATCGACATGTTTTGCGGGGCCGGCCTTTTCAGCGCTGGCTTTCAAGACGCAGGCTTCCGGCCTGTGCTCGCTATTGACGTCGCCGGTGACGCGATCGCGAGCTACAACCGCAACGTCGCCGCCGTGGCCGTCACTGGTTCGGTCACGCAATTCGACAGCATTCCGGAGGCCTCGGTCTTGATCGCAGGTCCGCCATGCCAGGGTTTTTCCACCCTTGGCCGGCAGGACCCGCTCGACAAGCGCAACTCCCTCGCGCTCGAGGTTCCCCGATGGGCGGCCGCCAGCAACGCCGATGTCGTCGTGGTCGAGAACGTGCCGCCCTTCCTGCGTTCATCCCATTGGCGCGCCATGGCGGACCAGCTCGAAGCTTGCGGTTACGAAGTCACGACTTGGGTTCTGGACGCCGCCGATCACGGCACCCCTCAGTTCCGCACCCGGGGATTCACGATCGCGTCGAAGGTGGGCCTCCCGGCTGCGCCAGTCCCAACCGCGAGGGCGAACGCGGCCGAAGCTTTCTCCCGATGTGTGAATTCGAAAGATCCCATGCACACTTGGCCAGAACCGACTGCGCTGGCCGCAAGCCGTATTCGACTGGTTCCCCCGAAAGGGGACAAGCGCGACATCATGCGATTGGCGCCTGAAATCTGCCCGGCCTCGTGGGCGAAGGTCGGCTGCCAGGCGACAGACGTGTGGGGACGCATGGACCCCGACAAACCCGCCAATACGCTCAGGTGCACCTTTCAGAATCCATCGAAGGGCCGATACCTGCATCCAACCGAAGACCGGGTGCTGTCCCTGCGCGAAGGTGCGCGGCTACAAGGGGTGCCGGATGACTGGACGTTCGTCGGCAAGCCCTATCCCGTCGCGCGTCAGATCGGAAACGGTGTGCCCGTCCCGCTGGCACGTGCAGTCGCCACGCAGGTGATGGCCCTCACCCAGCGACACATCTCCAAGGCCGCCTGACATCTTCTAGGTGTGGGACGGTCGGCCGGATGGTATTGGCTGGATCCGAGGGCGTGCTTATCCTGCGCCCATGAACGAAATCGCAAATCTGTCGAGCGAGTCGGCGAAGGACGAGGAACGCCCCGAAAAATTCCGCCTACGCATTCAAGGCGGCATGCTGGAGGCCCTCGGTATCAATATGTATTCGACGATCGGCAAGTGCCTCGTCGAGTTCGTTGCCAACGCTTACGACGGGGAAGCAGGCGAAGTCGCCATTACGATCCCGTTCGATGAAATCGCGCAAGCGCGGGCCGCGGTGAAGGCGCAAGCCAAGCAGGACGTGAAGGACAAGAAGAGAGATCCTTACACCGCCTTGTTGACGCCGCTCTCGGACGACATCGCGATCGTCATCGAGGATGATGGCCACGGCATGTCCCCCGACGACGTCCGCCGAAAGTTCCTGCCCATCAATCGCAAGCGGCGCCTGGACACCAGCACCGGGGAAGAAACCAACCTCACCTCGGAGAATGGTAAGCGCAACGTGATGGGCCGCAAAGGCCTGGGAAAGCTCGCCGGTTTCGGCGCGGCGACTAAGGTGGTGATACGCACCAAGCGCGAGGGGGAAACCTTCGCCACCACTTTCACGCTCGACGACAAGCACATCCGTCAGGCCGAAGATGTCGGAGATGTGGACATCCCCGCTTTCTACGAGGATGGGCTACCAACCGAGGAGCATGGCACGAGGATCACGCTCACGGGCCTGAAGTCGGACGCAGTGCGTTATTCCGCCGATACCATCGCGAACTCCATCCGAGAGGCTTTCTTCGGAATTGAACCCGCCGAACTTGCGATCACGATCAACGACACACCGGTGGATCCCAAGAAGCCAGACTTCGCATACTGCTATCCCGATGGCGCCAGCGTGGATGATCTTGCCGAGGCGACGATCGACGTGGATGGGATGACCGAGCTGCCGATCCGATACATGGTAGGGTTCCACCCGCAGGGAAAGCACCTGCCCACCGCGAAACGCGGTGCACGCATCTACTGCAACGACAGGTTGGCGGCTGGCCCCTCTCTCTTCGGCCTCCCGACCGGCATGCACAACTTTCATAGCCAGAGCTACATGGAATGCATCGTGCGGGCTGATGACCTGGACCGGCACGGCATCGACCTCGTCAACACCAACCGCACGCAGCTGCGCGAGGACAACGAGATCGTCAAAGCGCTTATCGACTTCATCGAGGAGGCAATGCGCAAGGCATTGGCCGCGCACGCCAAATGGAAGGAAGAGAAGGTCGAGGACGACATCCAGAAGTCCGAGACCGCCCGACAAGTCGTAAAGTTCACTGATTTCCTCGAGGGAAAGGCAAGAACCACAGCGCGCCAGCTGGTAAGGAAGATCGCCGTAGAATATGGCGTGAACTCACCTCAATTTGCTGACATGGCGCCGTTGGTCGTCTCGTCCGTCAACGCCGGTGAGGTGCTCGTCCGATTGAGCGAACTCGGCCATGACCCTAAATCTCTACGCACCATCGCCATCAATCTCGTCGAACTCGCCGGGATAGAGAAGAGCGACGCGCTCAAGACCTACCGCGGCAAGCGCAATGGGATCACCGCCCTGCTAAAGCTGATCAACGATGGCGAATCCAAGGAGATGTGGAAGCGCAAGGGCATCGAAAAGCAGCTGCACAACCTGTTCAAGGAACAGCCGTGGCTGATCAGGCCGGAATACTCGCACTACCTCACCAGTGACGAGAACCTGGGCAAGGTCAGCTCGGCGATCGCAGCGCATCTCGGGATCGATGATCATGTCGAGGCCATGGACGACCAGAAGCGACCCGACCTCGTATTTGTTATGACCGACACCGGCACTCCGAACCATATCAACATCGTCGAGCTCAAGAGTCCCTCACTGCCGCTGACGAATGCCCACCTGACCCAGCTGGAAGGCTATATGGCCAAGGTTTCGCGCTACTGCACGATGGAGCTGTCGCGCGAGGTGCAGGTTCATGGCTACCTCATCGGTGCCATGCCCGACGATAAGACGACCGCCGACGATGAACTCCTGCTCCTCGACCGGATGCGGCGCTCAGGTCCGGACACCCCATGGAAGGTCATCGGACTGCGCCTGTTGCTGGAACAAGCGCAGGCAGCACACGCGTCTGTCATCGAGGCACTGCAAAAGGACATCGAGAACGAGATTGCTGACGAGCATGATCCTGAAGACGAAGAAGCTCCTGATCCGATCGCCGATGGGGCAGTTGCCGCCCCAGACGATGAGGTAGCCACAAAGGCGTCGGAAATTGAGGCGGGCCACGCCTGAAGCGAATTGAGAGCGCACCAAGTGCAATCGCTCCCACGATCACGATGAAGGAAACTTCTATTGTCACCAAAGTGATTGGTGGGAGGTTTCCATTGCAACACGGAAAACTCGATTGTTCGCCTACAAACGGCAGAGCACTGGCCACGGCTTATTCGACGGTCACGGATTTCGCCAGATTGCGCGGCTGGTCCACATCGGTCCCTTTGACGCAGGCGACGTGATAGGCGAGCAGCTGGACGGGCACGGCATAGACCAGCGGCGCGATGAGCGGGTGGACGCGCGGCATCTCGATCGTCGCCAGGCACCCCTCGCCCGCATCCTCCAGCCCCTTTGCGTCCGAGATCAGCACGACCTGACCGCCGCGCGCGCGGACCTCCTCCATATTGGAGATCGTCTTTTCGAACAGCGGGCCGGACGGCGCGATGACAATGACGGGCACCTTTTCATCGATCAGGGCGATGGGCCCGTGCTTCATCTCGCCCGAGGCATAGCCTTCGGCGTGGATGTAGCTGATTTCCTTCAGCTTCAGCGCCCCTTCGAGCGCCAACGGATAATCCGGACCACGCCCGAGATAGAGGACGTCCCGCGCGGGGGCGATGAGATGCGCCATCGCCGCGATATCCTCGTCATGATCGAGCGCGGCGTTGAGGCAGGCGGGCGCTTCGAGGAGATGCGCGACCACCTCTTCCTCTTCGGCGCGGTTCATCCGCCCCTTCTTGACCGCCATGTGCGCCGCCAGGGCCGCAAGAACCGCGAGCTGACAGGTGAAGGCCTTGGTGGAGGCGACGCCGATTTCCGGCCCGGCATGGGTCGGGAGCAGCAGGTCGGCTTCGCGCGCCATCGAACTTGTCGGCACGTTGACGACGACCGCGATTGTCTGCCCGTTCGCCTTGCAATGGCGCAGAGCCGCCAGCGTATCGGCGGTCTCGCCGCTCTGGCTGATGAACAGGGCCAGCCCGCCCTCTTCCAGCACCGGCTCGCGATAGCGGAATTCGGACGCCACATCGATATCGACCGGAACGCGCGCGAAATGTTCGAACCAGTATTTGGCGACCAGCCCGGCGTAGAACGACGTGCCGCAGGCGACGATCGTCACGCGGCGAATGGTCGACAGGTCGAAATCGAACTGGGGCAGCGCAACCGAATTGTCGGCGCGATGGATGTAGGAGGAGAGCGTCTGCGCCACCACGGTCGGCTGCTCGAAGATCTCCTTCTGCATGAAGTGGCGGTAATTGCCCTTTTCCGTCGCCGCCGCGGATGCGCCGGAAGTGGTTATTGCGCGCTCGACCGGATTGTTCTCGTGATCGTAGACCTGCGCGCCTTCGCGGCGGATCACGACCCAGTCGCCTTCCTCGAGATAGGAAATCTGCTGCGTCAGCGGGGCCAGCGCCAGCGCATCGGAGCCGAGAAAGGTCTCGTCCTCGCCATAGCCGACCACCAGAGGCGAGCCGAGACGCGCGCCGATCAGCATGTCGGGATGGGCGCGAAAGGCGATCGCCAGCGCGAAGGCACCGCGCAGGCGCGGAAGGACGGTCTTCACCGCATCCTGCGGGCTCGCCCCGTTCTCGATCTCGCGCGAGAGGAGATGCGCGACCACTTCGGTGTCGGTATCGCTCTCCAGCGTGCGGCCCTCGCCGCGCAATTCGGCGCGCAATTCCTTGTAGTTCTCGATGATGCCGTTGTGCACGACCGCGAGGTGCTCGGTCGCGTGCGGATGGGCATTCTTCTCGTTCGGGGCGCCGTGAGTCGCCCAGCGGGTATGCGCGATTCCGATTGCGCCCGGCGCGGGGCGGCGATTCAGCTCCTCGACCAGATTGGCGAGCTTGCCCTCCGCACGGCGGCGTACCAGATCGCCATCATGGATGGTGCAAACGCCCGCGCTGTCATAGCCGCGATATTCCATCCGCCTGAGGCCGTCGACGAGCCGATCGGCGACCGGGCTGCCGCTGACGATACCGATGATGCCGCACATGGTAGAAAAGGTCCTGGATTCACACTGTTCGAGATATCCGCCGCTCTAGCGCGAAATCCCGAACTATCAACGTTACGGATCGCTCAACTCGGTCCGGTAAGGCCAGACGGCTGCTTGACCGGCGATCTCGCAGGCGTGCGCGACCATAGCAGCAGACCCGCTCCGATGATGATCCCGGCGCCCGCGAAGGTCGCCAGATCGGGCATGTCGCCGAAGAGGAGATAGCCGAGCGTCGTCGCCACCAGCATCTGGACATAAGTGACGGGCGCGATCGTGGCGGCGCCTGCGCGCATCGTGCCGAGATAGGCGAGCCAGTGCGCGGTGCTGGCGGTCAGCGCCACGAGCGCGCAGCGCGCGACGACGCTCCAGTCCGGCACCCCGACAGCGAGGCTCGGCTCGCCGCTGAGATGTCCCAATGTCGCGGCGAGGATCAGGAACGGCGTCGCCCACATGGCGATAAAGGCCTGCATCGAAAGCGAGGTGCCCTGCCCGGCGCTCGCCCGGTTCATGATGACCATCAGCGCGAAGAATAGGGCTGAGGCGAGCGGGAGCAGCGCGACAATACCCAGAGCAGCGAGATTGGGTCGCAGGATCAGCGCCACCCCGCATAGCGCGATCGCTGAGACCAGCCAGACCAGCGGCCGCACCTTCTCGCCCAGAAGCGGCCCGCTCAAGATCGCGACGAAGACGGGCGAGACGAAAGCCAGCGCCATCGCGGTCGCCAGCGGCATGGCGAAAATCGCCGAAAAGAAGCACAGGGTGGCCCCTGCAAGGCACGCCCCGCGCCCGACCTGGAGCCAGTGATTGCGCGGGCGAAACCCGCCACGCCCTTCCTTGAGATACAGCAGCGTCGCCAGGCCCAGCGCCCCGATGGTGAAGCGCAGGGCCGCCACGGCGAGGGGCGACCATTCGCCCGCCATCGTCTTGACGATCGCATCGCCGACCGAGAGCGAGGCGAACCCCGACGCGGCGAGCAGCAATCCGCTCCTGTCGTCCTGCTGCATGGCGCTCGCGCTGTCCCTTAGGAATCCGAAAGCCCGCTCCTTAACGGGCGCGCCGCGCTTTGGCGACAGGGCGCCTTAGGGAAAAAATAAGCTTTCCAACCTATTCACCATTCTTCGGAAGAGACTGTCGGGCCTCGCGCCCTACTTTTACCAAGCGAAACAATCGCGCCTGGGGGTTATCGGGAATGAGTGCATTCGGACGAAAGAACGGACCGGGCGGCATGTCCTCCGGCGCGCGTCCGCAATTCGGAGTGGCCAAGCCGATGCGCGGCGGCGGCCCGCCGTCTCCCAGCCGGCCTGAACCCGTAACCGATGGCGGGGACCAGTTCCCGCCGATCCCCCACGATGCGCTGGACCCGCAGATGGGAAGCGGCCCGCCGCAGAAATCCGAAGCGATGGCCCGCCTCGAGGATCGCATGAACGCGGTCCACGACACCAATTCGCAGATCGGCGGCTTCGAGGCGAGCGTCCACAAGATCAAGGAACAGGTGCTCCCCCGCCTGCTCGAACGCGTCGACCCGGAAGCCGCGGCCACGCTCACCAAGGATGAATTGTCGGAAGAATTCCGGCCGATCATCCTCGAAGTGCTCGCCGAGTTGAAGGTCACCCTCAACCGGCGCGAGCAGTTCGCGCTCGAAAAGGTGCTGGTCGACGAATTGCTGGGCTTCGGCCCGCTGGAGGAATTGCTGGCCGACCCGGACGTGTCCGACATCATGGTCAACGGGCCGCAGCAGACCTATATCGAAAAGAAGGGCAAGCTCGTGCTAGCCCCGATCCAGTTCCGCGACGAGCAGCATCTGTTCCAGATCGCGCAGCGGATCGTGAACCAGGTCGGTCGCCGCGTCGACCAGACCACCCCGCTCGCCGACGCCCGCCTCAAGGATGGGTCCCGCGTCAACGTGATCGTCCCGCCGCTCTCGCTGCGCGGCACCGCGATCTCGATCCGTAAATTCTCCGAAAAGCCGATCACCATCGACATGCTCCAGGGCTTCGGCTCGATGAGCGAGAAGATGGCCACCGCGCTCAAGATCGCGGGCGCGTGCCGGATGAACGTCGTCATTTCGGGCGGCACCGGTTCGGGCAAGACGACCATGCTCAACGCCCTGTCGAAGATGATCGATCCGGGGGAGCGCGTGTTGACGATCGAAGACGCCGCCGAACTCAGGCTCCAGCAGCCGCACTGGCTGCCGCTCGAAACCCGCCCGCCCAACCTAGAAGGTCAGGGCGCGATCACCATCGGCGACCTCGTCAAGAACGCCCTGCGTATGCGCCCGGACCGCATCATCCTCGGCGAAATTCGCGGCGCGGAGTGTTTCGACCTCCTTGCGGCGATGAACACCGGCCATGACGGGTCGATGTGTACGCTCCACGCCAACAGCCCACGCGAATGCCTTGGCCGTATGGAAAACATGATCTTGATGGGCGACATCAAGATCCCCAAGGAAGCCATCAGCCGCCAGATCGCGGAAAGCGTCGACCTGATCGTTCAGGTCAAGCGCCTGCGCGACGGATCGCGCCGGACGACCAACATCACCGAGGTGATCGGGATGGAAGGCGACGTCATCGTCACCCAGGAATTGTTCAAGTTCGAATATCTCGACGAAGGCGATGACGGCAAGATCATGGGCGAATACCGCTCCAGCGGTTTGAGGCCCTATACGCTGGAAAAGGCGCGCCAGTTCGGGTTCGACCAGGCCTATCTCGAAGCCTGCCTGTAAAGGCACCCTATCCGGCGATAACCACCGGCAGTGCCAGCGCCAGCATCCCGCCGCCGAGCACGGCCAGCGTCACGAACAGCCCGGTCCACGGCACCCAGCCGACCCGGTCGATATCCCGGCGCCGCGACCGGCGGCGATCCATCCGCATCGCGGCCATCGCCAGCAGGATGAGCGCCCCGCCGCTCAGGGCCAGCAATTCCGCATCATTGGCGAAAAGCAGGAAATCGGGTTCGCTCATCACGCGGCCATATGGTTCAGCCAGCCGAAACGGCAAGGCCGCTATCGGCGGCAAAAGGCGGGCATGGCCTCGCCGGTAAGCGAATCCACGAACCGCACGGTTCGGAACCCGAAACACCGAAGGTGAGTTATCTCGAAATGCGCAAGATCATTATCGTCGTCGGCCTCGCGGCCATGACTCTCTCGACCGCAGCCTGCAACACGGTGCGCGGCATCGGCCAGGACCTTGAATCGGTCGCCAACGACGTCGACGACGCCACCTGACACGGCACGCAGCGCGGTCGCTTGGCGCTTTACTGCCAGCGCCCGGCCTGACGCGCGCGCCGCTCCCTGATCGCAAGCCATAGGAGCAGGCCCAAGGGGCCTGCCATGAAAGTCGCGAGCAGGATCGGGGCCTGCAACAGGCGGGAAAAGCCCTTCGCATCGGCGTCGCGCGCGATCCACAAGCCGACGAAGAGATCGAAGGCGAGGTAATGGAGCCAGCCCACCACGGCACCGCCCTGGCTGGCGAAGATCGCCTGCACGCCGGAGATCGTGGTGAAGTTCGCGCCGCCGCCACCCCCAACCGGATCGACCGAACCGCTCAGGATCAAGCCTAAAAGCACCGCATAGGCGAGACATAGCAGCCCGATTCCGGCGAACAGCACGCCCGACAGCAGAGCGGGCCAGCGCGGTGCGAGGATCAGACCCGCCCACCAGATCATCGCCCAGACATTCGCGATCCCGAACAGCGTCTCCCAGGCCATCCTCGGCTCCTATTCCGTTTCGGCCACAGGCAGCGGCAGGCTGCGCGCAGCGCGTTCGATTCCCGAATTCGAATGGACGAAACGCCCGCGCGCCGGTTTCAGCGCCAGCGACACGCAGGCTCTTGCGACCGTCTCAGCCTCGATAGCGCGGTATTGCGCATATTTGCCGTGCAGCAACAGGTTGAAAAGCGGGCTCGCCGCGATCGCGAGCCGTTCCGCCGTGCGCCGATCGCCACCCCGCTCGCCCCGCAACAGGCCGGGTCGCAGGATGTCGAGGCGGTGGAAGCCAACCCGGCCCAGCTCCTTTTCGACCTCGCCCTTGACCCGCAGATAGAACTGCTTGGCATGAGGATCCGCGCCGACCGAGCTGACTACCACCATCCGCTCGCAGCCATGCTCCTTGGCATTGCGCGCCGTGTTCAGCACCAGATGATGATCGACCGCGCGAAACGCCGCCTCGTCCTCGCCCGCCTGTTTCCAGGTCGTGCCCAGCGCGCAGATCAGGGCGCGCGGGCGCAGCGCTTCGAAGATCTGGGCCCAGTTATCGGGCTCGGCCACGAACATTTCCATGGTCGCACCTTGGGGAAGCGGCATCTCACGCCGCGCGATCGCGGCGAGGCGCAGGTCGCGCCGCCCGACGCAGCCTTCGACCACATGCCGTCCGACGAGGCCCGTCGCCCCGACCAGTGCCACCCGCATCGGATCAGACATTGCTCAGCCCCTCGGGCACACGCCCATGGATGCGCGCATATTGGTCGATGGCGAAGCGATCGGTCATGCCCGCGATGAAGTCCGCGATATGGCGGCTGCGCTCGGGTTCGCTTTCGGGCAGTCCGGCGCGCCAGCCCTCGGGCAGGGTGCGCTCGTCTTCGGTATATGCGACGAACAGCGCCGCGATCACCTCGCGCGCACGTTCGGCGGTCTGCTTCTGCTCGGGATGATAATACAGCCGCTCGTACATGAACGTCTTCAGGCGCCGCTCCTGCGCCGCCATCGCGGGCGAAAATCCGGCGAGCGGTCCGTTCGCGGCGCGCACCTCGTCCACGCTGGCGACATCGCGCAAGCGATCGGCGCTGTGGGCAAGCACATCGTTGACCATCATCCCGATCTGCCCGCGAACCAGCTCGCGCAATTTGCGCTCATGTTCGGCATGGGGAAACCGCTTCTCGACGCCCGCCCACTGGTCGGCCACGAAATCGAGCGTGAGGAGATCGTCGAGCTGGAGGAACCCTGCGCGCAGGCCATCGTCGATATCGTGATTGTCGTAGGCGATATCGTCCGCGACATTGGCGATCTGCGCCTCGGCGGAAGGCCAGGTCGCAAGCTCGAGCGGGAAGGCCGCGTCGATCTCGCTCAGCGCCCAGTTCGGCGCGGCGACGGGGCCGTTATGCTTGGCGAGGCCTTCCAGGGTCTCGAAGGTGAGATTCAACCCGTCATGCGCGGGATAGGGACATTCGAGCCGCGCCAGCGTGCGCAGCGAATGGGCGTTGTGATCGTACCCCCCCGCCTCGACCATCGCGGCGCTGAGCGCCTTTTCGCCCGCATGGCCAAAAGGCGGGTGGCCGATATCGTGCGCGAGGCAGAGCGCCTCGGTCAGATCCTCGTCGAGGCGCAGGGCGCGCGCCAGCACCCGCCCGATCTGCGCGACTTCCAGGCTGTGCGTGAGGCGGGTGCGGTAATGGTCGCCATCGGGCGCGACGAACACCTGAGTTTTGGAGCGCAGGCGGCGGAAGGCGATCGAATGGACGATCCGGTCCCGATCACGCTGGAATTCGCTGCGGGGTCCACGGATTTCGCCGCGCGTGACAGCGTTGGCGACGGGGAATTCCCGCCCGCGCGAATGCGCGGGGTCCGAGGCATAGGCTGCGCGATCCATCGAGCGGAGCGGTTAGGTCACGCGCGCACGAGCGGCAACGTGAACAGATTGGCAACCTGGTGGGAAACTCCGCCAGAAGCTCCCCTCAAACGAAAAGGGCCGCGCGTCCCGAAAGACGCGCGGCCCCCTTCAGGATCAGAGGATCAGCGGATGCCGATCGTGTCGGGATTGCCGTCCGGGTCTCCATTGACCGTCCCGCCCGAGCGCACCGGGCCGAGCAGCAGCAGACCCGCAAGGTGCGGCGCGGCCATCGAGGTGCCCGACAAGGTGGCGTAGCCGCCGCCCTTATAGGTCGAGTAGATCGACGAGCCCGGCTCCGCATAATCGACCGGCGGATTGCCGAAGTTCGAGAAGCTGGACCAGTTGTCGCCCTGTGCGAAGCTCGACACGGTGAACACGTTCGGTCCGTTGGCGCGTGCGGGCGAGTGGTTGTCCGCATCGTCGCTCTCGTTACCCGCCGCGAGGACGAATTTCACCCCGCCCGCCGCAGCGTTGATGACGGCGTTGTCGAGCGTGGTCGAAACCCCGCCGCCGAGGCTCATATTCGCAACATCGCCCGCGCGGCCGACCTGCGCAACATAATCCACGCCCGCGATGACACCGCTGTTCGAGCCCGAACCGCTGCGCGTCAGCACCTTGACCGCGACGATTTCCGCGCCCGCGGCCACACCGACGACGCCGATATTGTTGTTGGCGATAGCCGCAATCGTGCCCGCGACGTGGGTGCCGTGGCCATTGCCATCGTCGGCATTCTTCTCGCGCGTGAAGCTGCGCGACATACCGGTGTTGACGTTGAGATCGGGGTGATCGAGGTCGACCCCGCTATCGATCACGAAGGCGCGGCCCGTGGCGCCCGTCTGTCCGCCACCGACGCGGGCGATGCCCCACGGCGTGGTTTCCGACGCGCTGCCGGTGCTGCCGCCGCCGGGCTTGCCCTGCGCGGTCTTCACCACCTGATCCTGCTCGCAATAGGCGATGCGCGGGTTCGAAGCCTGCATCTGCGCAGCGCCACGCGCCGACATGTTCGCAGCGAAGCCGCGAATGGCGCGAGTGTAGACGTGATTGACGTTTCCGCCCGCATTCGCGGCAGCAGCGTTCGCCTGGGCCCTCTCCTGCCCGCGCGCCACCGTGCCTTCCTTGAAGACGCAGATATAGCTGTTGTCGATCTTCTGCGCTGCCGCCGGCGCGGCGATACCCGCCGCTGCAAGCGCCATTCCACTCACCATAGCGAGGCGACCCAAAGTACCTGATTTCATGTGTAACGTCCCTTCCCGAGTTACGAGAAGGGCAGCATGGCGCCAACGCGCCGGGGTGCAAGAGCCGACGACGGAATTTCGCGAAATTCGCAATTGTGTTACAAGTTTGCGACGCTTTTCTTTCTAATCCTTCGCCAGGATCCAGTCCGCCGCTGCCTGGCAGTGCGTGTCGGTCGTATCGAAGATCGGCAGGACGTTCGCATCGGTATCCACGACCAGGCCCAGCTCCGTGCAGGCCAGGATCACCGCGCCCGCCCCACGCTGTTCCTTGCGCGTAATGATGGTCTTGAGCGCGCGTTCGGCATCGCGGCTGACCTTGCCCAGCATCAGTTCCTTGTAGATGATCGAATCGACCATCTCGACATCGTCCTCGTCGGGCGGAAGCAGGTCGATGCCGTGCGAGATGATGCGCTGGCGATAGAAGCTCTCGGTCATCACCGGCCGCGTGCCGAGCAGCAGCACTTCGCCGATATCGTGGCCTTCCAGCGCCTGGCCGACCGTGTCGGCGATGTGGATGATCTCGATCCCGATCGCTTCGGCCACCCGGTCGTAGACGCGATGCATCGAATTGGCGGCGATGACGATCGCGCCCGCGCCCGCAGCTTCCAGCCGGCGCGCGCTGTCGATCAGCATCCGCGCCGCCTGGTCCCAGCTTTCCTCTTCGCGCAGGGCGTAGAGCGGCGCGTATTCCAGGCTCTCGATCAGCAGAGGCGCGCTGTGGGTAGGCGTCTTCGCCTTCTGCACCAGCCGATTGATTCGTTCGTAATAGGCGCGGGTCGAGACCCAGCTCATCCCCCCAATGAGACCCAGCTTACGCAATGCACCGTCCTTCCTGTGGCGCCCGCAGTAAACTTCCGCGGGATCGTTCGTTTCGGGCACAACGATTCGCGGCGCGGCGGGTTCCGCTGCAATGCGGCAGACTTACAGGCAAGGTTGCGAGAGGGGTGTGTCTAGTCCGCGATGCCCGTCGCGCACAGGGCAGCCGACGAGGATGTGACACCGATCACCTCCGCATCCCCGACCCGCGCGACGCGCGAGAGGTAATCGCGGATCGTAACAGGATCGCGCTCGGCGGCGCGGGTCTTCAAGCGTTCGAGCTTTTTCAACTGTTCGATCGTGAGACGATCGACCATCCGCCCGGCCATGCAATCGGACACCCGGTCGTTCAGGCCTGCCTCGCTCAGCGCGCTGCGCACCCGGCTTTCGGCGATGGCCTGAACGCATCCGGCAAGAAGGAAGGGTGCGAAGAGAAGCACCGCATGTCTCACAGCGAAATCCCCAGCGAACAGCTTGCCGCCGCGCGCACCGTCACTTCGATAGCCTGTGGATCGTCGACCCGGCGCATCCGCTCCATCACATCGCCGGGCGCGAGCGGGATGCCGGGTTCGCCTTCCAGCGGGGCCAACCGTTCGAGGCTGCGCAATTGCGCGATCGTCAGCTGGTCGGTCATCCGCCCCGCCATGCATTCGGCGAGGCGCGGCGGCACGCCTTTCTCGGTCAGCGCGGTGCGCACGCGGGCCTCCATCACGCGCTCCACCCCGCCGAAAAAGAGCCAGGCGGCGGTTCCGGCGAGCGCCAGGACGACTATCAGGATCAGGGCCTTACGCATCGCTTGTTCGCCTTCCCGCTCAGTCGAGCGCCTTGACGATCTCCTCGACCATCTTCTTCGCGTCCGCCAGCAGCATCATGGTCTGGTCCATGTAGAAGACATCGTTGTCGACGCCCGCATAGCCGACCCCGCCCATCGAGCGCTTGATGAAGAAGACCTGCTTGGCCTTGTCCACGTCGAACACGGGCATCCCGTAGATGGGCGAGCTCTTGTCGGTCTTGGCCGCCGGGTTCACCACATCGTTCGCGCCGATGATGAAGGCGACATCGGCCTGCGCGAATTCGCTGTTGATGTCCTCCAATTCGAACACCTTGTCGTAGGACACGTTCGCTTCTGCCAGCAGCACGTTCATGTGCCCCGGCATACGCCCGGCGACGGGGTGGATGGCGAACTTCACCTCCACACCCTTCTCCTCGAGAATGTCGGTCATCTCGCGAAGGGCGTGCTGCGCCTGCGCGACCGCCATGCCGTAACCGGGGATGACGATGACCTTCTCCGCCTGTTCGAGCATGAAGGCCGCATCGTCGGCGCTGCCCTGCTTGTAGGGGCGCTGTTCGCGCGCCTCCCCGTCTCCGCCGCCGCCCGCATCTGCGCCGAAGCCGCCCGCGATCACGCTCAAGAAGCTGCGGTTCATCGCGCGGCACATGATGTAGCTGAGGATCGCACCCGACGATCCGACCAGCGCGCCGGTGATGATCATCGCCGAATTGCCGAGCGTGAAGCCCATCGCCGCCGCCGCCCAGCCCGAATAGCTGTTCAACATCGACACCACGACCGGCATGTCCGCGCCCCCGATGGGGATGATCAGCAGGAAGCCGATCAGGAACGCCGCGACGGTCAGCGCGACGATATAAGGCAGGTTCGCTTCCGCCCCCGGCGTATGCGCGAAGAAGGCCGTCAGGACGAGAATGGCCGCCAGCGTGCCGAGATTGATGATGTGGCGCGCGGGCAGGAGGATCGGCGATCCGCTCATGCGGCCCGACAATTTCAGAAAAGCGATGACCGAGCCCGAGAATGTGATCGCCCCGATGGCGATGCCGAGGCCCATTTCGACCTTGCTGACCGGATCGATCGCTCCACCCGGATCGAGCAGATCGAACGCGCCGGGATTGAGATAGGCCGCCCAGCCCACCAGCACCGCGGCGAGACCGACGAGCGAGTGGAAGCCCGCCACCAGTTCGGGCATCGCCGTCATGGCGATGCGGCGGGCGATGGTGATGCCGATCAGCGCGCCGATGGCGATTGCGATGAGGATTTCGCCTGCGCTCACCCAATCCGTATATGGCAATGTCTCGCTACAGAACCCGAACTCGCCCCGCGCAAATGCGTCACGGCAAGCGGCCGGTGTGATTCTAGGCCAGTGGGTCAACAGCGTCGTCACGACCGCGATCAGCATCCCGATCATGCCGAAGCGGTTGCCCGTCCGGCTCGTCGCGGGCGAGGACAGGCCGCGCAGCGCGAGGATGAAGAACACGCCCGCCACCAGATAGGCGAGCGCCACCCACGGGCTAGCCGCCTCGCCAGTGGAAGCTTGGGCGGGAGTTGCCAAAAAGCTCGTCATTGCGAGCGCAGCGAAGCAATCCAGTTTCCGCCCTTTCTGGATTGCCGCGTCGCCTGCGGCTCCTCGCAATGACGAGAGAACGGAGAAGAGCGAAACCATCACTTCTTCTCCTTCTTCTTGTACATCGCCAGCATCCGCTCGGTCACCGCGAACCCGCCGAAGATATTCACGCTCGCCAGCACGATGCCGAGCAGGCCGAGCCATTTCGCCCCCGGCACGTCCGCCGCCGCCGCCGCGATCAGTGCGCCGACGATGATGACGCTCGAGATCGCATTGGTCACCGCCATCAGCGGCGTGTGCAGCGCGGGCGTGACCGACCAGACCACGTAATAGCCGACGAAGCACGCCAGCACGAAGA
>Ga0114912_1000715_pt1 | contig 15758 bp, 16 predicted proteins | sample MalvirDeepMed_51_FD_89713 | JGI IMG/M metagenome (GOLD analysis project Ga0114912, IMG submission 89713) | Marine viral communities from the Global Malaspina Expedition - Malaspina viral metaG DeepMed_51 | ecosystem: Environmental > Aquatic > Marine > Oceanic | place: Mediterranean Sea...
ACGTAACACCTATTGCTTACACCGAGTAAACTATATGCTGCCATAAGTCCGTATTCGTTAATTTCATAACCATTAATTGCACTACCGGCCGCTGACTGATAAAACGTTGGGTTACCATACGTGTTGCTAAGTTCTCTCTGACTTCCAATAAGGTAAGTTTTACCTGCATTTGCTGCGGTAGTGCCCGCGGCTGTAGCTGTTGTGCTACCTCCTTGGGTTTTATCTTGTGCTGTTGCTACAATTAATGATGCTACTGTTCCTTGAACTCCAGGAACATATTGACTCTCATCAATAACTGTAACGCTTACACCAGGTGATACTAAAGTTGCCATATTTTCGATTCCTTTATCTAAAGAATTATTTAATATATTTATCAAAACATCATAAAATGAGGTGCTTAAAGATTACTATATAACAATTTATTAACCCTTTAAAGGAACGCTATTAAAGATAAAATAAATATCTGTATGCGACCACTATGTAATCAATGTAAAACTAATCTTAAAGCAGTTAACTATCATTTAAACGGAAAAGTTTACTACAGAAAACTGTGTGAAGCGTGTAGAAGAAAAAAAATTAACAAAAAACCAGCAACAACACCTAGATGGTATCTTGCCGGGTACAGGTTAAAAAAGTTATGTGAGAAGTGTGAATTCGAACCAACAACACAAGGACAGTTAGTTGTGTTTCATATAGATAAAAATCAAGAAAGCGTTAATATCAAGAATTTAAAAACTGTGTGCCTTAATTGCAATTACGAGTTAAGTATTACTGGCTGGTTGCACGGAGATCTTCTAGAAGATCATTAACTATTTCTCTTAGATCTTCAATAGTTCCTTTGTTGTCAATTAAATAATCCGGTGTTGTGCCAGCCCAACTGTATTCGCTAGCATGTACATTGGGATATATTACAGGCATTGATTCATGATCACTAGCTGCGAGACTAAACCATTCTGGATCGTCACCGCGTTTAATGCGTACTATTTTACCGCCTAACTCACGTATACTTCTAACTTCGTTTGGAAATCTTACATCAGTTATAACAACGTTCTGCTTTGCATCTTTAATGCGAGCTTCCATACTAAGAACCCATATGTCTTCATGAAAATGGTTTCGAAGAATGTCGGTGCCTAAAATTTGAAGTGCTACTCGTGGAGTAAAATCTGGTATTTTTAAACGTTCATTCCACCACTCATCTACAGTTTCTCGCTGGACTCTACTGGCTGATGTATCACCTTCAAGCATAGCCCGATCCCAATTAAAAATACTCGCAGTAGCATCTTTAAGACTGTTGGCAAAACTTTCATGTCGAAAGCCCTGTTCTATTAACATACTGCCAACAGTTCCCTTGCCCGAATTAATGAGCCCGATAAGTCCAATAATCATATTCGTATTATAACAAAAAAGTATATATTATGCAATAAGGAACGACAAAGGATCTGAACCGTCCATGTAATTTTTAAGTTCTTCTTCCAATGTCATCATTTCTGCTTGTGCTTCTGCTTTAAGTGTATCGCCATTCATTGAGGTTCCACCTTGTGGACCGGCAATTGTTGAGAATTTAGACCTTGCTTCGCCTAGCGTATATTTTGCTAGTGCAAGCGCATAATCTTGTATCCATGGTTGTGCGTGGCGATCCGAGAGCAACACTTGATCTGTTTTTTTGTTGTAAACCCAAAGCACCATAATTTCACCAGTAGCCGCAAACTTGCGAAGAAGTGTAATAGTTTTTGTTACGGGGTTCCAATCAAAATTAACCCATCCACCAAATAACCTGGCGCTAAGTTCTTGATACTGGTAATACATTTCATATGTTGCTTGCCCTCCAACACGGCCTGCTTGTAATAGATATGTGTTTACAAATGCCGCTTCAAATGGCTCAAACTGTGTTCCGGTATCAGCACTTCCGCTACCAACACTGCGCCTAAACACTTGACGTACAGTTTCAACTTCGTCGGGAAGTACATACTCTTGTTGGTTTTCTACAATAGTAAGAAACAGGTAACTACTTTCAACACTATTTTGTGCTCGTTGACGATAGCGGCGCAATGCTTGGTCTGTAGAGTTAGTATAATGTGCTGGATCAAGTTCGACATCGATCATATCTCCGCCTAAGCGCAAGTAAATATAATCTTTAATGTCGTTTTTCAGGGTTGTGACATCTGTAGCCATTCAAAGTTTCCTTTATATTGTATTTATTTAAGAAACCTTAAGTAGGATAGTGTGTTTGTTTAACCGACCATTGAGTTTAGTTTCAGTTGCTTTGATTTCGCTTAGGAATTTACGCAAAGTAACCTTACCAGATTTACTAAATTCTACTAGTTTTTCTTCGGGTCTGCGTATAGTCTTTTGTATGCTCAGGCTAGAATTGAAGTTTAACAAAGTTGTGCCTTTGACCGACAGACAGCAGTGTTGCTCCGCAACATATTTTCCTAGCTTACGATTCTTGGTATTAAAAATCCATAACTCTGTAGCATCCAGAATGTCAATAGGATTAATACTAGCAATTTTATAACGGTCTTCGTTAGGTTTATATTTTAACTTTGATACTAATTTTTCTTTACTTGGAGTTTTTCGAATCCTAGTTTTTCTGGATATTTTCTTAATATTATTATAGGCAACAAGATCAGCAAACAGTACCTCGAAAAATTTAATATATGTTTTAATCTTTGCTTTATTTAAATAGCTATAGCCTTCTTTAAGATCCGGAGGGCATTCCTTTTTTAATAACTCTTGATACTCTGCAAACACCGGCTCGTAGTAACTACGAATTTTTCCTATATGCGCCTGAGCAATATTTTCTTTTTTAAGCCAATCAAAAAACTTTGGAATATCCTCGTTTGGCTGTTTATCAAGCCAGAATTCAAATTCCCCTATAATTTCACTAAGCCGTTCTCGTGTACGCTCTTGTGGTGTTGGCGTGTACCCCGTTTTCTTAGTTTTATTCTTTTTCTTTTCTTCGGCGTTAACAACCTTGCCTCTTTCTGCAAGAGTTGCAAAAAAATTATTCATCCATTCAATAGTACTTTTCTCTGTTGACTCAACATCTTCGCGAGTAGTCCAATAACAATACCCGGCGACATGATTTCTGTTCCATCGCCACTCCTCATTTCTTAGAATGTTTTTAGTTGTTTCTTTATTAAATGTTCCCTTAACCCATCCCTTAATAATAGAAGCACATTCCTTTCTCTCTACGTCAGCATGAAAACTTTGGCTAAATTTTCTATAGCCTCCGGACAAGGAAACGTGTTTAGCCATATTATGGCCGCGTCGGTAGTGTTTTCGTGTTTTTTTGCGTTTTCTAGTCTTTATGGCCATAAAATTCTTCCATGCCCTGGATAAGGCTCATAATATCAGCTATATCCAAATTGTCAATACTCTCAGCCGCAATAGTTTCAACCCACTCTCGTTGTAGTGTGTTTATAGGAATTATGCGCTGTGTTTTAAAGTCTATTACATCACCCATACATATATAGTATACGATTATACGTATTTTGTCAACTAAATTTAGAACAAGACATATTTTATGTTCTTAAGTTTCAAATAAATACTGTAACTATAAGGATTAACCTATGCCGCGTTTAAGTTTATGGAAAGACGGTGCTCACACCAATGATTTTAAGTTCTTTGATAAGAATATTAAAGAATTATTTACCATTGGCGGGACTGGTTTACACTGCTACAAATATCTCGGCGTTCATGACCAAGGCAACACTAACGATCTAAGCCAGCCAAACCCTGCTCAAGACGATCCTCTTGCTATACAAGATTTTTTGTTTTTAGAGAACAGGGATCGCAAATATTCGCAAGATGTATATAGTCTGCGTGGTATCTACAGTGTAGCGGACACGGATTTTGATTTAAGTCAATTTGGGTTATTTCTACAAAACGATACGCTGTTTATCACACTTCACTTAGCTGATATGGATAACATATTAGGGCGTAGATTAATGAGCGGCGATGTTTTGGAGCTACCCCATCTTAAAGACTATAACAGCTTAGATACAAGTTTAGAGGTAGCACTAAAACGCTTTTATGTAGTGCAAGAGGGCACAAGGCCTACAGAAGGTTATAGCCCAACTTGGTGGCCACATCTGTGGCGTGTTAAGTGTACTCCATTAGTAGATAGCCAAGAGTACAACGACATTTTACGCAGGCTTGAAATTAATGAAGATACCGGCGAAAGCACAGGAAAAACATTACGAGACCTACTAAGCACATATAAGAAAGAGCTAGAGGTTACTGACAAGGTTGTTGCTCAAGCAGAAGCAGAGGTTCCCGAAAGTGGTTACGATACAAGCAAATATTATGTTGTACCTGCAGATAGCACAGGTAGACCATTAGAGCCTCGGGGTTATAACGCAGACGAAGCCAATATTACTTGTGATAGTGCTTTGATCACTGCTGATAGTACTCGAACGTCACCTACTAATACAAACGCATATAAGGGATACCTTATCGGTGACGGACTCGCTCCAAACGGATTCCCAATAACAATGGGAACGTCATTCCCAACTACTGCGGTTGAAGGCGATTATATTTTAAGATTAGATTTTTTGCCAAATAGATTATTCCGTTTTGACGGAGCACGATGGATTAAAGTAGAAGACGATGTTCGCAGCAAACTTACTCCCGGCACGGGTAATACACTTAGAGACGGATTTGTTCAAAATACGGCTATAACTACAACGGACGATAACAAAACTATTAAGCAACGCCAAGGGCTTAGTGACTTACTTGAAGCTGAGGAAGATGCATAATGGCTAATCAATTTTTTTATGATCAACAAATTCGGCGTTTCTTACTACAATTTATTCGGGCTTTTAGTAATTTTCAAGTTGAATACGGAAAGGATGGCGACGGTAACAACACCTTAGTTACTGTACCTGTGAAGTACGGTGACGCAACAAGAATGGTTAGCAATATTCTTAGAGATGGCAGCGAAAACAAGATCATTCCTACGCCAATGGTTAGTTGTTATATCACAGCAATGGAGTATGCACAAGCGCGTATGCAGGATCCAACATTTATTGACAAACGCCATATTCGTATGCGTAAATTTGATGATGACAAAGGCGAATACTTAACTGTGCAAGGAAATGCATTTACTGTGGAAAGGTTAATGCCTGTACCATATAATCTAACAATTAATATTGATGTTTGGACTAGTAACACTAATCAAAAACTACAATTATTAGAGCAAATATTAGTGCTGTTTAACCCTGCACTAGAAGTGCAAAGTACAGACAATTACTTGGATTGGACTAGTCTAAGTTATATTGAATTACAAAGTACTACCTGGAGTAGCCGAACTGTGCCTGCAGGTGTAGATGAAATGATTGATGTCGCAACATTAACATTTTTAGTTCCGATATGGGTTACTGCTCCTGCTAAAGTTAAAAAACTCGGAGTTGTACAAAAAATCGTTGCAAGTATTTTTGATGAATCAGGAAGTATTAGCGACGGCGTTATTGATAGAGACTTGTTGTTGGGCACACGAATGAAATTTACCCCTATGAACTTTGGCATACTTCTAATTGGTAATACCGTACAAATACTAGAGGCGGGTGAAACTGTAACAAACAAAGTCGACCCCACAAGTTTATTAGATGATCCGCCAACTAAAATAGGAACAGAAGATGTGACATGGCGTGCTTTAATTAACCAATACGGAGAGTTACAAGCAGGTATAAGTCAAATTAAAATAGATGTTGGAACTGGCGAAATTGTTGGTACAGTTGCCTTTCACCCAAGCGACGATTATAAGCTGTTGTTTACTGTTGATGCGGATACAACGCCGACAAATGATTTAACCCCTGTAATTAAAATTATTAATCCATTACGAACAGGCCCTGCGGCCGGGCTTGCAGCCGCTTCCGTTGGGCAACGATATCTTATTTTAAATGACACAGGTACAAGCACAAATACAGATGGTGCAGATGCGTGGAAAGGCACCGATGATAGTGACCTAATTGCTAGTGCAAACGATGTTATAGAATATAATGGCATTAAATGGGATAAAGTATTTGACAGCAGTACGGAAACTGGTGTACACTATATAATAAACACAAATACTGGAATTCAGTATAAGTGGAATGGTACTACCTGGGTTAAGAGTTATGAGGGTGAGTACAGAGCAGGTGAATGGTCTCTCGTTATTTAAATCAAAGCGTTGGAACGATCTTTTTCAGCAAAAAAACACAGCGTTATCTATTTGTTTTACGAAGCAAGAGTAGCCACGAAAATACTTGGGCATTTGTAGGCGGAAAAGTAGAACACGGCGAAACTGCTTATGCTGCTTTACAACGTGAAATAGAAGAAGAATTAGGATTTGTTCCTAGTATAGAAAAAACTATACCGATCGAACAATTTACAAGTCCAAAAAAGAACTTTGAATATCATACTTTTGTTAGTGTGGTAGAAGAAGAATTTATACCAAATTTAAACCCTGAAAACAAGGGTTACGCATGGACAACAATCGATGGGTGGCCAAAACCATTGCACCCTGGCGTGTTTAGCACATTTAAAATTGAAGAAATTATTGAAAAAATTAAAACAATACGGGAAATATATATCTAATTAGCATTTCACCTTCCCAGGGTCTTTAACAACAATAATTACATCATCATTGCTAGAACTTCAATAACACCTGTGGTCCCACTATGTGATTCGATAGCTTTACCAATTACTGTACCAAGTGCGGGATTTTCTTCTGCTCTTGCGTAACCTTCACCGGCACATACCATTAAATCACCAGCTTTAACGGTACCCATAACTTTGCATGGTACCCGACCTGCAATTGCTAGTGAAATACCTGCTTGATCGATGCATCGATAGCTATCGCTATTCATTAGATAAGCTGGGTCGGTAGATACAATACCTGCTACTGAACGACTTGAATCGTTCATGCACATTGCAACCTTTCCTTCGCCTACAAACTGTACGACTGTTCCAGGCTCGATTTCTTCATCCGAAGCATAACGCTCCGCCAAGTCAGCGTATTTCGCAGCGGAAGCAGTACCAGCAAATATTGTTGATGTTAATGTACCAGTGCTTGGATTATATGTAAGTCCTGTATCCGTTTCAATGCCTTGTGTACCAGTTGCACCATCAACAAAAGTTGGATATACAGTTTCGTCGGTAGAGTTATTTGCAACGGCTGTTATATTTGTTGCTTCTGTTGCTACATCTGCTGTACCAGTTACATTACCTGTTAAAGCACCAGCTAGTAGTGTTGCAGTTAGTAACCCACTACTAGAATTAAATGTAAGATTGCTACCTGATTTTGGTGGAAGATCACCAGTTGCGGCAGTAGCAAATAATGGAAAACAGGTTGTGTCACTCGACTCATCTGCAACCGTAACATTAGTAGCAGCAGTAGCAGTAGTAGCAGTAGTAGCATTACCACTAAATGTTGTACAAGCAAGTGTTGACGTACTTGGGTTAAAGGTCATGTCCGAGCCATCATACTTAAGTGCTGTTAACGCACCACTTGTAGTAGTTGCATAATAAAGATTAAACGCTGTATTAGTGGAGTTATCTTGTGTAACTGTTGCACCAGCAGCGGCCCAACTTAAAACGCCACTAGCGTTGCTTGTTAAAGCATATCCGCTTACGGATGCATCTGCATCAGGCAGTGTCCATGTTACATTTGAAGCTACCGTTGCTGGTGCTTGAAATGCTACGTAGTTGCTACTGTCTGCGTCAGCAAACCTAACATCGCCTTGTGCGTTTAATGTTATCGCTGTTGTAACTGTAGGGGTTGTAAGCGCAGGTGAAGTTAGCGTTTTATTTGTAAGCGTTTGAACGGCAGTGTTTTGCGTAATCGCAAATCCGCCTGCCGTGCTGCCGTCATGTATGCGTAACGTATCTAATGTCGTGTCGACGCTTAACTCACCAAGCGTTCCTGTAAATGCATTGTTTTGAGAGGTTGTACCTCTTCTAAATTGTAATACTGTTGGCATTCTAAGCTCCTAATAACACACCTGTAAACTATTTATGCGCCGGCGTATGCTTCCCCTGAACCGTAATCTACGGTATCTGTTTGGAACTTAGGATCCATGCAATCAAATTGGTCAGGTGAACTACCAGTTGGAATACCAAAAGCATCCACTGCATTCGCAGTTAATCCACTTTCGGCACCACCGGTTTGTGCTTGTATTTTTGCTAAATCGAAATTTCCATCTGTACCTGGGGCAGTTAAGAAAGAACTGCCATCAACTCCTAAACTGTTAACGATTCCCAAATTACCAGTGGTAATTTTTTTCATTACTCCACCATCGTCAACTAGGACAAAGTCGGCGTCACTACTACTTGTGGTAGTAGCTGCGCCATCACTGTTTGCTGTTGTTATCACTGTGCCTGTAACTGCTGGTAGTGTTATTATTACGTCAGCAGTGCTTGCTGGACCTATTAGAGTGACAGTATTTGTACCATTGTCTGTATCTTCTTTGAATAGAATACTACCAGCGGCTGAAGCCGACCCAGAAAGCACTGGTGCTGTTAATATTTTATTCGTTAGAGTTTGACTACCTGTAAGTGTTGTAACTGTAGAATCAATCGCCACTGTTAATGTATTACTTGAACCGCTTGTATCAATACCGGTACCGCCTGCAATATCTAATGTCTCACTATCAAGGTCTATTGATAATGCTCCACCACTATCACCTTGGAAGTCAAGATCTTCTGCAGTTACTTGAGCATCCACATACGCCTTAATACTTTGTTGTGTTGCTAAATGTGTGTTACTATCTGAAGACATATTGTCTTCATCTTTGATAGCAGTACCACTAGCTCCTGTATTAAGAACAGGACTTGTAAGTGTCTTATTAGTAAGTGTGTCTGTAGTTGCTTTACCAACTAAGGTGTCAGCCGCTGCGGGTAGTGTAACTGTAACATCTGCTGTGCTAGCAGGTCCTTGTAGTGTAACACCATTTGTTCCATTATCAGTTCCTTCAAGAAACTTAATCTTACCACCTGCTGCATTAGAGGCTGCGCCTATAACAAACGAGTGTCCAGTTGCAGTAGTTGTAGTCGCAGCAACAACAACAAGTCTGTCTGTGCCATCCAAGTCAACAGCAATTGAACCAGTTCCGGCATCAGTTACGGTTACGTTACTATTACCTTGTGATATTGCAGTTGTGCTGACTGCCGCTACCGCTGTATCAACAAAATCTTTTACAGCGGCGCTCGTTGGCAACGTGGTGTCGTTGTCATTGCTACTAATGCCTTCACTTTCAGTTACTAAAGCACTTGCTAGTAATTCATCTACTGAAAGATCATCAATGTCGCTTGTTAATGCCATTGTGCCTGTTGTTGCCGGTAGTGTAATGGTTACATCGGCTGTGCTTGCAGGTCCAATAACTGTAACTTTGTTAGTTCCGTTATCACTATCTTCAAAAAACTCCAAAAATCCTGCACTTACAGAACCGTTTTTAAGTTGTATGCCTGCATTGGCTATGGGTGTAGTTAACGTTTTATTTGTAAGTGTTTGTGTTGTTCCAGTAAATAAAGTATCTAATTGTGAAACATTAACATATTTTTCTGTACCGCCATCAGATAACAAAAGTTTATCAGATGTTGCAACAGTAACTCCTGAGCCATCTGGATAAGCATCAATATTTACAGTTAAATCTGTGCCTATATATGTTGAAAGTTGAGAAGCTGTTACATATTTTTCTGTACCGCCATCAGATATTGCAAATTTATCTGCATCAAGAATAGTAATACCACTGCCATCAGTCATGCCGTCAATGTTTATAACTGCTTCAACGGTTCCAAACTCAAGGGCGCTTGCGTCGCTGTTTACTTTTAAAACTTGTCCAGCTGATCCGATGCTTAATGCTACGCCTATACCACCATGAAGCAGCGGAATAGTTTCACCAGATTGATATTCTGCTAATCCTGTTGCTACATCACTAGCATTAAATACTGCTCTTAGTGGGGTTTTATTTGCCATAGCAATATTTATCAGTCAGAGTTGGAACAGTACTATGCCAGTGGAAGTAAAAGCATCACCATTTGCTAGAGTAAATGTTCCCGAGCCTGTAAAAACAGGTACATCATCAATGTTTCCATTAAATTCAAACTCTGCGTTTTTTGTTACAAGCCCACCTGCTGCACTAAAGAAAGGCACAAGAACTACAATCTGATTAGTTGTATTATCTGCACTAAATGTTGCAAGTTCACGATTAGATTCTGTTTTAGATTTATCAGGAAGTGTAACACCATCTGCACTAATAGTAATAGTACCTGTTCCATCACCACTAATTGTACTACTACCAAGATTGATAGTATCTCCACTTAGATACAAGTCTTTCCATCTAAAATTAGCACTGCCTAAATTATATGTAATATTTGCCTCAGGTAGCAAATCTCCTGCAACTACAAGTTTACCTGTGCCATTTGGTACGACATTAATATTTTCATTACTACGACCACTAGTAATATTAAAGCCGTTAATATCTAAGTTACCACCAAGTTGCGGACTAGTATCATCAACTACATCACCACCACTGCCACCACCAATAGTAATAGTCTTAGTTGAACCAGTACCACTTGCAACAACACCTGAACCTACAAAATTAAGTGTGGTTGCGCTTGTACTTAAACTACTACCTTCATCTTGTACTGTAATAGCACTAGCACTTACTGTAATAGTTTTAGTTGCGCCACTCCCTGATGCTGTAACGCCACTTCCTACAAAATTAAGTGTAGTGCCCGCAGTGCTTAGACTGCTTCCTTCTTCTTGTACAGTTACACCGCTACTGCCTCCGCCGCCGGAAATAGTGATTGTTTTTGTAGAGCCAGTGCCTGATGCTACAACACCGCTACCAACAAAGTTTAATGTTGTTGCTGTAGTGCTTAAACTACCGCCCTCATCTTGCACCGTAAGGCTACTGTCGACAATAGTAATTGTCTTTGTAGCACCTGTGCCACTAGCTGTAACACTGCTACCAACAAAGTTTAATGTTGTTCCAGCGGTAGATAATGCACTGCCTTCTTCTTGTACGGTTACTCCTGAAGAGCCACCACCTGCATTTATTACTACACCGCCTGCTGTACTACCATCACTTACACGGATCGTTTGGTCAGCATTGTTGTACCATAGCCGACCTTCTTCGCCAACGCGAGTTGCGCCATCTGAATATTTTCTAAGTTGTGTTCTAAAGTCTTGGGTAAAAGCGCCGTCATTGATCGCCATTTACTTTACACCCCAGGGCGACACTTTCCGGAAAGTGTTAACGGTGCATCGGATTTTACGGCCATGTCACGACTAGGAGTAGCACTACCTATATACAGGGGATTATCATTGATGCCTTCTTCACCGGTGTCATCATTTGCAATAAGTTTTGCTATTGCTGGAGTCATCTTACCACTCTTATGTTTCGCTAGTTCAAGCTCTTGTTGTTGAGGGGTCATCATTACAGGATTGTCTTGCAAGTCAGGATTATCCGCTGGTTCTAGTGTATTAGATGTATTAGAATCACCATCTAGTGCATCAATAACATCTGCTACTGCTCTCATAAATTCTGCGGCTCTCATGTAAAACTCCGGTTTCGGTATAGTATTTATCTTTCAGTCTTATTGAGGGGGGTTCGCTAGTCGGATAACTAGCGGCGGAATTAAGCAGTATACCAGTTAGTAGAATCAACAGCAATATATCTTCTAGATGCACCAGCAGCTAAGGCGTTTCCATCAACCGCATCTGCAGATCCGCCGTCTATAACATCACTAAAACTAGATCCAGGCCAAATTTGAATAGTTTGCGTTGAATCGTCATTAATAATTAAAATTTCTCTGCCGGCGGACGCCGTTGGTAAGGCTACTCCATCACCATTTGTACCAGATACCGTTACTCGATTTATATCAGCTGTTAATGCTGTAGCACCAGCTTGAGTCTGAGTTGATCCAGCCGTAATAGAATTTGATATTGATTTATCTAAATGACCAGCAATTTGAGTGTTGACACTAACAATTAAACTGCCACTTACTGTAACTCTACCTGTTCCACTAGGGATCAATTGAATATCTTGGTTGGTTGACGTACTAACAATATTTTTTCCATTAATATCTAAGTCGCCGCCTAATTGTGGAGTTGTATCTTCAACTACATTTAGCATAAGTTGACTATAAGATCCGCCACCATCTATGCTTATTTTAAAATCATCATCAGTTTCATCGAACACCAGAAACGCATTATTTACGCTGCCTCTTTCAACTTCAATTCCAGAATACCTTCCGGTTACGCCAGCACCTGCTTCGCCATTATTAAGAACAATGACTCTGTCTTGAAGAGCTGTGTTTACTGTTGTAATAGTGGTTGTGGTGCCAACTACTGTTAAATTGCCGGTAATTTCAGTGTCTGCACTAACAATTAAACTGCCACTCGGGTCCAGGGTTAAATTACCTACTATTCGTTGTGTTCTAGCCATTTCTAATCCAAAAATACTATGTTTTAATTATTTATCAATAGTCTAAACTCGTTAGGAGTTGTTACTGAAAAGTTTGATAGTAATGCCCATTCAGATGGCGTAAAATCTAACAACGGATTTACATGAATAAACCGTTGATTTGAGAATTCCTTTATTATATCTTGAATTTGTTTTACCCAGTTTTCAAATGTTTGTGGTTTATCTGTTTTCTGTTTGTAATATTTTGTGCCAGCATAAAGGTTATTAATACGCTCGGGATCTAGACTATGTAAGTCCATACCAATAAGACATATGTAAGGAAAATTTTCGTTTGCCGCAAGTGCTACACAGTTTGGGCCGCTACTATAACCAAAATATTTTTTATGTAAAGCTAACGCCCCGGAGTTTTTAATTACATTACTTTCTCGGGTATAGTGAACGTTTTTTGAGCTGTAGCCGCTATTTTGTATTTCGTGTGCCATATCCTTATCAACACTAACTAAGGTATGTGGTGGCGGGTTTTCATGATACGCTCTATTACAAGCAAAAACCTTTCCTTTGCAAAGCAAGTCTTTAATAAGAAATTCTTTTCGTGTTTCTCCATTTCCTAATATAAAAGCAAATTCGTTTTTGTTCATTATAATATTATATAGCTTTGTTAAGTTGACAACATGTATAAAGCATGTTAATATAATACAATTAAATTGTAAAGGATTGAAATATGCGTATAGGCGTTCCTCGAGAAATCAAAACACAGGAATACCGGGTTGGAATGGTACCGAGCAACGTGCGAGAAGTTGTTCATCACGGACACAAAGTAATTGTTGAGACTGCGGCGGGTATTGGCATTGGTTTTAGCGATGATGCGTATCGAGCAATGGGTGCTATAGTTGTGGACACAGCAGCGGAGGTTTTCGCCACCGCTGATATGATAGTTAAGGTGAAGGAGCCACAACCGGCTGAGATCAACATGTTGCGCGAGGGCCAGGTGCTGTTTACCTTTTTACATCTCGCCGCCGACAAGGCACAGACTAAGGGGTTGATGGATAGTGGCTGCGTGGCTATTGCTTATGAAACGGTAACTAACGAGTCCGGCAATTTGCCGATTTTAGCGCCGATGAGCGAAGTTGCCGGCCGCATGGCGATTCAGGTTGGAGCACATAATTTAGAAATAAAGCAGGGTGGAGCCGGTGTATTGCTGGGCGGTGTACCGGGAGTCGCCGGTGCAAAGGTGTTGATCCTCGGCGGCGGTGTTTCAGGAACAAATGCTGCACGGATGGCAATGGGCATGGAAGCTAATGTAACTGTTCTTGATAAATCTCTAGAGCGGCTGGCCGAACTTGATATGCGCTTTGGTGGGCGGTTAAACACGCTATATTCAACTGCTCACTCGATTGAAAGCTACGTTGCAGATGCGGATTTAGTTATTGGTGCTGTGTTAGTGCCAGGCTCAGCCGCGCCTAAGTTGGTCAGTAAGGCAATGATAGGCATGATGCGACCCGGGTCTGTAATAGTTGATATTGCGATCGATCAGGGAGGGTGTTTCGAGACATCGCGCCCAACTTCGCATGAAACGCCAACCTACAAGATCGATAACGTCATACATTATTGTGTGACTAACATGCCAAGCGCCGTACCTCGGACCTCCACTTTCGCGCTAAACAATGCAACCTTGCCATTTATCCTGTCAATCGCATCACAAGGGTACCGCAGGGCGCTTCGAGAAAATCCGCACCTTCGCGCGGGATTAAATGTGCATACGGGTGCCGTTACTTACAAAGCGGTAGCGCAAAATCTAGGACTTAACTATATGACCACTAAGTGGTCATTACAAATGGTGGATTAGTGGAGTTATGACTGAATTGCCAGTTGTGACTAAATTGCCAGACGGTAGCCGTACATGGCACTTTAATGACAAACTACATCGAGAAGACGGCCCTGCTATTGAATTAGCAGACGGCACCCGTGAATGGTATATTAACGGCAAACGACATCGAGAAGATGGGCCTGCTGTTAAAAGAGCAAATGGTAATCGTATATGGTATATTAATGGCAAACGACATCGAGAAGATGGGCCCGCTGTTGAGTGGGCAAATGGTAATCGTATGTGGTACTTTAACGGCAAACCACATCGAGAAGATGACCCCGCTGTTGAATTAGCAAATGGCGATTGTGCATGGTATATTAATGGCAAACCACATCGAGAAGATGGCCCTGCTTCTATCAAAGCGAACGGCACTCATGGGTGGTATATCCATGGAGTTATGATGGATTTTCAAGAATATGTAAATAAAATATTTCCTGAGAACACACCAAAAAAATGCCTGTTTATTTTGAAGTGGTCTAATTAACCAACATATTTTTGCCAATAAAAGAGGGTGGAATTAATTCCACCCTCTAATATTTCGTCTATGTTAGCTAGTAGTGTATGAAAAACAATCCTTACTTGAAGGAAATATTTGACATCGCAACTTCACCGACATAATCTCCAGCGTTACCTAGCGAAGATGCAGTGTTACTCAACTCCACATATCCGTACCTTGTCATAAAGCTAACTACTGGCTCGAAGGTGCTAGGATCTAGCACTGTACCAGAGCTCATCAGCGGAATGTATGGGCAATAGAATGCTGCCGCATCTGTTTCGCTTGCGCCCTTGTAACCAACAAGTACAGCTTTGTCGTCTGCTGCATAACTGTCAACGTAAACCTTCATAGCGCCATTAAGAGTACCAACAAACTTAGTATTAGTTGGTGCTTCAAAAGTACCTTCAGTTGTGCGTGCGAAAGCTGATGTGCTTGCGCTCTGTAGAACTGTCAGTGCCTGTGGGCTTACAACCGCCCAGTTTCCTGCGCCACGACGTGTCCGCTGTGCAATTAGGTTAGCAACGCGGTTGACTAGAATCGCAAGAGCTGCGTGTTCGTCACCAACGAATGTTGCTGTACCGCTTACTGCTGCCTGGTCGAAAGTTTCTTCAGTAGCTGCTAGTGAGCGTAGTGAAGCGAGAACTTCCTGATCAACTTCTGCGGTAATTTCTTGTGCCAAAGCAGCCATAATTTCTGCTTCAACGTCGAGACCGTGCATCGACTGTGCGTCTTGCGCTGCCTCAAAAGTCCAGCGTGCCTGTAGCTTACGTGTCTTAGCTTCAACAGGCTGCTTTAGGATTTGGATGCTGATTTTGGATCCACCAACACCTTCCTTAGCTGCTGTTACGTCTGCTCGACCAGTTGTCGTTGAACCGGAATATGCAGTTGCAATCTTAAATGGGCTTAGTGCCTCATCACCTGCTACCGTGTCTGTTCCGAAGTCGCCAGTTGCTGTAGAAGTAACTGTCTCTGCGTAACGAAC
>Ga0114912_1000718_pt1 | contig 15689 bp, 28 predicted proteins | sample MalvirDeepMed_51_FD_89713 | JGI IMG/M metagenome (GOLD analysis project Ga0114912, IMG submission 89713) | Marine viral communities from the Global Malaspina Expedition - Malaspina viral metaG DeepMed_51 | ecosystem: Environmental > Aquatic > Marine > Oceanic | place: Mediterranean Sea...
AATTTATCTCGTTCAACTTTTGCCGCTTCTCGAGTTTTAAGGTTTTACAACTGGAAACTCAGCATATTTCGCCCAGCGTTTACCGGTTTTGCTTCGCGGGTGTCTAAAACCAACAGCAAGACCATTTTTTAACTCAACCCAGTATTTTACATCTTTTTCCTCACCGGGCCAGCCGCTATTGCTACCGTGTCGCTTAGTAATTAAAACTTCCTTAAATTCTTTTGCGGGAATTTCGTGCTTCTTGTATTTTGGTAATTTCCACCAATAGTAAAAGTCTTTACCTAATGTTAATTTATTTTTCATGTAATTCATCCACTAGTTTCTTTAGTGCTGGGAAGTCTTTGGAGTCAATGCTTCTGTGATAAAACAGAAAGGCTAATTCCTCATACAAGTCGCGTTCTTGGTCAGTCATCTTTTCCTCTTCTCCTCTGCTCGTTTATAAACGGTTGAAATAATATCTAATGCAACATCAGTATGCATTAGCCTCTCGTTTGTACTATTGGTTTTCACACCGCGGAGTTCTAATCTTGCACCACACAGTGCCCTATTAATTGCTAACCACTCATCTCGAGTAAGTTCATATGTTTGTGGATGTATCATTTCTTCTCCATTAATGTAAAACGTTTGTTAATAATATACAAGGTATAGTTAGGACCCGTTCGCCACTCCGGACGTTATTAGGCCTCCATTGCTTTAACAACATACTTCCCAAACCGGTCGAAAAACTCCTTAAAGTTGTTCAGCTTGTTAGGATCGAACGGCAGGTTGTAGTTGGTAATCGCTGTCCGAGCGCCCATAACGGTCATCTCCGTCGGGAAAAAGTCCATCATGAACCGGAAGAAATTATCGGCCAGCTTGTGCCACTTTTTGGAGTCCTTTTTACCAAATTTGTCGTAAGCTTCCTTCAGCTCGTAGCACATACCAATCGTCAGTGCATACTGCGCTGAGATCTCTTTGACCTTAAGATCCTTAACTTTACCAGCAAGGATGTCGCTAGGATTGGGCATATCGCTGGCAACCTTGCGATGCGTCATGAACTTGCCTGCAACACCTTCGCCAATAGTGCCCGACACTAAGTCCCGCATCTCATCGTCGGACATATCGTCATCGTAAGCAAAATCGCTAACAGTGGTCCAAGACCGCGGAGTGCAAAAGCTTCGTCCGCTTGCCCGCGGATCAAAGTCGAACAAATCCTTCTTGGCGAACGAAACGTAACCAATAACGTCCGTATGAATATTATTCGCAACTGCCCAATTGAACCAGCTGTCAAAATCAACCCGAACCTCAAGGTGGACAAACCTATTAGCTAGTGGGCTTGGCATCCTGTAAGTGACGCCCTTGTCGGTCTCCCGGTTTCCGGCAGCCAAAATCACCACATTATCCGGCAACTTGTATGTTCCAACTCGCCGGTTAAGGACCAGCTGGTAGCAAGCAGCCTGGACCGCCGGCGGCGCCGCATTCATCTCATCGAGAAACAAGATTACCGTATCATACTTTGTGGCAAGCTCCTCGCTTGGCAAATCAATGGGGGGTGCCCATTCCATTAGGCCCGTTTTGCCGTTGAAAAACGGCATACCCCGGATGTCAGTGGGTTCGAAAAGAGCAACACGCAAGTCAACTAATAGCGTATTACCCAAATACTTTTTGTCGGCAATTTGCTGAGCGAGCTCGCTTTTGCCAACGCCGGGTGCTCCCCAAAGGAACACTGGCCGCATTTTCTGGAAAGCTTTCACAATGCGGGTTTCGGCTTCCGCAAGTGTAACTGTCCGAACGTTAATGTCTGCTGTGGTCATTGTCTTTTTTGCTCCTGTAAAACAACTCTTCTACAACACTACTTTAACACATATACGCTATCTGTCAACTATTTTTAACAAAAAAACACCCCAAAATGGGTGTTTATTATTGCTACAATTCGATATGATATCATTTTGAACAAAGATCATTTGGGTTTCAATTGGCATTTTAAACCTACCAGTTTGTCTGAATAGCGTCGATATAGTTTTTTGATGGGTTTTCTGTAAAAAATAGAATAAATGACCCTGCATCTTTTTCACTTCTAAAACGCACATCGGCACCATAGTCACTCCACCTTACGCTCCAACGACCGTCTTGGGGGCCGTATTGCTCGGCCATAAATTTTAGGAACTCCTGTTGCAGCGAAAGATGACTACGACGTTGCTTGGTTCCGATATCCGGCTGTTGATCCTCAGCGTTTGGCACCATAAAACAAATCGCAACTATGTGTTTCCACTGGTTGCCCTTTATGGGCTTACTGTAAATATATTCATATTTTGTAGGCATTAAGAAACTTTTCAAAATCCTTGTTGTGTAGAGCTAGCCAGAAATAAGTTTTTTCACCAAATATTACAATTTTAGGCCATCTTCCTCTTATTATAGTATACGGGCAATCTACAAATTTGTCAAGCTTTAATAGAAATTTTTGTGTAAGTGATTGTCCGTGCAGATCGATTGACCAATGTTCCAGTTCTAGCTCGTTTACTAGATAATCGTGTCCTTTTTGGGTTAGCCGCAAGCCGCCGGTTTTTCTAATGTTAAACCAGAAATATATTAAGCGTTCGCTTTCCGGAATGTCTAACTGCCCGGATTTTACGAACGCATCGGTGTACTGTTGTTTCGTTATTTTGGATATACTGTTTCACCTTCACCGAGCAAAACTACTGTAAAATCGTCGCAATTAAATTTTTTATTTAATTTTTTGGCTAAACGAATGGCGTGCCCACCGTTGGAGAATGATACCTTTTTATATTTAGGCCCAGGGTAGTTTACAAGAAGATTGCATGATTTTAGATTGATGGGTCTATTTTTGTAGAAAACACTCCAAATTCCAGAACTGGCAAGAATTTGCTCTACTTTATATGTGTCCTTGTCGACTTTTTCTAATAAAATTGTTGGTTTGGGCCTACTCATTGATTTTATCCTAGCTAGTATATTATACGTGTATAATATTTATCTAGAATATATGAGTATTTCACTAAAACTTTGGAGCTTTTATCTCTATTTCTTGTGGTGTATTAATTTCGTTTTGTAACTCGATTATACGATCTTGTAATTCAACTATATAAGCTAACATACGCTGATACTCTTGTGCAATTCCTTGAGCATCTTGCTTGTTAATAATAATATTGTTGCTTGTAGATGTTGTGCATCTAGTTGCAAATCGAGCTAGGTTACCGAAATTAGGCTTTGTCACTTTTTACTTTCTTTAGTTGCACTTGCGCCTCAAGTTTTGTTTTAAATGGGCCACTGTATTCGTTGCGACTTAACGTTAATAATTTTGGACAATAAGCGTGAACCCAGTTATGCTCGAACTTAATAAGGTAATGACCAGCACAATAGAAACATTGGCTTTTTGCTGTTTTTGTGTACAATGGCAGTTTGCGTTTTAAATCATATAATCCATTAAACGGTTCTGATTTACAAGGAAAACCATGGACGTGAGATTTCTTAGTGCTGTTTTTTGTTTCAATATAGCCGGTGTTAAATGAAACTTGCGCCTTAGAACACAGGCTTTTGCGATCAGAAAAACGATAATTTTTACGACCAACAGTTAACACATAGTCCTCATCATAACGCAATGTGCCAACTCTTTTACCATTTTTCTCGACGATCCAAAACTTATCTTGTACAACTGGTTTAGCTTGCAGTTGCATTGTTGTATCCTTTTTGTAACCACTCTGCATATTTTGTTGCATCGTTTGCAATATTTTTAAGTTCATATTTTCCGCAAAATTTTAAAAACTTTGCTCCTACCATACTGTTACTTTTTGTAGTTATTTGTGATTTTACAGTATCGTCTATGTACTGCTTTATTTCTTCAGGTTGTGCTGTAAGATCAATAAGTGTGCAATTGCGTTCGTAGTCGTCGAGCACTCGGTGCTCTTCGCCATGATGATCAACCCAACGTTGAAGCATCATATTATTCCAGTAGTATCCTTTAGAGTCACGATCTCCAAATGCTTCTAACAAGCCAACCTTATTTTTAGACCCTTTTTTACGCACACCTGGATAAGCACTAAAAACATTGTCTGTGGGGTCACCGCGCATACACTTCTCGAATAGTAACCAGGCTGGGTTAGGCGTTTCTTTAGGTGCTCCTGTTTTTTTATCATTTATAGGTTTACCGTGGTCATCAAATATACCTTCTAGTGTAATCATATTGTTGGCAATGCCGTTATATTGTTTAACATTTGGTGCCACTAACTGAACAAAATCTGTATCACTACTAACAATTATGTGATTGTCGTTTGGATGCATACTTATCCATCGCGCTATAACATCATCTGCCTCCGCAATTTCACATTGTAAAACACTGCAATTAGTACTTTCATTTAAAAAGTCAGTGAGATCATTATATGCTTCCCAAAATAGTTTTTCCTCTTTTTGCTCTGCTTCTGTTAATGTTTGCCTTGCTATTTGCCTATTCTTTTTATATGGCTCATAAAAATCTTTACGCCAACTACGTCCTTCGAGCGCAAATACAACGTGATCAGCTTGTGCTAGTTTCCATGATTTGTTAACCGCACTTAACGTGATGTGAATGCTAAAACCTAATTTTGTCCATTTGTCCATACTTTTATGTGCTATGTGACGAGCACGAAAAAATGTATTGGCTGTATCAACAAGTAAATATGTGGTCACTGAACTAACTATTCCTACTGTGTATCTCGGATTTTATTACCTTTATTGTGCCTATTTTAACAGCTTTGTGTTTTTTTGTCAATTTAGAAAGCAAATATTTAAACCATGCTGTTTGTGCTTTCTCTCCGTAATGATAGCTATTTGGCCGTACGGTTTTGTACCCTTGTGATTTTAACCAATGATAGTAGGTATCATTTTGTTTATACGGACTAATATAACAATCATCCCAGTTTTTGTGGTTTCTAGCAGGAATTGCAACATTATTAAAGTGCATGAATGAATTAAAAAATAAGTGTTTAATTGATCTTGATTCTAATTTACAATGTAAATTCCAAATTCTTTTGTGCCAAATTCGAGCCTTTTTGTTTAACATTGCTTGTGTTTGTTCTGATACCCAGGTTTTATATTTTTCTTGCATTTTTTTAGGAATACTGTCTGAGCCGCTTGCTGATATTTGAACAAAGTCTTCATCATACTGCCACTCTTCCCGTTCCCATGAGCTCCAACCAATAACTATAAAAGTTTCTTGCTTAGGTGATTCTTTTAAAAATTGCAGCGTAGTTCTTAATATGCGATCGTTGCTACTAGCACTTTCTGCATCAAGAAAAAAGCCACAGTTTAATGTTTGTGCTAACTTATACCCAAAAGTGAGAGGAATAGCAGCAGGGTGTGCTCTGCACCCAAGATGTGAGAACTTAGGATCATCTTTTGCAAAACAATATGTTTTTACTAATTCCGCACCAGCTGAATTGCTATCACCGTTCACATAGATCAGCATTATGCTGGTCCAGGCGGCCAACGTGGTGGGCCGGGCCTATCTGGTGGCCTTTGACTTTTATCATATTTTCTCCACCACCAAGCATCAGCAATTATTGTATTAAAAGCAATTTGAAACATTTCAAGCTGTACTTCAATTGCTGTTGCTAACAGGTAAACTACTAAGTTGACTATGCAGAGAGTGACTGCATATGATGTAACATATTGTGGCGGAACAGGTCTAATTTCAAATGGGTTCATTATTTTAACAAGTAAGAATTGCTATTTGTACTCGCTTCGGCCATCACCCAGGTCATTTCGTGTAACCATTGCTTGTTCTTTTTCGAATGTTTCTAACACTATATTTCTGCACACATCTTGAAACCACCTGTCAATCACATCGTGCTCGTTTTCGTCTCTGTAGCCAGCTTTCCATAGACGCTTAATAAATTCATCATTCCAGTCTAACTCGAAAGCACCGTTCCCTGGGTTATTGGGATCCAGATCAAAGCCAATAACTTCAACATATGGCTCGCTTTTTTTGGTTGCAGCGTCTTTTGCAGACTCGCCGGGTTTATTTGATTTAGGCGCTTCAATTTTTTTAGCCTGTCCTAAACCTATTGCTTTTTTAATATCATCTAGTAGTCCCATTTTATAATGTCTCCTATATTGATTTGCCAGTTCGAAATATTGTTGGCTGTTTTATACCCAAGTACTACACTTGCGGCTCTGATTGTATTGCCATGACAAACAATAATATGTGGCAGCGTGTTTTCCTCTAATTCTTTTAAGAACCCAGCAACTCTACCTGCTGTATCTTTAAGACTTTCTCCGTTATTTGGGTTAGCGGACCATCCTCTGCGAATTGCAAGAAATGAATCGTTTCCAAGTTCTTCACGGAGTTGATCTTTGTTTTTTCCGCTCCAATCACCATAATCTCTTTCTCTTATTGCCGGCGTAACTTTGATATCGTGGTACCACGGCGTGTTATCCACAATAATTTTAGCTGTGTTGTGGCTTCTTCTTAAGTCACTGGAATAAATTTCTGCAATTTCTAAATATTTTTTAGACAACTTTTCTGCTATTTTAAGTGCTTGTTGACAACCTAGTTCGGTTAACTCAGGATCGTGCCAGCCCGTAGCTATATCTTGTGCATTGTATTCACTTTGCCCGTGTCTAACCCAAACAGTTTTCATATTCCTGCATTTCTTGCTTTTTGATCAAAGTTAAGTTCCCCTTGTACGGAATTAAGTTCCCCAGGCGTTTCCGAAGATGTCGACATGGAGTCTTGGGCTGTATCTGTATCCTTTTTCCATAGCAAGTTTTGCAACTTGCTTGGCATTTTTGAAATAACTGTGTGATGTACCGCCCACAGCCATAACATAAACTGGTGCCTCGACTCCTGCACGGTTGTATTCGTGGACAGCTCTATCAACTTCGACCATGTCCATAGCATCACAAACCACAAACTTAAAATAAAGCTGACTATTAGTAACAGTAAAGTAATCAAGAGCAACTTCAGGGATGATAGCATCATCCCAAGAATGTCCACTAACCGATAGTTTTGGGGAACAAGAGAATGTAATGTGTAACTGTTTGTGTAACTTGAGGAATTTTCTGAAATTAATCTTAAGCAGTTGTGTTGTATTCGTTTCAAAAGTAACATTTTTAAGGTCTTTCATCCTTGGGTGTTTGAATAGTTCTATATAAACACGTTGCCACCCTAACAACGGCTCTCCCCCTGTAATAACCAGATGTATATCTTGGCCATTATCTAATGTCCAACTCCCTGTTGGCGTTCGATCTAGTAAGGCATCTACTAAACCGTCAATGTCTGTATCTGTTTGTAAATGTTTTAAAGCGGGATGCCATGCCGCGTAACTATCACAACCTGTTAACGATAAAGGCAGTTTATCGATACTATCGTACTTTTCACGAAATATTTCTGTAGCTTCTCTGACAATCTGGGTAACCTCTACGTTAACAGGTGCGTCAACGTCTTTCGCAATGCCAAACTTTGGACATGTAAAGTTGCAGCCATACATGCGTAGGAATACCGACGGCACGCCGGTAAACCTACCTTCTCCCTGTATGCTATAAAAAGCTTCGGTATACCTAACCTTCATGAAGTCTCGAATTCTCTGTCTTCTCGATGCCCTTGTCTTAGCGCCATATTGCTAGGGGTCTCGCGAACTTGTACTTCACAACACCAAACACGATCTGCTACATCCTGGCCGTAACTAGGCATAAGAATTGTATTAATATACTCATATAACCAATCAGCTAACCCCTCGCAGCCTGTTCGTGCAACAACAGTTACCTTAGCAATTCCCTTACGATCTAACAAAATAAAATCATCGAAGTTTGGGTCATCTTCAGAAACAAGCATCCGGTGATCGAACCACTCTTCCAGCTTATCTTTTAATGGTCTTAAACTGCCATAGTCCATGGACCAGTTTCTTGCATCTAATGTATCGCACTCAAATTTAAAGTGAAATGACAGTGCGTATCCATGAATTAAATTACAGTGTGAGTCTGCTCTCCACTGCCTGTATGCGACCGGTCCAATATGATCGTATGTTTTGGTTGAAATGTATTTAGACATAGTTTATACTCCTTATCTTTTAAAGAGTGTGCGGAGTATTTTGAGAGGGTCGAACACTAAGTCCTCGTAGTTAATATACTGTATATTATACCATATTTATTAAAATAGATCAACTATTAACATCAACATTTGTAACTAATGTTGCTGTTTCTTTTTTTCCTTGTGAAGTTAAGTTGGGCCATTTTTTCTTTGCAGCATCGGCATGAATCGCTTGAAAAGCCATAATACTACGCATTCCGTTGTGCCTGCGCTGTGGACCCTTTCCAATGTGTGGAATACTGCTATCAAAAACAATTAATTTTCTGGGTTCATATTGACTTGCTACTGTTTCACTATCATACAAAATAGTTTCACCGCCCCAATTTCGTTCCCATTCTTTATCTGTATATAATATACCAGTAATACTCTCGCCAGAATTTGGCCAATCAGTGTGAATATCACCGTCGAGTCCAAATGTATTGCTACTGGCCATACAACGCACCATAATAAAATTATCTGTAGCAAGGTCCATGAAGCGTTCACCTAGCTTTTTCGCAACAGAAGGACAATCTTGCTTGTAATTAAACTCGTTTAATTCATAAAAACTTTGAAACCACATAGGATAATGTGGTTCAATGTCGCTATCACTAACTTGTCCAAATTTCCACTTTGAAGCATAAACTACTTCATACCGCAGCTCACCGTGTTCAGCCTCAGAAATCCATTCTCTGTGTGTGCTAAACATTACCACCACTTCTCATACGGGAATACAACCCACGCTGGGTCCTCGGCTTTGTTTACCTCAATACTGTGATAATCTACGTTAAAATCGCTAGAAAGGTTATTAACAATAACAGCAAAACGCACATTATTATGCCAAACTTCGGGCCAGCGATACGTATCATTTGGGCAACAGCCAAACGTCCAATCTTGCTTAATCCAGTCAAGCGTTGCCCCAGTATCATTTATATCATCTAGTATAAGTATATTTTTTCCTTTAAAGCCGTGACCTTGTTGAAAAACTCCAAAAGCATCTTCTGACATCCAGGCATTTGATTCGGGGCCTTCTTCGTCGGCTGACTCTCTTAAACGAACATCTAATGTATACATAGTTACATCAAGAAAGTGACTCATCATCACCGCCGGAACTAACCCGCCACGAACAATGCCAACAATGTAATCAGGTCGCCAGTCGTCCTTATACATTTGCTGAATAATGTCCATTACGCCAGCTTCGATGTTTTCTTGAGTAACATATAGGTCTTTGGCTTTCTTAGTCATTGATATTGTTTTCCTTTCCAATAGTTGCCTCTCTAAATGTTTCAATTGATATAAATTCTTTACAATATTTTTTTGTTGAGTATTGATAACTATGGGAGCATGTTGAACCGTGCCATTGAAAGTTTTTCCATGCAATTAAATCACCCGGATTAATCCAATTAACTATTTCCTTCACACTAAAATTTTTAATATTTGAATTGTCTACTATCTCAGGTAGCACATCCTGTGCTTCTGTGTAATGAAGTTCTGATAGCTTAGCTGGATTATTAAAAAATGCAGTTCCTGGATTACAGTTCTCGTCCCACCAAAGGGGTATTAAGAAAGTATAACCTTCAGTGTATCCTTGACTCTTGTTACCTAAAAGCCACTCAATATTTTTAATGTCGCTATGAGGAGCAAATGGATATGCTTGGTACCTTATACTAGACATATGTATATAAAAGTTGCCAAAGTCTTGTTTAAGTTTTTTAATTAAAGCATGAATTGGACCTGGCCAAACTGAGTATACCGGACTTGGCTGATCTAAATGTAATGATCTATCCCAACAGCCTTCGTAACCTAATTTTACTTTGTCGCTTAACCATGGCCCTGCTGATAGCTTGTCGTTTATCCTTTTGTAATAATCCTTAACAGCTATTACCTCACTTTCGTTAATATAATGTTCTTTGTATACTATTTCGTCATGCATTTTTACGCCACTTAAAATATTTTAAATGATGCATCCATTTACCGTTAACTATAAATCCCCACTCACGGCGCTTTCGCCCGGGAATAAATAATGTCCAGGCTGGAACATTTGGTTTTAATTCAATTCTATGTAAACTTTTTGGTTCGCACATCTGAAAATAGCCTGGAGCACGCCAAAAACAGCCCATTGGGGTTGTTTCCCAATAACCACCTTTAAGAATTAGCGAAAAATATGGCCACGGATGATCATGTAATTCGTCAGGGTCACTTTGCAAAAATTTATGTAAAAATATATTGAACGGAAACTTTTTGCGATTTTTTAAAAATAAGTAATACCTTTCTAGGTAAGGCTTGTCTCCCGTACGGTCTAGAATAACTCGTTTCCGACCCAATTTACTTAGCAAATTTTGCTTAGTAGGAGAGTTGTCATTATTATTTTCTTTTTTCTTTCTAGGTCTATTCATTTCACCCATAAACGATGCCTTAGGCCCTGTTTGCGGTCTAGGCCGTAGCAAATTATTCTGTTTTTTATTCAGATAATAATCTCTTACCATATTATCTCTAGTTTTCATGTTATGTCTGGGCTTTCTAAGGCCTCTTTTACCTTTTCTACAAGATTTTCATAGGTTGCATAAGAGCCACCTACCCACTCACCCTCTTCAAACTCGCGAATTTCTATATTCCCAGCTGGTTTGGTCTGGCCGTCAATTGATAATTCGTTTTCTTGCAAGAGAGATATTTCAACGTGTCTATTCATTTATTAATTTCTTTTCATACCTAAACAAATATCATAAAACTCTTTCCTAAGAGCAGGGTTTTGGTTAAATGCACCCAACATAATTGCAGTAGTCATGTCACTTTCGTGTTCTTTAACACCCCGTTGAGTTAGACACATATGCTCTGCTTTAACTACAACTGCAACATGTTCTGTTTTTGCGTATTCTTGTAATAATTCTGAAATTTGTGTAGTCATTTCTTCTTGAATTTGGGGCCGCTCCGCAACATGATGCACAATACGATTAAATTTACTTAAACCTATAACTTCGTTACTAGGAACAATTCCAACCCAACAACTGCCTATAATGTTTTGAAAATGATGAGCACAAGTACTACGAACACTAATAGGGCCACTTGTATATAACGATTTATAACCCATATTAGGAAATACAGTTACATTAGGTGGCGGGTTATATCTTCCGCTAAAAACTTCGTTTATAAACATTTTTGCGACCCTCTGAGCAGTTTCCCGGGTGTTGTGGTCGTTTTCGATATCGATAACTAGACTTTCTAAAACAGCTTGAAAGTTTTTCTCAACTTCATCTTGCAATTCTTCTAATTCGCCTTCTTTAATAAATTGTGATATATTATCGTTACAACGAAAATTAGCACCCTTTATTGTGAGTACGCCACACGGCGTATTGCGCCGTACGGCATTAGTTTTTAACAAGTTGTTGTTATAATCTTTAATTCTTTTTTTAATTCTGTCAGACGCGAGCATATGTTTTCCCTTACGAAAATGTTAATTAATTATAATTTTGTTTGAATTAAATGTCAATATTAATGTTAGTGTTGGGCGCGCCCAACACTAACATGATTAAGTTCTAGTTATAATATTTCGTCATATTAAAGTTTTCGTCTGGCTCACACCTTTTAAAGATGTAATAATCTAAAGAATATCCAAACAAAGGAGTGCGTAAGCTACTTTTTCTTGGTTTAATAAGACGCCAAATACAATAAACAAGAAGTAAGGGTAAAATATAACTCATTATGTATTAACTCCTGTATCATAAGTTATTTCCAATCGCAAATTATTGGGATCGAAAAAATAAATAGACCGGATGAACCCATGGTCAGTGGGGCCAACAACGTCGATGCTATTTTGTTCAAGTTTTGCTTTAGCAAGCAATAACTCTTTTTCATCCTGGACTTTAAAAGCAAAGTGAACAACCCATGGATCACATGTTGTTTCTGTAGCTTTACCATCACCAAGATCAAAAAACGCAATGCTCGATTCGTCTGGCATTGTAAAAAAGATATGCGTATAAGGAGCATATTCGCCGGTGCTCGGAACGTAATCTTCTTTAATAATATGTGTTACGGGCAGGCCTAAAATTCCTGTATAAAACGCTTTTGTTTCGTCAATATCGTGACATTTCCAAGCAAAGTGATGTAATCTTTGTAGGTTTAAAGATTCTTTGTTTGAAATTTCGACCACGGTATTACCTTTTGTTTTATAGCTCCAAATAAATTTTCATTGTTATGTATAGCTTCAATGCGAATCGTTTCGTGCCCCTGTAGGTATTTAGTTGTTGCCCACCCACGCTTGGTTGTTTCCAACATTCTTAGTTCTGCAAGACAAGAAACTCCTTTTGGAGCTCCTTTATTTGATACTGTTCCCGAACCAATTATTGTGCCGCTTATAAGATTTCTTGTTTTAGCAGCATGACTAATAAGTTCGGCAAAATCAAAAACCATGTCAACATGACAATCTGGCGTTCCAATAGGGTCGAGGCAACCCTCGATATAGCAATGCATTTCAGCGTGTAACTTATTATCTTTCCAAATTTCTCCTAATTCTTTTGGAGTTTGAGCATAAGGCGCCATTGAACTTTGTGGTTTTCCATGAACAAATCCAAATCCTTTAGCAAGTTCATCCGGAATTAAATTTCTAAGGCTTATATCATTAATAATTGTTACGTATTGAATATATTCTGGTGCTTCTATTGGGGTTGTTCCTAGAGGAACATCACTAACAATTACTGCGACCTCTGCTTCAAAATCAAGACCCCAATCTTTATCTCGGGGCGCAACCCTAATATCATCCTCTGGCCCTAAAAATTGTGAACACCCCTGATACATTAAGGGATCTGTCCAAAAATTTTCTGGCATTTCAACTCCACGAGATTTGCGAAGAAGTTCCACGTGGTTTACATATGAGGACCCATCTAAAAACTGTGGTGCATTTCTAAAAGATTTGGTACTTTTCACAAAACACCCCTCCGCATTTGATCTTCCTCTATAGCATTAAAAAGCGCCTGAAAATTTCCATCTCCAAATAACTTATTGTTTTTTCGTTGTATAATCTCAAAAAATACTGGACCAATTACTGTTTTTGTGAAGATTTGAAGTAGAATGGAACCTTTCTTGCCATCTATTAAGATTTTATTCTCTTTCATACGCTTTATATTCTCGCCATGCCCTGGAATTCGTTCATCTAGTGCCTCATAATAAGTATCGGGCACATCCAAAAACTCAATTCCATTCTTTCTTAACTTCTTAACACTATTATAAATGTTATCGGTTAATAAAGCAATATGTTGTACGCCTTCTCCATTATATTCTTTAAGGTATTCTGCTATTTGACCTTTATCACTTTTATCTATGTTAATAGGAACAGCAACAATGTCGTTGCCCATAGCGTTGCTTACAAGACCCGTTTGCTTTCCATCGATATCAAAATATTTTAATAGCCGAAAGCCAAAAACCTCTTTATAAAATGTTGTCCATTTATCTAAATTTTCTGGATAAACATTATTAGTTAAATGATCAATATATTTTAATCCAACCCCTTTATTAGGTGAAGAAAATGTTTCTTTTTCCAAAAATATTCTGCTTCCACCCACGCCTTCGATTGCTGGCAAATATGATCTCGGAGAAATGTCAGTGCATCCTAACTTTATTGCTTCCTTCAGAGCTTTATGAGGGTCATCAACAAGAAAACTAAATGATGGGACGGACGGGCCGTGCTTTTGATAAAACTGTTTAGAAAATTCTTTAGTGTAAATTATAAATGTAATATTATTTTGTCTGAACACTTCACCGGACGACCCACTAGTCAATGTTTTCTTAAAACCCATCTTTTCAAATAGGTCATCATAATAACCAGCTCTGGGGGCTGCGAATTCTATATATGGTATAGCTTTAACATTTATCATGTGTCACAATTTATTCGTCTAAATATTCTAAGGCTCGTAACCTATTATCAATTTCATTTTGTAATTCGGGTATCAACCCGTGTATATCTCTAAGTAATGCATGCGAACGAACAGCTTTGCAGTCTCCGTGTTGCTCAAAAATTTCATAATAGTGTAGAAATTTTTCTACTTTATGTTTAAGTAAGTCAGATTTTTTGCTCATCCTATCATCCTTCAATTGTTATATTTAATAGATCTGGGTATTTCACAAGTTGTGATTTTTTATCTTTTAATTCTTTATTTTTTAACATTGCCCTTCCCTTGATCGCTTCTTCTAATCTCATATTATAGTGAAATCCTAAATTAAAAACTCGTTGGTCCTGCCACGGTTTAATATGCAGGTGCCGACCATCATTTGCCATTGTTTTAAGAATATAATAATCATTGCGGCTATTAGTTAGAATAGCACCGCCTCGCCCAATCTCAAGTCGCTTTCCTGGCCCGAAACTCAAACACTGCATACGGTCATTCACAAACATTCTGCGATCAAGTGCTCGCGCACTATCCCATACATTTGTAGGAGCAAGCCGATATTCGTATTGCCATTTATAATCCTTGTCATAGTACAACTGTAAACCAAGTTTATAAATCAGCATTGGAACGCTAAGATATGTTCTATTAGGCAGTATAACAGGGCCATCATATTTTAAATATCTAAGACAAAGTTCTATAGCATGGGTACAGCTATCCGTAAGAACAACATAGGGAGCCCCGGTGTATTTGCTTAATGCACGTTCAAACTCTTCTAAAACACTATAATCCACCATTTAATGATGTCCAGTCAACTGCAAAGTATATCGGTCCGTCACCCCAATATTTGCCGCCATATGTTCTGTGTTGCTTTTCCACCAAACATAGTCACCGGTGCTCCACTCAATTATGGGAGTGTTTTCTATTTCAAAATAGTGTCCACTTTTCCAATTTTCTAAAAATATTATTGCTCGTTCTATATCAATTGACGAGCAATTGAATAACTCTTTATATCGTATATATGTATCTTTATGGTTAGGTAGTATTGTCCCTGTCCCCATTTTATAATAACTTGAACATACGTTTTTAAGTTCAAATTCTTTTGAAAACCATTCTATAAATTTTTCATTCCACGTTGGTTGCTTTTTTCGCATATCACACATAAGTCCCGTAAAATACTTACGTTGCTGCATATAACCTTGTCTTTTAAATTTTATTAAATCATCGTTGTTATTAAAAAGTTCGTGCGTATAACTTAGATTTTTGTATTCATTATCCCAAAAAGGTTTAATAGCACCGGATTTCCAATTCATCTGGTGTCTCCATAATGTATAACTTTATATACATCATCTTTTGGAAATGCTCTCCATGGGTCAACAATAATACAATCTTCAGATAGTTCACAGTAAAATTCTTCTATATTGTGAGCGAGCAGCACAACAGCACTAAAGGGCTCAGCCTGAGGATGAGTATTTGGATCAATATAGGTTGGATAATAATTTAGTTGTTCACAATAATACCCAACTAAAGCACTGTAACTACCATCGGTGTGTGGTACATTAGGTTTGTAAGTATAACCATGAATGAGAATAGGTAATCCATGTTCAACGCTTAAGTCTACTAAGAACTTAGCTAGATTGCGTGCCTGCTGTTCTCTACTATACATGATAGAATCAAAAAGATCATAATTTAGATTAAGTTCTTTGGTCATGTGGCGAAGGGCAATGTTATCTCTAGGGTGACACGGCCCACCGTCTCCCAAGCCAGCGGTCATATAT
>Ga0114912_1000721_pt1 | contig 15617 bp, 33 predicted proteins | sample MalvirDeepMed_51_FD_89713 | JGI IMG/M metagenome (GOLD analysis project Ga0114912, IMG submission 89713) | Marine viral communities from the Global Malaspina Expedition - Malaspina viral metaG DeepMed_51 | ecosystem: Environmental > Aquatic > Marine > Oceanic | place: Mediterranean Sea...
AATGAAATATTATTGTATCCTTGAGTAAAATTTATATATTCTGTCCTGTCTCCAGAAAACTTACATACATCTTCCCCATCTTTTTTTAGGAATTTGTCATAATAGTCTTTATTTCCATTCTTGGAAAATTTATGAGTTTTCGTTAAATGAAGTTGTAACCCTTTTCGATTTTTTATTTTTATTCCACAAAGTCTGCATTCGTGCTCATAATTATGCTTATGAGTATAATCTACAGTTGATTTCATTTTATCTCCTTAAGGTTGCTTTAGGATATTTTTATCCTATACCAACTTTATTTATACTTTAAGGAGAATTTTCTTCAAGAATATACCAGTTTTTATCCAATTCTTTTGCTTCAATCCATTCAGCATATTCATGAAGATTTTCATCATTTACTATTTCTAAATAATTTTTGTGAACTACGTAAAATTTATGTCCCGGCGTGCATTGAATGGAATCATTAATCTTGATTAATTCTCTATGATGATTAAATTCAAATTTGTTATTAACTCGTTTCCATGAACCAGTGTGAGTATGAACAAGGTCATCTATTTCAATTTGCTCTATAGGTTTTGTGCCATTTGATGTTAACACTGTGGTTCCTGGCGGGAAACATCCCGGCCCAATTCCAATCTTAACAATATCTGCCCCACCAATAATTAATTCTTCCGTCATTTCTGGAGTGCAAACATTTCCAGCGATAATTGTTTTGCTTGGATATTCCTCTCTTACGCGATTTACAAACTGAACAAAATTCTCCAAATAGCCGTTCGCTACATCAATACAAATAATGTTAACATCCGGAAACTTACTTAAAACTTGTTGCATTGTTAAGTAGTCAGACGCATCTTTATCAAAGATAATATTAGTACCAGTTGATACTACTAAATGTTGTAAACTAACACCATTAGTAACGGCCACTTCCCAGTTCGCTATTGTATAATGCTTGCGTAATACCGTGAGCATCTCATGTTCTTGTAGTGCTTTGGCCATAGAAAATGTTCCAACACCATCCATGTTAGATGCCATGATTGGAATACCTTCATATTTCCGCCCAGAATGTTTGAACTTATACTCTCGAGAAATATTTACTTCGTTACGACTGCTAAGTGTGCTACGCTTTGGCCGCAGTAAAACATTTGAGTAATCCAATTTAATATCGGGTTCAATTCTCATTTTCAATCAACTTTGTGACTACACACCAATCCACCGCCGCCGGGCGATTGTAGGGACTGTTGTTCAAATCCAACAAAAATACAATATTTAAAAGGGCCACTTTTTGGTATAAATTCAATTACTCTTTGATAATTACTAATAGTGTATGTGTATTGCACTTGTGCAAAAAACTTAGCAGCTTCAACGTGGCCAATAATTGAGAATAGCCCTAATAATAATATGGATAATATTATTATAAGATACTTGTCAAAAAATGCATTTAACATTTTACTCATCACTTTCAATAATTTTCTTGTATGGAAGAACCTTTCCTTCAGAATCACGGACCAATTCATCTGAATCAACAAAAACTCCAGCCATATATTTTCCAAATCCAGCCAACTTCCCAGCATAAAAAACTGGTTTAACTCTCTTCCCATCAACAATTTTATATTGCCAGCTTTTGGTCTTTTCATGTGCTTTTAATTTACGAACCATAATTCTTTCCTACATAACAACAGTTAATCCTAAAGCTTCAAGTTTTTTAGCCAAGGGTTTATTATCCGGCAACCATACCATGTCATGGTTTAAAATTTTCTTAACCTCTACCCACCAATTATCAGAAGCTTCTGATTCTGCAGATAACAACCGTACTACCTCTCCAGGCGTAAAGGTTTGTCCAGAATCATCAGCAAAGAACCAGCCTGGTAAAGCCGGTCCGTCATGACCATCCCAGTTTGGGGCTACGGCCTGACCAATAACAATATTATCCGCCCAGATATTCATTTATCTTCTGTACCTTCTTTTCGTTTCTTCTTAAGTTCTTTATTAAATTCTTTATTGAAATTCTCGAATTCTTTTTCGGCCTTCTTACCAAAACTCTCCAATAAGTATACCATGTCCGCTAATTGTTTAGCGAGATCAGCAACAGTTTTTTCATTAACAACAGGTTCTTTTGGTGTATCCTCTGCTGCGAAACTTGGAGTTATTAAAGATAACGACAACATAGCCGCAATTAAAAACTTTTTCATAGTGTTCATTATTTCCTTTTGATATCCTCTTCTGTAACTTGTTCTCCAAATTGAGTTTCGATAATTACAAATGGTTTAGTGTTACCGTTAACAATCTGATGCCATTCCCCTTTCATAACAAGCATAGTATTACCTGGCTTGACAAGATGGTGTCTATCCCCTTTTACAAATGTTCCTGATCCTGACTGCACAACCCAAAACTCTGCTCTATGTTCATGCTTCTGATATGATAAGGTAGAATGAGAATTAACAATAATTTCCTTTACTTTTACCTTTGGCCATTCTTCAACAACTCTCCACTTGCCCCAAGATCGTATAGTGTATTCTCTTTCTGATTTTTCTTTACGAATATCATAAGAACATTCTATAGCGTTAGCAAACCAAGTCTGCAGTAAACCTTCATCAATATTTGTATCAGGAAATGTTTGACAAAAAGCCTCTGCCCATTTGGTTGCATCATCTTTCAATTCAGATAATAGGTCGGAGTCTTTCATTTTAGTATAACTCATGTTTTATCTTCTAATCCCATAATCCAGAGTAATATTTCCCAAACAATTTAAATCCATTTTGCATACGCTTTTCGTGAGCCTTTAGCCCCTTCAGGTCCACGACTGGTTCTCTGTCCCATACCATTCTACTTGTGCCATCTTTATTATCTTTAAAATGATACTCTCCCGCATCTTTATGGTATGGCGCTTCCCAATCCTCATTAACCTGACTAAAAGCCCATATCATTTCATCCATCACCCAATTCCAACGAACATGCCAATTATCATCTGTGTCCCACTCATTTTCTTTTGCTGGTGCTGAAGTAGAGCGTAGTTTCTTTGGCACATCCTTATCATCTACATCAGGAGAGCCGTGCTTGGTTTCTTTTAATTGTTTTAACATCGGAAGAATAATGTGGGCGAGCGTCGAGTCCATACTCCACGTGTCGTATTTGTCTATTCTTACCTTAATGTTACGCTTTTTTTTGCTTTCTGCCCATTCACAAAAAGTATGCACCCAAGTTTTAGAGAGCCAATCACCTATCTTATCACATCGTTCCTCACTCATTCCTACGTTTTGAAGCAAATCAGCAAGCTGATATGCTCCTATAAAGTCTTTATATGGTCCTATTTTTATATACATTTTACTTCTCTATGCTTTTCACATAATGTTTGTAACCAATAACCAGCATCATTTACTTTTCCGTCCTTGCCGCAAATTTCACAAATATTATAACTCTTTTTTTCTGCTTTGTTTATTAAATCCCAAATATGAGGATGGCCACTACCAATATAAAATCTTAGACCGCCAAATTTTTCTTTTACTTGTGTAGCAACGACCGGTGGCAAATGGTTTTCATTAACATAAGTTTGAATATCGTTACACAAATTATCAATTAAAGCAAACCAGCCATCACCAACATCTAACCCCCAACACATCGCAGTTGTTTTTGGGTCACTATAACGATCAGCAAAAATCTCTGGATATTTTTCACAAAGCTGTTTATCTAATTTCGGATTCATTGTTTAACTCCTTTTTTCTGCTTTGGCTATTAAATCCCAAATATAAGGTCACCCTCTACTTTAATTTCCTCTAACAAGGTTGGGATAACATGATCAGGAACAGTATCTCCTGCCTTAATATGTTCTTTCAAGTGGTTAATCATTTCTTGCCTACTGGTAGAAATAAATCCTTTGTCAATTAATCTACACCCACAACAATTAAAATATCCTAAATAATCTTCATACAAATATACATCTGACTTTTCAGGAGTATATTCATAATCAGTTCCTTGAAAGTAAGTTTTTTCACCTTTACTAAATCTACAATATGACATTTACTACCTTATTTTATATAATATTAACATATTCAGAACTACTTGTCAATTGAAAGTAAAATATTTAATATTAAGGTTGGATTAGATAAAAACCATATGGTAAACTACTGCTGTTTACGGTTAACTGGCTGGTAGTTTCCAATAAGGGGGTACGAGTTCGGCCACCGATATTTTTCTTACCGGCTCGTGCTTTACATTTCTAAGCTCTTCTAAAAAATCTTGATTCGCCATTAACATTTCCACCAACTCTTTTTTTGTTAATTTCATATACATTTTTCTTCGTTCTTCCTTTGTTTGTTCTATAACGTGCATTACCATTATTTTACTCCTATATTAAGAACGCTTCTTATACGGAACCCATTTTTCATTGGAAAATCTAGGACCATCTCTTTTTCTTCCATCATGATGAAACGACGGAGGAAGCGACTTGTGGTGCCTATAAAATGCCGGTAAAGGCCCCCTAACATCTGCGACATTAGGAACTTTACTTTCAGAAGGTTCCGGTTCGCGCTTCTTTCTGCCAAAGATACGATTCCAGCCTTCGATATATTTTTTAGTTACAGCCTTAGTTCTAAGTTTATCCTGATGCATTGTCTACTTTTTTTAATTTTATGCTATTATCTTCTGTAGTCACATCTACTGTGTCGCCTTCTTTTAAATCTAAATATTCATTAATTTCGGGTGGAATATTCATTAAAACATTGTCAGGATCACCTTCGATGTCTTTAAAGATATCTTCCACTTTATACCATTTTTTAATATTTTTAGCATGATCATCAACCGTAGATTCTGGATTTTGATCACCGCTATTTGGGATTCCTAGGCGATCCAATAACGCTATAACCAAATCAACCTCGCTGTCTCCAACGTACCATTCTCGATAGTTATTCATTACAAAAGTATTTCCTGGCATTTTATTAAACTCCTTATTTAACTTCCAGGAAAGTTGTATTCCCCGGCATCTATGTCACATACGCCATATTCAGTATAATCATACTCATCGTGTTTTTTAAACGCATATTCTCTAGCTTCTTTTTCATCATAAAAAACTGGGCTTTTACCAAACACATCATACATCCATTTGCCCAAGTTGTGTATTTCGTTTTCTTTATACCAGTCAAAATTATCAACTGCTTGAGCATGAGCAACACGATACGCGGTAATATCTTTTCCAAATAAATTTTCCAAACTGTTTTCGTTGATACGCTTAAACTTATCCGTTGTTTTTAAAATATACACACCATTGTCAGCAGACATCTTTAGTTTCCTTAAAATGTTGTTTTAAAGCTTCCTCGTAAGTACTAAACGCTTTCTCAAATTTCATTCCATATACTGTGTATAATCCAAGTAAAGCATTTGCTAACCTGTCCTGATCTTTATGTAATTCCTTATCCATAACTTGTTCATATAAGAAATTAACATCATCTACTAACTGCCAACATTCCAAAATACGTTGTTCCAAATCATACATCTCATCTACTAACATTTTAATGTCCTCTGTCAAACTCCGTTTTCTTTTGATAATATCTCTTGAAAAAATCTATAGGTTCTTGAATAATTCGTATTGCTTCCACTTTTACCTCGACGATACCACATTCTTCGATGCAATTCTTTTTATTTTTTTTACAATCTTCAATTGAAGAAAAAACTCTATTACCACCTTTCGCAGCGCCCAATTCACATTCAAAGTCAGTCAAATCCATATAGCCAATTACATAATTCTGATCTTTTTCCGCAAACATTGGATGCGGTTTATATGATTTATTTGATTTCATTTTTTTGCAAAAACTTTATCAACTCTTTTTGCTTATCTTCATTTAGAATAACTTCACTGTAATCCGCTTCACCAGCCTTAACAATATATTTTAAAGCTCGCCATAGGCGTTGAAACACATTACCAAAGCTGTTTAAACGAATACCTACATATACCTCATTGTCATCATCGCCGTCGTTAAAATACTCAATAATAAATTGATGTTCCACTGTATGGCAATCACAAATAAAAATTTTCCGTTCCATAATATTAACACTCCTACATATTAATTAATTATAATTTTTTAATTAGTGTGTGTCAACTAAAACATCTACAAAAATTTTCTGTTACCTGTTCTGCTAATTTTGTTGCTTTTTTGTCGTTCATCTCTTTGCGTTTATGGTTATAAACACAATTCCAAACCATGTAGCTAAATTCACCTACTAAGCGATTAGCCCAGTAATCTCTAAAATACGGTTCTCTGCTTGTTTTTATTAATAGTTTATTTAATTTAACGGCTGTGCGCCATGGTTTAAAAGTAACATCGGTTTTTTGACATAACTCTATTGCTCGATTATGTAATTGGCACATTAAAAAATCGGGAGTATATTTTGTCTTGACAAAATGTTTTCGCCAAACTTCGCTTGTGTTATATTGCTTAGCTATTATATTAAGTCTAGTTTTGTTCTAGTCTTACTTCCAGTGGATACCCGAGGTTACGGGCCGCTATTAACACTTCTACGCCTTTCTGTTCGGCTATTTCGAAAGGAAGAACAGCAACAACACTACTTCCCGTATCATTGATTTGTGTAGCTTTATCTTGTGCTGGTTGTTCTTCATAATCGAAAATTTTAATTAAGCTATCAGTTACAAATTCAAACGTTGTAACATCATCGTTTAGATATATAATCTGATAGTCTTTTGGAGCATCCAGATCTAAGACAGACTTAATAGTTACACTTGTTTTTTCTTGTTCCATACTTGTTAAACCTTACACAATTATACAATTAAGAGGGGCACTATTTATTATCCATTCTAGTTTTAGTTGGCCCATTAATGGTTTTATAACCCCCTCCTAATATATTGTATTTACTTGAAATTTACAGGAATTTCACGAGGCTTTAATTCCTCAGGAACATGCCTTTCAAGCTTGACTTTAAGAACACCGTTTTTAACAGTGGCATCCTTTACCTCAACATAATCAGAAAGGTCAAAAGTTCTCCGAAATTTCCGGCTGCTAATGCCTTTATAAAGGTAGTTAGTTTCTTTGTCGGAGGCATCGTCGGCTTCCTGGCTACCTTCAATGTTTAAGACACCATCATGGACAGTAATATTAATACTATTCTTACTGAATCCGGCAACAGCTAACTCAACAACAAAATTATCGTCATCGAGCTTAACTACATTGTATGGGGGATAACCCGCCTCATTAGAATTCAGGTTGGACATCATACGATCCATTAACCGATCTACACCAATAAACTGTCGGTGTGCAGAATTCATAAATGTGGGGAGGTCAAGTGTTGTAAGTGTATTCATTGCATTTCTCCTTTGTTAAGCAAGTTGCACTTTGAAAGGACCCGTTTAGGCATCCTTCCCTCTTATTTATCACGGACTATTCCGTAACAAATTATTTGTACCAGTTTTCTTCTATCTCGCGACGTTTTTTTTGCCAACGTTTAACAGCCATATTTTTAATTCTTCTGCGCTTTTCACTTGGCTTTTCATAAAATTGCCGCCTTCGAAGTTCCTGATTAAGCCCTTCATTTTGTATCATTCTCTTTAATTTCTGCAAGGCTTTAGCTACATTGTTGTTATGCACCTTAACAGATAACCCGCGTTTTTCTCGATCAGGTTTGTGAAATCTTGTTCGCTTTTCCATACTTTATTGTACTAAACCTATTACTTGTTGTCAACCCATTTTATCAAAAAATCTACTGGATCGTTTATTTGTTCCATATTAACAGTACTTAAATCACGTTCACTATTATAGTAATAAGTTTTAGGTTTATCTATTAAAAGTCCGGTTAAAAAGTCATTATAATCTGCATCTAGTAAAACTATTTGTGCTTGATTGTAACAGTTCATCAACCAACAAATATCATTATCTTGATTAGCTATATAAACCGTGACATTATCTTTGTAATGACTTAAAAATTCACAGGCACTTTGTGTGTATGTTTCGCCACCAACTAGTAAAAATGTAGGCTGTTTCATGTAATATAGGTTAGGTTCTGTAACAACCGTTACTTTATTTGGCATTTAATTTACTCATTTATTTTGTTTCTATAACCCTGGGTCTACCATTGTGATCAAGCGCAACATTTACAAAATCTCCGCAAGCAACAATAGTGTTATTAACATATACATCAACGTGTACCGTTACAGACGTGCGTCCCTGCGACAAAACATAACCATAACAAGAAACTAAATTACCTACTTGTACTGCTTTAAAAAATTCAATGTTATTAACTGCGCGAGTCGCACTCTTGCCCTTAGGAGCGATATATCCGGATGCTAAATCCATAAGACTCATGAGCCAGCCTCCAAATATATCGCCGCTTGAATTTGTATCGCACGGCATTGCGGCCATCTGTATAACTAATTTACCTTTCACTAAGCACTCGATATCTTAACTACTATAAAAACTACTACAGCAACTATACACAGAATAAAACTAATATTACCCAATATATCTTTTTTCTTTTGTTTGATATTTCTTCTCCTTAAATTTGAACGTAGCCCCCGAGTGATTTCCCGCTCGTTCTAGCCTAGCTTGATGCATCAAGTTAGACACCCATTAATCCATTCCGGCTGTTGGTGATCAACCGCACCTATTCCCATGGGTCTTACCGTGTAGTGTTAAGTTTTAAGTATTTTTGTAACTTCTTCCTGTTCTTGTTGTGTAAGATCACTAATATCTATTCTGTCGTTCGTAAGCTCATTTACAAGATATTCAATATATTCTTCATTAGTTAGGTATGTGGTGGTGTTATCTTTGGGTATCTCAGTCCAAGTTTCACCATTAAATCTATATAGTTTGTTTGGTAAGCTGTCTACTCTTACAAAAAGGTCGCCTTTCTTTGCATTACTCGAAAATTGTGTTCCAAATTCTGCTTTTGCTTGTTTGTCTAAGTCTGATGTTATCTCATATGATTTTGGTTTAATGACTTCACTAGGAATTATTTTTTTTTTGATCCTGTCGGGCTCTTCTGTAATCATCGCATCGGCAACCAAATCCTCATCAAATGGGTCTTTCTCAATTAAATGATACTTGTCTGCTAGTCGTTCTACAACCTTATCTCTTCTGTCAACCTCTGTTTCAAGACCTGTTATTTGTTTTATCATTTCTTCAATCAGATCCTTGTTACGCTTTAAGTCTTTAGCAAGGTTGTCCGCTCGTTCTTTATAGTTATTGCGCTCTTGTTCTGTTGCTACTACTTGTTCTGCCAATACTCCTGCTTGCTCTTTAGCACTTAAAAGTTCCTTTTCCAACCCTGGTTTTTGAGTAAGTAGGGCATCATATTCAATCTTAAGTTTTGTGTACTCGCCAGCATCAATGTTTCCTAAGTTGTCGTCGAGAATTTTTTCCAGCTCATCAAGAATGTCGTTATGTTTTTTCAGTTCCATCTCAAGTTCCTTTACTCTAATTAAGTCGGCCTTTGTTACTGGCTTATTTTTCTTATCCTCGTAGTACCAACCGAGTGTCATTGTACCAGCAAGTACCAAACAAATTGCAAGCGGATCAAAAACTGCTACTATAATAATTATCACCCAACGAACAGCATCTTCTAAAAGTGATCTATCAACTTCGTCATAAACAAGTGCGGCAATATATTTAACCGGGCCCACCTCTGCTTCAAATTGCCTATATTTCCTTTCGAAAACAAGTTTGTTTTCCCGTAGCTCACTAATTATAGGTTGTTCGGTGGCTATTTTTTGTTCTAGTTCAGCAATTTTAACATCAATACTTTTATCTCGACCCTCTGCATTAACTGTATACCTATTGATATTTTTGTTTGCATTTTCAATAATTGTACTAATACTTTCACGAATATCAGCAATGCGGGCGTTAACTTTTCTAATATTTTCTGCTAGGCGATTATTAATATTTTTAATTTCGCGTTGTACGCTATTCGCTACACTTAATTCTCTGGTTTTGGCTTGAGCTATATCACTAGATAATATATCACGTTCCAGGAATTGTTTCTTACGTAACTCTGCACCTTTGGCAACTAAATCAGTATCATTAAACACGCCGCTTATTACACCACCTTTTGTGTACGCTTCAACATCCTTATCCAATTGTGCTATGCTATTTTGTGCTATTTTTATATCAGTTGCGGTGCGTTTTTGAGCATCAGCTAAGCGTCTATTTTGTTGATTAATCTCTTCTTGTGTTTGCTCTCTTAAACTTGGAATTCTTGCATTTTCTGCATCAACTTGCGGTTGAATTCTTGCATTTGCATCTGTAATGCGTTGTTGCTCACGTGCAATTAACGTACCCATCCTGCTAGTTGTTTCGCCTTTGTTTAAGCGTTCAATACTTTGAGTCCATCGCTCTATTTTTGATTTACTGCGAAGCAAACTTTCTTCTATAACTTCTACTTGAGCAATTTGTTCGGAACCAAATGCACTTTGTTCAACATGGCTTTTTGAAAGAAAACCAAATATGCCCATACTTGTGATAAACATAATCACAATAACTGCGGTTACTAGATATGTACGTATAATTTTTGGTGCTCTGGCCCAATGTATCTTCAACCAGATAGCGGTAATAATTTTACCAATTTCTAAAACGGTTCCCATTAAAACAATGGGCAAAAACGCCGCAGCAAAAATAGCAGTCAAACCAATTATGCTGTAAACTGCCGCAATAACAGAAATACTAATAGCAACTAATAGTGTAACTATACCTAAGAACATATACTATTTAAGATTATTTTAGTAATGGTTGTCAATATATATAATTAACAAACAACTTTTTTAACTGTTATTGTTGGGGTCCCGCCATTCCCCCAAACGCCAAGAACTGCTTGACTGCGGATTTTACAAATTAACGAATCAGTTGACGTTAATGCGAAACTTGATGTTGTTGCCGCGGACCCAATTTCAATATAGCAGTTACCAGTGGTGGTAATAATCATTACTACAGTGCTATCACCAATATTACCTGTTTGGTCTTCGTGTGTAATAATAGTACTTACATTGTCCCCATCTAGTGCTGTAATGCTTTGTGACCCCAGAATTTTCTTGATTGGGCCTCCATATTCGCCAAAATCAGCCATGCTACAACTCTCCTATTCTAACTAGTAATACTATTTAGCAGAGAGTACTTAGTGGATGTTACTTAAAATAATGTAAAGTTTGTAGCTATAAAATAACTAAGTATCGTAACTCCAACACCGAAAATAACTCCAGCATAAAAATCGTTAGTCATGTAATTGCCCTCTTTCAGCGATTTGTAAAATGTCGTTATACTCAACAATATACTCTTTTTTACTGCCTTCGTCTTTAACTTTACACCGTTTGCTTTTTGAATCTATAACAATAATATCACCGTGGCCAACATAAGGACCACGGTGCCCATATGGAACATCACTAAGGTTGGGCCATGGCCGGCCATACATGTCTAATTTTGTTACTGTTTTAAACTTACAAGTATATGCCACACCAAGCGGTGGCGACATGCCTAAGTTTAACATAAACTTAAGTTCTGTAGGAGTCATTGTTACTAACCGACAGTTAATTTAAGTGGTTCGTTGGTTTCCATTGCCATATGGACAACGTTAACAGCATTTTTTCCGCGCTTGCCGCCAATATGCCAGTCGTGCTCGCCGACCGGTGTTGAGTCCATCTTCCAATCGTAAATGGTTGCCGTAACATAGTCTTCTTCGCCGTAATCATCCTCGACATAAAAGGATAGTTTCCATTCAGCAGTGGTTTTATCGCCACCCTTATATGTGGGAGGGCCAAATTTTTCAACGAGCCTGCCATAAGTTGTTGTGATTACTCCTCTTCGGGCCGTACCACCAGCATTAACTGCCTCGCTATTTTCAACACTAATAATTTTCATACCATCTATCCTTTTCATAAACCGGTCGTTGTTAATGCTCTATATTCGGTTTCTGTTAAAATATACCAAGTTACTTGACCATTTTCATCGCGAACCCAAACATTATAGTCACTATCAATGTCCCGCTTCTCAGTTTTTACAATTTTAAAGTTTGGAAAACTATCTGCCAACCCAAATGCAGATTTAGGAGGATCCGTAATGGATCCGTCGGCTGTAATTTGGGTTTGGGGAAGTCTTTGGGGTCTGTCAACGGGCATTTGATCTTTCTTTTTGTTTATTTACCCGAATTTTCAAATTCTTCACGCGCTGCTTCAGCAGCTTTGTCCTCGGACAAACCCTCGTCGAGGTACTTCTCAAACAGGTTTTCGAGAATGATATCGTTATGTAAATTACTCATTTGATTTTTCCTTCAAAGCTTCAGCGACAACTGTTGAAACAGGAATAAGTTCCTTATCTCCATTATTATCTATCGCGGTTCTAATAAATCCTTCATTTTCTAACTTAATTATAAAAGATTCTACTACTTTATCGATTAAGTCTTTTCGACTCCAGTACATACCAGCAAAATACGCTGCAAGTATAGATGCAGTTGCAATAATAGTGTGTGTGTATGCGTTCATATTTTTATGTTTCTCCTTACACTATATTGTAGCACAACTAACAGATTTGTCAACTGTTTTAGCTGTAATCTTGAAAATAACCAGCAGCATAGCTCAACATACGCCGTAAGGGCTTTGCATTAGGCGGAAATATTTGCCTGTGTTTATCATATGCAGGCAATTCATTCCTATACTTTTCCGGGTTTCTTAGTGCTTCTTGTGGGTCGCTACTTGCAAGTATTTCTTGAGCAAGGTCATGCCCGTGTGCCATGAGCTCTTGCGGATCTCTGAAGTAGGTGCGAATTAAATCTCGCTTCTTTCCTGTTTTTTCTTGTTTACGTAACCCAAGCTGATAACCACTGGGTAACCTATCATATTTTTCTCTGCCCATTCGATCGCGCTGTGCAAGATGAATAGTTTCGTGTGCTAGTGTTTTAAGTACACTTGTTTTAAAGGACTTTGGGCCCCAGTGATCAATGGTACTGTCGGGATCTATTGTAATATCAATATGTCCATTACCGTGAACTATTGCGCTCTGTATATACCAATCAACAGCTTTAACTCCAGGCTTTCCAATTTCCCAGGTAATATCCAATTTATCCTCGTCAGTAAATGCCTGTAATGTATTTACAAGTTCCTCTAAATCATCTTTATTGTTGTTTTTCTCAAGGAATTTACTGTATTCTCGGGTAGCATCATCAAGAATGTATCCTACTTTTTTCAAGTATTCTTGGTCGGGCTGTAAACGTGCTTCTATAAGTTCGTACAATAACATATCCATATTTATTGTTTAACAGGACTCGGACCGTCTGTGTCTTTTTGATAAAACCAACCAGCCAAACTATAACGAGGCTGATCTGCCACATAACTTACAGGGCTTATAAAATGCTTATTAATACGTTTACCCGCATGTTCACTAACATCCATTAATAATAAACGGTTACCAAAAGGCTCAATACTGTTGGCAATTGTGCGTTCATCTTTATTCATAATGCATAGCTGACCGCCCCAATGAGCTTCCCAAGTTTCATTAAAATAAAATATATAAGCTAGCCAGCGAGCTGGATCATGGTGCGCTTTTAACCAACTTGCATAATCGTATGTACTATAAGATGGTTGATTGGTGTACATATTAGTGAAACCACTTATGTACTCACCAATTTGCATAAATGTGGGATCTGGTTTTAATAAGCTGTAGTCTTCTACTACAACACGATTAAATTCAATAACACGCGGATAATCTACTGTTACTAAGTGTTCTTCTTTTAGCAACCAATAAGCACGATGCCAGTAGCCAAATTTTCCTTTTGCATTATCTCTATATTCATTACGCAACTCAACTTCATTTAGAGTAGTCATTTTTTCTGGGCTGTATTTATGATGAACGGCATCTACACAACCCCACCAACCATAGTTAAGAGTTGGCACACACTTATAAATCTCTTTAATATATTTTTGTTTTAAAACATTATCGATTACACACCATCGATGTTTTTGAAAATGCTCCTTAGCTTTGTCAAAATTATTTGTGTTAAACACACTAACGCTTCCACCTATAAAAAATATGATCACCGATTCGCGTAACTTTTTGTAAAGAAGAACTCCACTTTGGCCTTACATATATAGCGTGATAATGGGTAGCACCATCTACTACTCCTGCCCATATATTATAAGTTAAAATTTCATAAGCGATGTTACGAGCAATTTTCCACCTGGGGTTGTTTTTAGTATCTAACAACTCGTCTCTTTTTCCATCACAATACCAGCTAAATTGACAACGATTTCGAATAGGATAATAAACTCGTTCATTGTCGGGGAGATTCTTTAATTGTCGTGTTTTCCATGACTCATGAACAGGACCTTCGTAAATTACATCACACGGAGTATTTGGAAAGCGAGGGTCTGCAACACGGTTCATAACAACCTGCCCTACAGCAACCATACCTATTAAACTTTGGTTACTTGCCTCTCTGTATATATTAAGGGTCATGCAGTAAAGTTCTTTAAAGAATTTAAGCTCTTCGCCATTTACCATAATATCCGGAGCATCCGAAGGACTGAAAGATTTTATGGATGTTGGGGTTAATACGGGAGGACGAGAAGGAGGAGGTTCTACTACTACTGGAGGTGCTACCACTACTACTGGCGCTGCTACTACTACTGGAGGTGTTACTTCTACTGGCGGTAGTAGTGACTCTACTGGCGGTGGTGCTACTACTACTGGTGCGAGGATAGGCTGCTTTCCAGTAGCGGCCAGTTCGAAGTAATATACCGTAACACTTATAACTATAATACCTGCAATAAGACTAAAACCTACTACGGCCACGGCTTTCAACACAAGTCGATAGTTTGTGTGTATTAAATCTAAAAATAGATCAACACACCTGCGGCTACTCTTCTTTATAAAGTTAGTTATATATGTATACATTATATTTCTCCACGTTCAGATAATATTTTACTGTTACGAGTGTGTCCTCTTTCCATATCTTCCTTGCGTTGACCAGAATAAGAGACAGCATAATTGTTCTCAACTAACCACTGGTTAACATTTACGCTATCCTCGGATGCTGTATCAACGACTAGTTCTCCTAAAATACGCCCAAATTTACCTTTATTATCTTTATGTGTTTTTAATTGTATAAGCGACCCTTCTGGGCAAAGCGATTTTAGTTTTTCTTTACTAAGCAACCCGCGAATTTTTTCTTCTTTGTCCCTTGTTCGAGCAGCGGGCGCGTCAATATCTAATAATCTAATTCTCTGTTTCTTTAACCACACAGAAAAACCTAAATCAATATTAACATCGATGGTATCACCATCAACAACTCTACGCACTGTTGCTGTGTATGTATACATTATAACTCCTTTTTTTGCTTAGCATGTTATTCTAACCCTACGATATCCCAGTCCAAATTGTTAAACCCCTCATCTCGCGCTAAGTTTACGACATGTGCTTTTATTTTGTAGTTAAAATTTAAGTCATTAATTAAAATTCGACCTTCATCGGCATACCCCATTAATAGAGTATCAAAGGCAATTCCCGCTGCGATTAATTGTGTTTCAGTTAATTTTCGAAGTGATTCTCTGCGTCCAGTAATAATGATGATTCGGTGCCCAGCCTTCTCCCATTGGTTGAATTTTTCTTTGACCCCGGGAAGTAATACAGGCTCCTCATTTACTA
>Ga0114912_1000729_pt1 | contig 15478 bp, 8 predicted proteins | sample MalvirDeepMed_51_FD_89713 | JGI IMG/M metagenome (GOLD analysis project Ga0114912, IMG submission 89713) | Marine viral communities from the Global Malaspina Expedition - Malaspina viral metaG DeepMed_51 | ecosystem: Environmental > Aquatic > Marine > Oceanic | place: Mediterranean Sea...
CTGCTCGGTGACGCGCAGCGAGCCGGTCACCGAGCCCGGCGGCTGGGACAGGATCGCCGCATGCGCCGGGCCGCCGCCACGACCGACCGTACCACCACGGCCGTGGAACAGGGTCAGTTCGACGCCGTGGCGCTTGGTGACTTCCACCAGCGTTTCCTGAGCGCGGTACTGTGCCCAGGCGGCCGCCAGCTGGCCGGCGTCCTTGGCGGAGTCGGAGTAACCGATCATCACTTCCTGACGATCACCGGCCTGCTCGCGATAGATCGGCATGCCCAGCAACGTGTCGATGACCGGGCCTGAGCGGTCCAGATCATCCAGCGTCTCGAACAACGGCGCGATCGGCAGGCGCACATCACCGCCGATCTCCTTCATCAACAGTGCCACCGCCAGCACATCGGAGGCCTGACCGGCCATCGAGATGATGTAGGTGCCCAGCGCCTCGCGATGCTCGCGCGCGATGACCTTGAAGGTATCCAGCACCTCGCGCGTGTCGGTGGAGCATTCCCAATGGCGCGGGATCAGCGGGCGACGGCCCGCCAACTCCTTGGTGAGGAAGTCACAGCGCTGCTGCTCGTCCCACTCGAAATAGCTGCCCAGCCCCAGCGTCTGGCTCAGTTCATCGAAGACCTGCGCGTGACGCGTACTTTCCTGGCGGATATCGAGCTTGGTCAGGGTGACACCGAAGCAGGCCACGCGACGCAGGGTGTCGAGCAGTGCGCCGTTGGCGATGGTGTCCAGCCCCACATCGCACAGCGAGCGGTAGCAGGCCAGCAGCGGCGTATACAGCTGCTCGCGGGTCTCGATGATATCGACACCTTCGTGGCGCTTGCCGTCCAGGCCCGCCTTGGCCCAGTCACGCGTGCTTTCCATGCGCAGGATCAGGCGGCGCAGGATCTCGCGATAGGGTTCGGCCACATCGCCGGCCTCGGCACGCAGGGCGGCCGTGCACTTCCACATCGACAGCTCCGACTTGAGCTGTTCGAGATCGCGAAGGTAGAGGTCCGCCGCCATCCAGCGTCCCAGCAGCAGCACGGTCCGCGTCACGCTGGCGGTGACATTGGGGTTGCCGTCGCGGTCACCACCCATCCAGGAGGCGAAGCAGATCGGTGCGGCGTCCAGCGGCAGACGTTCGCCGGCGGCGTCCAGTGTCATCTCGTCAAGCTGACGGTGGAAGTCCGGTACCGCTTGCCACAGCGAGTTCTCGATGGTGGCAAAGCCCCACTTGGCCTCATCCACCGGCGTCGGACGCTCGTGGCGGATCTCGTCGGTATGCCAGGCCTGGCTGATCAGCTCGGTCAGGCGTGCACGCGCGAGGGTCGCCTGTTCCGGGCGATCACAGGCGCCTTCCATCTGGGTCAGACAGCCCTCGATGGCATCGTATTTCTGGATCAGGGTGCGGCGGATGACTTCCGTCGGGTGCGCCGTCAGCACCAGCTCGACACGCATCGCCGAGAGCTCCTCGACGATCTTCTGCGCGCTGAAACCACGCTCGCGAATGCGCGTGATCAGCTCGCCGAGGTCCGGCTGGCTGCCGGGACGATAATCCTCGACGCGCTTGAAGCGGCCACGGTAGTGCTGCTCGGCGATGTTGGAAAGATTCAGAAACTGGTTGAACGCCCGGGTGACCGGCAGCAGATCACCATCCGGCAGATCACGCAGATAGTCGATCAGCTCATGACGGGCGGCCTGATCGCCCTGCTGGCCCTGTTTGGCCAGGGCGCGGATGCGCTCGATGCGTGCGACGAAGTCATCGCCGAGATCGGCCGCGATGGTCTGGCCGAGGTTGTCACCGAGAATACGCACGTTATCGCGCAACGATTCATGCAAGTCGTGACTCATGAAACCCTCCTTGGGAGTGACGGTGCTGCCGCGGTCATCTTCCCCTGTCACCAGGGGCACACAGTCAGATAGCTGACAACAGATTCCCTCATTGCGCAAAGACACCTGATGACAACCGGCTGAGGGAAGACACCGGCCTGGCGCTGGTGAAGACACTGGCGCGAAACGGAAAGACCCGCGGCGCAGCAGACCGGAAAGCAGGACAAGACTCGCGTCCTGATCGCTTCCCCTCAGCATACGACCGCGGGCCTCGGCTCCACAATCCGACTATCGCGTAAACTTACTACATTTTTCCAAATGCCCTTTTCCCAATACCCTGTGACAACGCCCCATCACCGAACCAGCGGCGTCACCGGACGCGCTGCTGACGTCGCACCCTCGCCCTGTCGCGCCTGCTCAGCCGCACGCTCCCGGCGCTTGGCCTCATCCCAATGCGCATCCATCTCGGCAAGCGACGCCTCATCCAGCGTGCGCCCTTGCCCGGCGATCGCGGCTTCCACATGGCGGAAGCGTGATTCGAAGCGCGCATTGGTGGCGCGCAGCATCTGCTCCGGGTCCGCCTTGAGAGTGCGCGCGAGATTGACCACCGCGAACAGCAGATCCCCGACCTCCTCGCGCGCATGGGCCGTATCGCCCTCGGCCAGAGCTTCCTCGACTTCGCCGAGCTCCTCACGAATCTTGGCCAGCACGCCACTCGTGTCCGGCCAGTCAAAGCCCGAACGCGCGGCCTTCTTCGAGAGCTTGGCCGCCCGCGTCAACGCCGGCAGGCCAAGTGGCACGCCATCCAGCACGCTGTCGCCGGCAGTCTGGCTGGCAGGCGCGTCAGCGGACTCCTGCTGCTTGAGCGACTCCCACTGGGCGTTGAGCGAGCCTTCGTCGACCTCATGAGTGGCGATGCCCTCACGGCGCGACGCGAGGGTGCCATCCGGGAAGACGTGCGGATGGCGGTGCAGCATCTTCTCGGTCAGCACATGGATCACGTCGTGGAAATCGAAGCGTTGCTGCTCGCTGGCGATCTGGGCGTAGAAGACGCTCTGAAACAGCAGGTCACCCAGTTCCGCCGGCAGCTCCTCGAGCACACTGGCATCGGCTGCGGCGCGCTCGATGACATCGGCGACCTCATAGGCCTCCTCCAGGGTGTGCGGCACCAGACTCGCGTAATCCTGGCGGCTGTCCCACGGGCAGCCGTACTGCGGGTCACGCAGCACGGCCATCAGGGTCAGCAGGTCATCGAGGGTGTAGCGCGTATCGACTGGCGTGGCCGTCTCTTCGCCAGGTTCCCGACTTTCACCAGGCTCCAGCCTCATGCCTTGTCGCCCCCGACCCGCAGGCGCTTGACGTCGATGATGTTGGGCAGCTGCTGGATGCGGGCGAATACGCGCCCCAGCACATCGAGGTTCTCGACTTCCAGCGTGATCTTGAGCGTGGCGATGTTGTCGAGCTGATCGGTGCGCGTATTCACCGACAGCACATTGACCTTGTCGCCGCTCAGCACGTTGGTGACATCGCGCAGCAGACCGGAGCGGTCCCAGGCCTGGATCTCGATATCGACCGGATACTGATTGCGCGAGCGCTGACCCCAGTCGACATCGACGATGCGACGCGGCTCGTCCGAGCGCAGCTGGATCAGGTTCGGGCAGTCCTGACGGTGCACGGTCACGCCGCGCCCCTGGGTGATGAAACCGGCGATCTGATCGCCCGGCACCGGGTGACAGCAGTTGGCCATGGTGGTCTTCAGATTGCCGACCCCCAGCACCATGACGGCGTCGGGCTTTTCCTTGCCCTGCGGCTTGCGCTGGCGCAGCAGACGCTCGAGCTGCTCCTGATCATCGGTATCGCCGAACAGCTGCTGGGCCTGATGCAGTACCTGGCCGACGCGCAGATCGCCCGCACCGATGGCGGCGTACATGTCATCACGCGTCGGGTAATTGACGGCGTTGGCCAGCTTGTCACGGTCGAGATTCTCCAGCGCCAGCCGCGAGAATTCCTTCTCGAGCAGCGCCTTGCCCTCATCGACGTTCTGGTCGCGTGCCTGCAGCTTGAACCAGGTCTGGATCTTGGCGCGGGCCCGCGAGGTGCGCACATAGCCCAGATTCGGGTTGAGCCAGTCGCGGCTCGGGCCACCCTTGGTGGCGGTCAGGATCTCGACCTGCTGGCCGGTCTTGAGCTTGTAGGTCAGCGGCACGATGCGCCCATCGACCTTGGCACCCCGGCAGCGATGGCCGACCTCGGTATGCACGCGGTAGGCGAAGTCGATCGGCGTGGCGATCTTGGGCAGGTCGATGACATGCCCCTCCGGCGTGAAGACGTAGATGCGGTCCGGCGCGACATCAGAGCTCAGCCCCTGACGGATCGCCTCCTGGCCGCCGTTCTCGCCGACTTCATCCTGCCACTCGAGCACCTGACGCAACCAGGCGATCTTGTCCTCGTAGCTGCGGCTCTTGTGGCCGACATCGTGGCCCTTGTAACGCCAGTGGGCACACACGCCCAGCTCCGCCTCCTCGTGCATGTCGAAGGTACGGATCTGGATCTCTATGACCTTGTTGCTCGGCCCCACCACCGCAGTGTGCAGTGACTGGTAGCCATTCTTCTTGGGGTTGGCGATGTAGTCGTCAAACTCATGCGGCACGTGGTGCCAGCGCGAGTGGACGATCCCCAGCGCCGTGTAGCAATCGCTGACGGTGCCGACCAGAATCCGTACCGCGCGCACGTCATACACCTGAGAGAAGGCGATGCGCTTGATCTTCATCTTCCGCCAGATGGAGTAGATGTGCTTGGCACGGCCCGCGACATCGAAGTGCTTGATGCCCTGTTCGCTCATCAGAGTGCGCATCTCGACCAGCAGGTCGGCGATGTAGTGCTCACGCTCCAGGCGCTTCTCGGACAGCTGCTTGGCGATGGTCTTGTATTCATCCTCCTCGCGGTAGCGGAAGGACAGGTCCTCCAGCTCCCACTTGAGCTGACCGATGCCCAGGCGGTGCGCCAGCGGCCCGTAGATATCGAAGACTTCGCTGGCCACGCGCATGCGCTTCTCGCGCGGGGCATCCTTGACGTGACGCAGGGCGACGGTACGTTCGGCGATCTTGATCAGCGCGATGCGCACGTCATCGATCATCGACACCAGCATCTTGCGCAGGTTGTCCTGCTGGTCATGCTGCGCCATGCCATGACTCGGCGCCTGCAGCTGACTGATGGCGGCCATGTTGAGCACGCCATCGATCAGGCGGGCCACTTCCTTGCCGAAATGCTTCTCGATGGCCTCAAGCCCCAGATGCCCTTCTCGTACCGCGCGATAGAGCACGGCCGCGACCAGCGCCGGTTGGTCGAGCTTGAGTTCCGACAGGATGTCAGCCATCTCGAGACTGAAACGGAAACTGCGCAGCGGCTCGCGCCACGGCTTGTCACCGCGGGCGTCCGCCTCGCGCGCCACCTTGAGCGCCACTTCACAGGCCTGCACCATGACCTCGGCATTCACCGACGGGACTTCCTCGCGCAGTCGCGCGACCCACACCGGGATGTCCACACCACCGCTATCGGTCAGCGGCTGATCTTCGCGCACCTTGACCATGACCCTATGTCCTTGAATATCTTGCCATCTTGATGACAGTGCCCGAGGGCACCGCCTCAGTCTTCCGCCCGCTCCAGCAGCAACATCGATTCCAGATGTGCCGTGTGAACGAACATGTCCGCCATCAGGGCACGCGTGACGCGATAACCGGCGTCCTGCAACAGCCGTGCATCACGCATCAACGTGGTCGGGTCACAGGCGATGTACAGCACACGCTGCGGCACTCGGCTGACCCTCCCAGCATGCAGATCACGTGCCAGCTCCTCGCAGAGAGGCTGAGCGCCATCACGCGGCGGGTCTAGTACCAGAAGGTCGATACCCTCGAGTGACGGCAGGGCCTTGCTCAGGTCCGCTCGACGTGCACTCACCTGCGCCAGTCCGTTGGCTTCGGCATTGACCATCAGCTGATCGACCATGCCCTGGCTGCCCTCGATGCCCGTCACCTCACTGGCGCCGGCCGCGGCAGCCGCCAGGGTCAGGTTGCCGACACCGGCGTAGAGGTCCATCACCTTGAGGCCACTGACGTCGCCCAGCCATTCGAAGGCGGTGTCGATCAAACGCTGATTGAGCGCCGCATTGACCTGCACGAAGTCGCCCGGTGAGAAGGCAAGACGCAGCGTCGTTGCGCCGATATCCAGCGAATACGCGGCGTTCGGCGTGCCAGACAGCCACTCCAGCACCACCGGATCACGCCCGACCCGCCAGCCGACCACCAGGCCGTGCTGCTCGGCGAAGGCCTGCCAGCGCTGCGCATCACGCGGCACCGCCTTGAGCTGGCGCACCACCACGATGACCTGCCCTTCGGCAGCGGTCAGCTCCAGATGGCCCAGGCGCTTGGGCGCCTCGAGGCTTTCGATCAGCTCACGCAGCGGCGCGAGCAGGCGGTCCAGCTCCGGCACCAGCACGCTGCAGGTGGTGATATCGACCAGCTGGTTGCTGCCGCGTCCCCGGAAGCCGAACTGCAACTCACCGGCATCGGTCACGCGTACGCCGATACGCGCGCGGCGGCGATAACGGCTTTCATCATCGCCCAGCGGCTGAATCTCGGGCAGCGTCACGCCATTGCGTGTCGCATGTTCGCCCAGCACCTGCACCTTATGAGTGCGTTGTGCATCCAGCGCCATATGCTGCAGATCACAGCCGCCACAGCTGCCGAAATAGGCACAGGGCGGCGTCACGCGACTGTCAGCCGCGTTGTCACGTGCACGCACATGCGCCTCATTGAAGCGCTTGTGGGTGCGGTGGATGGCCAGCGTCACGCGCTCGCCGGGCAGGGCCTGATCGATGAACTGGGTCTTGCCGCTCTCGTCATGGGCGATGCCGCGGCCGTCATGGGCCAGGCGGTCGACCGTCAGCCACTGGCTGTCGGCGTCGCTGGCATTGCGGGTGCCACGACTGGCCACTTCCTTCTCGCGACGGGTCGGCTTGCGCGCCGGTCGCTTCTGTCCGAGCAGCGCCATCAGGAACGCTCCCCTGCGACGGCTTCATTGTGGGGCGTGTCCTGCTGAGTCATGTCGTCGTCCTGGGTATAGAGGCCTGTCGAGAGATAGCGGTCTCCCCGGTCACAGACGATGAACACGATGACCGCATTCTCGACCTGCTCGGCGAGCTTGAGCGCGCCCGCCAGCGCACCGCCGGAGGAGACACCGGCCAGAATGCCTTCTTCGCGCGCCAGGCGACGCATGCAGACTTCGGCTTCGTGCTGACCGATATCCAGCGTGCGGTCGATGCGTGAGGCATCGAAGATCCGCGGCAGATACTCGGCAGGCCAGCGGCGGATACCCGCGATACTGGCGCCTTCGGCAGGTTGCAGACCGACGATCTCGATGGCCGGATTCTGCTCCTTCAGATAGCGCGAGGTGCCCATGATGGTGCCGGTGGTGCCCATCGAGGACACGAAGTGCGTGATGCGCCCATGGGTCTGCTGCCAGAGTTCCGGCCCGGTGGTGCGGTAATGCGACAGCGGATTGTCCTGATTGGCGAACTGATCCAGCGCCTTGCCCTCGCCACGCGCGATCATCCCCTCGGCCAGGTCCCGTGCGTGCTCCATGCCATCGGCTTCGATCAGCGTGGCCCCGTAGGCACCCATCGCCTGCTTGCGCTCGCTGGAGGCACTGGCCGGCATCACCAGCACCATGCGGTAACCCTTGATGGCCGCCGTCATGGCCAGCGCGATGCCGGTATTGCCGGAGGTCGCTTCGATCAGGGTATCGCCGGGAGAGATCTCGCCGCGCGCTTCCGCCTCCTGGAACATGGAAAGCGCCGGACGATCCTTGACCGAACCGGCGGGGTTGTGACCCTCCAGCTTGGCCAGCAGCACATTGTTGCGGCCCGCGGTGATGCGCGTCAGGCGCACCAGCGGCGTGTTGCCGACGACATCTGCAAGACTGGGATAATCGGACGCGCCAGGGGTGGCGTCACCGGGGGTTTCGCTGAGATGAGACATGAGAGGCAGACTCCAGAGACGCCGCGCCCGGACAGCCGAATGACAGCGGTCAGGCGCTGGCATCGGGACCAAGGACGAACGGGGGGCCGCGTCGGGGTGTAGATGATGCGCGCAGTATATCGCTCCCGCCCAGCCCTGTCAGGGCGCTCGCCATCGCTTCGCTCAAGAGCGCGAGGTATGCTTGCCGCTGATGCTCGTTCGCCCTTTGACGATGGATTGCCATGCTGCTTCGTACCCGATTCCAGCTTGCCCTCTTGCTGCTGCCCCTCGCCACCAGCCTGATGTTCAGCCTGTATGCGGTGGACCGCGAGATCAGCGGTGAGCGCCTGGCCATGATGGAGCGCCTGCAGGCCAGCATGCAGGCCATCATGCCGGGCATGGCCAACGCCGCCCTCGCCGCTGACGACCAGCGCCTGCACGAGCAGGCCCAGATGCTGATCGACCAGCGCGACGTGCGCGCCCTGACGCTGCGCACCGCCAACGGCGGCACCCTGTTGCATCTCGGCCCCAGCCAGCGCCCGGAGACCAGCGCGCTGGTCGAGAGTCAGGCCTACCCCTCGGACCCGGACTCGCTGGTGATGGTGATGCCGGTCATCGACCCGTGGCGCGAGACGCAGCGCGGCGAGCAGATGTCATGGCTGGTACTGGAGGCCTCCGACACCCGTCTCGTGCTGCATCGCTACCAACTGCTGGTCGGCTACGGGCTGGCCAATCTGGTCTTCGGGCTGGCGCTGTTGCTGCTGGCCTTCCATGGCTCGCGCCGCATGCTGCAGCCGCTGCATGAGCTGGGCGAGGCCCTGACCTGTCTGGCGCGCGGCGAGACTCACCGCCAGCTGCCGGTGGCAGGCAATGACGACCTCAGCGAGCTGGCCGAGAACTACAACCGCAGCGTCGAGCAGCTCAAGCGCGCCCGCGAGGACATGCAGGACCAGATCGAACAGACCACCCAGGACCTGCACGAATCGATGGAAACCGTCGAGATCAAGAACATCGAGCTCGACATGGCGCGGCGCAAGGCGCTGGAAGCCAACCGCATCAAGTCGGAATTCCTGGCCAACATGAGCCATGAGATCCGCACGCCGCTCAACGGCATCATCGGCTTCAGCAACCTGCTGGGGCGCAGCGATCTGGACAACCGCCAGCGCGACTGGCTGGGCCACATGCAGAATGCCTCCTCGAGCCTGATGTCACTGATCAACGACATTCTCGACTTCTCCAAGATCGAAGCCGGCAAGCTCGAGCTCGAGAAGGTGCAGATGGACATCGAGCCGCTGATCGAGGAAGTGCTCGCCATGCATGCCCCGGAGGCCCATCGCAAGCATCTGCATCTGCTCGGGCTTGTCTATGACGACGTGCCGCAGCGCTTCGAGGGCGACCCGCTGCGTATCAAGCAGGTGGTGACGAATCTGGTCGCCAATGCCGTCAAGTTCACCGAGCGCGGCGAAGTCATCGTGCGCGTGATGGTGGATGATCTGTCCGGCAGCAACACCCGCCTCAAGATCGCGGTGGCAGACACCGGCATCGGCATGGATAGCGCCCAGCGCAATCGTCTGTTCCAGGCCTTCTCGCAGGGAGACCCGTCACGGGCCCGTCAGTTCGGCGGCACCGGCCTGGGGCTGATGATCTCCAAGCGACTGGTCGAGCAGATGGGCGGCGAGATCCAGGTCGACAGCCTGCCCGGCCACGGCTCCACCTTCCTGTTCAGCGTGCCGGTAGCGGTGAGCAGCATCGAGGAGCGCCCGCGCGAAGTCGTATTTGATCATCAACGCATCTGCCTGATCGAGCCGCACTCGGCCACCCGTCGCGCCCTGAGTTATCTGCTGACCCGCTGGTCACTGACGCTGGTCGGCATCGAAGAGCAGCCGGACCTGGTGGTCGTCGCGCTGGAGAGCCGCGATCTCAAGCGGCTGGATGAATGGGGCGCGCGCCTCAAGCATCTGCCGTGTCGCGTGCTGGGCCTGCTGAACGCGCCCCTGCCCGCCGACGCCGAGAACCTGCAGCAGTACGGTATCGACGAAGTGGTCAGCAAGCCGGTCACACGCCTGCAGATGCGCCACAAGCTGGCCAATCTGCTGCATTCACCTCACCGCGACCCGACTCAGGCGCCACGCAGCGCCTCCTTCACCTCGTTCGAGCCGGCCACACGCGAGCAGAACGCAAGCACGGCGCCAGCCGCCAAGCCCACCGACAAGACTGATGTGAGCGTCAAGCCAGCCAGCACGCCTGCCGCGAGCACCACGCCTGCCAAGACACCACCGGCCGGCCCGCAGCCTGAGCTCACCGCCCAGCCTGCGCGTCAGGAAACGCCTGCGCAGCCTCGCAAGTGCGTGATGGTGGTCGACGACAACCCCTCCAACCGCCTGTTGGCCGAGGAGCTGTTGACCGACATGGGGCTGGACACTCTGGCCGCCCAGAGTGGCGAAGAGGCGCTGGCGCTGGCTCAGGAGCAGGTCGTGGATGCCGTCCTGATGGATATCCAGATGCCGGGCATGAACGGGCTGGAAGCCACCAAGGCGCTGCGTCATCAACATCGCGAGGGCAACCGCCACCTGCCGGTGATCGCCCTCACCGCCCATGCACTGGCGCATGAACGGCGAGAGCTGCTGGCGGAAGGCATGGATGATTACCTGATCAAGCCCATCGACGAGGGCCTGCTGGCCAACCTGCTCAGCCGTCATCTGGGCATTTCGCTGAACCCGCCACCGCAGGCCGCGCGGTCATCCAGCCAATCGCGCAGCCCTGCCCGCAGCCAATCGCGCAGTCCAGAACGCAGCCAAGCGCGCAGCCCTGCTCGCAGTCAGGCGACGACTGCCTTGCCGCCGGGAGTGAAAGACACTGCCAGCCAGGCCGAGTCATCGTCGCCGGTAGCGCCGCTGCCCCGCTCTGCCGCGAAGAGTCAGCTCAGTCTGGAGCAGGACGCCGACCTGCCGGTGGTCGACATGGCGCTGGGCGTGGAGATGGCCGGTGGCCGCGAGGCGCTGGCTCTGGAGATGCTGGGACTGTTGATCGAGAGCCTGCCGGAGAGCGAGGCCAGGATCCGCCGCGCCTGGCAGGCGCGTGACAACGAGGCGATGCTCGATGGCGTGCATTATCTCAACGGCGCCTGCCGCTACTGTGGCGTGCCACGTCTGGCGCTGCTGGTGGAGGCACTGGAGACCCGCATCCGCGTCAGCGGCCTGTCGCAGCTGGAAGAGGATGTCGATGCCCTGTTCGCGGCCATCGACAGCCTGATCCAGTGGTCGCACAGCGATGAGGCCAAGGCCTTGCTTGCCGCGCCGCTTGAACCGGCTAGCCCCGACGGTGACACGGCTGAGACGGGTGAGACGACTGAGACGACTGAGACGCCGACAGCGCCCCCTGCCGAGACCTCTTCATCGTCCGCCTCCGCGCCCTCGAATGCACCCGCAGAGCCCTCCGACACGAGCTCGTCATCGGCAAGCAATCCACAGACGAGCGAGCCACAGTCCAAAAACCAGCCCTGAAAGACCAGTCCTGTAAGACCAGCCCTGCACAAACGACAACGCCACCAGCTGCCGCAAGGCAGGGGTGGCGTTGTCGTTTCGAGCGCCGTGTTCACAGGCGTGATTCAGCGCCAGATCGAAGGAGGCTAACGCTCCAGCACCACGAAGGCGATGGCCTGATCACGCTCATCACTGATCGACAGGTGCAGATGGCGGATACCCGCCCGCGCGGTCAGGGCTTCCGCTTCGTCAGACAGCTTGAGCGAGGGCTTGCCCAGGGCGTCGTTGACCACCTGAATCTGGGTGAAGCGCATGCCCTGACGCAGGCCGGTGCCCAGCGCCTTGACGAAGGCTTCCTTGGCCGCGAAACGCTTGGCCAGAAAGGCCGCCGGCTGAGGATGATCGGCAAAGCGCGCCAGCTCCTCTTCCCCCAGCAGTCGGCGCGCAAAGCGCTCGCCGTGGCGCGCCATGCCTGCCTCGAAGCGCTCGATACGCGCGATGTCCGTGCCTATGCCGACGATCATCCGCAGCAGCCTGAGCCCTGCACATGCTCATGGTCATCACCGTGTTCGTGGTCATGGTCATGATCGTGCGCATCCAGCGCGGCCATCAGGCCCGCTTCCTGGCCTGCGATACACAGACGCTTCATCTCGATGACGGCCTCCTTCAGGCCGACGAACATGGCGCGCGCGATGATCGCGTGACCGATGTTCAGCTCGTTGAGCCCGGAGATACCCGCGATCGCCTCGACGTTGTGATAGTTGAGGCCGTGACCGGCATTGACCACCAGCCCCAGCTCGTTGGCCAGTTCCGCGGCGGCCGCGATGCGCTCGAACTCGACACGCGCCGTCTCGCCCGTGGCATCGGCATAGGCGCCGGTATGCAGCTCGATGACCGGCGCACCGGCCTCGAAGGCGGCACGGATCTGCTCCGGCTCCGGGTCGATGAACAGCGAGACTTCACAGCCCGCCGCAGCCAGACGCTCGCAGGCGGCGGTGATGCGCGCCAGATCACCGGCGACATCCAGTCCGCCTTCAGTGGTCAGCTCTTCGCGCTTTTCCGGCACCAGACACACGTTGGCCGGCTGGACTTCCTCGGCCAGCGCCAGCATCTCTTCGCTGACGGCCATCTCGAGGTTCATGCGCGTGTTGAGCACCTCGGCCAGAATGCGCACGTCGCGCTCCTGGATGTGGCGACGGTCTTCACGCAGGTGCACGGTGATACCGTCGGCACCCGCCTCTTCCGCGACCAGCGCGGCCTGGACCGGGTCCGGATAGCGGGTACCACGCGCCTGACGCAGTGTGGCGATGTGGTCGATGTTGACCCCGAGCAGGATGCGCAGCGGATGCATGATCAGCTCCTAACGATGAACAAGAGAACAGGCATGGCGACGAGGGCCATGCCGAAGACAGGTCGCGCAATACTATCATGCGTCACGCCGCAGCCGGACAGTGTCGCCACGCCTGACGGCGTCAGTCGGACTGACGACTCTGACGCCGCCTGGCCGTCAGCTGCATCATCAACTCGCGCGAACGCAGCGGACGGTCCCCCAGCAGCGGCGCCAGCGCACGTCGCGCCAGCCACAGGCTCTCGCGGGCAAGCCCAGCATGGCCCCAGTCTTCGCTGGCCAGCAACTTCAGGGCCCGCCCTTCGATGCCCGCCGCGCCTGGCGGCTGCGCCTGAAAGCGACGTTCACTGACCACATAGTCATAGCGCACATCCGGCATCAGCGGGCTGTCATCCAGAGCGCGAAATTGCGGCAGTTGCTCCAGCGCTTCCAGCAGGCTGTATTCCAGTCGCCTGAGCGCGGGCGCGCGTCTGGCGGGCAGTGCCACCTCATCCAATGTCAGCGAGTAGAGCGCGAACAGCTCCGGCACCGGCATTTCCACCGGCAGCGTGCGGGTCAAAAGCTCATTGGCGTAGAACCCGCACAGCAGCCCCTCGCCCGCCAGCAGACTGGCGCTGCCGCCGGTCTCCATCAGGTTGAGAGTCTTGAGATCGCTCTCGCCACGCCAGGTGACATGCAAGGGCGTGAACGGCTGCAGTCGTGCACGCGCCTTGCTGCCCGGGCGCTGAACGCCACGCGCCACCGCGCGCACCCTTCCGTGTTCGAGGGTCAGCAATTCGATGATGGCACTGGTTTCACGGTAAGGCTTGCGATGCAGCAGGAAGGCCGGTTGCGGCGTCATCAGGCAGGCTCACGTCAGACGGTGGCTTGGCAAAAAAGCTGGCAGAAGGACTGGCAGAGGGGCTGGCAAGAAACGAGACCGCCTGGACAGGGCCAGGCGGTGCGCGGCAGAGGCCGCGAGAACATCGGATCAGCGACGGGCGGCACACGGCAGTCGCGACCCTCTCGGATCGCCACCGCCCTGCACCGCTCGCGCGACGTCGTCAGTCCTTGTCGTGGGTGTAACCCAGACTCTTCAGGGCACGCTCGTCATCCGACCAGCCACGCTTGACCTTGACCCACAGGTTCAGCATGACCTTGGCGTCGAAGGCACGCTCCATCTCGAGACGCGCTTCACGGCCGATGTTCTTGATGCGCTCACCGTTCTCGCCGATCAGGATCTTCTTCTGACCCTGACGCTCGACCATCATCAGCGCGCTGATGTGCAGGGTGCCGCGCTGATCGGTCTTGAATTCTTCGATCTCGACGGTCATCTGGTAGGGCAGTTCGTCGCCCAGCTGACGCATCACCTTCTCGCGCACCAGCTCGGAGGCCAGGAAACGAGAGCTCTTGTTGGTGATCTGGTCGTCCGCGAACATGTGCTCGCCCTGCGGCAGACGCTTCATCACGTTCTCGAGCAGCAGATCGATGTTGGTGCCGTTCTTGGCCGACATCGGAATGATGGCCGCGAAGTCACGACGCTCCTGCAGGCTCTGCAGCCAGGGCGCGAGGGTGGTCTTGTCCTTGAGCCAATCGATCTTGTTGACCACCAGAATCACCGGCGCCTTCACGTGGGCCAGCTTCTCGAGCACGATCTGGTCTTCTTCCATCCAGCGGGTGCGGTCGACGATGAAGACGACGGCATCGACATCACGCAGCGCCTGGGTGGCGGCCTGGTTCATGAAGCGGTTGATCGCCTTGTTGCGATCGCGCTGCATGATGTGGATCCCCGGGGTATCGACGAAGACGCACTGGGTGCCCTCTTCGGTGTGGATACCCATCACCTGGTGACGCGTGGTCTGCGGACGACGCGAGGTGATCGAGACCTTCTGGCCCAGGATGTGGTTCATCAGCGTCGACTTGCCGACATTCGGGCGACCGACGATGGCGACGAAGCCACAGCGGGTGTCCGGCAGCGGCTGATCGCTGACACCGGCGGCGGCCAGCATGCCCTCGAGGGCATCCGGGGTGCCGGCGCCGTTATCAGTGGAGTGATCAGGGGCGTCGCCGCTCGGGGTGACGTTGTCTTCTGGGGTATGGCTCATGAGCGGCCTCCGCGGGCAGGTTCGAGCAGTTGCAGCGCGAACTCGGCCGCCTGCTGTTCAGCATGACGACGGCTGGAGCCGACGCCTGTGGTCTTGGTGTCGATCATCTCGACGTGGCAATCGACGCTGAAGGTCTGCGAATGCGCTTCGCCTTCGACGCTGGTCACCTCATAACGCGGCAGTGCCGCCTGACGCGATTGCAGGAATTCCTGCAGACGCGTCTTGGGGTCTTTCTGGGTGTCCTGAAGATTCAGCGCTTCAAGACGGGTGGCGTACCAGCGCAGCACGTGTTCACGTGCCACCTGCATGCCGGCGTCCAGATAGATGGCGCCGATCACGGCTTCCACGGCATCGGCCAGAATGGACTCGCGACGGTGACCGCCGCTTTTCATCTCGCCGGAGCCCAGACGCAGGTTCTCGCCGAGATTGAATTCACGCGCCAGCTCCGCGAGGGTCTGGCCCTTGACCAGACGCGCACGCAGGCGTGACAGCTGGCCTTCACGGGCCTGGGGGAAGCGCAGGAACAGCGCTTCGGCGATCACGAAGTTGACGATGGAATCGCCAAGGAATTCGAGACGCTCATTGTTCTGGCCACCATAGCTTCGATGGGTCAGAGCCAGTTCCAGCAGGCTCGCATCCTCGAAGGTGTGGCCGATACGCTTTACAAAGGCATTCAGCGGGCTACTCACAGGTCTCCCTACTCTCTTTTTGTCGCTGACGCCCGCGGGCGTC
>Ga0114912_1000730_pt1 | contig 15462 bp, 15 predicted proteins | sample MalvirDeepMed_51_FD_89713 | JGI IMG/M metagenome (GOLD analysis project Ga0114912, IMG submission 89713) | Marine viral communities from the Global Malaspina Expedition - Malaspina viral metaG DeepMed_51 | ecosystem: Environmental > Aquatic > Marine > Oceanic | place: Mediterranean Sea...
AATTCCTTATCAAGAGCAGCTGTTTCCGCTGCGACAAGACCTTTAAAACCAGCTACACCGGCATCAGAATACGCTTTGTTTAAAGCTTCTGTTAATTCTTTAGAAGACTCGGATATTTTACTAGCGTCTTCTTTGAAAGCACCTTTAAGTAATTTAAAGGATTCCCACAATCCCCAAGCAATCAAGCCCCCAAGTCCAGCCCTAAAAACAAGTGCTCTTGTTGCTGCCCACCCAGATAAGGCTGCCCCTCCTGTCGCTGCTGTACCCGCTGCTGTTTTAGCAGCTAACGTAGTCATAATAGGAGCCATTAAACTTCCTCCTACCCTAGCTATAAATTGAGAAGAAACTGCTAGTATTTGAAGAGCTTTTAAAGCAAGTAGTATTTGCCAATTTTTAGCAGCAAACATTACTAAACTTTTAAGTAATCCGAAACCAGCAGCAAGAAGATCGAATAATTTGTCGGCATTTCGAGCAATAATTTTCTGCACGGCTACTATGACTGGGATCATTTGCTTAGCTATATGGAAGAAAAGTCTTTGGGTTACAGTATTTAATCTTCTAAAAATATCAGTTTGTCTCACTGTTTCTGCTTGTCTCTCTCTTAAAGCATTAACTTGTTCTTTTGAAAAAGTTTGTATTTGTCCTTGTTTACTTGCAATCCTCAACATAACCTCTAATTGGTTCTGAGAAATGCCAGTAAGTTCCCCAAATATTTTTGCTATAATCGCAGCTTGTGGCCCTCCTTTTCCTCCTCCTATAGCTTTAAACTGTTCTTGAACAGCTTTTGATAAATTAATAAGTTCTTGTTCAAGTGCTAAACCTCCTTTTTGCCCTGCTAAGGCTGCTTGATTAGCTCTCCCTCCCATAAACATAGCTTGCGTGACAAAAGATCTAAATTGACTAGAATTTAAGCCTTGTATTAAATCAGCAATCCTTTCTTCAAATTGGGTTCCTAATATCGTACTTAGTTTTAAAGCTGTTTCAGCAGTAGCCTTAGCAGCACGTTCTCCGCCCACTAACGATATTCTTTGTAAAGTTGGTCCTAATTCTTGTATTACAGAAATTAATCTGTTAGAGTCCATATGATACATGGCTCCAAAATCAATAATAGTATTCACCAAATCTAAAGTTGAATTAGAACTCATTCCAGTGAAAGTTTCTAATCTCTTAGCAGCAGCAGCAAACGCTTGAATATCCAGCCCAAGTAAAGAAGTTCTCTTTACAAGGTCTAAAGTTGCTTTACTTCCTGGCTTAAATCCTTGACGAATTAAAGCTTCGTTAGCATGAATAACTTCATCTTGCTTTATACCCGCTTTAACCAACTCATCTGTAAATTGTCTATTTAAAACAAAATCTAAATTTCTTCCAAAACGGGCAGCAGTTACTCCTGTTTTAGAGAGAACCCCGAAAGACTCTTTTATCCCTTTAATAAAAAGTCCTTTAATAACACCTACAGTAAATAAAATAGCGTTTCTAAAACTAAAGAGAGCTTTAACGCTTCGTAAAGTTTCTAATCTTCTCTGTTGTTCAAAGAAATTATATTTCTTGCCCGTCAGTAAATTAGTAGAAGCTAACTCTTCTGTAGTATTTTGTAGATGTGCTGAGGCTTTCCCTAAGAACCCGAAAAGCCCTCCTAGACTTCTTACTCCTTTTCCTGAATTTTCTTGTTCCCTGTCTACAAAACCAAAAGTCTTTGCAAGTTCTTGTTGAGCTTTAATACTATCACTAACAGACTTATTAAGATTATTTAAATTATTAACAAGATTACTAATTGATTCTTCAGGATTATTTTCGGGGATGTCAGGCATTAGTACTCAAGTTCTTTAATATCAACTTTAAATAAAGAATCTGCTGGTATATTTTTAGTATAATACATTCTATATGCAGAATGTGCGATATGCTTATCAATATTCTTAATTACATTATAATTTAAAAAAGTACCTTTAGAAGAAATTATTCGAGATAAAGCAATTACTATTTCTAAATCGACATATCTCATACTAATTCCAGTAAAAAATTGATCACCATTATTAATATTTCTTCTACTTCCAGTTGAGCAAACTCTTTTATGTCCGTAATTTATATAGATTACCAGGGGGTTTTGGTCCTTATTCTCTCTTCCGTAAGAATCAGACCCATTATATAAAAAGGTTAAAATACTTCCAGACACAATTCTTCCCCAGAAAGGATTAACTTTCCTGTATCTAACTTCTTGGTCAGTGAACCCTTCATTGATAAATTCCCTCAAATCATTTTCAGGAGGAGATACGTACTTAGTATTTACATCCCCCGCATAACCACTCTTACCAGTTAACTGATTAATGGTATGTTGTCTCTTAGAAAGAGGTAAAAACTTACTTAAAGGATGAGCCATAAATTTCTAGAAATAATATTTAATAGGTCTAAACCAATTTACTATAATTCATTCTGTCGGAATATAAGGGGAATATTAAATTAATTAACCTTATTAACTTAATAAACCTTACATTATTATATAGAAAATTGATACTATTTATGAAACTTAGCCTATATCATATAGACAAAAATAGAATCAATGGCAGATTACCTAGGAGAGACCTTGGATGCTAAAGAATATAGCTTAGAACTCTATGAGTTCATGGAAGCTTTAAATTACCTTTTATCCAAAGAATTCCTAGAAAAATGGAGATATCGGTACTCCTCCGACTTTATACTCTTCTTCCAGAGTAAAGTCCTCGAGTCCTTAAAAAAACAAAAGCCTCTTAAAAAAGAGACTTTGAAGAATATAATAAAGACGAAGACTAAGTTCGCTGACGTGATAATAACGGAGTTCTATGAAGATATAGACATCCGGCTATATTACCCAGCTATTCTTTAACTTTCTTGTGTTCGTTTAACCTGCACTGAATAGAGGTTGGATCATTGAACACTGGGCATACGTCCTTATATCCACACCAGTTACAGAACATATTCCTACTTGCGAAAAAATCAGGTCCTTTTTTCTTTCTGATTTGCCACATCTTTTCCTTAGCTTTCCTGAGGAAAAAAGCAATGTCTTGTCGAGAAAAGGTAACCGAAACAAGTTTATCATAGTGAGGATAATAATGGGCTACAACTATTTTTGAAATAGGAACCTTGTACAGCTTACTAACAGCATAAGTGTACATTTTCATTTGGTCATCTTGAAAGAGCTCTACTTTTTTCTTTGCTCTTTTGGAAGTCTTATAATCAATTACCAAATATTTTCCGTTCTCCCCTTTGACCACTCGGTCTATAATACCATTAAGAGCCATGTCATCACCGATGTCTATTTTGAATATTTCTTCAACAGATACCGTTTCCGATAACTGTGCGTTAAGCTTTAAAAAATTAACTAGAATATCATTAAAGTTTTTTAATTTAGAATTATTAAATTCATAATTTTTCCTTTCTTTTTCAGCTATTTTCATCAATCCTTCCACCGTATCCTCATTCAAACCATCTTCCAGAACTTTATGAACAAACGACCCATAATGCAAAGCATCCGTATTAAGACCTTCGTTAAAGACAGGGTCAAGCCTGTCGTGGTATCTTAATTTATATTTTAACTGACATTCATTGTAAGTGTTTAGCTTAGAGGCTGATAATTGAGAAATAAACATGTTGAAACTAACTCCTGAGATTATTTATAAGTACTTGTCAAGTAGGTTTGATTCCTACAAGGTAGTAGGTTATAATAGTCAAGAATTCACAACCAATTCCATCTTTGCCCGGGATTATGGCAAGCATTTGTCCATAAACCTTACTTCTGGGCTATGGCAGTGTTTTAAAACCAAAAGGACTGGAAATTTTATTAGATTGGTTTCCGAATTAGAAAATATTTCTTATGACGATGCGGAATCTTTTTTAATTAAGAAATATTGTAGAGGTTTAAAATTTTTAGAATCTCACATTAATTCTTATTTTTCAAATAAAGAAGTAACTGAGGAAACTATCTCATCAGAGTCTATTGATATTTTAAAGTACGGATCTTTCTTAAATAAAACAACTAACCCTATTCTAAAAACAAAAGCTAATATTTTTCTTAAAGAAAGAGGTTTATACGCGTATTCTGACAAATTTTTAGTTGGGGATAAGCAATCTTCTTATTTTGGAAGGATTATTATTCCTTTCTACGATAACAAAAACAGAGTATTCTTTTTCCAGGCTAGGACCCTGTTTGGGGACACTTTAAAATATTTAAACCCTTCTTTTGAAGAATGCAACGTAAAAAGTTCTGATATTTTATTCCCTTTTGACAACAAAGAAGACGATCTTTTTATTGTAGAAGGTCCTCTAGATGCTATTACAGTTCAAAGTGTAGGGTTAAATGCAACCTCTCTCCAGGGTTCGGCTATTTCGAAAAATCAGATCTCCCTTATAAAAAGAGCTAAGATTAAAAAGATTATTATCTCTATGGATAATGATGATGCTGGAAAAATAGCGGAGAAAAAGATTAAAGATAAATTTCTCAAAAAAGGTTATATTTCTGACAATATCTTTATTTGCCACCCCAAAAAGGAGTACAAAGACTGGAACGATATGTTTGTAAGAGAGGGAAAAGAAGTAGTTTCTCGATATATGCGAGAAACGACAGAGAAATTTGATAAGCTATCAGAAATTTATTCCACTATTAACGGGAACTCATCTGATAATAATGTTTGATCAAAAAGGTCAAAAGAGACTTGAACATGATATACTCCTTTTCTGCTGTCTAGATTTTGCACTTCTTGTAGGAGATTTGTATCAAAAAGAAGCGAGATAGTATCACTAGAATCAACGTGTACGCTGGAAGAAGTGTCAGCGAAGCTGCTAACTTCCACAAAATTAGGAAGATCTCCTTGGTTGTTATATCTTACAATTCTAACCTTAGCAGCATCTATGATAGATTTTCCTAAAGATGATTTTACTTCTGTAGAAATATCCCTATTAAGGATAGAAATATCTGTACCAATTAATAAAGTTTCCTTCGCCCCTAACCTTACTCTATTAGTTTTTAGCTTATTATTAGCCTTAATTTGAAGAGGTTCTGTTAGGTGGAAAAATGTACTTTCTGCTAGATTGAATTCTTCTATAAAAATAGCAGCAGACGAATCAGAAGTGGTTTTTATAGTCCATACATCAAAATAGTCCCCTATTGAAGATGCTAAATTTTCAGTTTCACCGCTTGTAGGGTGCACAAAAGATGAGCCTGGAGTTAAGACCACCCCATATCTCCCTACACCCATTCTGAAAACAGAGCTGGCTGCTTCAGCTGTATCTGCGTATTCTGTAAATGCCGATACTCCGAGAGTAGGAGTTAGATTAAGGCTAGTATCTCCTGAGAAAATAAAATCTACAGAAGAGGCATGTCCAGAAGCTACTAGTCTAGTAATATCGTCTTGAAAATAGTGTGCATCAAATCCATCTTTGGTGAATGATTTTCTAGGAAAAACATGCACAGAACATACTTGATGAACGTCTGTATAACTTCCGTTTTCAAGAATAAAAAGCTCCAAAAAAGCTTTTCTGTTAGGAGAAGGTCTGTTGTATCTTCGTACAACATCTATAATAGTCCCAGGGAAAAATGCCATAATATTAGTCTGCTCTAATATTATCTAGCTGTCTTTTCTCTTCTGCTTTCTCTTTTTTGAACTCTTCTATGAAAGCACTTCTTTCTTCACGAGTCATAGTTTTTACGTCAGCCAATGAAAGCCCCACATGATGGACTAACACGTAAGCCTCGTAAATAAGGATTTCGTCTGTTAGTCCCCGGAATTCACTGAAAAAAAATCGGCATTTAGAGGTAAGGAATTTTCGTTAACAGCTTCGCATTGCAAGCAATGAAATTTTACGAGGGTATCAATACCCCAATCTTGACCAATAATAGCTTGTTTCAGAATTGAAATATCAGAAGCAGGAAGCTTCTTGATAAAAGACCTGATAATATCTCTGTCCTCAATATCTTCAACTCTTTCTACAAATCTCCAAATATTATCCATAAGTAAGGAAGGAGAAGTAACATACTTTTCGTCTTTTACTCTAGGAATAATTACAAAGGCTTTTCTGTTACACCCTGGGAGGTGAATTTCTTGTAGTTGCTGTGCGTCTTCTGGGGTATAATTAATATTCAATTTATTAATTTCAACAACCAATTCGTTAGAGTGTTCACACTGTTCACACATTAAATTTACCTTGTATTCATTCCCGTAGGAAAGTTCTCTTAATTTAAACAAGATAAAAACCTTATCAGGAATGGTGAGTTCTTCAACTGCAATTCCTTGTAAACACCTTCTAATAAGATTATCAACTAGATTGATACTTCCTGCTTTTGAGGCAGTCATCATCATTTTTTCTTCATCGTACGAAAAAGGTCTAATATAAATTTTCTGTCCTTCTTCATAAAACAAACCCTTAGTAGGGAGATCAAGTTCTACATAATCATTTCTGATATCAGAAGTTAATGCTTGTAGGATATCTTTTTTCGTAGAGTCTACTGGTATACTAGATTCGCCTGTTGGCATTTTCCCGTATCTTTCTTTGACAATTTGTCCAAGAGTTTTTTCTTCTTTTTCTATCATTTTACTATAATAAAGGAGTATGTCCTTCTCATATTATAGATAGAATGCAAATAATTAAAGGAAATATTTACTCTAAATTAGAAACTGATAACAAGAAATTATTAAAGTTATTAGAGAAAAAGTATACTTTTAAGGTTCCTAATGCGTTTTACGCTATGAAAAACTCAAGAGGAAAGTGGGATGGAAATAAAAAATTCTTTTCTAGTAAAACAGGAAAATTTGGAACAGGGCTTCTTTCCGCTATCCTAGAGGATTTAAAGACCGTTAAAGCCGAATTTAATCTATTAGAAAAGGTATCAACTATGCCTATACACCAAGAAAGCATACCTTCTCTCTCTTTACGAGATTATCAAAGAGAAGCTTTAGAAAAAATAGATTTTCACAACGGAAGAGGAGTCATAAAGGCCCCTACCGGGTCCGGAAAGACCCTGATTCTTGCAGAAATTTGTAATAAATATAAAAATTGTTTCGGTTTGGTATTTTTTACAAAAAAACAAATTTTATACCAAACTTACGAATTCTTAAAAAAACATGGAATAGACTGTGGGATAGTCTGTGGGGATTCTCATGAAATTAAACCCATTACTTTATGCACTATCCAATCTATTGATAAGATTATTGATACTCATTTAGACACGGCTAAATTTATAATATTTGATGAAATACACGAATTTGGAAAAGGAAAGATTTCTATTAGCTGTTTGAAATCTTTTCCAAAAGCGGAAGTAAGACTAGGGTTTTCAGCAACTCCTCCTTCTGAGAACACACATAAATATACAGTGCAGTCTTTTTTAGGTCCTATTATTTATGATATAACATCTAAAGAACTTATAGAACAAGAATTTTTAGCTGAACCAAATATTTTTATATTAAAAGCATCTCCTCCAAAAAAATATCTTTTTGATTCAAAAACAAACTATAAAAAAACATATCAAGAATATATTATTGAAAATGTTAATAGAAATAAACAAATAGAGGATATTGTAAAATCTATAAATAAAGGAAAAATTTTAATCCTTACTAAAAATTTACAACATGCTCATATTTTAAAAGAAAAAATAAAAGGATCTTTTCAACTTGAAGGGAAAGATCCTATGAGTCTAAGAAACTCAACTATTAAAAAATTTTTAAAACAAGATAAAGCAATCTTAATAGGCACTGTTATCTTACAAACAGGGGTTGACATACCAGAAATAACGCATTTCATAAATGCCAGGGGAATGAAATCTGAAATAGCCACTATTCAAGCCATGGGAAGGGCTTTAAGAATGGCTGATAATAAAACTACGGCTCTAATTTACGATTTTTTTGACGATACAATCTATTTAAATAAGCACTCTGAAGAAAGAATACGTCATTACAAAAAGAATGATTTTAACTTAAATTTATATAATGAAAAGTAAAAAAGAAGAAATAGAATCGTTAAACAAATTAACGACAACAGACAAAGAAGAGCTGGAAACAATATCCTCACGACTTCTTGAGATTAAAAAAGGTGGAATTTTAGATGAAGAAGTATTGAAAACTCTTCATTCTTTACTATCAGAACTATTAATTAAGAGAGAGAAATTCACAACTAGGTTGTTTTCTCTTATCCGACAGGGTTACAGACTGTAACTACTCGTCGTACAGATCTCGCTCTTCAGAGTCAACAGGAGAGTTCACTTCCCCTCCGTCACCAACTCCAGTTAAGAGCTCTTCTATATCTCTAACAAGTTGTCTGATTTCTTCTGGATCAGTAGTTCCCGAGCCCTCTTCCCCAACTTCTCCTTGGACTGGGACCTCCTCGACCGGCTCTTCTTCTCCAGGCATAGGAGCCTCTTCTTCTCTAGAGACTGGTTCTCCCCCTTCCCCCGCTCTTGCGATTTCGTCCTCTGCAGCGTCTGGATCAGGAATATCATCTTGTTCGGGGTCGAAAGGCATCCCTTCTTGTCCTTGCTCCTTTTCAGGAGGCATTTCTTCCTCAGGAGACATTTCTTCCTCAGGAGACATTTCTTCCCCTTCCTCGGGAACAGGCTCTTCCCTTTCTTCTCCTCCTCCGTATTGCGAGGAAAGTGCAGTTCTAATTTTTAAAAGATCTTGTTTTATTTTATCAAGATTTAAATAGCGAGTATCTTCAGTCAAAGTAGGAGTTAACTCAGTGTCAAAAAATAAATGAGACATATAATCATTCACAGTCAGTAAACCAATTCCACTCTTATTTTTAATAACTTTAGCACATTCTGTAAGAACGTCAAAAATAACCCCTTCAGAATCCGCCAGTGCAGACAACTCGTTTAATATTTCGTGGTGAAGTTTTCCTAAATTTTTCAAAGAAGGAGTATCTTTTACGTGAGATAAAGAAATCCCATATTTTTCATTCAAGATATTGATGAAATAGCTTTTATAAGGTTTTTTGGCTTCGAACAAAGAAGAAACCACTTCATTAGTCTTTTTCTTAGAAATCGTTTTCTCTCCTTTGACAGTGAAGTGGCTTTCTACTAGGTCAGTAAGATCCTTCTTGCTTAAAAATACAAAATATGGATACTTTGTGACAGTTGTTTCTAGTAATTGAGTAAAATCAGTCTCTTCTACAGAGTCAGTAATTAACTTAGTAATGAGATCAGAATCTACCCACGAAGAGTATAAGGAATTTTTACTCTCAAATAATTCTGACTTTAACAATTCTTGTTTGCATACGAGTTCGAATAAGGGGCTATCTAAATCTTCTTTAATAAAAGTTTGAGAAGTGCCTTCTAGATCTTCAACAGGAACATGGGCATCTATCATCAAACTATGCGAAATAGCATTAGCAAGACGAATTTTATAAATTAACTCTGGATTTTCATTAATTTTATTTTCATTTTCTTTAAAGAAGACAGAAACTAAATCATTAATTTCTTGTAATTTTTGGAAAGGTTTTGTGTCAATCGTATCTGTACTCAACATCTGCTCCTTTGCCCTTAGTTTGTTTTTTACTTCTTCCAACTTAATTCGTGTTTCAAAAGAATCTAATATTATATCAAAAGACTCGTTCATTTTAGTAAACGAGTTATCTCTAGTGTAATTTACAAAATCCTTAATATTAGAATTAATTATTTCGTTATGGCTTTTTTCAGATGTAAAGTTCTCTGTATCCCTAATCGTAATATCTTCTAAAGTGATAGAGTCATCATCAACTTCATACTTAGCTTTAATGATTTTATTAGATTCCGTTAAGAAAAGAACTTCGCTGTCTTTTACATTAACATCGAATAATGCAGTATTTTCTCTAATAAGTCTTGCTAAGTAAACATTACTTTTTAGAAGATTGAGATAAGTTTTATCTCGGTTTTCGAAAGAAGATTTTATATCCATGTTGAGTATTAATTATTTAGGTATACAGATTTATATACTTAAGTACCCTAGTAAAATTTCTAAAAATTATCTAGGGGCCGGGGGTTGAGCGGTAGGTTGCGCTTGTGGTTCAGCCGCAGGCTGCTCTTGGGGGGTTTCTATATCACTTTCCATCCCGGGTGCTGCCTCTTCCGGAGGAACCATTCCTCCTGCCATAGCAAGTGATTGATCAGCCGATTGTTGGTCTGCCATTAATTGCTGTTGCTGCTGAGCTAGTTCTTCTTGCTCAGTACTGATCTGTTTTTTCATTTTTGTTATGTCTTCTTCTGACATATTGAAGTAATTTTCATATAGATATTCGTCAGAAAATAACCCTAAAGCTTTAGCTGCTTGTACGACTCTGATTTTTGAATCATCTAACTCTAGTCTCCTTTTTTCGTAAATATCAGAGGGAGGGTTAAGAGAGACTTCAAAATTCTTTAAGGCACTTTTAGGGAACTGCCTTAAAGTTAAATGTCTTCTTACTAAAGTTGTAAGTCCAATTTCTATTTCTCGTTGAAGTCTTACTACTGCTCTAGCAAATTTTACGTCCAATTGGGACAAGTTAGCTTTTCTTTCCGGAGAGCTGTCTTTTTCTACAATAAAATCTTTTGGTACTTTAAGAGCAGAAAGAAGTTTATCTCTAAAGTATTTTACATCTTCTACCTCCCCAAGGTTTTGAGCCCCAGGAAGAGTTTCAATCCTAGAGGCTTTAGAATCTCGTCTTGTTGGGACAAAGAAATCTTCGTCTGCAGACAAGGGGTTAAATCTTTCATCAATTGAGTTAGTATTAGGATTAAAGAATTTTTCTTTCTTAAATTTAGCTTTTTGTCTCTCAATAAAAGCTTCTGCTTTAGAAGCAGGCATATTTCCAACATCAATATAAAAGACTCTTCTCTCAGGAGCTCTTACTAATCTGTAGATTAACATAGCCTCTTCCATTAACCTAAGGGAACGATATGCTTGAATACAAGAAGACATCAAAGACTTTCCATAAGGATAGAAAGCAGGATCAGAAGTATGAACTCTAAAATGAACAATCTGGTTTCTATCAAGCATTATATGCTTCTTAGGAGTGGTATTAGAGGGCATATCCAAGTTTAACCCTTGAGGTATCTCTTGGACAAAATGCTTTAAGTACCCAAACGCATTCTCAACTCTAAGAATATAATTAGGATTTAGAATTTTAAGACGCTGAATTCCTAGTTCTGGTCTTTTTAGATTATGAATTGTCTCTATAAAACAATCTCCATATTTTCCAGTATTTCTTACAAGATCCCAAATAACTTGTCCCATTTCCAACTTTTTTAATAAACTTTCAATCTCATCTTTTAAAAACTGGTCGGAAGATTGCACATTAATGATATTATTTTCAATAGATCTTTGGGTACCGTCATCTGCATAAATATCCAAAGCCGCATTGACTTCAGGAAAATTATCCATATCTTCATACTCAGTATATCTCTTTTTTCTTTCTTGTTCGTACCTAGGAAGTTTAATCATTCCCCGAACAATACTGGGAGCAGCTCCTTCTACGTCTAGAAGTTCTTCAGCTTTATAAGTGTCTCCACGAGTTTCTTTATCTGGAACATGTGGAGGTCTTCCTTTACTAGTAAAAAATTTAGATAGCCATTTTCCAAATTTTCCTGTAGGCTCTACGGAAGAGGAATAAGATCCTGCTCTCGAAGGAGCAAACTCGGTATACGCCTCGTCTAGGCGTTCCTTTAGTTTGTTAAGTTTATCTTTCTTTTCTTGGTCTGTCATAAAGCCAACTCAAATCTTCGTGGACACTGTTCTTATTATCTACCCTGTGAATAAAGGTATGTTGAGGATTATTGCGTTTTTGTTTATCTTTACTCTCTGAAAAGCCTGGACTTTGTTCCAAAGGGGTAGTAAGAAGGATGTCTTTGTAAGCATAGCAAGCTATAGCTAAACTCATAACTAAATCGTCATAGTAACCTTCCTCAGCTTCCACTTTATTATTCTTGTCAGTAACTATAAAGGTCATTAATTCTTTAATAGTTCTTTCAGAATTAATTTTAATTTTATTATTTCTAATAAATTCATCTAGAGAAGCTAAAATTGCTTCTCTGTTTTGATTAGTAACCATTAATCCCATATGGTTTTTATCTGGTTGGCTCCAAAGATTCTCATATTCAAGATCTTCAAACAAAGCTCTTATAAGTTCTATACCAATTCCGTTTCTTTCTGTTACGCAGTAAGCAGTATTATATAATTCTCCTTCATAAGCAATAATCTGAGCAAATTCATTTACCGGTGTTTTATTAGAATAAAACTCTGCTACCTGTTCTCCTGAGTATAAATCTATTATTTGGAAAGCAGAATGATCTTTTTCAACGCCTAGGGAGACATCCACGCTAATTAAATATTCTCTAAAAGGGTCTGGTGTTTTCCAAATTCTCATTCTATTATTGTACTTAATTTCAAAATCTCTACTGAAATTATCTTTAAGTGTTCTAAGGATTTCTCCTTCAATAAACGTATTTCCAGTCCCCAAAAACTCACATTCGTACTCTTGATACCATCGTTTTTCTCCTATATCCTTCCTGGTTTGTTGGGCCCATTCTTGTGTATATTCAGGATGTTGTTCCCAGAAGATATCAATAACATTAAAAGTATTATCTCCTTTATTTGCTTTTTGATAATATTCGTAATACCAATTAGCCATACCGTTCACCGTGGAAAGTACAATAGCCTCTCCTCCTGTAGAGATAGTTGGGAAAATTGAAGCCCAGAAAATTTCCATATTATCAATAAAAGCAGCTTCATCTACTATCAGTAAGGAAACAGATTCTCCTCTTCCTGCAGAATCAGACGAAGGAATTGATTTAATTTTACTTTTATTACTTAATTTAAAGGTGTGTTTATTTCTTTCTTCATGACCCACTTTTAAAAAGTCTGGTAATTCGTCATACATTCTCCAAACTCTTTCTAAGAAAGCAGTGGATTCTCTTTCTCCAATTGATACCACCAGAATTGCCTTTTCTTTTTTAAATAAAGAATACCACAAGGTGTATGCACAGCACATAGTTGTAATACCTGCCTGTCTAAATTTCTTGATGATATTAAATCTATTGCTAGTAAAGTCTGTTACGATTTCACGTTGAAATTTGTACAGATCAAAAGGAATAAGTCCTTTGACAGGGTGGACCGCTTTAATATACTTACAGATGAAATAGATATGGTCATTTTTACACTTTTCTATCTCCTTTTCTATTTCTTTCAAGGTATTCTCTATTAAGTCTCTCTTATTCATCTATTATTTTAGTGACATGTCTATTGTTATATATCCCAATATATTATGAAAAAATACGCCGTTATATGCACCCGAGAGGAAAAATACTCGTCAGAACTGACAAATTTGATCGATTTCTATAAGGAATGTGGTTTCGAATCAATTGAAGTTAATGTTAAAGCAGAATCTATGTTAGAAGCTTACAAAAATTCTGTAAAGAAAATAAATCCTTTTAACAATGATATTATAGTTTTTTGTCATGACGATATTGAAATTTTATTAAATCCAAAACAATTTAACTTTGTTTTAGAACAAAAACTCCTTAGTAAAAAAGTTGGATTTGTAGGAGTAGCAGGGTCTAAAATCTTGCTGCCTAATGCTTGTTGGTGGGATTACTCTTCTTTAAGCAGTGGAAAAGGAACCGGTTTTGTTACTCATGGAGATTCTCTTCCTAAAAGTACGAGTACGTACTACGGTCCTTTCGGACCTGCTTGTGTTTTAGACGGTTTATTTTTAGCCTGCAAAGGAAGGCTACTAAAAAAGGTATCTTTAGAACATCCCGATTATCTTCCTTATAAATGGGATTTTTATGATCTTCATCTTACCTTTCAAGCGCATAGACTAGGTTTTCAAAATACAACTGCACCATTTTTTATAAAACATTCTTCTAGTGGTTTGGGGGCGATTGAAGCAGGTGGAGAGTGGAATAAAAACAGAGAAGCTTTTATTAAGAAATGGAGGTCTATTCTTCCTGCGGGAGATGTCCCTACTATAGATTTTACTGAAAATCAACGGGCTAAGCCTAAAGAAGCAACCAAAGATGTTTCCTTTATCCGAAGATCATGACTAATGTTTTTGTTTATACTATCTCAGATTTCCACGATTTAAGACAAGATTTATTAAAAAGAGTCTTTATAAAAGTTTCTAAAATTAAAAATATTAAAGATTTCCTTAAAATTTTAACACATAAAGATGAAGGTAAAAAAAGAGTATTTAAAGATAGAATTTATAGTTTGGAGAAAAGATTTGTATCGATAATAGCTTTTTTAAAAATAGAAAAAATCTATTCTTTAGGAAATTCTTATGCAGATTTAATTTGTTGTTTACTTTGTAAAAGAGCAGGAATCCCTTTTGTTCTTCTTTCTGAGGAGAATATTTATAATAAAATTATTAATGTTTCTGAAAAATTAAAAACAAATAAATCTTTAATAAGAGATTTATTTAAAAAAGCATCTACAACAATTAGTTTTACAGAAAATCTAACAATAGACAATTATAATGAAATTTCCGAAGAGCTTATAAACTTTGTGCAAAGAGTCTGTGATCATATTGTTATTATTTCTCACAAAGATGACTTTCCTAAGAGTGTTGATAAGTTTACACCTCAAATGAGCGATAGGCTTACAGAGGAAATTTTCCTAATTAAAATTCCTTAAGACCGCCTTCAGAGGCTATTATTAAGTAACAGAGACGATGTCTCGAAAATTTTGGAGATTAAATTATTATGAATGACAATATTAGAATCGGTCTTGATTGGACTGATAGTAAAGGAAATGTTATTTCGCCTTTTATGATTAGAACGGGTAGAAATAAAGTCGCTTACGGTTTTTTCAGACCTAACCCACGTGCCAATAACCCTACTTTAGGTGGCACTAAAGTTTATCTGTTTGATCCTGAGAGCAGCAGGACTCGGAGAGTTGGTTCCCTTGGGACCCTCCTTCCTGGGGAGAGTACACAACCTTATTCTACGTTGAGTACTCAAAGTGTGAGAAAGGGTATTTACCGTGGTCTTAAAACTCTTGCTAACGAACAAAGTTCTTCTATTAAAAGCTCTGTTTCTTATCTGAGAAAGGCTCATTATCCTGCTGAGTTTGTGCAGCACGTTAATGACTTGACAGGCTACTTTACCCGTTCGTAGCATTTTTCACTAGTATTTTAGGGGAAGGGGTTTAAAAACCCCTTCTCCGCTTTAAAAAGAAATTAAAATGTTTTGGCTCTTATTAGGATTTTACGTAGGTTTTAGTGCTCTAGATTAATTTTTAGAGTTTAACGATAAAAACCCAGGCGCATCTAAAGTTTGGTCAGAGTATAGGTCTTATATGCCGAAGGTCCCAGGTTCAAGTCCTGGCGTTCCTACCTACCCGATAGATGGATTACCTGAAAGGGTAATTACTCCGCCTAGACCCGGCATCTATAAAGTTCTTTGTGGGGAAGTAGTCCAACAGGCAGAGACATCGGACTTAAAATCCGTCCAGTATGGGTTCGAATCCCATCTTCCCTATACCTAAATAATAA
>Ga0114912_1000732_pt1 | contig 15424 bp, 12 predicted proteins | sample MalvirDeepMed_51_FD_89713 | JGI IMG/M metagenome (GOLD analysis project Ga0114912, IMG submission 89713) | Marine viral communities from the Global Malaspina Expedition - Malaspina viral metaG DeepMed_51 | ecosystem: Environmental > Aquatic > Marine > Oceanic | place: Mediterranean Sea...
CCTGTGGTTCAACGCACCGCCCGCTGCGGTCTTCATGGGCGATACCGGGTCGTTGGCCTTGGGCGGCGCGCTCGGCGCGATCGCGGTGGCGACGCATCACGAGGTCGTGCTGGCGGTCGTCGGCGGTTTGTTCGTGTTCGAGGCTCTGTCGGTCATCATCCAGGTGTTCTGGTTCAAGCGGACGGGCAGGCGCGTCTTCCGCATGGCGCCGATCCACCACCATTTCGAACAATTGGGCTGGAGCGAGAGCAAGGTCGTGATCCGCTTCTGGATCGTCGCGATCGTGCTCGCGATCCTCGGTCTGGCGACGTTGAAGCTGCGGTGATCCTGAATCCGGCCTGGAAGGGCAGGCGCTATGCCGTGCTCGGCCTCGCCCGCTCGGGAAAGGCCACGGTCGAAGCGCTGCTGGCGAGCGGGGCCGAAGTGCTGGCCTGGGACGATCGCCCCGAGGCGCGCGAGCCGTTCGCGGGCCGCGCCGCGCTCGCCGACCCGCTGGAGGCGGACCTGACCGGATATGACGGAGTGGTGGTCAGCCCCGGCGTCCCGCTCAACACCCACCCGATCAAGCCCCATGCCGACAGTTTTGGCGTGCCGGTGATCGGCGACATCGAACTCTTCGCGCAGGCCCGCGAGCACCTTCCGCCGCACAAGGTCGTCGGCATCACCGGCACCAATGGCAAGAGCACCACGACCGCATTGGTCCACCATATCCTGAAGACCGCGGGCGTGCCGACCACGATGGGCGGCAATATCGGCCTGCCGATCCTGGAGCAGGAGCCTTTGCCCGAAGGCGGGGTCTACGTGCTGGAGCTGTCGAGCTACCAGATCGACCTGACCTATTCGCTCGATTGCGACGTGGCGGTGCTTTTGAACATCACGCCGGATCATCTGGATCGGTATGAGAGTTTCGAGGCTTACGCGGCGAGCAAGGCGCGACTGTTCGAGATGCAATCGCCCCATCGTCTCGCTGTCGTGGATTATCGCGCCGAAGCCGACGAAGATGTGCTCCAAAACGCAGAAGACCCACTCATTCTATTTATTGATGACATCGAGTTAGGCGATGCGACTGATTGGCCTGTACTTCGTGGACCTCATAATCTCCAGAATGCAGCAGCGGCATGGGCGGTATGCAGCGACCTTGGCCTGACGAAAGATCAAATTGACCAAGCTTTAGTTAGCTACCCCGGCCTGCCCCACCGCATGGAGCACGTCGCCGAAATTGACGGCGTCGCCTACGTCAACGACAGCAAGGGCACCAACACCGCCGCCTCCGCGCCTGCGCTGGCGGCGTTCGAGAACATCCACTGGATCGTCGGCGGGCTGGCCAAGGAACCGGGGTTGGGCGAGTGCGAGGCCGAGTTGCCGCACGTGAAAGCCGCCTACACAATCGGCAAGGCCGGGCCTGCCTTCGCCGAGCTGCTCGAAGGCCGCGTTCCGGTGACGCGCAGCGAAACGCTCGAGCGCGCGGTGCGAGATGCTGCGGCTGCGGCGCAGGCGGGCGACACCGTCCTGCTCTCCCCCGCCTGCGCCAGCTTCGACCAGTTCCGCGATTTCGAACAGCGGGGCGACGCGTTCCGCACGGCTATCGGCGAGCTTGGCGCATGAATATGCAGCGTCCCTATGTGCCCGGCGCCGCGCGACCCGGAATGCGCCGGCCCGGCCAGAAGCTCTCGCGCTGGACCGAGCTGACCATCTGGTGGCGCGAGATCGACCGGGTGCTGCTCGGCCTCATTCTGGCGCTGATGGCGTTCGGCACCGTGGCCGTCGCCGCCGCGTCGCCCGCCAGCGCGGACCGGCTTTCAACCGCGACGCAGACGCTCGATCCGCTCTATTTCTTCTACCGCCACCTTGCCTGGCAGGCGATCGGGATCGGCGTGATGATCGCCATCAGCATGGTCAGTCGCGAGAACGCGCGGCGCGGCGGGTTGCTGCTCGCCGCCGCGATGCTCGGCGCGCTGTTTCTCGTCCCGATCGTCGGCGCGGAGGTCAACGGCGCGCGGCGCTGGCTCGATTTCGGGATGCGGTTCCAGCCATCCGAATTCCTGAAGCCTGCCTTCGCGATCGCGATCGCCTGGATCCTGTCCTGGAAGATGCGCGATCCGAATCTTCCGGTGATCGCCCTGTCGGCAGCGGCGCTCGCCCTCGTCGCCGCGCTTTTGATGATGCAGCCCAATCTCGGCGACACGATCCTGTTTTTCGGCGCGTGGTTCGTGCTCGTCCTGCTGGCAGGCGTGCCGGTGCAGCGCATGGGCGCTCTGGTCGGGATCGGCGGGGCGGCGATGGTCGCGACCTATTTCCTCTATGACAACGCTCGCCACCGCATCGACAGCTTCATGGGCGGCGGCACCGCCTTCGACCAGGTCGATCTCGCCGAGCGCACCCTGCTCGCGGGCGGCTGGACAGGCAGCGGATACGGGCTGGGCCTTCGAAAGATGAACCTGCCCGAAGCGCATACCGACTACATATTCTCGGTCATCGGGGAAGAATTCGGCCTCATCGTTTGCGCTCTCGTCGTGATCGTTTATCTCGCCATCGTGGCGCGCGTTCTGATGAAACTGATCGACGAGGATGATCTGTTTGCCCTGCTGGCCGGGGCAGGCCTCATCACGCTGTTCGCGGGCCAGGCCTTCATCAACATCCTCGTGAATTTGCAGCTGTTCCCATCGAAGGGGATGACCCTGCCGCTCATCAGCTATGGCGGCTCGTCCACGATCGCCCTGTGCCTCGAAGTCGGGCTGCTGCTCGCGATCACGCGGCGAAACCCCTTCCTCAAACGCGAGACGCGCGGGCTGGTCGACGTGATCGGCTGGAACGAGCGCCGCGCGCCGAAGAAACAGAGCGATGCGATCCGGCGGGAAATCTATCCGTGAGCAAGCCTGACAACACCCATGCCGCGCGCCATTTCGTCCTCGCCGCCGGGGGCACGGGGGGGCATATGCTGCCCGCTTTCGCGCTGGCGACCGAGCTGGAACGGCGCGGCCATCACGTCGCGCTGATTACCGATGAGCGCGGCGCGCAGATTCCCGGTCGCCCGGATTTCCTGACCATGCACGTTCTGCCCGCCGGGCGCTTCGGCAAGAACCCGCTGAAATGGGTCGCGGGCGCGAAGGCGGTCTGGGAAGGGCGGAACATGGCGATCCGCCTGTTCGAAAGCTTCCAGCCGAGCGCGGTGGTGGGCTTCGGCGGCTATCCCGCCTTTCCGGCGCTGTGGGCGGCAACCGCAATGGGTATCCCCAGCGTGGTCCATGAACAGAACGCAGTGCTGGGCCGGGTCAATCGCCTGCTGGCGGGCAAGGTCGACGCCATCGCCACCGCCTATCCCCAGATCGAGCGGCTGAAGCCGAAACATTCCGGCAAGGTCCATCTCGTCGGCAATCCGGTGCGCGCGGAGGTTCTGGCCCTGCGCGAAGAGGAGTTTCCCGCGCTCGGCGAGGAAGGGCTGTTCCGCGTGCTCGTCACCGGCGGAAGCCAGGGCGCGCGAATCCTGTCCGAAGTTGTGCCCGACGGGCTCGCCATGCTGCCGCCTGCGCTGCGCCAGAGGTTGCAAGTCACACAGCAATGCCGCCCCGAAGATCTTGACGCGGTTCGCACGCGCTATTCAAGCCATGAAATCCCCGCCGAACTCGGCACTTATTTCGAGAACATGGCCGGGCGGCTCGCCGACGCGCATCTCTTCATCGGGCGCGCGGGCGCGTCCACGATTGCGGAGCTGACCGCAGTCGGCCGACCGGCGATCCTGATCCCGCTGCCCATCGCGACCGACGATCACCAGGCGGCGAATACGCGCGAAATCGTCAAGGCTGGCGGGGCGCGCATGATCCGGCAGGATCAGTTCACTGCCAAAGAACTCGCCAAACAGATAAAGGCCATCGCCGACAGTCCCGAAGGCCTGGGCAAGGCAGCCCATGCGGCCTTCAATTGCGGGCGCCCCAATGCGGTTCAGGACCTCGCCGATCTCGTCGAAAGCTTCGGCGGGGCGGAGATGATGGATGTCATCCGCGTCGGCGCGAACAATGCGCGCGGCGCTTCCCAAGGCGTGGCCGTGGGGCAGGGCGCGGCGCGCGAGATACGGGAAAGGCTGAAGCGATGAGAGGTGTGCCTACAGATATCGGCACCATCCATTTCGTCGGGATCGGCGGGATCGGCATGTCTGGCATTGCCGAGGTCATGGCCAATCTCGGCTACAGCGTGCAGGGTTCCGACATCAAGGAAAGCGCGGTGGTCGATCGCCTGCGTTCGCGCGGGGTCAGGATCATGATCGGCCATGCGGCGGAAAACGTCATGGATGCCGCGGTCGTGGTCACCTCGACCGCGGTGAAGCGCACCAATCCCGAAGTCGCCTATGCGCTCGAAAATCGCATCCCCGTGGTGCGCCGGGCGGAGATGCTGGCCGAACTGATGCGGCTCAAATCCACAGTCGCGGTGGCGGGCACGCATGGCAAGACGACGACGACCAGCATGATCGCGGCGCTGCTCGATTGCGGCAATGTCGATCCCACCGTCATCAATGGGGGCATCATCGAACAATACGGCTCGAACGCGCGACTGGGCGACAGCGACTGGATGGTGGTCGAAGCGGACGAGAGCGATGGCAGCTTCCTGCGCCTCGACGGGACGATCGCGGTCGTCACCAATATCGATCCCGAACATCTCGACCATTACGGCGATTTCGACGGGGTGAAGGACGCCTTCGTGGAATTCATCCACAACGTCCCGTTCTACGGCGCGGCGATCCTGTGCATCGACCACCCGGAGGTGCAGGCGGTGATCGGCAAGGTGCGCGATCGCAACGTCGTGACCTATGGCTTCAATCTCCAGGCCGATATCTGCGGCGTCAATGTCCGGCCCGATGCGGGCGGGAACAGCTTTGACGTGATCGTCAGGCGGCGCGGGCAGGAAGATCGCCGGATCGAAGGTGTGCGCCTGCCCATGCCGGGGCGCCATAACGTCCAGAACGCGCTCGCGGCGATCGCGGTGGCGATCGAGATGAAATGCCCTGACGAGGTGATCTGCAACGGTTTCGCCAGCTTCGGCGGGGTCAGGCGCCGCTTCACCAAAACGGGCGAGGTTCCGGTGGGCGATGGCAAAGCCACCATCATCGACGATTACGGCCATCACCCGGTCGAAATCCGCGCCGTGCTGGGCGCCGCGCGCGAGGCGACGCGGGGCCGCGTCATCGCTGTGGTCCAGCCACACCGCTACACCCGCCTGCGCGATCTGATGGACGATTTCCAGAGCGCTTTCAACGAAGCGGACGAGGTCTTCGTCACCCCCGTCTACGAAGCGGGCGAGGAACCGATCGAGGGCGTCAGTTCGCTTACGCTCGTCGAAGGCCTCAAGTCGCGCGGCCATCGCGCCGCTGCCAGTGTTGCCGACATGGATGAGCTGGTCGCCGTCTTGGGCGCCGAACTGCAGCCCGACGATCTCATCGTCTGTCTGGGCGCGGGCGACATCACACGCTGGGCCGCCGAACTGCCCGATGCGCTCGAGAAGGAACGCGCGCGGTGACCCAGCCCGACGATGTCTGGAACTGGGATAGCGGCGAGGCGCCCGATTGCGAGGTCGAAGGCGGGGTCCGCGCGCCGATAACGACCAGCGGCCTGCGCGGTCGCCTCACCCATGATGCGCCGCTCGCCAAGCTGGTCTGGTTCAAGTCCGGCGGCCATGCGGACTGGCTGTTCGAACCGGCCGATCTCGACGATCTGATCCTGTTTCTCGAGCGGCTCGACGGCGCGCTGCCGATCATGCCCTTGGGGCTGGGCTCAAACCTGATCGTGCGCGATGGCGACGTGCCGGGCGTGGTCATCAAGCTCGGCAAGCCCTTCGCGGGGATCGAAGTGGACGGGATGACCCTCACCTGCGGGGCCGGGGCGCATGGCATCCTCGTCGCCAGCGCGGCGCGCGATGCGGGGGTGGCGGGCATGGAATTCATGCGCGGCATTCCCGGCACGGTCGGTGGCTTCGTGCGGATGAACGGCGGCGCGTACGGGCGCGAGGTCGCGGATGTTCTGATCGACTGTGATGTCGTCATGCAGGATGGGAATCTGATGCGGCTCACCAAGCGCGAGCTTGCTTACAGCTATCGCCATTCGGCGCTGCACGACAATTCCGTGGTGGTTTCGGCGCGCTTCGAAGGCGAACCCGGCGATCCCGAAGCGATCGGCGCGGAGATGGACCGGATCGCCGAAGCGCGCGAGAATTCGCAGCCGCTACGCACCAAGACGGGCGGCTCCACCTTCAAGAACCCGCCGGGCGAAAAGGCCTGGGCGCTGGTCGACAAGGCGGGATGCCGGGGCATGACGATCGGCGGCGCGCAGGTGAGCGAGAAGCACACCAATTTCCTCATCAACACCGGCGATGCGACCAGCGCGGATATCGAGACGCTGGGCGAAGAGGTGAAGCGGCGCGTGTACGAAAATTCGGGCGTGGAGCTGGAATGGGAAATCCGCCGGGTGGGACGGCCATGAGCCTCGATCGCAAACTCCACGTCGCCGTCCTCATGGGCGGCTGGGCGAATGAACGCCCGGTCTCGCTGATGTCGGGCGAAGGTGTCGCCAAGGCGTTGGAAGAGCGCGGGCATCGCGTCACGCGGATCGACATGGATCGTACTGTCGCCGCGCGCATCGCGGAGGCTGCGCCCGATGTCGTCTTCAACGCGCTCCACGGCGTGCCGGGCGAGGATGGCACGGTTCAGGGGATGCTGGACCTTATGGGCGTGCCCTACACCCATTCGGGCCTCGCCACCTCGGTCATCGCGATCGACAAGCAGCTGACCAAGCAGGCGCTGGTGCCGCACGGCGTACCCATGCCCGGCGGGCGGATCGTCAAGAGCGCGGACCTGTTCGAGCGCGATCCGCTGCCGCGCCCCTACGTCCTGAAGCCGGTCAACGAAGGCAGTTCGGTCGGCGTCGCAATCGTGACCGAGGGCGGGAATTACGGCCACCCGATCGCGCCCGATGCCAAGGGGCCGTGGCAGGATTTCGCCGAATTGCTCGCCGAACCTTATATCAAGGGGCGCGAGATGACATCAGCGGTGGTCGATTTCGCCGATGGCCCGCGCGCGCTCGCGGTGACGGAGCTGAAGCCGAAAAGCGGCTTCTACGATTTCGACGCCAAATACACTGACGGGATGACCGACCATATCTGTCCGGCGGAGATCCCCGAGAACATCCGCGACCTCTGCCTGGAGATCGCGCTGAAAGCCCACAAGCTGCTCGGCTGTCGCGGCACTAGCCGGACCGATTTTCGCTGGGACGAGGAACAGGGCGAGGACGGCCTTTTCGTCCTCGAAACCAACACCCAGCCGGGGATGACGCCGCTCAGCCTCGTGCCCGAACAGGCGCGCCATGCGGGGATGGACTATGGCGAGCTGGTCGAGACGATCATCGCTGCGGCTCTGCGTGATTTCGCCGTGAAGGCCTCTGCCGATGGCTAAGGTCAAGCGCACCACCCAGGGCGTCCGCCGCTCCGCCGCCGCGCGCAACCGCACGCAGAAGACGCGCGCGGCCAAGAAACACACGGTCGGCCTGTTCGACCAGATGCTTGCGCTGCTCCCCTTCACGGACGAGCAATTGCACAAGGCTTTCGTCGCCGCGATCCTGGCGCTGGCGCTCGCCGCCGCCTGGTTCGTCGCCAGCCTCGCCGGATTGCCCGCGCTCGCCAATGCGCGGCTGGCCGAGGCCGCGTCCGACGCCGGGTTCGAAGTGCGCCGGGTGAAGGTGACCGGCGTCGAGCGGATGAACGAGCTGACCGTCTACGAACGCGCGCTCGCCATGCGCGATCAGCCGATGCCGCTGGTCGATCTCGATGCCCTGCGCCAGCGCCTTCTCGAACTGAACTGGGTCAAGGATGCGCGCGTCTCTCGCCAGCTTCCCGACACGCTGATCGTCGATATCGTCGAGCGCGAGGAGCACGCCGTTCTCGCGCGGCCCGACCGTCTGGTGTTGGTCGACGCCGAGGGGCACGAGCTCGAACCGATCAGCAGGACCGATGCCAAGGGCAAGCTCACGATCGCCGGTCCGGGCGCGCAGAAGCAGGTCGGCGAACTCGACCTGTTGCTCGATGCCGCACCGGCCCTCAAACCGCAGGTCGATCAGGCCGAATGGGTCGGCAATCGCCGCTGGAACCTGACCTTCAAGACCGGACAGATGCTCGCCCTTCCCGAAGGTGAAGATCAAGCGGCGAGCGCGCTGGTCTCCTTCGCCAAGCTGGACGGGCATTACCGGCTGTTGGGCGGCAAGGTCGTGGCGGTCGATATGCGGGTGCCCGAACAGGCCTATTTCCGGTGTACCGGGGGGCCGTGCAGCATGAACGGGCTGGAGCAGCAGGCAGCCGCCGCAGGAGCGCAGAACTGATGGCCGGGCCCCGCATCACGCGGGCCTATGGCGCGGTAAACATCGGCTCCTTCCGCATCTCGGCCATGATCATGGGACAGGACGAGAACGGCGCGATGGTGGTGCTAGGGTCCAGCCACCGCAAGTCCGAAGGCGTCAAGCGCGGCTACGTCACCGAAATGCGCGCCGCCAGCCTCGCCATCCGGCAGGCGCTCGAAAAGGCCGAGGCGAGTGCGGGCACCAGCGTGTCGAGCGTGTGGATCGGATGCGCGGGCGCAGGTCTGTCGAGCCACATCGCCAGCGTCGAGATCGCGATCGGCGGGCGGCGGATCGAAGAAGACGATATCGAACACCTGCTCTACGCCGCGCGCGATCATATCCAGCCCGACGGGCGGATGGTCCTGCACGCGCAGCCCGCGCATTACACGCTTGATGGGGCACACGGCGTCGCCAATCCGGCGGGCCTCCATGCCGAGGCGCTGGGCGTCGATATCCATGTGACGGTGGCCGAAGGCGCGCCGGTCCGGAATCTGATCGAGGCGGTCCAGACCGCGCATCTCGATGTCGAGGCGGTGGTCGCCAGCCCACTCGCCAGCGCCTATGCCTGCGTCACGCCGGAAGAGCGCGAGCTGGGCGTGGCGCTGATCGAGATCGGGGCGCAGGTCACCAATATCTCGGTGCATTCGGCGGGGATGCTGCTGGGCCTCAAATCGATCCCGATCGGCTCCAACGACATCACCGACGCGCTTGCCTCCAGCTTCGGCATCCGCCGCAGCCAGGCGGAGCGGCTGAAATGCGTGTCAGGCTCGGCGATGGCGAGCCCGACCGACCATTCCGAGATGATCCCGGTCAACGCACCGGGCGAGGAAGGCGAGGGGCCGCTGGCGCGCGGCGCGGACGAGCACAACCGCATTTCCCGCGCCGAACTGGTCGCGGTCGTCACCGATCGGTTGGCGCACCTCACCGGAGAGATGCACCGCGCGCTGAAGGACATGGGTTTCACCGGCAGTCGTGGCGGCCAGGTGGTGCTGGCGGGCGGCGGCGCCGAGCTTCACGGGATCGCGGAATTCGTCCAGGCCGCGCTGGGCCGCCCCGTGCGGATCGGCAAGCCGCCGCGCCTCCAGGGCCTGCCCGAAGCGCATGCGACACCCGGCTTCGCCTCGCTGGTGGGATTGTGCCTCTATGCCGCGGACGATCCGGTCGATATCCGCTCGGTCGATCCGGGCTATCAGCCGACCCGCCGCTATTCGGGGTTCGGCCTCGTCAACAGGGTGTTCCAGGCGGTTCGGGAGTATTTCTAGGCACTACTGCACGAACCAGCCGTTGGTCGGGCGAAGGCTTTGTGGAAAAGGCGATTAAGCCTTTGCAACGCCGAATCGGAATGTGGCACACTGCTTGCCAGCAAATTTAGGGCGAAGCGTCTTCGCCGGAGGACTATCGAATGAGCATCAATATCGGCCCCGCCACCTCGGACGATCTGCGTCCCCGCATCACCGTGATCGGCGTGGGCGGCGCCGGGGGCAATGCCATCGCCAATATGATGGAAGCCCAGATCGAAGGCGTCGACTTTATCGTGGCGAACACCGATGCGCAGGCGCTGAGCAATGCGGCGGCGGAAAAGCGCATCCAGCTGGGCCCGGACATCACGGGCGGCCTTGGTGCGGGCGCGCGTCCCGAAGTGGGTAAGGCCGCAGCCGAAGAAACGGTCGAGGATATCGAACACGCGCTCGAAGGCGTGAACATGTGCTTCATCGCTGCGGGCATGGGCGGAGGCACCGGCACGGGCGCGGCGCCCGTCATCGCCGAAGCCGCGCGCAAGAAGGGCGTGCTGACCGTGGGTGTGGTGACCAAGCCGTTCCTGTTCGAAGGCACGCGCCGGATGCGCGCCGCCGAAGCGGGCATCGACGAGCTTCAGAAGCATGTCGATACGCTGATCGTCATCCCCAACCAGAACCTCTTCCTCGTCGCCAAGGCGGAAACGACCTTCAAGGAAGCCTTCGAACTCGCCGACGAGGTGCTGCAGCAGGGCGTGCGCTCCATCACCGATTTGATGGTGATGCCGGGCCTCATCAATCTGGACTTCGCCGACGTGCGCTCGGTCATGAGCGAGATGGGCAAGGCGATGATGGGCACTGGCGAGGGCGAGGGCGACAATCGCGCACTCGAAGCCGCCGAACGTGCCATCGCCAACCCGCTGCTCGACGGGGTCAGCATGGCGGGTGCCAAGGGCGTCATCATCTCGATCATCGGCGGCGAGGACATGAAGCTTCTCGAAGTCGACGAGGCGGCGAACCACATTCGCGAGCTTGTCGACGAGGATGCCAACATCATCTGGGGTTCGGCCTTCAATCCCGACCTCGACGGCAAGATCCGCGTCTCGGTGGTCGCTACGGGTATCGAGCATGACGGGCAGGCGATGCCGGCCCAGTCGCGCGGGTTCACCATGTCGGAATCGCGCGCGCCGAAGCGTCCCGCGCTCGAGCTGCCGCGCCAGGGCGAGGAAGACAGCGAGCCGTTCGAACTGAGCGAAGGGCTTTCCGCCGATCTCGACGAGGCGCAAGCCGCGGCTTCGGCGCCCGCTCCGTCTCCCGCGCCGCGTCCGTCTGCCGAGAGCGAGCCGATGGAACTGACCTCGGACGATTTCGCCGAGACGGAACGGGCCGAACCGCGCCAGCCTGTTGCGACCTATTCGGACTTCGACGAGGATGAGGGCGAGGATGTCGACGACATCGTCGACCCGCTGGCTGGCTTGCGCAACGAACATACCGAACGCTTCGACCGTGTCACCGAGGATTCGCTTGCAGCGCCCGCCGACAGCCGCTCGCTCGAAACCGACATGGAAGACGAAGGCTGGGGTCGCGATACCGGTCGGCGGCCCACGCTCGACCTTTCGCAGGATGATCGCGGTGCCGATCGCGGGCGCAGCGCGTCGCAGGACGAGCTTCAGCTCGGAAACGACCAGATGGCGGCCGATTCGCGCAATCCCCTCCAGTCCAAGCCGGCCCGTACTGCGGACGCCAAGACCGGGTCCGAAGAGGGCGGCCGGGGCGGCGCGCGTCCCGCTGGCGGTTCTGGGGGCGGCAGCGGATCGGGCAGCACCCTGTTCGAGCGGATGGCCAATCTTTCGCGCGGCAGCGCGCCGCGTCCGGCCGATGATCGCGACGACGGGGACGATGACGATACCGGCGGCGCGCTCAACATTCCGCGTTTCCTCGGTCGGCAGAACAATCAGTAACAGCCGGCTCATCGCGGCGATGCGCGATCCGGTTCAGGCTATGGCCAGACCGGGTCCGCCATCGTCGTGACTGCAACGATAGGAAGGCGCGGGCGCCGGACGCTCGCCGAGGACGGAGCGCTGGTTTGCGACATCTGAAGCGATTATCCCTTGTGAGTGCGTCGGTCGCGGGACTGATCGCCGCATTCACGGCGCTGCCCGCTTCCGTTTCTGCCCAGGCCGTCGTCCAGCCCCTTCCGCCTCGCGCGGCGGGCGACCTAAACGATGCGTTGCGCCGTCTCGCTCGCTCGCCGCGCGATCTGGGCGCATTGCTCGATGCGGGTGAAGCTTCGCTGGCGGTCGGCGATCTCGACGCTGCGATCGGGTTCTTCGCGCGCGGACAGGATGTGGCGCCGGAGAATGGCCGCGTCATGCTCGGCCTCGCGCGCTGCTTCACCCTTCAGCGCCGCCCGATCGAAGCCCTGCGCCTGTTCGCGGAAGCCGAACAGGCTGGCATCGTGGAATCCGAGATGGCCGCCGATCGCGGTCTCGCCTTCGATCTGGTGGGCGACAATTCCAGCGCGCAGGCCCTCTATCGCGCGGCGCTGGCGCAAGGCAACGATCCCGAAACCCGCCGTCGCCTGGCTCTCAGCCTCGCCATGACCGGGCAGAGGAAGGAATTCGAAGCGACACTGCTTCCTTTGCTCCAAAGCGAGGATCGCTCGGCCTTCCGCGCGCGGGCTTTCGGTCTCGCCATTCTGGGCGACGCGGACGACGCGGTGAGCATCGCCGAAGCTTTGATGCCTACGGATCTGGCGCTGCGCATGGCCCCCTATTTGCGGTACATGCCGCGCCTCACCCGCGCGCAACAGGCAGCGGCGGCCAATCTCGGGGCGTTCCCGCGCGCGAACGAGATCGGGCGCGACGATCCGGCGATCGCAAGCTACGGCCCTTCGGAAAGCCGCATCGCGCGCGGGCCGGACGCGGCTCTGGCTCCCAGCGGTGTCACCATGGGCACGAGTGCGAATGCGGGGACAGGTGCCGCCACCGCTCCGGTCGCGACGCCCACGCCCGCGCCGACTCTCCAACGCCAGACCCGCCAGCAGCGCCGTCAGGCAGAGCGCGCCGCGCGAAACACGGCCGCTTCGGACCCGCTGGCGCGCACGCTGGCTCGTTCCAGTCCGGCTGCGACGACACAGCCTGCGGTTGCGGCGCCCCCGCCAGTGCCCGCTCCTTTTCCCGAGCCAGCACCGACACCCGCGCCGACGCAAGTCGCTGTCGCGCAGCCGACCCCGCCCGCGATCCAGCTGGAACTCCCGCCTTCCAGCGATGAGACGCCCAGCGCACCCGCAGCAGAGGCACCGGCCCAGGTCGTGCGGATCGATCCGTCTCCTGTAGCGACCTCCACCGAGGGTGTTGCAGCCGTGCCGGTCAGAGAAGAACCTGTCCAGGTCGCCGCCTTGAGCGTACCGACCGTCACGAGCGCCGCTCCCTCGATGGCCGCGCCAGCCGAACCCACGCCCGATCCCGAGCCTTCGCAGAGCGTGGCCGATGCGTTCGCGGCCTTTGCCGCCGCGCAGCCCGTGACCGCGCCCCGGCCCGGCACGGCAGTCGATATCACCACGATTACCCCTCCACGCGAGCGGGCCGCACCGCCGCCTCCTCCGCTCGAGGCGAAGCCGAAGCCGCCGGCCAACCCTTCGCGCCATTATGTCCAGATCGCCACCGGGCGTGATCGCGGCGCGCTGAAATTCGACTGGCGACGCATTGCGCGCAAGGCCGATTCGCTGCTCGACGGGAAGGGGCCGTTCGTGACCAAATGGGTCGAGGCCAACCGCCTGCTCGCCGGCCCCTATCCCAGCGCGGCTGCGGCGCGCGAAGTGATGAACAAGCTGAAGGCGCTGGAGATCGACAGTTTCACCTTCACCAGCGATCCCGGCCAAGCGATCGACAAGCTCGACTGACGCGACCGATTGCGACCCATTCTCGGGCGGTCGCAGCGCTTGTGCACAGCGTTTGCACAGGCGTTTCAGCGGGATCGCCGGTTCTCCCCAGCAGTGGCGAGCGGTCCGATTGCCAAGCGCCCTGCGGCTTCGGCATTGAGCCGGAATGCAAAGGATGGGATCGGGTCGATGAGGGCGGTTGAGGATTACGCGAACGACGACGACGCGGCGCCGGTGGACATGCTGGCGGCGCTGTTCGAAGCGCGCGGCTGGCCGTGTTCGGTCCGGGGACACGAGGTCAGCGGCGAGGTTCGCGGAAGCTGGGCGAAATATCAGGTGAAGGGCATCTGGCGGGCCGACGATCGCGTCCTTCAGATCCTTTGCCTACCCGAAGTGCGGGTGCCCGACGACAAGCTCGGTGCCGCCTACGAATTGCTCGGCACGATCAACGAGCAGCTGTGGCTCGGCCATTTCGACATCTGGTCGAATGGCGGTGTTCTCCTTTATCGCAACGCCACCATGCTTGGGGACGACGGCACGCTGGGTCTCTCGCAGGCGCAGGCGCTTGTCGAGATCGCGGTGGAGGAGTGCGATCGCTTCTATCCCGCCTTCCAGTTCGTGTTGTGGGGCGGAAAGTCGCCAGCGGACGCGCTGGAAGCCGCTATGGTCGATCCCGCCGGGGAGGCCTGACGAGCCCCGTTTCCCGCCCGCGCCCGGCGCGTGTCACCGTTAACCAAAACGCGGGCGAAATGGGCCGGTTTTACTTGAAATTCGGGCGAGGGAGCCCGATATTGCCGGTATCCGCGAGAGAGCGCATCGGGCGCAGCCATCGCATCAAGGAGAGAAATCAAAATGGCCGATTGGAACGACACCGGACGACGGCAGACGGGCTTCAGCTCTGTTCCGCGCGCTGGCGATGCCGTGGCCCGTCGCGAAACGTTTGATGCGGGCCTGCGCTCGCACATGCTTTCCATCTACAATTACATGGCGAGTGGTGTGCTGCTCACGGGCATCGTCGCGATGCTGACCTATCAGTCGGGTCTGGCGGTGAATTTCGCCAGCGGACCGCTGATGTGGATCGTCGCGCTGTCGCCGCTGGCCTTCGTGATGGCGATGAGCTTCGGCCTGAACAAGATGAGCCGCGGGACCTTGCAAATCCTGTTCTGGGCCTTTGCGACCGTCATGGGCCTGTCCCTGTCCACGATCTTCCTGCGCTTCACGGGCGAATCGATCGCGGCGACCTTCTTTGCGACCGCGGGTGCCTTCGCGGGTCTCAGCCTGTTCGGCTACACGACCAAGAAGGACCTATCCGGCATGGGGACTTTCCTTGTCATGGGCGTGATCGGCTTGCTCATCGCGATGGTCATCAATATGTTCCTCGGGTCGAGCACTCTGGGTCTGGTGATCAGTTTCCTCGGTGTGCTGATCTTCGCGGGTCTTACCGCCTACGACACGCAGCGTCTGAAGCGGGAATACGAGTATCTGCGCGGCACCGAATTCGTCGGCAAGGCCGTGATCATGGGCGCGCTGAGCCTCTATCTCGACTTCATCAACATGTTCATGTTCCTGCTGCAATTCATGGGCAACCGCGAATAGGTTGCCGGGACAGTCCGCTGCCTCGCGGGGAGCGGACTGTCGCACACAGGACTCAGTTCATCGTGCCCGGAGCGCTCTGTGCGTTCCGGGCATTTTCTTTATCCTCAAGCGCTTGTATCGCTATCGGCTTCAGCCCGCGTTCAATCGGAACGCGCAAAAGGCTGGGCTCAAGAGTTTTTCAAACGGGAGGGACGCCTGGCTATGCGCCACGCAACCAAGTCGCAGCTACGCTTTGTCATGATGACGGCCGGTGTCGTCGGGCTCGCCGCCTGCGCTACGCCGGAACCGCCTCCACCTCCGCCGCCTCCGCCGCCGCCTCCCCCTGTCGAGGTCATTCC